>Ga0209162_1003673_pt1 | contig 12158 bp, 9 predicted proteins | sample YNPNPMetaG_FD_187121 | JGI IMG/M metagenome (GOLD analysis project Ga0209162, IMG submission 187121) | Anoxygenic and chlorotrophic microbial mat microbial communities from Yellowstone National Park, USA - YNP NP MetaG (SPAdes) (version 2) ...
ACGCCGTTCCTGCCGCACGTCGCCTGCGTGCGAGAGCGGCCGCGGGCCGCGTGGGAGGAGGTGGTGGCGGGGGCCGTCCACGAATGAGCGCACGAATGCGCGAAGGGTTTGGCGGCGACCGCATCGCTTCACCCTCGCCGCAATCGGCGATCCATGCCGAGAGCGAACAGCAAGGCCGTCTCGACGGCGTCCATCTTGCTTTCACTCAACACGGCGATAAGCGCGCCAACTCGTGCCTTGGAGACTGTCTGCAGATTGTGAAGATTGACCGCACACTCGACTTGCAACCCATCCTCTTGACTCAGATGCACTTGCGAGGGGGTGTCTCGGATGGTTGTGGTGATCGGCGCGACCGTCACCGAGCTCAGATAACCGATAGCTGAATCACGGGTCAGGATTACCGCGGGCCGACGTTTGTCTGGCGGTCCGAGCTCAACCCAGCGCACCTCGCCGCGTTTCACGCGTCCCCCCAATCCTGGACGCCCCCCCAGGCGGTGACCTCCTCAAGATCCTGCGGCTGAAGGGCATAGGCGGCGGCATCCTGTCGTTCCATCTGCGCCACTTGCAGACGGAACAGGGTTTCTTCAAATGCCTGGCGCGCCAGACCGGACCGGCTCGTTTTTAGCTCCGCAGCCGCCTCGTCTATCCGGCGTAAGAGTTGTTCAGGGACCGTGATTTGAATTGTCTTAAGCATATTTACCTATAAGACTCAGTAGATCACAATTTTGCTGCTCCAAGCCGGTCTGTGACCGGCGGTCGGGGGTCACAGACCCCCTCTGAGCTTGAATCTGTGATCTACTGAGACTATGTAGATTTGTGCCCTTATTATACTCACTAATGATATCCAGTCAAAAGATACGAAGCTGCGGCGCCTTGTGCGCCCCATCTGCTTGCTTTTGGCGGCCTGTGAATGACGGGATGAGAAAGCTACACGCTCAGGATGCGCCAATGGGCGTGAGCACCGCCAGACGTGCCTGTTAATGGAGAAATGGGGCGCGACGCCGTTCCTGCCGCACGTCGCCTGCGTGCGAGAGCGGCCGCGGGCCGCGTGGGAGGAGGTGGTGGCGGGGGCCGTCCACGAATGAGCGCACGAATGCACGAATCGGGGAATGCCGCGTCGCGCTTTATGAGGCTTTGGCGTTCGCGCTCGCCTCGCCGGCCCGGGCGGCCGGATCAGGGCGGACGGCTCCATCCACCGCCCGCCGGCCCTTCGGCGTCAGCGTCCACAGGCCGGGGCCAGGACGGCACGCCTGCTTCAGGCCGCAGCTCGCACACGCGACCCCGCACGCCTGCTCCACCGATGTCAGATAGCCGTGGCGCACCAGTTCCCCGGCCATGGCCGAAATCAACGCCTCGCTCACGCCGAGCCGGCGCGCCAGCTCGGCCGGCGCATGCAAGCCGCCGTCGGCCAACAGACGGAGCAGCTCGAGGGTCGGATTGGGGGACATCGCCGCCTCCACGGTCAGAGCTGGGACGCGCTCAGCGCAGAGCCAACCTGATAGATGAGGATCCCCGCCAGCAGGGAAAGCGCCAACGTCAGGCCGATGGCCGCGGCCGTCCACCGCCACGAACGGGTCTCCTGTTGGATGGTCGCCGTCGTCGCCAGGCAAGGGATGAAGAGCATCACCACGGCCAGGAACGCCAGCCGGGCCGGCGCCGCAAGCACGGCCGCCACCGCGGTCGCCAGGTCGGGGCTTTCGGCGCCCAGGTTGAAGAGGATGCCCAGAGTGGCAATCGTGTTCTCCTTGGCGAAGAAGCTGGTGAGCAGCGCCACGATCAGGCGCCAATCGTCCAGTCCCATCAGCCGGCCGAGCGGCGTCAACAGCCGGCCGAACGCGGCCAGCACGCTGTCGTTGATGCCGGGCCCGGGAAAGGACGAGAGCGCCCACACGGCCATCGAAGCGAGCAGGATCAGCGTGCCGGCCTTTCGGACGAAGCTGAGCGTGTTGTTCCAGACGTACAGGCCCACGGTGCGCAGGTTGGGCACATGATAGAGCGGCAGCTCCATGATGAACGCGCTCTGTTCCCCGCGAAAAGCGATCTGGTTCACCGCAATGCCGATCGCGGCCAATACGATCAGGTTCAGGCCGACCAGCCCCAACGACACGAGGGTGGTGCCCGTGCTGAAGAAGGCCGGCGCGAGGAAGGCGAGCACGGCCAGCCGCGCGGTGCACGGCACGAGCGGCGCCAAAAGGATCGTCAGCCAGCGGCCGCGGCGCTCTTCGATGATCCGCGACCCCAACACCGCGGGCACGTTGCAGCCGAAGCCCAGGAAGAGCGGCATGAACGACTTGCCGTGCAACCCCATCAGGTGCATGAAGCGATCCATCACGTAGGCCCCGCGCGCCAGATAGCCGATGTCTTCCAGCGCGCCCAGCACGGCGAAGAACACGACCAGGATCGGCAGGAACGCGAAGACCGTGCCCACGCCGTGGATCAGGCCATCGGAGACGAGGCCGAAGAGCCATGCCGGCGCGGCGCCGAGCAGCGCGGCCGCAAGCGCATCGAGCGCGGCCAACACCTGCGTCGAAAGCCACTCTGCGAGGGGCGTCGCCACGGTGTAAGTCAACCAGAACGCGACCCCTAAGACCAGCAACAGCAAGACCAACCCCGCCAGCGGATGCGTGGCCACGCGATCGATGCGCTCGGTGAGCGTGATCGCGCCGGCGCGGGGTTGTGTGACCGCGGCGCGCACCATGCGGCCGATCCACTCGTAGCGGCCGCCGGCGATGTCGAGATAGGCATCCTCATGCTCTCGCAACAGGCCGCGCAGTTGTTGCCAGGTCTCGGCCGGCAGCGCGGCCTCCATCATGGCCGTGATCTCGGCGTCCCCCTCCAGGAGCTTGAGCGCAACCCAATCCTCGGGGTACGGCCGGGGCACATGGCCGGCGATGAGCGACTGCACGGCCGCCAGCACGGGCTCATGTTCCGGTCGGATGGCCGGCCGCACGGGCTTCCAATCGCCGGGACGCTCGGCCACGGCGGCCGCGGCCTCGATCAGCTCCCGCACGCCCTGATTCTTGGCGGCGATGATGGGGATGACCGGGATGCCGAGCGCCGCCTGCAACACGTGCGGCTCGACGCGGATGCCGTGTTGGTCGGCTACGTCGAGCATGTTCAGGCCCAGGACGAGCGGCTGGCCCAATGCCAGCAGCTCGGCCACCAGATACAGATTGCGCTCCAGCGCGGCCGCGTTCACCACCGCGATGGCGACATCGGGCCGCTCGTGGATCAGGAAGTCGCGCGCGATGCGCTCTTCCTCCGAGTTGGCGGTCAGGCTGTAGGTGCCGGGCAGGTCTACGATGTTCAGGACGACGCCGTTCTGGCCGCGAAAGACGCCGCTCTTCTTTTCCACGGTCTTGCCCGGCCAGTTGCCGACATGCTGGTTGAGGCCGGTGATCATATTGAACACCGTGGACTTGCCGACGTTCGGCTGGCCGATCAATGCAATCGTGCGCGCGCCGGCGACCAATGTCGCGCTCGGTGAACCGTCGTGATCATGCATCATCGTTCATCGCTCTTGGCATCTGCGCTCACCAGCACCTGGCCGGCTTCACGTCGTCCCAGCGCCACCAACGTGCCGCGGATCGAAACCAGCATCGGCCCATGGCCGTAATTCTGCATGACTTTGACCGTGGCGCCGGCGGTGAATCCCAGGTTGGCGACGCGGCTGCGAAATCCTCGACCGCCCAATAGCTCGAGAATGATCCCTTCGCTGCCCGCCGGCAGCTCGCTCAGCGGTCTGGCTCCATTCGATCCTGTCATCTCGTTCACCTCCGGCTCGACGATGTTTGCATCCGGCACTGTGCACACAGGCCGTAAAGAGATAGCGCGGCCTTCTCCACGATCACGCCATGTTGCGCGGCATATTCGGCCTTGATGGCCTCGATCGGCGGCGCCACGAACTCGACGACATCGCCGCAGCCGGTGCAGATGAAGTGGTGATGTTCGATCTTGGTCATCGGGTCGTAGCGCTCGCAATGTTCGCCGTCGGGCCCCGCGTCCAGATGACAGTGGCTCACCAGTCCGGCGTTTTCCAGCCAGGCGAGCGTGCGGTAGACCGTGGACGGATTGAGCCGCGGATCGCGCGCGCGGGCGAAGGCGTAGACCTCCTCGGCCGTCGGGTGCTCGGCCAGGGCTTCGAACGCTTCCAGGATGAGCCGGCGTTGGGCGGTCATGCGGCCGCCGCTGGCGCGCAACAGAGCCGTGGCGCGCGCGATCAGGTCGGTCATGGGCGTACTCCTTATTGCAATTGATTTGCAATTAGTGTACACCGTAACACATGGGGTGTCTATGACTTAGATCACCTGGTCGGATTTCCGCGCCGGCCGTTTTTCGATAGCGTCGTCGGCGCGTTGTCGTTCTTCGCGAGTGACAGCCTGGTTGGCCAGGATAACGGTTTATCTGCTCCCCGCATCGCGCTTGATTATTCGCGCATCTTGTGATACAACATCCCCTGTAAGCAATGCCTTTCTGCAACCCATCTTGCCCACTCAAGGGAGGCCCTTATGCGCGTTGTCGCTCTGATCCTGGCCGGCGGCGCCGGCACCCGCCTGGGCGTGCTCTCGGAGCAACGCGCCAAGCCGGCCGTGCCGTTCGCCGGCCGCTTTCGCATCATTGACTTCACCCTGTCCAACTGCGTCAACTCCGGCATCTACGATGTCGGCGTCCTGACGCAATACCTGCCCCGCTCGCTCAACGACCACATCGGCATCGGCCGGCCGTGGGATCTCGACCGCGGCCGCGGGGGCGTGCGCCTGCTCCAGCCCTATCAGGGCCGCGGCCACAAGGACTGGTACGGCGGCACGGCCGACGCGGTGCTCCAAAACCTGGATTATCTGCGCGAGCGCCGGGCCGAAGCGGTGCTCATCCTGTCGGGCGATCACATCTACAAGATGGACTACCGGCCGATGTTGCGCCAGCACGAAGAGCGCCGCGCCGACTTGACCGTTGCCGTGATGAACGTGTTGCCCGAGGAAACCAGCCGCTTCGGCATTGTGTTGACCGATGAAAACGGCCGGGTGACGCAATTCCTGGAGAAGCCCAAAGAGGCGCCCAGCACCCTGGCCAACATGGGCGTCTACGTTTTTAACTTCAACGCCCTCGCCGAGCGCCTCCAGGCCCTGGCGCCTCATCACCCTGACCTCGATTTCGGCAAGCACGTCATTCCCAGCATGGTCGAAACCCACGCCATCTACACCTATCCGTTCGACGGCTACTGGGTGGATGTCGGCACGATAGACGCCTACTGGCAAACCAGCATGGAGCTGACCTCGGGGCAATCCAGGCTCAATCTGTACGATCCCGGTTGGGTGATCCACACCAAGAGCGAAGAGCGACCGCCCGCCAAGATCGGCCCGCAGGGGTCGGTGCAGAGCAGCCTGATCTGCAACGGCTGCGTCATCCGCGGCCAGGTGATCCGCTCGGTGCTGTCGCCGGGGGTCTATGTATCGCCGGGCGCGGTGGTGCGCGAGAGCGTCATCATGAACGATACCTGGATCGGCCCGGCGGCGGTGGTGGATCGCTGCATCGTGGACAAGAATGTCGTGATAGGCGCCGGTACCTGTCTGGGCTGGGGCGATGATCTGACGACCCCCAATCAGCGCTACCCCGACCGCTTCAACACCGGGCCCACGGTGGTCGGCAAGGGCGCGCACATCCCGGCCAACCGTCGCATCGGCCGCAACGTCGTCATCCAGGCGGATGTGGACGAACAAGCCTTCAGCGCGTTCGGCGAGATGATCCCGAGCGGCTCGACGGTGGAGTGAGCAGAGAGACCAGGACACACGGAAAAAAAGGAGGACGCCATGTCTATCATTGCGATGATCCTGGCCGGTGGGGAAGGCCCGGCGCTGAGCGTGTTGACCGCGCTGCGGTCAGAGGCGGCCGTGCCGTTCGGGGGCAAATACCGGATCATTGATTTCACCCTGTCGAATTGCGTCAACTCGGACATCTTCAACGTGGCGGTGTTGACCCAGTATCAGCCGCGCTCGCTGAACGAGCACATCGGGGTAGGCCGGCCGTGGGACCTGGACCGCTCGTCCGGCGGCGTGCGCCTGTTGCAGCCGTATCAACGCAATAAGGGGGAACGCGGGGCATGGCAGGAAGGCACGGCCGACGCCCTGCGCTTCAACCTGGATACCATTCCGGCTTCGGTCGAGGATGTGTTGATCCTGGCCGGGGATCATGTCTATATCATGGACTACCGGCCGCTGATCCGCTTTCACCACAGCCGGAACGCCGACGTGACGATTGCGGTGCGGCAGGTGCCGGCGTTCGAGGCGCATCGCTTCGGCATGGTGGCCTACGACGCCGACAATCGGGTGGTGGAATACGAGGAAAAGCCGAAGCGCACCCGCATCAGCACGGCGAGCATGGGCGTCTATGTCTTCCGCCGTGAGGTGCTGATCGAGGCGTTGACGACCGGCCCGGGCCGGCGCTATCACAACCTGGGCGGCGAGGTCATCCCCGCGCTGGTGCGCTCGGCCAAAGTTTATGCCTATCCGTTCCAGGGCTATTGGGCCGATGTCGGCACCATTCAGGCGTATTATGAGGCCAACATGGCCCTGTTGGGCGAGACCCCCGCGCTCGATCTCTACGTGCCCGAGTGGGTGATCCACACCCGCAGCGAAGAGCGGCCGGCCGTCTACCTTGGCCCGGAAAGCCGGGTGGAACGTGCCCTCCTCTGCGACGGCTGTCAGATCGAGGGCACGGTGATCAACTCGGTGATCTCGCCCGGCGTGCGCGTGGCGGCCGGCGCGGTCGTGCGCGATTCGATCATCATGACCGACACCCTCATCGAGGCCGGCGCGATAGTGGACCGGGCGATCCTCGACAAGCGGGTGACGGTCGGCGCGGAGGCGCGCATCGGCGCAGGGGAAGAGAATACGCCGAACCTGAAATGGCCGGAGCGCATCAACACGGGCATCACGGTGATCGGCAAGCGCGCAAGCATTCCCCCGCGCACCACGATCGGCCGCAACGTGGTGATCTTTCCGCACGTCGGCCCGAAGGATTTTTCGGGGCCCGAGGTGGCCTCCGGGGAAACGATCGGCGGATAATCTGCTTTTGTTCGGTAAGGGGTGCACGGCGGTGCACCCCTGTTCGTCAGCTCCACGCTCGCCGCAACAATCTCACCCAGTTGCCGTGCATGATGCGGCCGATATCCGCGTCCGCATAGCCCCGCGCCGCCAGCAATGGTGGAATCTTCTGCAGGTCGGCGATGGTGTCCAGGTCGTTGGGCGATTGTTCGCGGCCGAAGCCGCCGTCCAGGTCGCTGCCGATCCCCACGTGGCGGGCATCTCCGGCAAGCTGACAGATGTGGTCAATATGGTCTATCACCCTGACCAGCGGCACGCCCGAATCCACGCCGCCGGCCGATGTCCAGCCCAACTGGAGCATGGCGACGTCGAGCATCACGCCGATCACCCCGTCCCGCTCGATGATTGCCCGGATCTGCTCGTCGTTGAACTGGCGCTGCGCGGCCACCAGGGCCCGACAGTTGTTGTGGCTCGCCAGCACCGGGCCGCCGAACCGCTCCAGCGCCTGCCAGAAAGCCTGGTCGGAGAAGTGGGTCAGGTCGAGGATGACCCCCATCTGTTCCATCTCGCGCAGCAGCGCCACCCCCAGGTCGGTGAGGCCCAGCTCGGTGCCCGTGCCGCCGGCGTAGCGGCCGGGGCCATAGTGCGCCGGGCCGATCACGCGCACGCCTCCTTCCCAGAACTCGGCCAGGCGGTCGGGCGTGGGGATGGCGTCCGCGCTTTCCATGCTGATCACGAAGCCCAGCGGCGGCGCGGCCGATTCGGCGGCGGCCGGCGCGGCGTCCCACGCCTCCCATTCGGCCATGTGGCGATCGAGCGTGGTCGCGTCGGCCACCAGGCGCACGATCCCTTCCGCGGCCAGTTGCCGGTAGTAGGCGAGCTGGCCGCGGCCGATCCCGTAGGCCTGGGCCACCGAAAGGTAGTCCATGTGCGGAACCATGCGGCCGGTGGCACGCACGAGCAACGTCGCGAAGCTCAAGGCCACGCGGCCGCGGCGCATTTCGGGAAAGGCCACGGTGCCTACGCCCAGGCCGTTGCCGGGGTTGATCACCTTCAGGCCGCGCTCCTGGTTGCGGATGGTGTAGACCGACTGCCGCAGGTCGCGGTTCCATTGCAGCGCGTTCCAGGCCAGATCCAGGTGGCTATCTGCGATGAGCATACGGAACTCCTGTCGGGTTGACTTCGTCAAAGGTTTGCTGCGTGCCAGGCACTCTGCAAGATGCCCGGCACGTGACGACTGGTTTCAGGTTAGTTTACTCGCGAATCGCGAGGATGCCTAATGTGAGGGACTCATATGGAACCACTTCTCGGTGCGTTCATCGTCTTCTGTATGCGCGTCGTTGACATGTCGCTGGACACCGTTCGGCTGATCATGACCGTGCGCGGCCGGCGGCTGATGGCCGGCGGCATCGGCGTGATCCAGGCGCTGGTGTTCATCCTGGCGGTGAGCGCGGTGCTGAAGGGGCCGCTCACCGCCTGGAATGTGGCCGGCTACGCGCTCGGCTTCGGCACAGGCGTGATGCTCGGCATGTTCTTCGAGGAGCGGCTGGCGATCGGCTTCAACCTCTTCCGCATCTACTCGCCCGGCCATGGCCACGAGATCGCCGAGGCGTTGCGTGCGGCCGGCCACGCGGCCACCGAGTTTCCGGCCTACGGCCGCGAAGGCACGCTGATCGTCGTGCACTGCGTCGTCAGCCGCCGCGATGCGCCCCACGTGCGCGCCATCATCGAACAAAACGATCCGGCCGCGTTCGTCACGGTGGAGGAAGCCCGGCCCATGCAGCGGGGCTACTTTCGACATTGAAGGCCTATGACGCGAAATCCATCCGATGAATGGGGCAGCCGGCCGCAGGCGGGCGGTTCGCCGCCGGCCGCAGAGCCGCCAGCCCCCCAGCGACCATCCGCCGCCGGCCGTTCCGCAACGCCGCCGGTCGGGCCGCGCGTGTATGATCGCGCGGCCTTGCCGCGGCCCGGCCGGCCGGCCACGCCCCCGCTGCCGGGTCGGCCGGCGGCGGGGATCCCCGCACGGCCCGACGCCGGGAGCCAACCCCAGGCTGCGACGCCGGCCCGACCGGGGGTGTCGGCTCAACCGGCCGCGCCGACGCCGCAGCCGCAGGCAGTGGTTGCGGCCGCGCCACCGCCCCGGCCGGCCGCGCCCGCGGCGGCGCCTCGCGCGTCCACGCCCGGCGCCCGCGGCCAGCCGGCCGATGCCGGCCGCCGCGCCGGATGTTGGAGCGTGCTCTTGCCGCTCCTCCTGGGCGCGGCGCTCGGCCTGTTGATCGTCGGCATCGGGCTGGTGGGCTACGCCAGCATCGCGGCCGCGTTGCCCGCGCCCGAAGAGCTTCAGGCGCGGGCCAGTCATTTCAACTCGACCCTGATCTACGACCGCGAGGGCAATCTGTTGAACGAGGTGGCCGACCCGAATTACGGCCGGCGCACGGCCGTGTCGCTGGACGCCATCTCGCCCTACCTGAAGGCGGCCACCATCGCCACCGAGGACCCGAACTTCTACGAGCATCCGGGCGTGGATCCGGTCGGCATCGCGCGCGCGATCTACTACGCGATCCGCTATCACGACCTGGAGGCGACCCCCGGCGGCAGCACGATCACCCAGCAACTGGTCAAGCTGACTTTCCTGTCTTCCGAGCGGACGCTGGCGCGCAAGATCAAGGAGGCGGTCCTGGCGGCCGAGATCACGCGGCGTTACCCCAAGGACAAGGTGCTGGAGATCTATCTCAACGAGATCTATTACGGCAACCTGGCCTACGGCATCGAAGCGGCGGCCGAGACCTACTTCGGCAAGCGCGCGGCCGATCTGACGCTGGCCGAGGCCGCGCTGCTCGCCGGCCTGCCGCAGGCGCCCGCGTACTACGATCCGTACACGCGGCTGTGGAACGCCGACGGAACCCCTGGGCCGGTCAAGCGTCGGCAGGGGGCCGTCTTGAGCCTGATGGTGCGCCACGGCGCGATCACGGCCGCGCAGGCCGATGCCGCCTGGCAGGCGCCGATCGTCCTCAAGCCGTTGCGCCAGACCTATACTTCGCGGCATCCGCATTTCGTCCAGTACGTGCGCGGGCAAATCGAAAAGAGGCTTGGCCCGGAGCTGTTGGCGAAGGGCGGCCTGCGCATCCACACCACCCTCGACCCGCACATCCAGGCCATCGCCGAGGAGGAGGTGGCGAAGCAGGTCAAGGCGCTGGCGCCCCAGGCTGCGGGGAACGCCGCGCTGGTGGCCATTCGCCCCAACACCGGCGAGATCCTGGCCATGGTGGGCAGCGCCGACTTCTACAACGAACAGATCAGCGGCCAGATCAACATGGCGCTTGCCCCGCGACAGCCCGGCTCGGCCATCAAGCCGTTCACCTATCTGGCCGCGTTCGAGATGCCCGCGGCCGTGAACCCGGACCCGGCCGCCGAGAAGTCGCCGCAGATCAGCGCCATCGAGCCGCCGGGCTACTGGACGCCGGCCACGGCGATCATGGACGTGCGCACCGAGTTCCCCGACGGCAACCGGCCGCCCTACGTGCCCACGAACTACGACGGCAAGGAACACGGCCTGGTCAGCGTGCGTTCGGCGCTGGCCAATTCCTACAACATCCCGGCCGTCAAGGCGCTGGAGCATGTGGGCATCGAGCGGTTGAAGGAGATGGCCCGGCGGGTGGGCATCACCACGCTGACGCGCGACGACTACGGCCTGTCGTTGACGCTCGGCGGGGGCGAGGTGACCCTGCTGGAGATGACCGCTGCCTACGCGGTGCTGGCGAACGCCGGGGTGCGCGTGCCAACCGATCCGATCGCGTGCGTGCTGGACGCCGACGGCCTGGTGATCTGGCGCGGCAACGCCGCGGAGACGGTGGCGGCCTGTCGCGCCGCGCGCGGCACCGCGGCCCGGCCCGTGACGCCCGGCCCCGCGCAGCGCGTGCTCAATCCGCAACACGTGTACCTGATCACTTCGATCCTGGCGGATCTGGAGGCGCGGCGGCCGATGTTCGGCAGCTCGGCCGCGCTGCTCAGCCTGCCCGACCGCCCCGCGGCCGCCAAGACCGGCACCACCAACGACTACCGCGACGCCTGGACGGTCGGCTATACGCCCGATCTGGCGGTTGGCGTCTGGGTGGGCAATGCCGACTACAAGCCGATGCAGAAGATCGCGGGCACGATCGGCGCGGCGCCCATCTGGCACAATGTGATGCAACGCAGCTTGCAGGGAAAGCCGGCCCAGCCGTTCGTCGAGCCGCCGGGGATCATGCGGATCAAGGTGTGTGCCGACACGGGCACGTTGCCCAGCGTGGCGTGTCCGAAGCAGCGCGAGGAGGTGTTTGCCGCGAACCAGGGGCCGTTGCCCGCGCAGTACGACCTGTATCAGCGCGTGCGCATTGACCGGGTGACGGGCAAGCTGGCGACCGAGCTCACGCCGGCCGACCGCATCGAGGAGCGGGACCTGATGCTTTTCCCGCCCAAATATCGCGCCTGGGCCGAGGCGCACGGCATCCCGCAGCCGGCCATCGAGTTGCCGACTTACGCGTTCCGGCCCGAGCTGCGCCTCGACGCGCCCGTCAACGGCGAACGGTTGGCCGGCGTGGTGGCGGTGATGGGCCGGGTACATCTGCCCGAGCCGCTCACCTGGCGGGTGGAGTACGGCGTGGGACCCAGTCCCATCGGTTGGGGCACGCTCGCGGGGCCAAACAGCGGAGATTTCGAGGGGCGGTTGGCCGAATGGGATACCGCGGCGACGGCGCAGCTACACGATGTGCATGATTTTTCGGTGCGGCTGGCCGCGTATGACGCCGCCCTCCCCGATTATCCGGTGGCCATCTCTAACGTGGCCTACGTGACCGTGGCAACGAATACACCGACGGCCGTGTCAACGAATACGTTGACGCCGACGGCAACGAATACACCGACGGCCGTGTCAACGAATACGTTGACGCCGAGGGCAACGAATACACCGACGGCCGTGTCAACGAATACACCGACGGCCGTGTCAACGAATACACCGACGCCTGTGTCAACGAATACGTTGACGCCGAGGGCAACGAATACACCGACGCCGACAGCAACGAATTCGTTGACGCCGACAGCAACGAATTCGTTGACGCCGACGGCCTCTTCGACGCC
>Ga0209162_1003679_pt1 | contig 12147 bp, 9 predicted proteins | sample YNPNPMetaG_FD_187121 | JGI IMG/M metagenome (GOLD analysis project Ga0209162, IMG submission 187121) | Anoxygenic and chlorotrophic microbial mat microbial communities from Yellowstone National Park, USA - YNP NP MetaG (SPAdes) (version 2) ...
GGAAGTGGCTGGACCGGATAGACCGGATACGCAGCCTGTGCCGTCGGAGAGGGTTCAGGTGTTGTTGTGGTGCCACACCCGGAAATCACAACTAGACAGAGTAATCCGATAATGAAGCGATGCATAGCGACCTCGTTTGCATACGATACACTTACCCCTAAGAGTATACTACAGAAAATAAATCAAATCTGAAAGAATAGTATGGATTCCTGAAGCAACACCGAATCGTCAATATGTACACATATTGTACAACTACAATTGAAACTCACGTTCGCGCTGTAGATGAGCGATGAATCATACCGGAACGCATGCCCGCGAATGACCATCAGGGTGGAAATAAATACTTTACCGATCTAGGCCAAAATGATACTTAAAGAGGCATTGAATGGGAGCTAATAATGTACTTGAAACAAGATTTCGAATAATGTTTCCCTAGTACCTCGTTATATAAGATTTTGCGCTTTTTGGCCTGGGATGTTATCCTGTGCGACATGGGAAAACATACACATATCGAACTAACGAGTGAAGAACGCACCGAGCTGGAAAAACTGATTCGTACCGGCAACGCTCCGGCCCGTACCCATACCAGAGCGCGTCTCCTGCTGCTGAGCGACTGCAGCCAGGGCCAGAAGCCCACGGACCAGGACGTTGCTGATGCGGTCTTGTGCAGGAAACGCACGGTGCGCAAGGTGCGACGACGTTTTCTTTCGGGTGGATTGCAGGCGGCGCTGTCTGACACAGGCTGGCCAGGTGCGCCACCGAAGTTCACCGGGGAAGTCGAAGCCACGTTGGGCATGTTCGCCTGCAGCGAGCCACCAGCAGGCGCTGCACGCTGGACATTGCGCTTGCTGGCTGACAAGATGGTTGAACGCCACTCTGTGGATTCGATGAGCCATGTCACGGTCGGCGAGATCCTAAAAAAAACGAAAGCAAGCCGTGGCGAGTAAAGTCCTGGTGCATTGGCAAGCCGTCTGGGACGGATGGTGCCAAGATGGAAGACGTTTGAGATGTATCTCAGCGACCCTATGCCCCCACGCGCCCGGTCGGATGCCTGGATGAAGCCAGCAAAGCGCTGCATGACCTTCCCCGCGGGAGGTTGCCTGTCGAGCAGGGTCAGCCGCTCCGGCAGGACGACGCATACGAACGGCATGGGGGTGCCAATCGCTTTCTGATGAGTGAACCGCTCCGAGGGTGGCGTAACGGACGGGTCACCGAGCGTCGTCCCAGGTGCGACTGCGCTGCACAAGTGCGCCTGCGGTCGGATGACGATGACCCGCAGGCTGAACGCAGTGTGCTGGTCGTTGACCATGTGAACACGCACGGCCCCGGGTCCCTGGATGAAGCCGTTGCACCGGAAGCAGCCCATCGCCTGGCAGCGCGTTTCGAATGGCAGTACACGCCCGAACACGGCCGCTGGCGCAATATCGCCGAATGCGAACGCTCGGTTCTGCAACGGCAGTGCTTGGACCGACCGATCCCGGCTATGAGCACGCGCAAACGTGACGTCTCAGCCTGGGACGAGCGTCGTCATAAAGCGTGTAGGAAGGTGATATGGCACGTTACCACCGCTGATGCCCGCATCAAACTCAGGCGTCTGCATCCGGTTGTAAAAGAACAAAATCTAACATAACAAAGCACTAGCTAATTAGTAGGACCGAGAAGGGGGTATTATACTCTCCTCTTGCCGAAATTTCGAACGATTCCTTAAAGGTAACTTGACAGTCACAGTTTAGTCAGCTATAATTGGAAAAAATATTAGGCAGGTGCTAGCATGGGGAAAAGATTTACAAAGCAAGGGTTAAGTGTTCGTTATGTAACAGATTTTTGTGTTATCCATATCTTTTAGACCAAGGAAGCTATCGTAACTTACTATGAAAATAGCAGTTTCTTTTGTGGTTCCAACTCTTTATGCACCAAGCCTGGAAAAGACTTTGCTGTCAATCTCTTATCAAACCATGAGTTCATACATCGAGGATATCATAGTTGTCGGTTCACAGATGGATGGGGATTGGGTAAAAATACCTAAGGTTAAATACATTGCTAATACTGATAAACCAACCCCGGCAAGAAATAGAAATCTTGCTGTAAAATACAGCAGTGGAAATTGGATATGTTTTGTGGATGCGGACTGCTATTTGAGCCAAGATTGGTTGGAAGAGTGTCTGAAACATGTGGAAGCATACAAACCAGAAGCAGTATGTGGAAGCATTCTACTCCCACCAGACTCTAGTTACTGGACTCAATGTGATCATTTTTTGTCCTTTGCGTCATTTCGACAGAGTAACAGTCAGCCAAAGTGGATTTCGCATTGTCCTTCTATGAGCATGCTTGTATCTAAAGAAGTATTTGAGCGAGTTGGAGGATTTGATGAAAGTTTTGTAAAAGCATCCGGCGAAGATTTTGAATTTTGTGATCGCTTGCAACGATGGAAAGGTAGGATTCTCTTTGTTCCAACAGCAAAAGCTTTTCACAACCACCAAAGACATCATTTTTTATCGGTCTGGCAACACCTATACAACTATGGTTTTACTTTGATGCAACGAAGAGAGAAAAGTTATCTCAACAAAAGTTGGAAATTCTTCCTGCGTGTAGCATCAATACCTGGATTGTTAGAGACTCTTGGCCTTGTGCGTGTACTTACTCGTATACCAAAGCATATACATATTGCCCGACAGCCCGAATCAGGTTACGACTTGAGCCTACTTCCAGGTATACTTGCTCTCGATGTAGCAATCTCGCTTGGGATTGTCCATGGTATTCGTGAAGGTAGCATGCGAAGATGTACTCACCCTTGGTGAACAATACGGATATCGAAAATAGAGTTGGGGTTGTGTTGCTTAATTGGAATAACTCCCTAGAAACTATTAGTTGCATAGATCAAATTCGTAAAATTAACATAAACAATACTCCATTAATAGTAGTTGTAGACAATGCATCACAAGACCCCTATTTAGAGAAGCTTCAAGAGGAAGAATCTATCCATCTTATTAAACTCAACATGAATAGAGGATTTTCGGCCGGAATCAATATCGGAATTAGATGGCTTCTGCTACAAGGTTGCCAGTATATTCTAGTATTGAACAGTGACGTTACATTGTCACCCGACTTTCTGAGTCAGCTCCTTAGTGTGATGGACGATGATAAGGATAAAAAGATAGGTATCATATCGCCAAAAATTCGTTATTTTTCCCCGAGTAATCAGATATGGTTCGCTGGTGGAAAGTTTCATTTTCCTCGTATTCTTGGAGAAATGGTTGGTATAGGAGAGGTAGATAATGGTCAATATGACAAGATGCGCTCGATAGACTTTGTAACTGGATGTTGCATGCTCATTCGTTCGGAAGTTTTCGATCATGTAGGTTTCTTTGACGAACAATTTTTCTTCTACCATGAAGATGTAGACTTTTGCCTCCGTACCCTGAAAGCAGGTTATCAAATCTGGATATACCCACAGGCAATAATTTGGCATAATGTCTCTTCTTCTACAAGAGAAATACCTTATCGTCGTACCTACTTGTATGTATCAGGACGATGGGTTTTCTTTCGGAAACACATTCGTGGTTTCAGGTGGATTCCTGTCATGCTTTGGGAAATCATTCGCTACCTTCGTGAGATTTTCAGTGCTTTAATAAGATGGGATATTACTTATATACAGGTGTATAACCAAGCAGTTATTGATGGATTTCGCGGAAAGATTGACACTTTAAAAACAAATTACTGAGTAGTATTGTCAAAAAGAGAGGTATACCACGTGATGAAGTACTTTTCTCGAATTGAACCGAGATTTCGTTATATAGTATCACTACCTCTCGTCTTTGCCTTCTTCATATATCTCTTTGTGAAGGCATCTGAGGCTCTGAACAACATATCCTTATACCAGCTCACATTAATCCCTCATTACATCATTCTGGCCGTTATATCGCAGATGGTAGGCGTTTTTCTTGGAGCTTGGGTCTGGCATCGGATTTTACTATGTTTTGGGGTTCAAAACAGTTACTGTTTTGACTTTAGGGTGTTTACAATATCCGCAGTTGCACGAAAGATACCAGGATCTATATGGTATGCAATGGGAAGAGTATTTTTATACAACCGTGCTGGTGCACCAACAGGAAGTATTCTGAAGGCACTTGCATGGGAAGCTGCTATTACTTCGATAGCTGGTCTGATCTTGTGTACGATCGCAGCGTATCTTATTCTTAGTGATGACACTGTAATTCCTAGGTTTCTCCTTTCTGATAAACTCAATCTTTTGATATTCTTGGTAATAATATTTCTAATACTATTAATAGTATCAATAACGCCTAAGACAAAAGATTTTGTCAAGAAAATAACTAGGGGTGTACAAAATTCCAAGGTAAACCTATCTTCGATTATTCTGTGGATAATGGGAGAGTCAGTAGTTATAGTTCTTGCCTCATCGGTTTTGTTCTTGACTGCTAACTCTATAAACCCCTCCATCCCAATATCCTCATTCACTACAATACTAGCTGCTTTCAGCTTATACGTGGCACTCGGTCCAATTTTTATGTGGTTACCTAGCGATATAGGCTTGCGTGATGGCCTAGCATATTTAGCATTGGATACATTGCTCTCAACACCTATCGCAGCCCTTACAGTCCTTGTATGGCGGGCTTTGGTAACTACGCTTGAAATAGCTGTTGGCGTCTTGAACAGTGTCATACATCTATCCTACGAGGAAGCAGATGATAGAAATTCGACACCAAACAGATTTGCGGACGAAGTATGACAGTATCTATCAGGGGCAGTACATTAATCAAATGGAATCATTTTTTATCTGGATACAAGAGATTCTAAAGGTCACGAGAGGTTCATTGTTCCTTGACATATCAACCGGACGTGGCCGGATGGTCAAGGTAGCAGCAAGACGTGGAGTTCGAGCCTATGGGATTGATTTCTCTATGAATGCCTGCAGAATCGCAAGTCAAGTGTCACCAGGCAGGATTATTTGCAGTGATGCCCAATATTTGCCTTTTGCAGATGCTTCTTTCGACTTCGTGACTAATCTTGGTAGCTTAGAGCATCTCGATGATATGAGCAAAGGTGTTCGAGAGATAGTAAGAGTTTTAAAAGATGATGGGTGGGTATGTATTACTGTCCCTAATACTTTCGGACTATTCTGGAATGTTCAAGTTGCCTGGAGGACAGGGGATGTTGACGATGACGGACAACCAATCCAACGATATGGCACCCGAAAACAATGGGAGAAACTACTTCAAGAGAATGGTTTAGAAATTGTCAGGGTATATGGTTACGAACACGAGCATGCACCTCCTAGGACTTGGTTCGATTTAAAACGATATTGCTTCCGTCCCTTTCGTATCATGCGGATGCTCTTATCTGGTGTTTTGCCAGTCAATATGGCTGGACAATTTGTGTTTATTTGCAAAAAGAAAATACCATGGGATCGAGGCAACTAGTACCTCGTTATATAAGATTTTGCGCTTTTTGGCCTGGGATGTTATCCTGTGCGACATGGGAAAACATACACATATCGAACTAACGAGTGAAGAACGCACCGAGCTGGAAAAACTGATTCGTACCGGCAACGCTCCGGCCCGTACCCATACCAGAGCGCGTCTCCTGCTGCTGAGCGACTGCAGCCAGGGCCAGAAGCCCACGGACCAGGACGTTGCTGATGCGGTCTTGTGCAGGAAACGCACGGTGCGCAAGGTGCGACGACGTTTTCTTTCGGGTGGATTGCAGGCGGCGCTGTCTGACACAGGCTGGCCAGGTGCGCCACCGAAGTTCACCGGGGAAGTCGAAGCCACGTTGGGCATGTTCGCCTGCAGCGAGCCACCAGCAGGCGCTGCACGCTGGACATTGCGCTTGCTGGCTGACAAGATGGTTGAACGCCACTCTGTGGATTCGATGAGCCATGTCACGGTCGGCGAGATCCTAAAAAAAACGAAAGCAAGCCGTGGCGAGTAAAGTCCTGGTGCATTGGCAAGCCGTCTGGGACGGATGGTGCCAAGATGGAAGACGTTTGAGATGTATCTCAGCGACCCTATGCCCCCACGCGCCCGGTCGGATGCCTGGATGAAGCCAGCAAAGCGCTGCATGACCTTCCCCGCGGGAGGTTGCCTGTCGAGCAGGGTCAGCCGCTCCGGCAGGACGACGCATACGAACGGCATGGGGGTGCCAATCGCTTTCTGATGAGTGAACCGCTCCGAGGGTGGCGTAACGGACGGGTCACCGAGCGTCGTCCCAGGTGCGACTGCGCTGCACAAGTGCGCCTGCGGTCGGATGACGATGACCCGCAGGCTGAACGCAGTGTGCTGGTCGTTGACCATGTGAACACGCACGGCCCCGGGTCCCTGGATGAAGCCGTTGCACCGGAAGCAGCCCATCGCCTGGCAGCGCGTTTCGAATGGCAGTACACGCCCGAACACGGCCGCTGGCGCAATATCGCCGAATGCGAACGCTCGGTTCTGCAACGGCAGTGCTTGGACCGACCGATCCCGGCTATGAGCACGCGCAAACGTGACGTCTCAGCCTGGGACGAGCGTCGTCATAAAGCGTGTAGGAAGGTGATATGGCACGTTACCACCGCTGATGCCCGCATCAAACTCAGGCGTCTGCATCCGGTTGTAAAAGAACAAAATCTAACATAACAAAGCACTAGAGATATATCCTGAGAACGCTACTATGCAATTCTTGCCAACATTTAGCCATAATTCTTCGCGACCTGATGTAGTTACACACTGGTGAGCACTTATATGAGCTGACTAAAGATGATAGGGAATTGTACACATCGTACTGGGTATCTAAGTATTCGGGTGGAATCCAAGTTCCAAGCTGAGCCATAGCACCTTCAGCTTTTGTGACGGTGAAAAGCGTTTACCCTCTCCTTTACCCTTAAGATCGTTTTTAAGGTTATTTTATACTAGGGCATGATACTATTCAAATTCTCCTATTGAAGAGTATCTCTCCAAATTAGCTTTTACAAATGTTCGATCTTGTATTATAATTATGTCAGAGATAGCAATATATTAACGAGGCAGATATTACCTGTAACTACTTGTCATAAGAGAAGGAGCAGTATTATGCTTTCCAGAAAGCGGACCTTATTTATCACTCTTAGCTTGATAATAGGGATAAGCTTGGCTTTTTTCATATTAGCAACAAACTTCCAGAAAAATATTGTCGGTACGGAAGCGGTACAATCTGGAACAGAAAGCGGCACTGGATCACCTTACCCAGTGCTTGCAACCCCAAACTCATATAGTCGGCTGCAAGCCTACCCATACCCTGTTGCCACAGTAGCGGGGGAGAATACCCTGTCAGTAGGTATTGATTTATACAGAGGTGGGTACTACGAAGAAGCGATGACCGTTTTCGAGGAGCTAATTCGTAAAGGAGTCAATCTAGCAGAAGCCTACGGGGGCAAGGGAGCAGTACATATAGCTTGGCGCAATTACGAAGAAGCGCTCAATTCATATACGATTGCTTTATCCTACAGTAGAACCTCAGAGCTTCTAACAGGTCAGTGCAACGCGTTTCGACTCTTACAGCGCGTGAACGAGGCAATTTCTTCCTGCAATCAGGCTATTGAATTAGATGTATCAAATCCGGAACCATATCTAGTGTTAGCTAAACTGTACCTGGATAAGGGCGATACTGAGAACGCTAGGCTCTTCGCTAGTAAAGTTTTTAATGAAATGAGTTCCAATAGAGATCAGGCGGCTTTCATACTAGGTCTCACAGCACTTCAAGAAGGAAAAGGTGAAGAGGCAATAAATAACTTTACAAAAGCAATAGAATTGAACCCGAAAGAGCCTGTATATTATTGGGAGCGAGGTTTTCTGGCTCTTGGTCTAGGTAAATTCGATCTAGCGCGTTCTGACATGAGAGCTATTTTGCAGGTAGCAAATCCAAGACTTCACGGAGAGCTAATGTTTCGTGCGAATGCTCAGCTACAATTTCTTAACAGTAACGAGGAGAGCAATCCGTGAAATACGATTTCCTAGAACTTGGCAAACGAGATAGTGTGATACGAAAAGATTTGGAAAAGTTAAGAAGGTATGGTATCAAAAACGATTTGATACTGGAAATATACAGTTCTGGATTCGTATGGGATGCGAATGGAAATTACTTCCCAGTTTTCCCATCAGCAATAATGCCGGGAGAGGGTATGGTGTTACACAACTTAATATTGAATAATCGAATAGAAAGATCTCTAGAGATCGGCTTTGCTTATGGATTATCTACTATGTTCATTTGTCAGGGTTATGCAGATAGGGATTTAAAACTCCTTCAGCACCCCAATATACATACAATTATCGATCCATTGCAAAAACAGCTTTGGAAGAACATCGGTCTACTGAATCTAGAGCGTTCTGGTTTTCAATCTATGGTACGCTTTATAGAAGAGCCATCACATATTGCTCTTCCCAGACTACTCGAAGAAGGACAATTGTTCGATCTTGTTTTTATTGATGGCGCTCATTTAACAGATTTTGTTATGCTCGATTTCTTCTATACTAGTAGACTTCTAAACCCTGGAGGAATCATCGTATTCCATGATACATGTATGCCGTCGGTTAGAAAAGTTATTACTTTTATTTTAAGAAATACACCAAATTTCAGGATAGAAGATAGCTTTTTTCTAGATAAAGTGCCAATGTGGAAAAAGTTTACAAGGGCGATCAGTATTTTCTTTCAAAGTCCTGCTGATATATTAGTTCATGTAATACCTTGGCTCGGAAGATGTCCGGATTTGTTCTCTCGAAATCTCTGTGTACTCCGCAAAACGGAACATCCTGATTTTAGATGCTGGAATCATTACAAGTCATTTTAGCATGAAAGGCTTAATGTGCTGACATCTATTTTCTTGCAAAGCAAGATGCACATTATGAACAGAAAACGCTATGATAATAAATACAATTCGACCAAAACGTCTATGTTACAGACAACTCAGATTCCCTAAAGGCTGTGAGGAGGCTCAGATGATCAGCAGTGGAGAGCGCGTATAGTAGCATTTCTATAGTAATTAGGTCAAATGTTATACTAACAGCGGTGATTCCAACTGTAGCTTTCTTGAAATAAAGTAAAGAAGCGTAGCCGCTACGTACAGCGATTCGTCTCCGTCTATCTTCCGAACTTATGTTGCAGTACGTTACTCCCTGTAGACCCACCTGAGTGTACTGTGGCATCCAGCATCCGATGCTTACGACTTCCGAGTCCATATCCTATGCGTTGTCCCTGCACTTTCCCGCTGGTGGGAGTGTCCTGGTCGCCGATCCTGACCTGGCCCACCCCTGTCATGAAGGGTTGCTATTGCGTCTATCGCTGCTGTAAGAGAGAAGAGAATTGACAGATTTGCGTTTTATCTCACGTACCATACGTAGAGTCCTTGTTCTTCTTCTATACTACCATCTTGCTCTCTATAGCCCTAGCCCTGCGCCTCCTACTTGCACGGCGACTGACACGTCGTTCAGGCATCAGACATAACCAGGCTTGCCAGATCGGTAATTAGCTACCTTGTGGCACAGATATCCTGTCCGTTGAGCCATACCCAAACCACCCATAAGACGCATGGGTTAGGGAACCTGTGCGTTTAGAGCAGCATTGAATCAGTGCTTCTGTTTACTCGTTACCATGCCTGCTTCCATCATCTTATCGCCCTACTTGTGTTCAATGTGACACATTGGACGTAGTGAGGATGTTACACAATTTTTACAGACAGAATTTGATGTGAGAATCCACACGAATAAATAGGCGGCATGCGAGTCAATCTAGTAAAGCGATTGGTAAGGGAAAGGCAGGGTATTGTTCATACTTCTTCTCCTTGCGTCTCAGCAATTGACGAAACCGATTGTGTAAGCAGTTCTGACCCATAAACCACTGTATGCAACCCCTACCGCTTCGCGTTTAATTCCTCCGGCTTTATTTCTACAACTACACAAGTACCTAGTGGATTCCAAGTGCGTGCGTGTGAGATCAAGCATAGATACTACTTCTGGAGTATTGACATTGTGACTGCCCAAATGGGGTATTGTTTGCAAGCTATTGAGGATGTAATATGAGGGCAACTTGCACAACTATCATAGGAGGAGTAAGAGTGATGAAGCGCCTTATCGTGATCTCAGTTGTGTCACTGATTTTCATTGCGTCGCTAACACCTGCATTCGCAGGCATCGGGCGGAGAGGAATCTCTGGTGTTCAAGTGCAGAATCTGTCTAGTACACAGGCACAGCTTACCGTATCGTTCTACCCACAATCTAGTGGTAGCCCTGTCAACATTTCAGCAACTGTAAACCCATTCAGTGCACGAACATTCTACACTCCGAGTATTTCGGGATTGAGCAGTGGTTCCTACTCAATGGTAGTTAGTTCCGATCAGCCAACTGCGGCTATAGCTCGGACAGATTGGGATGATACGTCAGGAGCTGCCATATACGACACAGTACGTCCTGGTAAAGATATTCTCATCCCACTAGCACTTCAGAATTTCGCTGGACAAGTGAGCCAATTTACAGTCCAGAACGCAAGTGGCACATCAGCAAATGACATCAAAATTGAGGTTATAGCTCGAGGTACGGGAGCAGTTGTACAAACCTTGCCTAACCAACAGTTAAACGCTTATCAATCGAGAACCTATGATCTGAGAGATACGAATTTATTCGGTACATTACCGGATACAGGCCAAGGCCTGGGTGCAACAGGGTTCGTCGGTCTCATAAGAATCAGTTCTAATACTGTGGATCTCGTAGCTCAGTCCTTTATAGACGTTACCAATACTCCAGCTGTTACTGCCTTCGGTAGTGTTGCAGTAACAGATGCTGATGATACCCTGTATTGCCCTCTCGTTAGAGCTAACTTCTATGGTGACACGGGAATACAGATCGTCAACCCTAATAACCAAAATGTTGACGTTACTATCACCTTTTATGCAGATTCACAGAGTCCTAACCGAGGTACATTTACACAGAGAATGACAATTCCCGCTAATTCATCTGATATAGCTTTCCAGGGACCGGGAGGGAATTCTCGGCAATCACCCACAAACTTACCAGGTGGAACTCAAACACCATCTAACACTGCTCTTACGAATAACGGTTTCTTCGGTAGCGCAGTGATCTCGACGAACGGTCCGAAGGTACTTGCCGTCGTTAACGACACCGAGTTTGGTCCATCGTACAGGGTATTAAGCCAGGGTAGTTACAACTGTGTTCCAAAAAGTGCTGCATCTACGAAGCACTTTCTGCCACTTCTCCGTCGCTACCATCTACAAAGTACTAGGTTGACCACTGGCGTTCAGGTAATGAACGTTGGTAACGTTAACAACACAATTTCGCTTGACTTGATCGATTGGGACGGAACAAATGCGCCGGATCCAAATCCCAGTACGATTAATGGTATTGGAGGTGTTAACTTCTTTGGAGGAAACTGGACAGGGTTGCGCACAGTTCCGTCAAGTCTAGGTGGATTTGGATGGTACGGCTCCGGAGTCGTCAATTGTACTAGCCCATGTGTTGTATTCGTTAGCGATGAGGGCTTCGGTAGCACGCGAGTAGATCGTGCGAACTACATAGGGATTTCTGGGCCATAACCAACTGTTGCTTCTATGCAGCAGCAATTACCATTATTGAGGTAGAGGCAGATATTTTGCGGAGAGAGTTCGGAGAAACAGCATCAATCCCTTCGTAGGACTGTATTGATACGATACAGGGGCGGGTTCACACCTGCCCCTGTTTTTTCGATAGCAAGTAACTTCAATTGGGAGCAATGTTATAGCGCTTCTCCTAAAATATTGTTCAATCGGATAAATGCAAAATGTCAACTATATTCTTTTGTAATGAAATTACACCTCGTTTGTGTAGTTGCAAATGATACATTACAATACTAGAGATTGCTAAAAAGCGAGATGTAAATTTACTACATTTTACTGACTTGGATTTGTCACTTATCCCCCCACCTCCCCCTCCAACCGCTCGATCTCGGCTAACCACGTTGCGGCACTGGAATCGCTTGGTGCGCGCCAGTCGCCACGAGGTGAGAGTGAACCGCCCGAACCGACTTTGGGGCCGTTTGGCATGGCCGAGCGTTTGAATTGGCTGATCTGGAAGAAACGGTAAACGAAGACTTTCAGCCAGTGTAGGATGGTTGGCAAATCATACGACCGGC
>Ga0209162_1003682_pt1 | contig 12142 bp, 12 predicted proteins | sample YNPNPMetaG_FD_187121 | JGI IMG/M metagenome (GOLD analysis project Ga0209162, IMG submission 187121) | Anoxygenic and chlorotrophic microbial mat microbial communities from Yellowstone National Park, USA - YNP NP MetaG (SPAdes) (version 2) ...
CGGTCACAGGAGGGGTCGCCTGTAACGAGAGGCTGCGGGAGCGCATGCTGGCAATGGGGCGAGAGGAGGGATGGGAGGTCTTCTTCCCCTCGCCGTCCCTTTGCACGGACAACGCGGCCATGGTCGCCAGGGCGGGCTTGCACGCATTGAAGAGGGCAGACCGCCACTGGGATCTGGGGATGAACGCCAGGTCCAGGTGGCCCTTGTGATCGCATGGGACTGGAGGCCTCTTGTGAGGTGACGGGATGCCGAGGTACGTGGGGCACGACGCCCGTTTGAAAGAGCAGACAGGGCGGCCCCTGCCGGCCAGGGGCTCGGCGCGGGCCAGGCTCGCCCAATGGGGGATCCGTCCCAGGAGACGTTACGCCCAGCATTTCCTCGCCTCCAGGGCCGTGCTGGAGAGGATCGTCGCAGAGGTCGCCCCCGCCCCCGATGATACCATAGTCGAGATCGGGGCCGGACTCGGCGACCTCACCGAGATCCTCGCAGAGAAGGCGAGACTCCTGGTGGCATTGGAGCTGGATCAGGCCTTGGTGTCCAGGCTCACCGAGCGCTTCGGCTCGTGGGATCGCGTGCGCATCGTCCACGAGGACGCCTTGAGCTGGCCCTTGCCACAGGGCCTGGTGCAATATCCTAGGCCCCGCAAGGTCGTGGGGAACCTCCCTTACAACGTCGCTACCCGCATCCTGATGAGATTCTCTTCGTTCCCAAAGGATATCGACCTGATGGTCTTCATGTTCCAGATGGAGGTCGCCAAGAGGCTCTGCGCCGATCCCGGCGGCCACGCCTACGGCGGCTTGAGCGTCCTGGTCCAGCTCCACTGGGACGTCTCGGTGGCCTTCAGGGCGCAGCCAAGCGCCTTTCATCCCGCGCCCAAGGTGGAGTCGGCCCTGGTGACTTTTCGCCCCCTTTGCCGTCCCAGGGCAGAGGTCGGGGAGTGGGGACCCTTCCAGGAATTGGTCAAGGCCTCCTTCGGTCAGCGCCGCAAGACGCTGAGCAACGCGCTCAAGACCATGGGCCCGGGGGACAAGGGATGGATTGCCTCGGTGCTGGACCGGGCAGGGATCGATGGGAGGCGCCGCGCCGAGACCCTCTCGCTGGAGGAGTTCGCCCGCTTGAGCAGGGCCTTTCAGGAGATGACGGGGTGACGGGGTCATCGAGACCTCGATGACCCCGGTGCTGTCACACTGGAGGGGTCGCCGAGGAGCCAGGTCTCGAGGGCCGGTCTCTGCGGTCGATTTACCGAGAGAGATGGAGCGATACGAGGTCATCGTCATAGGGGCCGGGCACGCCGGTTGCGAGGCGGCACTGGCAGCGGCCCGCAAGGGGCACAGGACCCTCCTGCTCACCATCAACGTGGATCACATCGCCTGGATGTCGTGCAACCCGGCTATAGGAGGGCTCGCGAAGGGCCAGCTCGTCAGGGAGATCGACGCCCTGGGCGGGGAGATGGCCAAGAATATCGACGCCACGGGGATCCAGTTTCGACGCCTCAACACCAAGAAGGGCCCGGCGGTCTGGTCTTCCAGGGCACAGGCGGACATGTTTCGTTATGCCCGCCGCATGCGAGGGGTCCTCGAGGGCCAGCCGAATCTGTCGATCAGGCAGGCGATGGTGGAGAGGCTCCTGGTGGAGCACCCTAGGGCGGTAGGTGTCGAGACATCCTGGGGCGAGCGAATACGGGCCGAGGCGGTGATCGTCACCACCGGGACCTTCCTTCAGGGTCTCATCCACATCGGCATGACGAGCTTCCCTGCGGGACGAATGGGTGACCTGCCATCCGTTGGACTGTCCGAGTCTCTGCGCGGCCTGGGCCTCCGCATGGGGCGCCTGAAGACCGGGACCACCCCCAGGCTGGACGGCAAGAGCGTCAACTTCTCCGGCCTCCAGGTGCAGCAAGGCGACGATCCGCCCGTTCCTTTCTCCTTCTCAACCACCCGGATCCCCCTCCCCCAGGTCCCATGCCACATCACCTATACGAATCCCCGGACCCACGAGATCATCAGGGAGGGGCTCGACCGCTCGCCGCTGTATCGCGGAAAGATCCGAGGGGTCGGGGCCAGGTACTGTCCGTCGGTCGAGGACAAGGTCGTCAGGTTTCCCGAGAAGGATCGCCATCAGATATTCCTGGAGCCCGAGGGGCTGGACACCCTGGAGATCTACCCCAACGGCATCCCCACCAGCCTCCCTTTGGATGTCCAGGTGCGGATGGTGCGCTCCATAGAGGGGTTGGAGCAGGCGGAGATCGTCAGGCCGGGCTACGCCATCGAATACGATTTCGTGGACCCCACCCAGCTCATGCCCACCCTGGAGGTCAAGGGGATTCGGGGGTTATTCTTGGCAGGCCAGATCAACGGCACATCCGGGTACGAGGAGGCGGCGGCGCAGGGTCTGGTGGCCGGCTTGAACGCGGCCTTGGGCCTGGAGGGGCGCGAACCTGTGATCCTTGATCGGGCGGATGCCTACATCGGGGTCCTGATCGACGACCTCATCACCAGGGGGACCGAAGAACCGTACCGCATGTTCACCTCCAGGGCCGAGTACCGGCTACTGTTGAGGGAGGACAACGCGGACCTGCGCCTCAGGGAGATCGGTTACCGGGCAGGGCTGGTGAGCGATGTCGATTACGAGGCCTTCTGTCGCAAGCGAGAGGCCATCCGCAGGGAGCTCGATAGGCTGGATAGGACCAGGGTCCCGGCAGACGATGAAGCCAACAGGGTGCTCGAATCCCTAGGGTCTCGACCCATGAGCGAGGGCCTTCCCCTAAAGGCTCTCCTGAGAAGACCGGAGCTCCACTACGCCGACCTCGAGCCGCTCGATCCGGGGCGCCCTGTCCTCCCCCAGGATGTTCAAGAGGAGGTCGAGATCCAGGTCAAGTACGACGGGTACATCGAGAGGCAGCTCAAGGATGTGGAGCGGTTCAAGGCACTCGAGCGCCAGCGCATCCCGGAAGATATGGACTTCCGCGCGGTCCATGGTCTCTCCACCGAGGTGGTGGAGAAACTCTCTCGCATCCGGCCGGTTAGCCTCGGGCAGGCATCCCGCATCTCGGGCGTCACCCCTGCAGCCATGGCAGCCCTCATGGTACACCTGAAAAAGACCGGGGCTTGACCCATCTTTTTTGGTAAGTGATCACAGGATGGCGGCGTTTCTCGGAGCGGCTTGGCGGAGGCGCTTCGATCTTCCAGGATTTGGACCTGGGGGAAGCCCTCTCGGCCGAAGCGAAGCTGAGGCCGACCGAGGGAGGGGGCAAGCATCCCCCGGAGGCCAAATCCTTTGGAAAATCAAGCGCCGAAGACTTGAAGCGGAGAGAAATGCCGCCACCCCCCGTGACCAGTTACTCGGTATCAATGGCTCGGCCTGCCTCAACTGCTCCTGAGCGCTCTCCAGAAAGAGCCTATGGGTAATGGGTACTCCTTTGGGGAACTTGGTGGTGCCGCCCGTGTAGAGGATCTCCGCAAGGTCCTCCCCGGACCGAGAAGGTGCGGGCACGTCCCCTTTTTCGCCCAGCATTTTCCTGAAGGGCACACAGAGGCCCCCTCCAGCCACCTTACCCCTCGGCACCCGGTCCAGGAGCCTGCCGAAGGCCCGCTTCCACCAAGGCAAGAGATCCACCACGTTGGTGCAAACCACCGTACGGATTTCCGTCTCCCGAAGGACTTGGTCCACATAGCCGTAATTGGTGTCCGTGCAAACGATGGCCTTGGCGCCACTGTCATTGGCTATGTAGCGCAGATCGTGGGTGGTGTATATGGGCGTGATGGGCACGGCCGCTGCACCTCGTATGAGGATCCCGAGCCATGAGACGACCCATTGCGGGGAGTTGGGGAGGTAGATGATCACGCGTTCTCCAACTTGTATCCCCACAGATGCGAGGGAACGGGCGAAGGCCCCGGCAAACTCCGAGAGCCGCCGGTATGTATAGCGGCTGCCCAGGTAAAAGAGGGCGGTCTTGCCGGGATTTGCCTCGGCCCTGTCCAGGAGGGACTGACCGATGGTGGGAAATGGACGGGACCCCATCTGATCCATAGCCTCACGCCTCCCATCCCTTGCCGGTGACCATCGACTGCCTCTCACACACCGAAGTAAGCCGCCCGCACCTCAGGGTCCTCCATGAGCTCCTCTCCCTTGCCGCAGAGCGTCGTCATACCGTTTTCGATGATGTACGCGAAATCGAGCATGGGAAGGATGGGCCTGGCGAACTGCTCGGCAATCAGGACGGTCACCCCGGCGTCGTGGCGAATGCGACCGATGCTGTCTACCAAGTGCCGCTGCATGAGCGGGCTCAGGCCCAGGAGAGGCTCGTCCAGCAGGAGGAGCTTCGGTCTGGCCACCAGCGCCATGCCCACCGAGAGCATCTGTTGTTCGCCACCGCTCAGGAATCCGGCCTTCTTCCTCATCAGCCCTTCCAATGGTGGAAAGAGCTGGAAGACAAACCGCAGGCTCTCCCGGATCTCCTTGCGGTCTCTGAGGTAACCCGCGATCTTCAGGTTCTCCAGCACGTCACTCTCGGGGAAGATGGGATGACGCTCCCTGCACAGGACTATCCCCATGGCCACACGTTCCGAGGGCCCGATATCGGTGATATCTTCCCCCATGTACCGGATCTCCCCCATGACTGTGATGCGCTCCCCACCCCTGCGCTCCTCCTTGAGCTTCATATCGATGATCAGGCCGGAGAGGGCGTTCATGAGGGTGGTCTTGCCTGCGCTGTTTGAACCGATGACCCCCCGTATCTCCCCCTGTCGCACCTCCATGCTGAAGTTGTTGATGGCCACGGCGTTCTCGAAAAAGACCATGAGCTCCTTCACGTCAAGCATCACACCCCCCGAAGGACCACGCAGGACGCGGTTGGGCGCTGAGAACGGCCCAAATGGCCATGGCAGCCCCTCATCCATCCTCCTCGGTGCCGAGGTAGGCCCTCTTCACCTCCTCGCTCTCCATCACCTCCCTGGGGGTGCCTTCAGCGATCTTGCGTCCGAAGTTGAGGACCAGGACCCTGTCCACGATGCGGAAGAGCTCCCGCAACCAATGCTCGATGATGACGAGAACCTTGCCCTCTTCCTGCAGCCTCTCGATTATGGGGACGGTGCTGGCCACCTCTGCCAGGCTCAGGCCAGAGAAAAGCTCGTCAAGTATGATCAGGTCGGGGCGTAGGGCAAGGCATCGAGCCAGCTCCAGCCTCTTCAGGTATCCATGCGGCAGGGCACTGGCAGGCTTGAACGGGACCAGGGAATCGCGCTCGAAACCCACCTCCTCCAGGAGATCGATGGCGATGGCGTCCCGGTCCCCGTACTTCCCACCCGAGAGGCCACGCACCCGGGGAGAGAAGAGGGGGATGACCAGATTCTTGAATGCCGGCAGCTTGTAAAACGGCCGCGCCATCTGGAAGGTGCGGGCCAGACCCAGCCGCGCGATATGATACGGCGGCATCCCGGTGATATCTTTTCCCTTGTACAGGACGCTCCCGCTGTCCGGCCTGACAAACCCGCTGACGAGGTTCACCAAGGTGGTCTTTCCCGACCCGTTGGGGCCGATGATCCCCAGGGATTCCCCATGACCAAGGTCGAAGGAGAGATCGTCCATGGCCCTCAAGCCGCCGAAGTCTTTCGTCATCCCCTTGACCTGGAGGATCCACTCCCCGCTCATGGCTACACGCTCGTCCAGCGCTCGAACCGGTGATACTTCCTCTCCAGATACTGAAAGATCCCTTCGTGAAGGGCCACGATGAAGACCACCAAGAAGATCCCGTAGAATACGATGCGCAAGGCCCCCAGGGCCCTCAAGGCCTCGGAGAGCGGCACCAAGATGAAGGCCCCGAGGGCAGGACCCGCCAGGGTCCCCATCCCGCCAACCACTGCCGCGGCGATGGGCAGTATTGAGTAATCCAGCGCGAACACCGGCATGCCCACGAACATGTACGCGTGCGTCATGAAGGCCCCCGCAAAGGCCCCCACGCCGCTGGCGATGAATAGGGCCTGCGCCTTGAACCAATGGACATTGATCCCCGAGCCGATCACGGCACGGTCGTTGTCGCGCATCCCCTGCAGGACCAGGCCGTAGTCCGTGCCCATCAGACGCCTGTACCCGAAGAGCACGGCCAGGAACGCCACGAGGCTTAGGGCAAGTTCTGCATCAGGGCCAGGGAGGCCCGCAAGGCCGCTGAACCCCTCTGTGCCTCCCAGTATCTTGGTGGCCTCTATGATCCTCACGAACATGAGGGGGAGGACCAGGGTCACCATGGAGAAGTATATCCCCCTGAGCCTCAGCACCGGCACCAGGAGGAGCGTGCAGAGGAGCCCTCCCCCACAGGTGGCCACCGGGATGGTGATCCACAATGGCAGTCCCCAGGCGTGGTTCATGGAGCCCGCGATGTAGGCCCCCACCCCGAAGAAGAGGGCCTGGCCCAACGAGACGAGCCCTGTGCAGACAAGGAGATCCCAGCTCATGGCCAGCATGCCGAAGATGGCCGTGGTGACCAAGACCTTTTTCCAGTATGGGGGGAGAAAAAGGGCCAGGGCAACAAGGGCGGCCAGAGGGAAGAGCCGCGGGGCCACCAGATAGATCATCTCCCGCCACGAGTCGAGGGCGAAGATGTCCTCCGAGCGCACCTTGATGCCCCGGTCCATGCGCTCTTTGCGCCGCGTGCCCTTCTGGCTCGTCCTCTCACTGGCCCCGCTGGGCATCAGATCCTCTCTTCCAGCTCCTTTTGCCTTCCAAAGAGCCCCGAAGGCCGGATCGCCGATATGGCCAGGATGGCCACCAGGGCTACTATCATCATCCAATGCGAGCCTAGGTAGGCAGAGGTGAAGGTCTGGGCCAAGCCGAGGATGAAACTGGCCACGATCACCCCCACCGCGCTCCCCAGCCCGCCAACGATGCACACCGCGAGGGCTTCCAAGAGCACGTCGTACCCGGCATCCACGGAGATGGTCCCTGTAGGGAGGATCACCACAGCGGCCATGGCGCACAGCGCACCGCCGAGGGCCATGGAGAGCGTGGCCATGCGATCCGAATCGATCCCCAGGCAAAGGGCTGTTCGCTCGTCCTGTGCCATCCCTCTGAAGGCCAACCCCACGCGGGTGTGGCGCGTGAAGACCCAGAGGACACCGGTGAGACCACCCCCGGCCAGGAGGATGAAGAGCCGCTGCAAGTCCAGGTAGGTCCCGCCGATGGGGATGCTCTCGTCCCAGAATACAGGCAGCGTGTACTCGAACCCAATGAATCCCAGGTAACGAAACAGCTCCAGTATGGCCAGGCCTATCCCAAAGGTCGCGATCACCTCTGAGATGACCATCCCGCGCAGCCTCACCAGGACCAGACGATAGAAGGAGGCAGAGACCAGGGCCGTGAGCAGGATCATGGAGGGGATGGCCCGAGAAAAACCCAAAAGGGGTCTCGCCTAGAGAATCGGTGCCGGAGAGCGGCCTCTGACCGTATGATCGCTCGAGATGGATATCCAGTGCCTAGGCCATCGAAAAGAACCCCTCTGTTCCGAGCCTGCCGACGATCGATGGCGCCTAGTTTAATGGCGCCTGTCATGAGCTGTCAACTGAAGAGGCCCTTTGACACTGGCCACAGAAGAGGGTTTCGTTTAGAATGGGGGGCACGGCTTCTTTGCATCCGAAAAGACCTTGGTCGGAGGAGGAGTTCTCATGAATGGACCTATGAAGGCATGGCAGAGGGTGTTGATATCGCTCGTCATCCTGGTGTTTGCGGCGCCGCTCTCGGCCCAGCAAAAGGGCAAAACGGTCCAGCCGGTGCCCCAGGAGAAGCTCTTCCCATTCCTCAAGGAGTTCAAGGGGTGGAAGGCGGAAGAACCGGCAGAAGGGCAGTCCGTCAAGACGCCCTCGGGGGTCTACAGCGAGGCCTCCCGATATTACACCCAGGGGGAGAAGGACCTGGACGTGACCATAAGGGACGGCGCTTTCGTCCCCGGGGCCTATGAGGACTTCGACGACCTTAAACAGGACGTGGGCAAGGGACCCAATCCGGTCAAGGAGACAAAGATCGCAGGCCACGAGGCCCTGGAGCTCTACGAGCCGAAGGACCAAGCGGCCACGCTCATAGTCAAGGTCAAGAACCGCTTCTTGGTGTTCTTCGAACTCACAGGGGCCACCCCCAAGGACGACCTCAAGGCCATAGCCGGACAACTCGATTGGAAGGGGTTGGAGGCCCTCGCCTCTTCCGGGAGGTAGCGCCCTGGGGAACTCCCCCCTGCCTGAGCCCTGTGATGGCACAATGTCGGATCGTCGAAAATCCTCCGGGCCGAGTTGAGGCAATTGATCGCGGGGGGTGGCGGTATTTCTTTTCGCCTCGAGTCTTCGGCGCTCGATTTTCCACGGGATTTGGCCTCCGGGGTGCCTCTCTGCGTGCGACGCACAGGCACGTCCTTTCCCCCTCCCTCGGTCGGCCTCAGCTTTGCTTCGGCCGAGAGGGCTTCCCCCCGATCCGAATCCTGGAGGATCGAAGCGCCTCCGCCCTGCCTGCGCCGAGCGCGGCGCGGCAGCCAGACAAGCCGCTCCGACGAACGCCCCCACGCCGTGATCACCTGCGGGTTGAGGGAAGTGCATCGCCCCTCTCGGGGGTGACGGGGGAGAGGGTATCGGCTTTCCCTGGCGCCCCTTCGCCGACCAACGAGGAGACCTCATGAAGAGGCGAAAGTTCGCTCTCATCTTGGCAGCGGCGCTGATCGGTACCTCAGCGTGGATTTGGCGGGGGATCTCGGAGAAGGAGAAGACCCCCAGGAGTCAGATCCATGTCTCGGGCCATATCGAGGCAACGGAGGTGGATCTCGCCTTCAAGATCCCCGGCAGGGTCGTGAGGATCATGTTCGACGAAGGGGACTGGGTCGGGGCGGGGGATCTGGTGGCCCTGCTGGACGCCAGGGAACTGGACGAGCAGCTCAGGGCCGCCAGGGCGACCCTGGAAGAGGCCAGGAGCCGCATGCCCCAGCTCCAGACCCAGATCAGCCAGCAGAGCGCCTCCACCGTGGCCCAGGAGGAGCAGGCACGGGCGGCCCTTGCCGCCGCCAAGGCACAGCTCAGGGATCTCCTGGCCGGGGCCCGTCAGCAGGAGATCCGGCAGGCGGAGGCGGATGTCGAGGCGACACGGGCGGAGCTCGCCAAGCTGGAGGAGGACTTCAGGAGGGCCGATGCCCTGGTGCAAAGGGAGATCATAGCCAGGCAGAGTTGGGAACACGCGGCCGCGGCCTACGAGGTGGCCCGAGAGAGGCACAAAGCGGCCCAGGAGCGCCTGGCCCTGGTCAAGGAGGGCCCCAGGCAGGAGCAGATCCAGGCCGCCAAGGCCCAGGTGGCCCTGGCCGAGGCCAACCTCAGATTGGCCTCCACAGGCTGGCTGCAGGTGGAACGGCTCAAGAAGGAGCTCTCCACGGTCAGGGCCCAGGTGGAGAGGGCGGAGGCGACCCTCAGGCTTGCACAGACACAGAGAGACGAGACGATTCTTCGTTCACCGATCTCCGGGGTGGTCCTGGTCAAGGATGCGGAGGAAGGGGAGGTCCTACCGGCCGGGACCCCTGTCCTGACCCTCGGAGACCTGGATAACGTCTGGCTCAAGGCATACATCCAGGAGGAGGACCTGGGCAGGGTCCAACTGGGCCAGAGGGTGCAGATAAAGACCGACACTTTTCCTGGAAAGGTCTACGAGGGAGTCCTCTCCTTCATCTCGGACTCTGCGGAGTTCACCCCCAAGAACGTCCAGACCCAGAAGGAACGGGTCAAGCTCGTCTACAGGATAAAGGTGAGCGTGGCGAATCGACAGGGGGAGCTCAAGCCCGGGATGCCCGCAGACGGTGTCATCCTCCTGGGGCAAGTGCCTTCATCGCCGATCCGCGTCAAGCCCATGCCGCAGCAGGCCCCATGACCGCCCCACCGGCCATCCAGACCGTCTCGTTGAGACGATCCTTCGGCCCTGTGGAGGCCCTGCGGGGTTTCGACCTCGAGATCCGCAAGGGAGAGATCTACGGGCTCGTCGGGCCTGACGGGGCGGGGAAGACCACGGCCATGCGCATCTTGTGCGGGATAATGGAGCCCACCTCGGGTGAGGTCAGGCTCCTGGGAAGGCCCCCCCAGGAGGTGAGGAGTGACATAGGATACATGCCCCAGCGCTTCGGTCTTTACGAGGACCTGACGGTGAGGGAAAACCTTTACTTCTATGCGGACCTCTTCGGCGTGAGGAGACGCCAAAGGGATGCCCGGCTGGCCAGGCTCTTGTCCTTCAGCCAGTTGGAACCCTTTCAGGGACGAAGGGCCGGGCACCTCTCGGGCGGCATGAAGCAGAAACTGGCCCTGGCTTGCGCCTTGATCCACACCCCACAGGTGCTGCTCCTGGACGAGCCGACCTGCGGGGTCGACCCCGTCTCCAGGAGGGACTTCTGGAGGATCCTCTACGAGCTGCTTCGGGAGGGGGTGACCATGTTGGTCTCCACCGCCTATCTGGATGAGGCCGAGCGTTGCCACCGGGTGGGCCTCCTCCACCGTGGCCGTCTCCTCGAAGAGGGACCGCCCGAGAGGATCCTCTCGCGGGTCCCGGGGCGGATCTTCGAGATAGAGGTCGAGGAGGCGAGAAGTGCCCGCTGCCTCGTCGAGGGACTGGCCGGCGTCCTTCAAATAGGTGTCTTCGGCCAGAGACTCCATGTGGCCCTGGAAGGGGAGGATGCACTGTCCCGAGTCCTCGCCGCCCTCGCGGCGGCCGGGCTGGATGTGGCCTCCAGCAGGGAGATAGCGCCGACCCTGGAGGACGCCTTCATCGCCCTCATCGGGGAGGCGGCAGAGGAGGAGGCTCGGTGAGAGGGGTGGCGGTCCAGGTGAGAGGGCTCACGAGGCTCTTCGGAGCCTTCACGGCCGTGGATCGGATAGATCTCGATGTCCTGGACGGGGAGATCTTCGGCTTTCTCGGCCCCAACGGGGCCGGCAAGTCCACCACCATCCGAATGCTCTGCGGGCTCCTGGCGCCCTCCTCGGGGGCGGGCACGGTGGCGGGCTACGACATCCTGACCCAGCCGGATCGGATCAAGGAGCACATAGGTTACATGTCCCAGCGCTTCTCCTTGTACGAGGACTTGACCGTGGGACAGAACCTCCGTTTTTACATGGGGATATACGGCATCCCCCGCGCCAAGAGGCCCGAGCGAATGGCCCTGGCCCTGGAGGTGGCTGGCCTGAAGGGACGAGAGGAGACCCTGGCCAGGGACCTGGCCACGGGCCTGCGTCAGAGGCTCGCCCTGGCGTGCGCCATCCTCCACGAGCCCCCTATCCTGTTTCTGGACGAGCCGACCTCCGGGGTGGATCCCATCTCCAGGAGGCGTTTCTGGGACCTGATCCATGCCCTGGCCCAAGGGGGGACCACGGTATTCGTCACCACCCATTACATGGACGAGGCTGAGTACTGTGACAGGCTCGCCCTCATAGACGGCGGAAGGATAGTGGCCCTTGGATCGCCGGCGGAGCTGCGCACGCGCTTCATGAAGCAGGCCATACTGGAGGTCGAGGCCACGCCCTTGTTGGACTCCTTGGAGGCATTGCAGGAAAGCCCCGAGGTCCTCGACGCCGCCTTCTTCGGTCAGAGACTCCACGTTCGCGTTTGGGACCCCTCCTCCGGGGTGGAGGCCGTCAGGAGCGCCTTGAGGGCGAGATCACTGGAGGTGCTCCGCATCGAGCAGGTCGTCCCCTCCCTGGAGGACGTGTTCGTGGCCATGGTGCGTGGGGAGAAAAGGGGACAATGAGCTGGAGGCGGGTCTGGGCCGTGAGCCGCAAGGAGTTCATCCACGTGTGGCGCGACCCTCGCAGCCTGGGGATGGCCCTGGCCATCCCGCTGCTGCTCCTCTTCCTCTTCGGCTACGCCCTCACGCTCGATGTTCGAGACATCGCCACCGCGGTCTACGACCAGGACCGGACCCCCCTTAGCCGGGACTACATCTCCAGGTTCTCCCGTTCCGGCTACTTCCTCGTCACCCATCATGTCGAAAGCTACCGGGAGATACAGGATCTGGTGGACTCGGGCAGGGTGGCGGTCGGGCTCGTGATACCGAAGGAATTCTCGAGGGACCTCCTGAGGGGGAGGGCCACACAGGTGCAGGCCCTCCTGGACGGGAGCGACTCCAACCGCGGCACCATCACGCAGG
>Ga0209162_1003683_pt1 | contig 12142 bp, 9 predicted proteins | sample YNPNPMetaG_FD_187121 | JGI IMG/M metagenome (GOLD analysis project Ga0209162, IMG submission 187121) | Anoxygenic and chlorotrophic microbial mat microbial communities from Yellowstone National Park, USA - YNP NP MetaG (SPAdes) (version 2) ...
TTATATCCTGTGGAGCCCGCTAAACCGCGGCCGCCTGATGGAAAGGGAGCTGCGCCGCCTGGAAAACTGCCGCTTGCTGCAGGAGGAGGAAAGCGGTCAGCTATTTGCCTGCGACTGGAGCCGGCCCAGCGCAGGGCTTGCACCTTCGCCTTCTTCGCGCTAAGGTGGCGGCAGCCATGACGGCCATAGATATAATTATCACCTCGATTATGGCGGTTACTGCGGTCGCCGGCACGGTAACCGACCTATGGAAGAGCAAGATTTACGACTGGCTCACCTGGCCCGCTCTCGTGCTGGGCGTGGCGGTGCAGAGCGTCGGCTACGGCTGGGGCGAGATTTTCGGGCTGGGTTTTGTCTCATCCATAACCGGCGCGCTCTTTTGCCTGATCGTATTCGGTGCCTTTGCCTACTGGAAGCGCAACTTTGGTCTGGGAGACGTAAAACTTTTGGCTGCCCTGGGAGCCCAGGGCGGTTTTTTGCGCTTGCTAGAACTTCTGGCTTTTGCCACTATCACCGGCGCCCTAATGGCGGTGGGATGGTCGCTGTGGGGACGCGGAGGCATATTGCGGCGCCACAGTGACTCCCCCGCCCCCACCGTGCCATACGCTCTGGCCATACTGGCGGGAACATTGCTCAGCCTGGCCCGGCAACTGGACTGGTTATATCTTTGAAGCTGACGCGGAGCAGAAGTGTTGACGGCATGCGGGCGGATAAACCAACGCCGTGTCCGGGGAAAAGGAGGAACAAATGGCTAACTGCGAGTATCAGGAACACGCGCCCATAAATCTACTAGAGGCCAAACTGAGCGACTTCGACCCCGAAGTCGACGCGCTGATACGCGAGGAGATGAAGCGCAACGAAGAAACCATCAACCTCATCGCTTCGGAAAACTATCCGCCCAAGTCCACCATGAAGGCCCTCAGCTCCATGCTTTCGGGCATCTACAGCGAGGGCTACCCCGGGGACCGCTGGTACCGCGGACTGGAAAACATCGACAAGCTGGAGTCTCTGGCCATTTCCCGGGCCAAGGAAGTTTTTGGCGCTGAACATGCAAATGTACAGGCGCTATCGGGGTCGGCGGCCAACATCGCTTCCTATCTAGCACTGCTAAACCCGGGCGAGCGCATCCTATCGATGGAAATAGATTCCGGCGGCCACCTGTCGCACGGCGCCAAGGTGCACCTGGTTTCGCGCATCTTCGACGTGGTGCAGTACGGAGTGGATCCGGCAACCGGCCTGCTAGATTATGACCGAATCGAAAGCCTGGCGCTCCAGGTCAAGCCCCGGCTAATTGTCTGCGGCGCCAGCGCCTATCCCCGGGTCATCGATTTTGCCCGCTTCCGTCAGATAGCTGACAGAGTGGGAGCCTTTCTCATGGCGGATATCTCTCACATCGCCGGTCTGGTGGCGACGGGGCTGCATCCCAGCCCCGTCCCTCACTGTGACATCGTCACCACCACCACTCATAAGACCCTGCGCATAACTCGCGGTGCCCTGATATTGTGCCGGCGCGAGCACGCCCAGAAGGTTGACCGGGCGGTTTTTCCCACCTTGCAGGGCGGCCCTCACCAGGCCAATATTGCCGCCATTGCGGTGGGTCTGAAGCATCTAAAAACCGATGAATACAGAAACTACATCGGCGCGGTGGTGGAAAATGCCCGCATACTGGCGGCCGAGCTGCAGAAACTCGGCCTAGGCATTGTCTCCGGCGGAACCGACAATCACCTGATGCTGGTGGATTTGCGCCCCTGCGGCATCGACGGGGATCTGGCATCCATCAGGCTGGAAGAAGCGAACATCATCGTGAACAAAAACAAAATACCCGCAGATAGCGGCAGCGCCAAGAAGCCTTCGGGGATACGTCTGGGCACACCGGCCATCACCACCCGGGGCATGGGGCCAGACGCGGTGCGTCGAATAGCCGACTGGGTGGCAGAAGTAGTCGGCCATTCTGACGACAGGAAAACCATCTCCCGGGTGCGAGAAGAAGTGCTGGAAATATGCCGTAGATATCCCATCTACAATCCCACCTTCTAAAGTTCTCCGATTCAACCCAAGAAAAACACTTCTTGACCGAAAGGTAAAATTCCTTCATCATCCGTTGCAGGCATGTAAATAACGCAGAAGGAGAATCGATATGTCGCTGAAAAAACTTTTTATTCTATCGTTGCTAGCAATTGCCTTTCAGGCCCGGGCGCAAGAGGAACGGGTGATTCAAATGGTGGTGGGTGAGCAAAAAACGCTTCAGTATCAAAACATTGTACAGGTTCTCATCGGCAACACCCGGGTCGCCGACGCTAAAAAAATAGACGAAAACACTATTGCCCTTTTTGCCGTGGGGGCCGGCCGCACCAATCTGACCATTCGCCGTCACGGTCAGCCCAGCATTACTTTCGCCATCGTGGTCAGCCAGCAAGACGTAAAGAGCCTTCTTTCCGAAGTGAAAAAGCTTCTGGGAGACCGCGAAGGCATCTACGTGCGCCCGCTGGGCGACCGGGTGATAATCGATGGCCGCGCCATGACCTCCGACGACTACCGCCGGGTGCAGGAGATAACCGCCCTCTACCCTCAGGTGAAATCCTTCGTCTCGGTCAACCCGGAAGCCAAGCGGCTCATCGCCAGCCAGCTGGACATGGAGCTGAAAAAAGCCGGCTTGAAAAACGTGGAAGCCACCGTGGTGGGTACAAAGATTTTTTTGGAAGGATCGGTCGAATCCAAATCGGACCTGCAAAAGGCTGAGTTGATAACCAAGGCCATCGGCGAGGAAGTGGAGAACCTGCTCTCGGTGGGCATCAAGCGCATGGTACTGGTGGAGATCGACTTTGTCGAAATCAAAAAGAGCGGCACCGATCACATCGGCATACAGTGGCCGCTGAACATCGAAGGCAACATGAACGTCACCCTTCAAACCACGCGCTACCTCGAGGGCCCGGGGGTAAACACCACCATGATGACCGCCGGTCTGACTGGCACGTCTGATTTCGCCTTCGGCTTCCAGTTCCAGGACGGCTACGCCCGGGTGCTGGCCCAGCCCAAGCTGGTTTGCGCCAGCGGCGAGAAGGCCAAGCTCTGGTCGGGTGGAGAAGTGCCCATCGTGATAGTGACCGCCATGTCGGTGTATATTGAATTCAAGCCCTACGGCATCATCCTGCGCATTTCCCCCACCGCCGATCGCCAGGGCAACATTCAGATGGATATCTCGGCCGAGGTCAGCGACGTGGACCGCTCGGTGGGTTACGTCGGGGCCAACATCGACGTTCCCGGCTTCGTGCGCGATCAGGTAAAGACCAACGTCACCGTGCAGCACGGCCAGACCATCATTCTGGGCAACCTGTTCCACTGGGCCCAGGAAAAGGCGGTCACCAAGGTACCGCTGCTCGGTCACATTCCCATCATCGGCGAGCTTTTCAAATCGCGGGTATTTCGGGAAAAGAAAGCCGAAATATGCGTCTTCGTCACGCCGCAGATCGTCAACCCGGAAACGCCTAAAATTCTCAAGATGGTCGCCGACATCAAGAGCCGTTACCAGCGGGCGCAGAGCGAAGTCGGATTCGGCATTTTCGACTGAGCGGCTTTCTCCAGGAGGTGTTAGCGCATGCTGACCATTACCATCTCAGAAAAAGGGGGGGCGCCTAAGAAAAGGCAGTTTTCCAAATCCAAGATCGAAATCGGCCGCATCGAGGGCAACGACATCATCCTGCCCCAGGGCAATGTATCCAAGAAGCACGCCCGCATCGTGGAACACGAGGGCAAAGTGGTGGTAATGGACTTGAAGAGCACCAATGGCACCCTGGTGAACGGAAAAAAGATACTTAGCCCGCAGGTGGTAAAGCCTTCCGATCGTATCCAGATTGGCGAGTTCGTGCTTCAGGTGACCCTGGAAAACGGTCAGAAGGCGGCGGCTGCGGAAAAAGTGCCTCGCCAGCCAACGGTAAAGGGCGTGGAGCAGCGCCTGGATTCTCAGGATGAGGAGCTGCTGGAAGAAGAGGAAGAAGCAGAAAACAAAGAAGCAGGCCCGGTCGAAGAGGAGGGCGAAGCGTCTGCAACATCGGTGGACGTTGAATCGGCTCCACCACCAACGCCAACGCCTCCGCAGGTCAAGGCCGTCGAAGCCTCTCAGGCCAAAAAGCGCCAGCTGGATCCAAAAGTTGCCCGCTATACGGAACTTTTGCGCGATCTACATTCGCGGCTCATCGAATACCTGGATCTGCGCCGGTTGGACCTGGAAAAACTGGCCGATGACGAGCTGTGGGATCAGACAGAAAGGGCCATCCGCAACATCCTGGCCCAGATGGAAAGCGACGGCGAGATCGATGATTGGGTAGACCGGGAGGTTCTGGTCAAAGACGTCATAAACGAGGCCTTAGGTCTGGGCCCACTGGAAGACTTTTTGTCCGATCCCACCATAAACGAAATCATGGTCAACAACGCCAATCAAATCTACATTGAGCGTAACGGCGTGCTGCATCTTACCGATAAAACCTTTTCCTCGGATCACGCCGTGCTGGGAGTGATCGAACGCATCGTGGCCCCCATAGGCCGGCGCATCGACGAAAGCTCTCCCATGGTGGACGCCCGTCTGAAGGATGGCTCGCGCGTAAACGCCATCATTCCGCCACTGGCGCTCAAAGGCCCGTGTCTGACCATCCGGAAATTCAAAAAGGAGGCGCTGAGCATCGATCAGCTAATAAGATTTGGAACGCTGACGGCGGGCATGGCCGAGTTTATGGAAATGTGCGTCAAGGCCCGGCGCAACATCGTGGTCTCAGGCGGCACCGGCTCTGGTAAAACTACCACTCTTAACTGTCTTTCGGCTTACATCCCGGACAGCGAGCGCATCGTCACCATCGAAGATGCGGCCGAGTTGCAGATACTACAGGAACACTGGGTGCAGCTAGAATCGCGGCCGCCCAACATCGAGGGTAAGGGTCAGATCACCATTCGCGACCTGGTCCGTAACAGCCTGCGCATGCGCCCCGACCGCATCATCGTGGGCGAATGCCGCGGCGGCGAGGCCCTTGACATGCTACAGGCCATGAACACCGGTCACGACGGTTCGCTTACCACGGTGCACGCCAACTCGCCTCGCGACGCCCTGGCCCGTCTGGAAACCATGGTGCTCATGGCCGGCATGGACCTGCCAGTCAAGGCCATCCGAGAGCAGGTGGCCTCGGCCATAAACATCATCATCCAACAGACCCGCTTCTCCGATGGTTCCAGGAAAATTACTCATATCTCCGAGATCACCGGCATGGAAGCCGATGTGATAACCATGCAAGACATCTTCTATTTCAAGCAGGAAGGCTTCGACAAGAACAATCGGGTGCGCGGCCGTTTCGTGGCCACCGGCTTCATCCCCAAGTTCTACGACGAGCTGCAACGGCGGGGCATACCGGTGAACATGGACATCTTCCGCGAACAGTAACAGGAGTCTAACCCTCATGCCCAAGCTGGTCATGTGCGATCCAAGCGGGCGGGAGAAAATCCACGACATCCCCACTCAGCCCCAGGTGTGGGGCAGAGGCGAAGACAGCGACGTAATTCTGGGCTCGCGCAGTGTCACCCGCCACCACATGCGCATCTACTCCAAGGGCGAACGGATCTTTGTCGAAGACCTTACCGGCGGGCAGGGGTTGAAAGTCGACGGAAAACCGGTCTCGGGCACATTCGAGCTTAAACCGGGCCAGGAGATGGAGGCTGGCGTTTTTACCTTCCATGTCTTCGGCACCGAAGTAAAGCGGCAAGAAGTCACCGAACAACCTGCTGGCCCTCGGCTGCCCCAGCTGCGGGGAACCCGCGGCCCCACCAAGGGCGTTCTCATCGAATTGCGCTCCGGGGTCAACGAAGTGGGCCGGGACCAATCCAATTACATTGTCATCGAAGATCCCTCCATTTCTCGGCTGCACGCCCGCCTGACCGTGGCAGACGGCTCGGTAGAGCTAGTCGATCTGCGCAGCTCTAACGGCACCTTCGTCAATCAGCGTCGGGTGGAAAATGCTCAGCTGCACCACTGGGACCTGGTGCGGTTCGGAAACATGGAGTTTCGGCTGGTATTCCCCGACCAGCCCATACCGCGTCGCCTGGAGCGCAAGAAGCTCATGCTGCTGTCAGCCGGAGGTGCGGTTTTTCTATTTCTGCTTTTGGGAATAAGCGCCAAGATGTGTCACCGCCCCACCCCCACAGACAATACCCCTAAACCGCCGCCGGAGTTGCCGCTGGAAGTCCGGGTGGAACAACACCTACGGGCTGCCCGCCTAGCCATCGAAGGACTGAACTGGAAAGAAGCCGAACGCGAAGCCGAGGCGGCTTTCCAGCTGCATCCTATTTCCACCGAGGCCCGTAAGCTCAAAGAGCAGATCGCCCGCGAGGTGGAAAACCAGTCCGTATACAATGAAGGCAACACCCTTTACGATCTCAACAAGTGGCGGGATGCCTACCAGGTGTTTAAGAAGATCCCCGAAGACAGCGTTTATTTTAAAAAGATCAAATACAAGCTATCGGACTGCCAGAAAAAACTTTCCAACTACCATCTAACCGAAGGCAAGAGTTTCTTCCGCGCCCAGCAGTTTGACAAGGCCCAGGAACACTTCATCGAATACATGAAACTCAACCCCTGCGACCGCCAAGTCTATAATCAGTGGCTGAAGAAGAGCGAAGAGCGCATGAAGTATTTTCGCATGCGCTTTACACCTTATGCCTACCAGTGCCAGCAGGCCGAGCCCGAGCAAGCCGGGCCGCTGAGCGAAATGGATCAGCTGGAGATGCTGAAGGTGCGTTACAGTCAGCCGGAAATCTTCGAAGCCATGAAGTTGTACTTCCGCGGCAAGGGCAAGCTGGCGGTAGAGGCGCTCAAACGCCTCAAATCCAGCCGCGACCAAGCAACGGCCGCCCAGGCCGACGAACTGGAACGCCAGCTGCTGCTGGTCAACAGCAAGTACAGCGAAGGCCTGAGCCTGCTCAATAGCAACCAGTTTGACGCCGCCCGGGAAAGCTTCACTCAGGTTCTGGCTTACGATGAAAAGCTCATGCCGCCGGGCGTAAAAAGCAATTACCGCGAGAGCATTGCCAGTGTAATGGCCGAAAAGCTTTACAAAGAAGGGCTGGCCCAGTTTGAACGTCAGGAGTACGAGAAAGCCTTCGACCTGTGGAAGAAATGCCTGGAAATCCAAAGCGACAGCACCAGCTGCAATCAGGGCATGCTTCAGCTGGAAAACGTAGCCGAAGAGGCACTGGCCTACGGCGCAGAACTGGAAGCCCAAAAGAGTGCTTCGGCCATCAACGTCTGGAAAAACGTCATGCGCATCACCCGGCCCGAATCCCTGCCTTACAAAAAAGCGCAAATCAAACTAAAGGAATACGGGGTGAATCCCTGAGGCGGGTTACAGCTCCGGCGGTTTGTCGCCCACCTTTACCTTGCCGCTGCGGATTTCCTCCAGCTTTTTCTTCATGGCGGCGACCAACGCGGCGTAAGATTCCTTTTTGATCTTCTTGTTGAACTCCGAACGGTAGTGGCGCACCATGCTGATGTCGCCAAATTCCACGTCGAAAACAATCCACTTCTTGCCCTGCAAGTACAGATGGAAGGTAAGATCCTCGGCCACTTCCCTGCCCTTCGAATTCTTGGCCGAAGCCACGGTGACCACCTGGGCTTCTTTACCATCTTCGCTGAGCTGTTCTTCTTCTATCTTCAGAGTAAACTGAATGTTGTCTTCTATGGGTGAGGTATAGGCCGACTCAATGAGATCGCGAAGCAACTGTACGAACTCGGCCTGTTCCTGAGGGGTGCGCTCTTTCCAGTGCGGCCCAAGGCTAAGCTCACCCAGCTTGCGGTAATCCAGAAAACCATCCACCACCTGTTTTAGTTCCTGCTTGCGCTTTTCTTCAGCCGGTGTGCCTTTCTTTACCTTACCCGAAAGCACCGCCCGAACCTTTTCGGAGGCTTCCAAAACGACCTGAGAGGGGTTGCCACCCGCGGCCTGGACAGAGGACTGCAGGAGCAAAACAACTACTGCCGCTAAAGTTTTGTTTTTCATATGCGCTCCTTGGTAACGACGATTATGACGTCGGACGCCGCCCGCTGATTCACTGACCCGCGTTTGCCACTCCCAGATCTTCTCCGCAAACGGCGCGCAAAAAATCCAAAGCCAGCTGTACATCGTGCTTGGTCTGCTCCAACTCAATGCTGGAGAGGGCCAGCGCGGCTACCGAATCGAGCAGGTCCTTGGTATCGAACACTCCCACACCGTAGCTCATGAGATTGGCTCTGGACCAGGCTTCGGCCGAACGCCGAGCCTTGCGCTTTATCTGATAGCGGCCCCACGCCTCCTGTAGCTCGCTGAGGCGTTGTTCCACCTGCAACACCGTGCCTTCTCGCGCCTGGCGCAAAAGCGCCTGCACCCTTACCAGTTCCGCTCGGGCCTTTTCCAAACGAGCCAGCTTCTGGGGAAGATCCAGAGTCAAGCGCATGCCCAGCGCCAGGGCTGCGTCGTAGCGGGTAAGGCCAGGCTGCAGCAGTGGGTTTTCTATGTAATCCTGCACCGGCGACCACGAACCTTCCACATAACCGGCGAGAAAAAAATCAGGATAGAACTGCGCCCGCGCCGCGGCCACCGCCTCACGAGAAGCGTTTTCGGCTGCCTGCAGCATTTTAAGCTCTGACCTGAGCGACAACGCCTGTTGCAGCCAGCGATCGCGATCCAGGGGAGCCTGCTCGGGGAGCCGCAGTTCTTCCCGAGCCAGCTTTCCTGCCAGGAGTTCTTTTCGCCCCGTCAAAAAGCGCAACGCTGCCAGCGCCACCTCCCCCCCCTGACGGGTGCGCTCCAGCCAGGCATCAAGCTGCGTGGCATAATAGCGCAGCTTGAAAAGGTCGCGATCGGTGACCTCTTCGCTAAGCTCATCGAGCATTTTTATTAATTTCTTTTCCGCCTCCCCGATTTTTTGCTTCCCATCGGCCAGTACTTCCTGTGTGTAGTCGGCGAGAAGCCAGCCGTAATAGGCCCGGCGCACCTCCAACGCCACCTGTTGGCGGGCACTGAGCTGCTGCGCCATCGCCGCCTCAACGCCCGCAGACGCCGCCTTTCGGGCAGCATCGATTTTACCGAAGGTGTAAAGCGGCAGCACTCCTTCCAGCTTGCCACCCAGTGCAAAACTTAAATTTCCGAAGTCAAAGTCGCCCGTTTTGGAAGATGGGGTGATCTCTAACCCGGTGCAGTTGGGGTCCCGGTCGGGGTTGCAGGCCAGCCGCCGCTCCCCCACCGGCCCACCAACCAGCGCCTGGAACTTGATTTGCGGGAACCAAGCCCAGTCAGCTTCCTTGAGTTGAGCCCGGTAGGCGTCGAGCTGAGCAGCCGCGGCCTCCAGCCTGGCGTCGTGTTCGAGCGCTGCCTGCAGTAACTGTTGCAGTCCGACGCTCTGCTCCTCAGGCTGCCCTCCGGCAGCCAACAGCCACAGAATTATCCACCACTTCAAGGTATGCTCCTCTCGGTCAGTACTTGGGCCGAGGTTAGGCAAGCGCCCGGCACCTGTCAAGCTGGCGCGAATCCCGCGTTTTGGGCTAAACTCATAGCCGAGGAGGATGGGTCATTGAAAAAACTGGTTACGGTGCTGGTTCTTGCGGCCGGGGCAGCGGCCTGCGGCCTGGATGTGGTGGAAATAGAGATGGTAGAAGAAGGCGCAGTGGGCATGGGCAGCCTGCAGATTCCCGGACTGACGGTCTTTGGAAGTTCACTGCAAGCTAAATTGAACGCCGAGGGCGTCGATCCAGCCGACGTCGACTCGCTGCGCCTGGTGCATTCCTCGCTGGAAATGACCTCGCAGGGTGGACTGACCAGCGATCTGGGTTTCTTTAAAAAATTCCGCCTGCTGCTCGAGGCGGACACGCTACCCCAGACGCTAGCGGCACAAGTTACGGGTTCGCTGGCAGGCAAAAGAAAGGTGGAGCTAGAAGTTACCCCCCAACTGGAACTGAAGCCCTATCTGCAGGCGGGAGGATTGCATGCCCTAATTGACGCCGAACTCGACCCGCTGCCGCCCGATCGAGTGGATTTGCGGCTCAGTCTGCGCCTGCGGGTTGACGTCAATCTCTGATCATCAGCCTTCCAGGTAGGCTTCCAGGGCGGCGCGTTCGCCCGAGAGCATCAGCTGCGCCAGCGCTGGCACGTGGCTCAGGAAGTAATTGTAGAAGAATCGGGCCGAACATACCCGGCCGTGATAAAAGGCCACTTCGGAATTCTTGCGCGCCGCCTGAACTGCATCGCCTCCTTCCCGGGCTAGCAGTTGCTCTAACCGCCTGTCGGCTACTTCGGCCGCTTCCAGGTGGTAATAACCCACCACCACGTGCCCGAACATTTCCAAAAAGGGCGTGGCCTGCAGGAACACCAGCTCGGGATCTTCAGCCAAAATCTTTCCCAGCTGCTGCACTACCCGGCTTACGGTGCCAGCCGCCTCGCCGAGCTGCGCCGCCAGCTTGCCCAGACGCTGGTGGCCGGCCAGCCTGTGGCAAAGCCCGCCCACCATCTCCAAAAATTCCCGCAGGTAGGCCCCCTGGTTGCGAGCGATTTTTCGACTCAGCAAATCTATGGCCTGAATGCCGTTGGTTCCTTCGTAGATGGAGGAAATTTTCTGGTCGCGCAGGTACTGCTCCACCGGATACTCCTGACAGTAGCCGTAACCACCAAATATCTGCACCGCCGTTTCGTTGACACGGAATCCCATGTCGGAGCCGTAGGCCTTGCAGATGGGGGTGAGCAGTTCCACGAAGTGCCGACAGCGTTCCTTTTCTTTTGCGTCCGGCGAGTGCTCAGACAGATCGATGTAGCGAGCCACCGAGTACATCATCGAGCGCATGCCCTCGACCAGACTCTTGGCAAACATGAGCATGCGTCGCACATCGGGGTGCTGGACTATGGGCACCCGCGGCGAGCGCGGATCACCGCCGCTACGGAGCGAGCCGCCCTGGGTGCGTTCGCGGGCATAGGCCAGGGCGCTTTGAAAAGCCGCCGCCGCCAGCCCCAGCCCCTGAATGCCCACTCCCAGGCGAGCTTCGTTCATCATCTGAAACATGGCCGCCATACCGCCATTCTCCTCGCCCAGCAGCCAGCCCCGGCAGCGCCCATTGTCGCCGAAATTCATGGTGCAGGTGGGCGAAGATTTGATGCCCATCTTGTGTTCGATGTTTCCACAGCTCACATCATTAGGCCCGGCCAATGAGCCGTCGGGGTTGACCAACATCTTGGGCACCAGAAACAGCGATATGCCTTTGGTTCCGGCTGGAGCCCCCTCGATCCGCGCCAGCACCGGGTGAATGATGTTCTCGGTCATGTCGTGTTCCCCGGCGGAAATGAAAATCTTGCTGCCGGTGATAAGATAATGGTCCCCGTTTTTGCGGGCGCTGGTCTTCAGGTTACCCACGTCCGAGCCGGCGGCAGGCTCGGTCAGACACATGGTGCCGGTCCACTGCCCGCCGTACATGCGCGGGCAGTAAAGCCGGCGCATCTCGGGCGTTCCGTACTTTTCGATAAGGTGAGCCGCCCCCTCGGTGAGGATGGAAGTAAGGAATAGGGCGATGTTGGCGCCGGTGAAAATTTCCGAAGCCGCGAATTTCACCAGGTGCGGCAGGCCCTGTCCTCCCAGCTCGGGATCGTGAACCATGCCAATCCAGCCACCCTCGGCGAACTTGCGGAATCCTTCCTTGAAGCCGGCCGGAGTGATAACGCGGCCAGCTTCGAATTTCAGCCCCTGGCGATCGCCGACGGGGTTCAGGGGTGCCAGCACTTCGGTGGCTACTTTGATAGCTTCGTCCACCACCATCTCGAACATTTCCCGGTTGCATTCCTGGAAAGCGTCCAGGCGGCACAGTTCTTCAGCCTTGAGCTGCTCGTGGACCACAAAATTCACGTCTCGCTTGTCGACCTGATAATCCGTGGGCATGTCCCTACCTCCAATGCTAAGGGTTTAAATCTTCATACGCCGCCAGAGCCTGGCGGGCCTGTTCTTCCAAAAGCCGACCCCACTCGACCGGCTCCACGATTTCGGCCTCCCCGCCGAAAGAAGCCACCAGCGCGCAAACGTACTCGGGTGAAAGATCGTAGAACTCTACCTGCGCCCTACCTCCGGCCAGCCTCTTGAAGTGTCTGGGCCAGCG
>Ga0209162_1003689_pt1 | contig 12117 bp, 9 predicted proteins | sample YNPNPMetaG_FD_187121 | JGI IMG/M metagenome (GOLD analysis project Ga0209162, IMG submission 187121) | Anoxygenic and chlorotrophic microbial mat microbial communities from Yellowstone National Park, USA - YNP NP MetaG (SPAdes) (version 2) ...
CCGCCGAAGGCCTCGGCCCGAAGGGCCTTCGGCCCGAGGGCGAGCGGGAGAGGGGAGGGGGCAGGGGGAGGGGTGAGGGCACGATTTTTTGAGACTTTAGCCCGGTACGATTTTATAGGACTCAACAGGGGCTTTGCCCAATCAGCCCGATGGTTTACCGTCGGGCTGAAATTTTTAAACCACGTTATACTCCCGGATCAATTTTCCCTCGCGGAAGCGGGTGATAGAGAGGGATGAGATGTCCAGGGTGTGGGCCCGGCCGTCCAGAATCTCCTCCGCCAGGAGCAGGCCACAGATGGGGCCGTGCATGAATCCGTGCCCGCTGAAGCCGCCGATGATGTAGAACCCCTCCAGTTCCGGCACCCGGCCCAGGATGGGGTGCGCGTCCGGGGTGACCTCGTAGAGGCCGGCCCAGTGGCTGGCCAGGGTGGCCTTCTCCAGAATGGGCATCCGCTTCATCGCCGCTTCCAGGTGGACCAGTTCCCACTCCTCGTCCACGGACTGGTCAAACCCCGGCGGTTCGTTGGGGTTGGACATGCCGGTGAGGATGCCCGGCCCCTCCCGGTGGAAGTAGAGGGACTGGGCGAAGTCAATGACGAAGGGAAAGTCGGGCGGGACCTCCGGGATAGGGCCGGTGACGACAATCTGGCGGCGGACGGGGACGATGGGGACCTCCACCCCGGCCATGCGCCCCACCTCGCCGGCCCAGGGCCCGGCCGCGTTGACGACGACGGGAGCGGCGACCTTCCCCCGGTTGGTGACCACGCCCCGCACCCGCCCCCCGGCGACCTCTATGCCGGTGACCTCCACGTCGTTGAGGAGGCGGGCCCCCAGCCGCCGCGCCCCGGAGACGTACCCCTGGACGACGGAATTGGGGTCCGCCAGGCCGTCCCGCTCGTGGAACGTCCCCGCCAGGACCCCCTCCAGATTGATGAGGGGGACCATGCGGGCAATCTCCTCCGGCTCCAGCCAGCGGGTCATCACCCCCAGCCGGTGTTGCATCTCCACGTTCTGCCGGAACGCGGCGACGTCGGCCGGGCTGGTCAGCAGGAAGAGGTAGCCGCAGTAGCGCAGGTCAATGGGCTGGCCCAACTCCTCCTCAAAGCGGTCCAGCATGGGCAGACTGAGCCGGGAGAGGCGGACGTTGATCTCGGTGCCGAACTGGTAGCGGATGCCCCCGGCGCACTTGCCGGTGGCCTGGATGCCGAAGAAGGGCTCCCGCTCCAGGAGGAGGACGTTCCGGCAGCCCTTGAGGGCCAGGTGATAGGCGGTGCTGGTGCCCATCACCCCGCCGCCGATGATGACGACGTCTGCGGTGGGAGGGAGGTCCATTTGTGACTCCAACTATGCGGATGCGGTCGTCGGGCGGACGAACGCCAGCCGATACAGCAGGATAATCGCCACCATATACGCGATGGTCTTGGGGAGCATCATCGCGCCCAGCACGGGGTACTGCTCCGCGCCCAGGATGGTCACCCAGTACGTGGCGAAGGAGACCACCAGGCACCAGGCGATGGCCTCCATCAGACGGCGGTCCCGCCCGGCCATCTCCGACCGGTCCCGAAACAGGGCAACGATCACCATCAGGCCCATCAGGGTGAAGGGGATGTTCCGGTACACGCGCCATCCGGGGGCGGCGTGTCCTTCCCAACCGTTCAGCGGGCAGGGCAGGATCCCCAGGCGAACGATCAGCAGGCCCAGGATGGCCCACGACCAGATGTCCCAGCGAATTCCCCGCCGCTCCTGGCGGTACTGGAAGAGGAATAGATAGAAGAGACTCATCGTGGCCGAACTGATGACCAGCCCCAGGGCAATCCAGTCCCACTCCCGACCGAACCAGTTCAGCAGATAGGGGAGCGGGCGACCGGTGAAGGTGCGGTACATCCGGGGGATGGTGTGGAAGGAATCGCCGAGGGCCAGGATGAAGACGGCCAGGAGAGGCCAGCGCAGGGCCGACCGGGACTGGGGAGAAACACGCGGGAGTGCCAGGGCCATCAGGACGGTCAACGTCCAGGCGACCGCCAGGTAGATAGCGCTGACCACAACGGTGCTCCATTCTGCGATGGGGGGCATCGGAGACCTCCGGATAAGAGTGAGGAGAACGTGCCAGGCACTTCCAAAAGTGCCTGGCACGTTCGTGACCGTCCCGGGTACCTTCTGACTATGAACGGGCGAACTCTATGATAATCTGGGCCACTTCCGCGCCGACGCGTTCCGTGGCTTCCACGGTGCCCGCGCCGACATGCGGGGAGCCGATGACCTGCGGGAGTTCCATCAGCCGCCGGCCCCGGTCCTCCTTCTCGTCCTCAAAGACGTCCAGCGCGGCGCCCGCCACCTTCCCGCTGACAATCGCGTCGTAGAGGGCCGCCTCGTCCAGCGTCCCACCGCGCCCGCAGTTGACAATATAGACGCCCTTCTTCATCTTCTCAAACTCCGCGCGCCCGATGATGTGGTGGGTTTCAGGCGTCAGCGGGACGTGCAGGGAGATGAAGTCGGAGCGGGCCAGCAGTTCGTCCAGCGAGACCTGGGTGGCGCCGGGGACTTCGGTGGGGGTGCGGCGGTAGAAGAGGACGGTCATCCCCAGCGCGGCGGCCTTCTGGGCGACCAGTTGGCCGATGTTGCCGCAGCCGACCAACCCCAGCGTCTTCCCGGCCAGTTCTATCCCCTTGCTGAACGCCTTCTTTTCCCACTGCCCGGCCTTCATGGACGCGGTGGCCTGGGGAATCTGGCGGGCCAGGGCGAAGAGGTAGCCGATGGTCAGTTCGGCCACGGAGTTGGCGGAGGCCAGAGGGGTGTTGCGCACCTCAATCCCCTTCGCCTGGGCGTGCTTCACGTCAATGTTGTCCACGCCCACGCCACCCCGGACGATGAGTTTCAGGTTGGGGGCCTTATCCATCACCGCCGCGGTGACTTTGGTGCGGCTGCGGACCACCATCACGTCGTAGTCGGCGGCGACGGCCTCCAGTTCCTCCGCCGTGATGGTATCCCGGACGTCCACCTCAATCCCGGCCCGGCGCATCGTCTCCACGGCCTCCGGGTCTATGGGGTCGCAGATCAGGACTTTCATTGTTCACCTCCATCATGGTCGCAAGTCGCAGGGAGCACGTCGCAGGGGAGCAGGTCGCAGGTCGCATGTCGCAAAATGCGACATGCGACCTGCGACATGCGACGGTCTACTGCAGCCCGAGAATGTCGTTTATCTGCTCCAGCAGCCAGCGGATGTCCTCCACGGTCAGGTCGCCCATGTGCGCGATGCGGAAGCACTTCTCCTTCAGATCGCCGTAGCCGTTGGAGATGATGGCGCCCCGCTTGCGCAGTTCCTGGTTCAGTCCCTCCACGCTGATCCCCCGGGTGTTGGTGATATTGGTGACGGTGGGGGAGAGGAAGCGCTCGTCGGCGAAGAGGGCGAAGTACTTGCGGGCCCAGTCCTGAACCATGGAGGCCATCTCCTGATGGCGCCGCCAGCGGTTCTCCAGCCCCTCGGCCAGGATGTCGTCCATCTGCTTGTTCAGCGCCTGGATGAGGCTGATGGCGGGCGTGGCGGGCGTCTGGCCCTTGTCGTACCGCTTGTCCATCTGGGCATAGGCGAAGTAGTGGCCGGGGTACTTGACCTGCTTGGCCCGCTCCCGCGCCCGGTCGCTGACCGCGCAGACGGTCAGGCCCGGCGGGAGGGCGAAGCACTTCTGGACGCCCGCGAAGCAGACATCCAGCCCCCACGCGTCAAACTCAATCTTCACCCCCGCCATGCAACTGACCGCGTCCACCAGGATGAGCACGTCCGGGTACTTCTGGCGGACCAGGGCGGCGATCTCCTGGACCGGGTTCATCACGCCGGTGGCCGTCTCGTTCATCGTGATGGTGATGGCGTCGTACTCCTTCTGGGAGAGGGCCTCGTCCACCATTTCGGGGGTGATCCCCTGCCCCAGAGGGACTTCTATCTTCTCGGAGGGGATGCCGTTCTGCTGGCCGATTTCGTACCAGCGCTGGGAGAAGGCGCCGCAGACGGTGAAGAGGATAGGTTTGCCGGTGGAGGCCTGTCGGACGGAGCCCTCCATCACGCCGGTGGAGGAGCAGGCATAGAGGTAGACACGCTGCTGAGTGTAGAGGAGTTGCTGAAGTTTGGGGGTCACCTCCAACTGGAGTTTGGAGTATTCCGGAGTGCGGTGCCCGATCATCGGCACGCTCTGCGCTTCCAGAATCTCCTTTCGCACGTGGGTCGGTCCGGGGATGAAGAGTTTGGGATACATTGGTTCACCTCCACAGGTATTGTGAAACGGGTGGTCAGTATCAACGACGAAGTCGTAAGGGACTTCGTATCCAGCCGCTTCTCATTGTAGTGAAGCCACAGAAAAAGTCAAGTTGGAGGGGTGGAGAGTGCTCTACTGCATCAGTCTGCGTACGGCCTCGGCGCTCTCCTGCTGCAACGCGGCCTGGGCCATCTGGTCGGCCTCTTCTCTTGTCAGTGAGCGGATCAACCGTTTGGCCTGCGGGATGGCGGTCGGGCTCATGCTGAATTCATCCAGGCCCAGTCCCAGCAGAATCGAGATGGCGATAGGGTCTCCGGCCAGTTCCCCGCAGAGAGAGACCCACTTCCCGCGCGCGTGAGCCGCCGCGATGACGTCCCGCACAAGCCGCAGGACAGCGGGGTGGAGGGCGTCCGCCAGCGGAGCGACGGCGGCGTGGGTCCGGTCGGCGGCCATCACGTACTGGCTCAGGTCGTTGGTGCCGATGGAGAAGAAGTCCACCTCTTCGGCCAGATGGTCGGCCATCAGCGCGGCGGAGGGGACTTCTACCATAATGCCGACGGCTACGTCGGCCACCGGATGGCCTTCGGCCTGGAGTTCAGCGCGACATTCTTCCAGGAATGCCCGCGCGGCCCGCACTTCCGCGACGGTCGTCACCATAGGGAACATGATTTTGAGGTTGTGGCCCGCGCCGGCCCGCAGGGCGGCCCGCAACTGCGAGCGGAACATTTCCGGACGGGCCAGGGAGAGACGGATCGCGCGCAGCCCCAGGGCGGGATTTCGTTCGGGGGGCAGTTCCAGGCCGGGCAATCGCTTATCGCCGCCCACATCCAGCGTCCGCAGGACAACCGGGCGGTCGCCGAAGAGTTCCAGAATGGCCCGGTAGGAATGATATTGCTCCTCTTCGCCGGGGAGGATGGGGCGGCCCAGGTAGAGGAACTCGGTCCGCAGCAGGCCGATACCGTCGGCGCCGACCTCCCGGGCCAGCCGCGCCTCCTCCAGCGTGCCCACGTTGGCGGCGACGACCACCCGATGGCCGTCGCGGGTGACGGCGGGGCCGTCGGCGGGGGCGGCGGCCCGGAGCGAAGCGACGGGCCGCCGCCCCCCGCGCGCCCGGTAGAGGCCCAGGGTCTGCGGGTCCGGGTCCACCAGCAGGAGGCCGGCCCCCCCATCCAGCACCACCATCGCGCCGGAGGGGATTGGCAGCACCCCCGGGCCGATACCAACGACGGCAGGCAGGCCCAGCGCCCGGGCCAGCAGGGCCACATGGGACGTGGCCCCTCCCTCCGCAGTGCAGAGGCCCAGGACCCGGGAGCGGTCCAGGGACAGGATGTCCGATGGCATCAGGTCGTGGGCCAGGATGACGGAGGGGACAGGGGGAACGGAATCGGGGCATGGACTGATACCCAGAAGGATGCACAGGAGACGGGTGGTGACGTCCCGCACGTCCGCCGCACGGGCCCGGAGGTACTCGCTGTGCACCGCCTCCAGCATGTGCACGTAGAGGCCGGAAGCATCGCTCAGGGCGGCTTCGGCGTTGACCTGCTGTTCCTCCAGGGCGAGCCGTACCCGGGTCAGCAGTTCGGGGTCTTCCAGCATGAGCATCTGCGCCTGGAAGATCGCTGCCGCGTCGCTGCCCAGGTCCCGTTCCGTCTGAAGAGCCATCTGGGCCAGTTGGGCGCGGGCGGTCTCCACGGCGTTCTGGAATCGCTTCCATTCCACGCCGGAGTCCTCCACCTGGCGACGGTCAAATCGGAGGTCGGTCCGGCGGAACTGGAAGGCCGGGCCGATGGCGATGCCGCCGGAGGCGGCCACGCCGCGCAGGGTCTGGCCGGAGGGGCCGTTATCGGGCAGGGTGTTCACTGTCATCACCTGCGGGGCGGCGAAAACCCGCCCGCCTCTATGGGGGCGGGCGGGTTTTCGCGGATGCCGTTGATTTCTGACCGGATTATACTGCAGGTCTGGCTGGTGCGCAACCCCACGTAACTACCTAACCCGATTGGCCTGCCGGTATGTGCTGATTGGAAATCAGCCTTCCTGGGCACGCTGTGCCGGGCGTCGGCCTGCGCCGACGCCCCCGGTCGGCGAAGGCCGACCGCAGGCCGAAGGCCTATGGCGGGCGACTTTAGTCGGCACGCAGGTAGTTACAACCCCACGTAACTACCTACCTACCCGCGTCATTGCGAGCCGCCGAAGGCGGCGAAGCAATCTCCAGGCCTGTGGGGAGATTGCTTCGGCGGCTATTGCCGCCTCGCAATGACAGCGGGTAGGTAATTACCAACCCCACTCAGAAATCCACCTCCCGGCCCTCATAGGCGTACTGGAAGAGTTGGCGGAGTTCGTCGTAGGAGGGGGCGCGGACGGCAGTGACCATCTGGGTGTCGTTGAAGGCGTCGTCCACCATCTTGTCCAGTTGGGCCTCATGGGCCTCCCGCGCCACGCCTGCCCCGGCGACGGAGAGAGGACTTCCAATCTGCCGGGCCAGGTCGCGGATGCGGCGGGCCAGGGCGCGCGCGCCCTCCTCCCCGCCGGCCTGGGAGCAACCCGTCAGCGCGGCCAGTTCGGCGAACCGCTCCGGCGCCTCGCGGGCGCAGAATTCAATGGTGTACGGGAGATAGATGCCCACAGCGCGCCCGTGGGGGATGTGGAACGTTGCCCCCAGGGTGTGGCCCATGGCGTGGGCCATAGAGGCCATGGCGTTGCCGAAGCCCAGCCCGGCGATGGCAGCGGCGTTGTGCATCCGCTCCCGGGCCTCCATATCGGAGCCGTCGGCCACCGCGCGCGGCAGGTACTGGAAGACCAGGCGCGCCGCCTGGATGCAGAGGCCGTCGCTGATGTCGTTGTGCCAGGTACAGGTGTAGCCCTCCACCGCGTGGGTCAGCGCATCCATGCCGGTATCCGCCGTCAGCCGGGGCGGCATGCCGACCGTCAACGCCGGGTCCACGATGGCCATATCGGCGACGTTCTCCCGGTTCCCCAGGCCCATTTTTCGCTGTTCCTCCGTGTCGGTCAGGACGATGGCCCAGGTAATCTCCGCGCCGGTTCCGCTGGTGGTGGGGATGGTGATGAGGCGGGCCTTCTGCCGCAGCCCCAGCCGGACGAAGGGGTTGATCTCTGCCGGATGGAGGTCGGGCCGCTCGTAGAGAATCCAGATGGCTTTGGCCGCGTCCATGGGCGACCCGCCGCCCAGGCCGATGATCCAGTCCGGCTCAAAGGCGCGGGCGACCTCGGCCCCGCGCAGGACGGTCGCCACGCTGGGGTCCGGCTCCACCTCGTCAAAGACCCGGACCTCCAGCCCGGCGTTCTTCAGGTGGACCAGGACCTTCTCCACGATGCCCAGTTGGACCAGCGTGGCATCGGTGACGATGAGGGCGCGGCGGCCCTCCAGTTCGTCCAGGGCGTCCAGCGCGCCCTCGCCGAAGACAATCTGGGGGGAGACGAAGTACCACATGTCGGCCTCCTGTTAGAGTTTGCGAGTGAGCAGTCTTGCTACACGTCCAGATTCTGCACTTCCTTCGCGTGGGTCTGGATGAAACGGCGGCGGGGGAGTACGGCGTCCCCCATGAGCATCGTGAAAATCCGGTCGGCCTCCGCCGCGTCCTCCATCGTCACCTGCAGGAGAATCCGCCGGGCCGGGTCCATGGTCGTCTCCCACAACTGCTCCGGGTTCATCTCCCCCAGCCCCTTGTACCGCTGGATGGTCACTTTATCCCCGTCCAGTTGCTTCAGAATCCGTTCCTTTTCCTCCTCGGAGTACGCGTAGAAGACCTGTTTGGACGTGGCGATGCGGTAGAGGGGCGGCTGGGCGATGAAGAGGTGGCCCTCTTCAATGAGGGGTTGCATGTAGCGGTAGAAGAAGGTCAGGAGCAGGGTGCGGATGTGGGCCCCGTCCACGTCGGCATCCGTGTTGTGACAGCACAATCCACCCAGGCCGCAGATGAAGTTCTCGTCCCCCTCCACGGAGAAATCGTAGACCTTCCTGCTGGTCGGGGGGACCTCCTGCACCGAGCGCACGGGCAATCCGATGAGGTCGCCCCTGATGACCGTCGCCCGGCGGTTCGGGCCTCCGCTCCGGGCGGACCGCATTTTCTCCTCCAGCCGGTCGGCCAGGTGGTGGTCGGCCCAGACGGGCCGCAGGCGTTCCAGGTCCTCTTTCGCGGTGACGGTGAGCACGTGGGCGGTGTGCCGCTGGATAACCGGCTTCCCCCGCACGGTGCCGCTGGGCTGACCGGTCGGCGGATGGAGGGAGAGAGAGGCCAGGACGCCCTGAGCCCCGAGGAGATACATCAGTTGGCTGGCCAGTTCAGGCGAGACGGTGGAGACCGCGATCCCGTTTCGGGAGACCGTACCGTCGCCCAAAAAATATCCCCGAAGGAATGCCCGTTGCAGGTCGGGAGTCAGGTTGAATACCAGGTCGGGGATGCGCTTCGTGGTCGCATCCATCGCGTTGCGGCCAAACAGACAGCGAAACACGGCGATGACGACCCGGTTGAGGATTCGCAACTCCAGAGCCCGATCCCCGTGTTGGTAGATGCGCGGCTCTACGCCGAAGACGTCCCGGATGGCTTCTGTCAGTTCCCCGACGAGGGCCTGATTGTTTTTCCCCAGTGCAAAGCGAATCCCTCCCCGCCGACTGATGCTCCCCTCGGCGACGAAGAAACCCAGCAGGGTCATCAGGGCCCGGTTCACCGGGATAAAGCGGGGGATGGGCCGGTCGGCGTAGTGCAGAGGCGTAAGTTCTAAGGGACGACCGTCCAGAAGAGATAGATCGTCCAGGTCCAGTTCCCTCAACGGAAGGTAGGGGCGCACCCGGTTGCGCGGAGCGCCCGCGTACTGGGTACGCCATATCCGGTCCAGATGGGATTCCACCACCTGGTATTGGCCCTCCAGGTTTGCCGGGTCCAGACCCAGGAGCGCGACGTAGCGCTGAAAGTGGGTCAGCAGGGGCCGGGATGTGCCCTTCTCCCAGGCGTAGAAGGTCACCGGCTGACGAATGCCAACCGCCTGGCAGACTTCTCGCTGGCTCAGCCCCAGTTCCCGACGTCGTTGAGCCAGGGTGGCCCGCAGGGATTCCCCAATTTCTACTCGCGGCTCCACCAGTTGGGGCCGATGCGCGTATTCCCTGCGCACGCGTGCTTTCAGCAGTTCCTCTACCGCTTCTCCGCGGGCCACGATTTCCACATCCTGGATTCGCTCCGCGTTTTCCAGGAACAACTGGACCAGGTCCAGGCGAGGCGCCGGGTTCTCCGCCCACAGGGGGAGGCGGCGAGGGGCCACCAGCAGGTCACCCGGACGCACCCGGTCGCCCCGTTCCAGGACGATGCGGCCGTCCCGGTAAACGTACACGCTGTGGGAGGCGGTCACGCGCACTCGTCGTCCGCAGGCCGTCTGGATTTCGTAGAGAGGCTCGGAGATCAGATGGGAGATGGCCGCTTTCAGGGGGCGGAAGCGAACGTGCCCCGTCTGCGGGTCAAAACAGAGAACCTGATAGCCCGTGAGGTCTGGAGTATTATCTATGAAGGGCCCGATGCGGACGGAGCGGATTTGCCCCTCCGGGTCGCGGACGAAGGTCATCTCGTCTCCGTCCACGCTCATCACGATGACCCGATTGTACCGCAGACCTTCCAGGTTGAACTGGTCGCCAATTCCCGTCCCCAGGGCGGAGATGAGGGCCTGGATTTCTTTGCTGGAGAGGACTTTGTTGATGCTGGCCCGTTCGGTGTTGAGAATCTTGCCCCGCAGGGGAAGGATGGCCTGGAAGTGCCGGTCGCGGCCCTGCTTGGCGCTCCCGCCTGCGCTATCTCCCTCCACGATGAACAACTCCGTCTTCTTCGGGTCCCGCTCGGAGCAGTCGGCCAGTTTGCCGGGGAGGGTGCTGCTCTCCAGGACGGACTTGCGGATGACCAGGTCGCGGGCCTGGCGGGCCGCCGCGCGGGCACGGGAGGAGGTCAGGCACTTCTCCACAATCCGCCGCGCCGACGCCGGGTCCCGCTCCAGGAACTCCGTAAACGCCTCGGCCACCACCGACTCCACGATGGCCTTCACCTCGGCGTTCATCAACTTGACCTTCGTCTGGGACTCAAACTGGGGGTCGGGATGCTTGACGCTGACGACCGCCGTGAGCCCCTCCCGGACGTCGTCGCCGGAGAAGTTGGGGTCCTTTTCCTTCAGCAGGCCCGCCTTGCGGGCGTAGTCGTTGATGGTGCGGGTGAGGGCGGCCCGCAGCCCGGTCAGGTGGGTCCCGCCGTCCACCGTGTGGATGGTGTTGGCGAAGGGATAGACGGACTCGGTGTAGGAGTCGGTGTACTGGATGGCGACCTCTACCCCGATGCCGTCCACCTCCTTCTCCACGTAGACGGGCGGGTGCAGGGGCTCCCGGTTGCGGTTCAGGTAACGGACGAACGAAAGGACGCCGCCCTCAAAGTAGAAGGTCATCCGGCGGGGGAAGTCGTCGGGCCGTTCGTCTATCAGCCGGATGGTCACCCCGCGGGTGACGAAGGCCATTTCCCGCATCCGCTGGGCCAGGACGTCAAACTGGTAATCCACATCCTTGAAGATGGTGGGGTCAAAGCGGAAGGTGACTGTCGTCCCGCGCCGGTCGGTCTTCCCCAGGGTTTCCACCGGGGTGACGGGGACGCCGCGCTCGTACCGCTGGCGGTAACGGAGGCCGTCGCGGGGGTTATCCACCACCACCTCCAGCCATTCGGAGAGGGCGTTGACCGCGGAGACGCCGACGCCGTGGAGCCCGCCGGAGACTTTATAGCCGCCCCCGCCGAACTTGGCCCCGGCGTGGAGGGTGGTCATCACCAACTGGAGGGTGGAGATTTTCTTTTCGGGGTGAGGGGCAGTGGGGATGCCCCGCCCGTTATCCCGGACGGTGACGCTGCGGTCTTTGTGGATGGTGACCTCTATCTCGTCGCAGGCGCCGGCCAGGGCCTCGTCTATGGAGTTATCCACGACCTCGTAGACCAGATGGTGCAGGCCGCGCAGGTCCGTCCCGCCGACGTACATCCCCGGCCGTCGGCGGACGGCCTCCAGCCCTTCCAGTACCTGGACGTCTGCCGCTTCGTAGGTCAGGACATCGTTCCCTTTTTTCGCCATGCTCCGTTTCCTCCCGAAGGTTCATTTTACCACAGGTTGCGGGAGAGGCCAAAATGGGGGGGCAGAGCAACTGCGAGCAGTTGCTCTACAAAATGGTATGCATCCTCTCCGTTTTGTGGTATACTAATGACGAGTTGCGACATGCGAAATGGGACACGGGTAGTACGGGTTCTCTCAGCATATCCTGTACGCACAGGTAGCAATGAAACTGATTGACGTGGTCCGCCGGGTTATCATTGATCCGCGTAAACTGACCGGGTACGCTCTTGATCCCGACCACCCGGTCGGTTGTCACAAGGCGCGGGTGTTCCAGCAGGTCTTGGGGTTCACAAGGGACAATTATGAGGCATTGTTGGAACAGATTGAAAGAGAGGCTCTGACTGCTGATGCAATTCTGAAACGCACTGATGCATATGGCAATTACTATTTTGTGGATATAGAGATCATCGGGCCGCAGGGACAACAGGCCGTGGTTCGTACAGGATGGTTTGTGGCAACCGATAGCGATGAAGCCTGGCTGACGGTAACTACCTACCCACCCGCGTCATTGCGAGCCGCCGAAGGCGGCGAAGCAATCTCCAGGCCTGTGGGGAGATTGCTTCGGCGGCTCTTGCCGCCTCGCAATGACAGCGGGTAGGTAATTACGGCTGACGACTCTCTATGTCAGGAAGAGGGAGTGAGCGATGACAAGCGGACCTGATTTGTTTGACGTGGTAGAGTTACTGGTGGACCTGCCAGAGCATAACCTGCGCGCGGGAGATCGGGGCTCTAT
>Ga0209162_1003691_pt1 | contig 12112 bp, 7 predicted proteins | sample YNPNPMetaG_FD_187121 | JGI IMG/M metagenome (GOLD analysis project Ga0209162, IMG submission 187121) | Anoxygenic and chlorotrophic microbial mat microbial communities from Yellowstone National Park, USA - YNP NP MetaG (SPAdes) (version 2) ...
ATCATAATCTGTTTCTTAGTTTCCTGCAGATGCAAATGCGACGCGAACGCCCCTATGAGACCGTAGCTATCGAGAACGAACTTGCCACTCTATATCTCGAAAATGGCGACTGGGATGATGCTTTTAGTATACTTAAGCGCCTTGGGCGAGTGGATCAGTTGGTCAAACTTGTAGAGCGGGCGGGCCCGGATGTTCTGGTCGAAGGGCGCGTTGCTATGTTATCTGCCTGGTTGGATGCGTTGCCGTCAGATGTGCTTGCATCCCGTCCCTTCATTGTGGCGTTGCAAGGTGCGCTTGCCGCAACGACAGGCGATATGAACCTGGCATTTGATCTATATGATCAGGCGATCAATGCTATGAAATTACCTGAAGATCGGCGTATTCTGGCGCGTGCGCTGGTCTGGCGGGCGACAACATATTATCGTATGATCGGTGATTATGCTTCAGCGATTGCGGATGCGCGTGAGGCAATCAGTCTGATTGAAGACGACCGGGAATTCAGCATGGTTTTGACTGAAGCGCAGCGTTGTGTTGGCGTTTGTCTGCGTATGCAGGGAAAGCCAAACGAGGCTTTGAAATGGTTTAACCAGGCGTTGACAGTAGCAATGCAGGATCAGGATGGCAGAAAAGAAGCGATGATCCGTATGGAGTTAGGACTTGCTTATGAAAATCTAGGGGAATATGCAAAGTCCAGAGAAATGTATGAAGCTGCCTTAAGCTACTGGCAAAAAGTGGATAACGCTTTCTGGTTGTCAAATCTGCTGAATAATCTTGGGGTACTTCAGCATATTACTGGTAACTATCAGGCAGCAGTGGAGACGCTTGAAAAGGCGTTGACTTATGCACGACTGGTGGGCCATGTTCGCTTGGAAGCTTTTATCCTGACAGGTATCGCGGATATTTATGGTGAGCTAGAAGCTTATGAAGAAGCCAACAACGCTTATCATCAGGCTCTCCAGCGCGCTCATCAAGTTCAGGAAAACTTTTTGTACGTTTATATCCATGTCCAGCAGGCAGTTTTGGCAGGAATCGTGGGTGAGTATGAACAGGCGTATCGTTTATTGGAAAACGCCCGCGCGGTGGCGAAGCAGGATCAGATGACATTGGAGGGTTATCTTTGTGACCTTGAATATGCGGGCTTAAAAATTCGTGAAGGGAAATCACGCGAAGTCATTCCACTTTTAGAGGAAGTCCAAGCAATTTTTGAGCAAGAAGGACAAAAAATCCAGGGTGAGCGGGCGAGTCTGTATCTGACGCTGGCGTATGGGCAGACTGGGCAGCGAGAGAAGTTGCTGGGCAATCTTATCAAAGTCCTGTCACATCTAAATACAGATTATCCCTCCGCTTCTCTGATTGCGACGGCAGCGCGGTTTTCCGCGCAACTGGAGCAGTTGAAAAACCTGGATTATGTTGGCGCACAATTAGACGACCTGCTGGAACGGCTGGCTAAATTCAACTCGCGTTTGCCTACTTTGCGCCGCTATTTGCGCTCGCTTGCCGTGTCAATTCCTTTCGCACCACCCACGATCTATATCCGCGCGCTTGGACGAATGCAGGTTAAGGTCAATAATCGTCTGCTCACGCTTTCAGACTGGCAAACGCAGGCAGCGCGCGATCTGTTTTTCCTGCTACTTGCACACCCCGAGGGTTTAACAAAAGAGGAAATAGGGCTTGTTTTTTGGCCTGATGCTGCACCTGAAGACCTCAAGTTCCGCATTAAAAATACCGTTTACCGATTGCGTCATGCAGTAGGTAAGGATGCTGTCGTTTTTGAACATGAATGTTATCGTTTCAACAATCAACTGGACTATGAATATGACGTAGAGTCCTTTTTGAGGGAAAATGCATTGGCGCAACAGGTAAAAGACCCTTTGCAAAAATTGACCCATTATCGGGAAGCTATTAAGCTCTATAAAGGTCTTTATCTTGCTGAGGTTAACGAAACCTGGGTTTATTCCCATCGTGAACACCTGCGTCAAAATTATTTGAGCATTTTGCTTCAGGTGGCTGAGATATACCTGGGAATGTCCAATTACGAGCTGGCGTTGGAATATGTCCAGCGGGCGCTGGACGAAGATAATTGTCTGGAAGCGGCTTATCGCCTGTCATTCCGGATTTATGCTGCCATGGGTAATCGTCCTGCACTCGTTCGCCAATATCAGAAGTGTTGTGAAGTGTTGCAAAGGGAAATCAACGCTGATCCCTCCCCCCAAACTCAGGCACTTTATCTGGAACTGATCAAATAACGGTATACCTTGCAAAATTGTAATGGTCCACACCAGTTAATGGGCTGGTTTTTTTGTCTTTTGAGACCAATTTGATGCCTATTTTGTGACTGCAAAATCTCATAATGACCATAGTTGAAACAAAATTTACTGAGGAGAGAATGGTCATGATTGAGACAGTTTTTGCTCAAAAGCCTGGTGCGAGTGGTGGTTTTGGTGGTTACAAACCCGGTGCCAGCGGCGGCTTCGGCGGCTACAAACCCGGTGCCAGCGGCGGCTTCGGTGGCTACAAACCCGGCGCCAGCGGCGGCTTCGGTGGGTAGTCTCAACTTGGCAAATTTGACTTTGATCGTTGGTCTGGCCTGTTAGGGCCGGTTGGTTAACCGCCTATTTGGTTGGCGGAAATAATAATCTACTTCCGGGAGACCGTCTCGGCAAGACTTTAATCAATTGACGCGGTGAGGGCTAATTTCTGATTTCGTGTCAGTGCAGGCCGCCGTTAGGCGGCATTTTTATACCTGTTTGCCGGAATTGTTGGTGATAGAAGCACCGTGTTTGCAGGAAGGAGAAGAAAAAATGACTATGCTTACCCGAACAAGTGAAATCAAGCCAGCTACCTCTTATCTTCAGCCTGACCCAGCAGCCATGATGAGGCGTGAGTGTAGCCGTTTGATTCACGCTGCTGTGGTTAGCAAGCGGTTTCGCGCTCGTCTGCTAAATGACCCATTGCAGGCAATTGAAACCGGTTATGGCGGTGAGCAGTTCATGTTCACATGTGAAGAAAAAGCTCGTATTCGTGCCATTCAAGCGGATACACTGGAAGATTTTGCCGCTCAGCTTGTGAGAATAATTGAAGTTCCTGCAGCGGTGGAATTGGCTTACCTCTCGAATCTGTAGATTTTCACCTTATCCACCATCCTTATTCTTGCAGGGTGGAAAATGATTATCCTGGAACAAGTGACCAGATATGAAAGCTTCTACCAACATAAACACGATCAGCCGCAGGGGCAACGTTCAGGATAATTCTTCTCACGAACTTTTTATCCCTATTGAGACGGATTATCACAACCGCGTAACCGGTATTTTTGTACTTGATCTTGCTGAATATGCGGAGAGTGTCCAGAAAAATCTCTTTGATATTACTGGTAGCTACTTCCGGGAAGGTTTATCCGGATTGACGGTTCATCGTGCACCGCTAGATCAATCACTTCAGAAGGGATATATTGCTACCCTGCTAAAGCTGGCACGTTCTATAGATGAAAGTGATGAACATACTCGTTTCCATCGCTTGCGCACTGCTATCTGGGTTCGCCACCTTGCACAGGAATTAAGCTTAAGCGAGGAAGAAGTCAACATACTGGTTCTGGCTGCAAAATTACATGATGTTGGAAAGGTCATGGTACCAAAGGAAATTCTACTTCGTCCAGACCATTTATTGCCTAATGAATGGGATGTGATGAAGCGTCACCCGAATTTTGGTGCTGTTTTGATGGAACCTTCCGCTGCTCTGCAGCCGGTAATCCCTATAGTTCGGGCGCATCACGAAAATTATGATGGCAGTGGTTATCCTGCAGGGCTTGCTGGTGAGACAATACCCTTTGGAGCTCGTATTCTCAGCGTGGCGGACGCGTTTACAACGATGACGGATGGGCGGGTATATCGGCGTCCCTGCTCAATCTATCAGGCTGTTCAGGAACTGGAGCGGTGCTCCGGGACGCAATTTGATCCGCTGATCGTTGAAGCGATGCTGGCGTTGATTTATCGCGGCGATGTAGAAGATTTGAGAGAATACCTGTAAGAGTATCTCGAAGAAGCCATTACGTTTCGCCGCGTTGGGGAAAGCAGACAGGAATTAGGCGATATTTTCCACTATGTGGTTACCGTACTCCAGCAATGCTTTTACCATTGCTGGAGATCGTCCTTCAGCGTACACGCGCAATACTGGCTCGGTACCGGAAGGACGAATCAATAACCAGGAGTCGTCTGCCAGGATGTATTTCACGCCATCTCGTGTGCTGATCTGCACTACCGACTCACCGCCGATTTGAGCAGGAGCTTCATCCTGAAGTTTTTGGGTCATCTGACTCTTGCTGACCGGATGGCGCAATCTCAAGTCAGTGCGCTCGTAGAACGCCGGACCGACATCTTCCAGCAGGTTTTGCACCAATTCATATAACGACGTTTTGGAAGCCGCAACAATCTCGGTCAACAACAGTCCCATCAGAATACCATCCCCTTCGGGAATATGCCCTTTGAAAGAAATACCACCCGATTCTTCACCGCCAATGAGCACGTCCTCTTTCATCATGTAGTCGGCAATATGATTAAAGCCAACCGGAGTTTCGTGGACAGTCAGCCCATAACGTGCTGCCAGACGGTCAATCATGCGCGTTGTGGATACAGTGCGCACCACAGAACCCGTCCAGCCGCGCTTTTCTACCAGATAGCGCAGAGAAAGTGCCATAATCTTATGCGGGTCAACAAAATTTCCCCGCTCGTCCATTGCTCCAATACGGTCAGCATCGCCATCGGTTGCCAGCCCGAAATCCCCCAACCCATTACTAACCGCGCCTGCCAGCGCTCCCAGATAACGGGCGATCGGTTCCGGGTGCACGCCGCCAAAGCCGGGGTTCATCTCACCGCGGATTTCCTGCACTTCACAGCCAGTACCTTGTAGCAAACCGCGTATCACACCGCGACCGGAGCCGTACATCGAGTCAACGACGATACGCAGTTTGCCTTCGGCGATGATATCAAAGTTAATCAGTTTGCGCAGGTGTTCACCATAATCCAGAATCGGGTTGAAACGGCGGATCAGTTTCAGTTCAACTGCCTTGTCATAGTCCATCAGGTTAGGACCACGTCCGCGAGTTTCGTTGTCGTAAAGAAAGACCTCTACCTCGCGGCATTGTTCTGGCAATGCTGAACCGCCATAAGCGGACTTGAGCTTTACGCCATTGTAGCGTGGAGCATTATGTGAGGCAGTGATCATTACACCGCCAATAGCGCCCATATGATACACGTTATAAGAAATTGCCGGTGTAGGCGCATCCGCCTGCGCCAGATAGACGGTGAAGCCGTTTGCCGCCAGGACGCGCGCTACTTCTTTGGCATAGCGATCAGAGAGGAAACGCGTGTCGAACCCCACCACCATTTTGCGCGGGTCGGATTTTGTGTCCTGACCAGCGGTGTTGTTCCAGGATTCTGAAGCGATGGCATCGGCAATTGCCTGCGTGACCAGTTGCAGGTTGTGGAAAGTAAAGGTATCTGAGATGACGGCGCGCCAGCCGTCGGTGCCAAAATGAACTGTCATGGTGTGTCGTACTCCTTTTTGTTAAGTTACCAGTTGGGGATGGGGGTTGCGGTAACAAGCAGACTGCGTAAAATCCAGCCCTCTCGTCCATCGGGCAAGCGCACGTGAACCCAAGGAATACCCTGGTTTTCTTTTAGTTCCGGCAGTACCTCGACCAGCATACCGTTTAACATACTGGTGACCACGTTAGAAGTTGGATCGGGTTGTTCACGAATCAGTGCGCCGTTGAACTCGCCGGCATTGATGCGGGCATAGACGGGGGTCGGCGCAGGGGTAGAAGTGACAGTCGCCGTGCGACTAGGGATCAGGGTGCGCGTGGGGGTGGAAGTGATCGTTGGTGGTGGCGGGGGCAGAGTTGGCGTTGCGCTGGGGAATGGTGTTGGGCTTGGAGTAGCAGTAGGTGGGGGCATGGCGATGCGAGTGACAACCGCTGTTCCAATCCCGCTGAGAATGATGACTGTTGCGATGCCAATCATTGCCAGGCTGGTGCTGAAGGTGTATCCAAATATTCCCAGCGGCTTGAATCCCAACAGTAGTAAGACGATCGTACCTACCAATGCAGCCCACGCCAGGTGGACAGCAAACACAACCACGCCATCAGGCCAGAGATGAGGGATTCCACTGACCAAGCCAAATCCAGCCGTTCCAATCGGGAGATAAAGCTCATATGCCATTGCAATGCTGGCTGCGACTGGGCGCTGCTTGGGTTGACGTACAAACAGGTAAGCGGTCAATATGGCGCCAATTGTAAGCACAGTGAAATTCGCCCATGAGAAATGGGTGTAATAAATCCCCTGGGTGTTAGGGCGAACTGGAAGCCATTTTGTGATAAATCCGGCAAGCACACCGCCCGAAAACACCAACAAACTGCCGATGCCGATTCCACCCAGCGATTGGAAAAAGAAACTGACTGAACCCAGCACGGTTGCCAGTGAAAGGCCAATCACCGGTGCCAGAAATGGCGCCATTAGTGCTGCCAGCACGCCAACTGGCTGAGAGTCGAAAAGCAGAGCAACGCCTAGCGTCAACCCAACAGCCAGCGAAAAAACAAAGAAATCTAGCGAGGGGATAATCCGTTGTGCCAATTCCTTGAGATAAGCAGCGCGAGTATCTGAGTCGTCTATGCCAAATAAGCGCCGCTTGCGCCGCCGCCGAGCAGGGGACAGGGTTTTGTACTCTTCGGGAAGTTTCTGGCTGGTAGGCAAACTCATGCTGAACCAATCAGGTGTATTTTGATTTATTATAATACACTCACTCAAAGAGCGTTGTTGGGATGTCGTCAGTACTTCCAGAATCGGGTAAAATTTGTGGCATGATCCTCAAAAGACCGGTTGTGTTTTTTCTTGTTGCCTTAGTTGTGGCATCTTGTGCTGCTCAGCCTGTTGCTCCCGTTAGTACAGAAACGCCAGAACCAACTGCGACTGCAACTAGTATTCCTACCGCGACCCCAACACCCGCTAAAGCGATTCTGGTAATGACAGATGATCCCGCTTTGCAACCCTTGCGTGAACTGATGTCACGTCTGGCTGCTGAAAGTGAATTGCAGCTTGAGCAGCGTACAGATGTGCAAATCGGAGATGTGTTGCCGGAATGGAAGGTCGTTGTTTTCGCAACTCCGCCAGCGAACCTGAGCGAACTGGTTAACGCTGCGCCAGGAACCCAGTTTTTGACATTCAGCAGCGTCGAATTGTATCAGGCACCAAACCTGAGCGTGATTTCTTCTCGGGCGGATTGGCAGGCTTTCGTCGCTGGTTATCTGACTACTTTGGTGGCTTTCGATTGGCGAACAGCGGCGTTTTTGCCATCTGACTTACCTGAAAGCGCAGTGATGAGCGATGCCTTTCGTAATGGGCAATATTATTTTTGCGGCAGATGCTCCACATATTATGCTCCTTATGCTGGTTTCCCATTGATTGTTTCCCTGCCTGTGGCAAGTTCTGCAGAGGAGTGGAAACTTGCTGCCAGCCCGGTTCAACAGAATTATGCATATGGGATCTATGTGGCGCCGCAGGCTGCCAGCGCAGATTTTTTGAGTTATCTGGCGACTTTTAATACTACATTGCTGGGTGGGCAAACTCCCCCATCAGAAATTTTACCAAAGTGGGCAGTCACATTACAATTTAACACGCTTGCCTCACTGGAACGGCTCTGGGCAGAGCTGGTGGCTGGCAAGGGCGGCAAGACGGTGTCAGCCGAATTTTGGTTAACAGACGTCAACCCGGCACTCTTGACGCCGGGTCGCCAAATACTGGTCGAAAAAGTCATTCAGGAGTTGCAAGAGGGTGCTATTTCGCCGCTTTCCCCGCCGCTTGAATAACTACGCCCGATCAAAATATGACAGGACGCAGGTTAACGGGGTGACCTATGATACTATCCTATGGGGGTAATTCAGGATAAACTATATTTTTGGATGTCCAGACATTAGCTGGAGGATGAATTGTCTTTCCAGACTGCATAACAGACTTTTTAGAATTGGAGTTACGATATGAGACGTCAAATGGTAACGCTTGATGCGAACGAAGCTGTGGCTTATGTGGCATATCGAACAAATGAGGTGATCGCGATTTATCCGATTACTCCATCTTCTGGTATGGGAGAATTTTCCGATGCCTGGTCTGCAGCCGGTATTCCCAATCTGTGGGGAACTGTCCCGACAGTGGTTGAAATGCAATCTGAAGGCGGCGCTGCTGGAGCTGTGCATGGTGCGTTGACCACCGGCGCGTTGGCAACCACCTTCACTGCCTCACAGGGGTTGCTGTTGATGATCCCCAATATGTACAAAATTGCGGGTGAATTGACCCCCACGGTTTTTCATGTTGCCGCCCGGACTGTAGCAACCCATGCCCTCTCTATCTTTGGAGATCATTCAGATGTGATGGCAACCCGCGCAACGGGATTTGCCCTGCTGGCTTCTTCCTCGGTACAAGAGGCGCACGATAACGCGTTGATTGCACAGGCGGCTGCCCTGGAGTCGCGTGTGCCCTTTGTGCATTTCTTTGACGGTTTTCGCACCTCTTCGGAGGTCAACAAGATCGAACAGCTTACCGAAGATGACATGCGCGCCATGATCAGTGATGATTTGGTGTTGGCTGTTCGACAGCGCGCCCTCTCGCCTGACCGTCCGGCAATTCGCGGTACAGCGCAAAACCCGGATGTGTTCTTTCAGGCTCGTGAGGCTTGTAACCCGTTTTACCTTGCCTGTCCCGAAATCGTCCAAAGGGTGATGGATCGCTTTGCCAGTCTGGTTGGAAGAAAGTACCATCTATTCAATTACACTGGAGCGCCAGATGCTGAGCGGGTCGTTATTCTAATGGGATCTGGCGCAGAAACTGCCGAGGAAACAGCTCAGTTCTTGAACCGGCATGGTGAGAAGGTCGGTGTGATTAATGTACACCTGTATCGCCCCTTCTCGATGGAGCATTTGATGCAGGCTTTGCCAGCGACTGTGAAGTCCATTGCTGTGTTGGACCGCACGAAAGAGCCGGGAGCGGCGGGTGAACCGCTGTATCAAGATGTGGTAACCGCAATCAACGAAGGCATGGTCACTGGCAAAGCGCCTTTCCAGAAAGCACCGCGGATCATTGGTGGGCGGTATGGGCTTTCTTCCAAAGAATTCACTCCGGCAATGGTCAAGGCTGTGTTTGATGAGCTAGCGAAAGAACAACCCAAGAACCATTTCACGGTTGGCATTTATGACGATGTTACGCAGTCCAGCCTGGCATACGATCCGCGCTTTTCAATTGAAGCAGATGATGTGGTTCGGTGTGTTTTCTTTGGATTGGGTGCAGATGGCACAGTGGGCGCCAATAAGAACTCGATCAAAATTATTGGTGAGGAAACTGAGAATGGCGCACAGGGTTACTTTGTCTATGACTCGAAGAAGTCTGGCTCAATCACTATTTCGCACTTGCGCTTTGGTCCCCGCTCTATTCGCGCGCCGTATTTGATTGGCGAGGATAATGCGAACTTTGTTGCCTGCCATCAGTTCAGTTTCTTGGAGCGCCTAGATATGCTGAAATATGCCAAACCGGGCGGTGTGTTCCTGCTGAACAGCATTTACGGACCGGATGAGGTCTGGGATCATTTGCCGATAGAAGTACAGACTGCGCTTATCGAGAAGAAGCTGCGGTTCTATGTGATTGATGGTTACAAAGTTGCGGAAAAAACCGGCATGGGTGGGCGTATCAATACAATCATGCAAACCTGCTTCTTTGCCATTAGTGGTGTACTGCCGCGTGAAGAAGCCATTGAGCAAATCAAAAAGAGCATTGTAAAAACTTACGGCAAGCGCGGCGAGGCAGTTGTGCGTCAAAACTTTGAGGCGGTTGATTCTACGCTGGCACATCTTTTCGAAGTTAAAGTGCCTGATAAGATAACCAGCAAGACCACTCGGCGAAAAGCGGTGCCGGATGCCGCGCCGGAATTTGTTCGGGAAGTACTTGGTCCGATGATCGCCTTTGAAGGCGATCGCCTGCCAGTCAGTGCGCTGCCGGTAGATGGCACCTTCCCCAGTGCTACCAGCCAGTGGGAGAAACGCAATATCGCTCTCGAGATACCGGTTTGGGAACCTGACCTGTGTATCCAATGCGGCAAGTGCGCTTTTGTCTGTCCACATGCGGTGATCCGCCAGAAGGTATATGATCCCAAATATCTAGAGAAAGCCCCCTCAACCTTCAAGTCTGCTGATGCCAAGTTCAAAGAGTTACCGGGGATGAGATTCACTATTCAAGTTGCACCGGAAGACTGCACAGGTTGTGCCCTGTGCGTGGAAGCATGTCCGGCGAAAGATAAAACTCAGGTGGGGCGAAAAGCGATTAATATGGCGGATCAACTACCGCTGCGCGAGAGTGAACGGATCAATTGGGAATTCTTCCTTAGCTTGCCCGATCCCGATCGCAGCAGTTTTGAGCCGACAACGGTCAAAAATTCACAATTGCTCACCCCGCTGTTTGAATTTTCGGGGGCTTGTGCGGGTTGCGGTGAGACACCGTACGTCAAGCTAGTCTCACAGTTGTTTGGTGACCGTTCGGTGATTGCCAATGCTACTGGTTGTTCTTCAATTTATGGCGGCAACCTGCCGACCACACCATGGTCGGTCAACAAAGAGGGGCGTGGTCCGGCATGGTCTAATTCTTTATTTGAGGATAACGCCGAATTTGGTTTGGGTATGCGCCTGACGCTGGATAAGCAAAATGAATATGCCTCAGAGCTTTTGCGCGCTATAGCGGATGAGGTTGGGCAGACACTGGTTGAAGAAATCCTTTCTGCTGACCAGTCTACCGATGCTGGTATCGCTGCTCAGCGTGAACGGGTGGCGGCATTAAAACAAAAGCTGGCAGAAAGCAGTGACCCGCGCGCTCGTAACCTGTTGGGGATTGCTGACGCGCTAGTGCGTAAGAGTGTCTGGATCATCGGTGGTGATGGTTGGGCATATGATATTGGCTATGGTGGATTGGATCATGTGCTGGCTTCTGGGCGCAATGTGAATATTTTGGTGCTGGATACCGAAGTGTATTCCAACACCGGCGGACAGGCGTCCAAGTCCACACCGCGCGCCGCAGTCGCCAAGTTTGCTGCCAAAGGCAAAGGTTTACCCAAGAAAGACCTGGGTATGCTGGCGATTACGTATGGGTACGTGTATGTGGCGCGGGTGGCGATGGGTGCCAACGATCAGCAAACCTTGCGCGCTTTTCTGGAAGCTGATGCGTATGAAGGCCCTTCTCTCATTATTGCCTATTCACATTGTATTGCGCATGGAATTGATATGCGTAAAGGGCTTGAGCAACAGAAACTGGCGGTACAATCTGGCATCTGGCCTCTGTTCCGCTATAACCCGAAGCTTCTGGACGAGGGCAAGAATCCGCTCATTCTGGACACGAAAGACCCCAGTATTTCGCTGGAAGAGTACGCTTATCGTGAGACCCGCTATCGCATGTTACTGCAGAGCGATGAGGCGCGTGCAGAAGCTTTGATGCGCAGCGCCCGTATGGATGTGGAAAAACGCTGGCAGTTGTATCGCCAGATGGCAGAAATTGAGTACCAGTTGCGTGAGAATGGCAGTAGCTACTAGGAAGGAGATACAATCATGGTTGACTTAAGTACCAGTTATCTGGGGTTGCCGTTGAAAAACCCGCTGGTAGCAGCGGCGTCCCCGCTCTCTAAAAAGGAGAGTACTGTACGCCGTCTGGAAGATGCTGGTGTGGGTGCTGTGGTGATGTACTCATTGTTTGAGGAACAGATTACGCATGAGAGTCTGGCGCTGGATTATTATCTAAGCCGTGGTACCGAATCGTATGCTGAGGCGATCACGTATTTTCCAGATATGGAAAAGTATAATGTGGGTCCGGAAGATTATTTAAACTTGATTCAAAAGCTCAAGAAAGCTGTGGATATTCCCATCGTCGCTAGCTTAAACGGTATCTCAAGTGGCGGTTGGGTCGAGTATGCGCGCAGGATGGAGCAGGCTGGCGCAGATGCACTCGAGCTGAATATTTATTACCTGCCGACCGACACTAATCTGACTGGTCAGGAACTGGAGCAAACGTATGTGGATTTGGTTGGCGATATTCGTCGC
>Ga0209162_1003695_pt1 | contig 12094 bp, 7 predicted proteins | sample YNPNPMetaG_FD_187121 | JGI IMG/M metagenome (GOLD analysis project Ga0209162, IMG submission 187121) | Anoxygenic and chlorotrophic microbial mat microbial communities from Yellowstone National Park, USA - YNP NP MetaG (SPAdes) (version 2) ...
CCGGGCTGCTGCGGCAAGGGCACTTTTGAGCTTGAAGTCAGCCTGCTTTTCAGCGTTTTCCTGTTCGCTAACGCTAGCAGTCTTGACGAGACCAGCCCAACGCTCGGCCGTAATCTTGGAAAGCTCCAGAGCGGCTTGAGCTTGAGCGAGCTGGGCGCGGGCGCGTTCGAGTTCCTCGTTTAGTTCCGGCACATCTATCTCAGCCAGAAGTTGTCCAGCCTCAACGTGAGCACCAATGTCCACAAGCCATCTCTTGAGATATCCGGTGGCGCGCGCATAAATCCGTGCTTCGACCCACGGCTTGACTTCAGCCGGCAGGGGTAGATTAGATGTGGATTGGCCTGGCTTTGGCGAGACAACGGTAACGGTGAGAATAGAGGACTCCTGCGTCTTGGCGTTTAACTCTGTGTTTTGACGGGACCCGGGCATTAGACCTGTGAACACGCCAGCAATCATAGGTATCGCAATGATAACAACTGCCAGAGAAAATTTGACCGATAAGCGTTTGGGCTTTTCCTTTGATTTCGGTTTTTTTGGACATTCAGTCGTATTATCTGATTTCAAATTCATGGATGCGCCTCCTCAGTGTTTAATTTTTCATTTGGCTGAAGGTCTTTTGCAGGCTTTCGATGAAGCAGACTGAACACAACGGGGACAAAGAACAGCGTCGCTACCGTGGCGACGACCAGTCCCCCGATAACCGCACGGCCGAGAGGTGCGTTCTGTTCACCGCCCTCGCCAAGAGCCAGCGCCATGGGAAACATTCCGATAATCATGGCCAGGGCCGTCATCAGCACCGGGCGTAGGCGGACGACCCCGGCTTCCCAGGCCGAGACCAGTGGATCGGCGCCTTGCTGGAGCTGGCTGCGCGCAAAACTGACAAGCAGAATTGAGTTGGCTGTGCCCACCCCCAGGCTCATGATAGTACCCATCAAAGCTGGGACACTTATAGTAGTGCCAGTAAGGTAGAGTCCCCATACCACGCCTGCTAGTGCACCAGGAAGAGCCGTAATGATGATGAAGGGGTCGAGCCAGCTTTGAAAGAAAACAACCAGCAACAGGTAGATGAACATGATAGCCAGTCCCATTCCCACGGCCAACCCGATGAAGCTAGTGCGCATGGTTTCAGCCTGTCCGCGTAGCTCGATGAAACTCCCTTTCGGTAATTGTTTTTTCACCTCATTGATGATGGGCTTTATATCCTTTAGCACGCCACCTAAGTCCCGACCGCTTACGCCACCGAAGACGTCAATTACCGGCTGCACGTTATAATGGGAAAAAATGGGCGGTTCAGTTGCCTGCTCGAAAGTTGAAACATTTGTCAGAAGCTCGGGCCCGTTTTCCCCCGCCTTGCCGGCGCTCACCGGGATTGCGTTGAGTTCCTCAAAGGAATCCATACGATGCTCCGGTACCCTGATGTTCACCAGGTACTGGATTCCGCTTTTCGGGTTGAGCCAGTAGTTAGGTTGTGTCTGGCTGCTGCCGGTGAGGCTGAGGAGCACAGAGTTGGCCACGTCACGCTCGGTCATGCCCATGAGGGATGCCTTGGTACGATCCACGGTGAAGTTGATCTTGGGTTGGTCAGACGGTTGTTGAATGCGTATATCCACGGCTCCAGGTACACGGCTGATTTTCTCAACGAGCTCAGCCGCAATAGCACGGTTTTTGTCGATGTTTCGGCCAACGATCTGGATATCGAAAGGAGCCGGCAGACCGAAGTTGATGGTCTGGTTGACAATGTCGGCCGGCAGGAAATAGAAAGTCACTCCAGGAAAGTCACGGTTTAAACGGGCGCGCAGACGGCGAACGTAATCGTCGGTGGGTCGGTGTCCTCGATTCAAAGAAACGAGAATGTCGGCATCACGAGTTCCCGTGAGACCGTTGTCAATATAGGCAAGCGGGATGCCACCGGAAGGTATGCCAATATTATCGAGTATACCTGCTAACTCTTTGGCCGGAATCTCTTGCCGAATCACGGCTTCGACACGGTCCACCAGTTGAACGGTCTCCTCGATCCGCGTGCCGCCGGGGGCGCGCAGGTGGAGCCGGAAATGTCCCGCATCAACCGACGGAAAGAAGTTCTGGCCGAGATGCGGTATAAGTACCCAGGTGCCGACGCAGAAGGCCAGAAAGATGATTACGAAGATGACTCGATGGGCTAGTGCTGCACCCAGCATTCGGCGGTATCTTTCTCTGAATCGGTCAAATCCTCGAATGAAGCTATTATGCAAAGCTACAAATGGACGCAGATAGGCCGAAACTGCGCTCGTATTGGCAGCCTGGTCGTGGTATTCGATATGGCGATAAAACCACATAACCAGGGTTGGAACGAGTGTCCTCGAAAGCGCATAGCTGGCCAACATGGCAAAGACGACCGCCTCGGCCAGGGGTATGAAGAGATGACGGGATACACCGGTGAGAAAGAACATAGGAACAAACACAATGCAGATACAGAGTGTTGAAACCAATGCCGGCAAAGCAATTTCCTGTGCGCCATCGAGGATTGCCTGAATATTCGATTTGCCCATCGACATTTGGCGATGAATGCTCTCGATGGTTACAGTGGCGTCATCCACCAGCATACCGACGGCCAGCGCGAGCCCTCCAAGGGTCATAAGGTTGATGGTTTCATCCAGGGCGCTGAGCAGGATAATGGAAGTCAGAATCGAAAGCGGAATTGAGATGGCAATGATGAAAGTACTCCGCCAGGAGCCGAGAAAGAGCAGTATCATCATGGCCGTTAGCAGTGCAGCGATTATTGCTTCTTTTACCACTCCACTCACGGCTGCACGGACAAAGAGCGATTGATCGGCGAATTCTTTGGCTTCCACTTCAGGCGGCAGACCGCTCATGATCCTAGGCATGGTCTTTTTTACACCATCCACGACGCTGAGGGTCGAGGCGAGACCACTCTTGAGAACGGTGATCAATACCCCGCGCACCCCGTTCAAACGGACTATGTTTTGCTGGGGTTGATAGCCGTCATGCACATGAGCCACGTCGCCTACCCGGATTACAGCGCCGTTTACGGTCTTAACAGGCAGGTCGTTTAGCTCCGTCAGCACCTGCGGATTGGAGTTTAAGGAAATATTGTACTCCGTCTTGCCGATTTTTGCGGTGCCGCTGGGGAGGACGAAGTTCTGGGCATTGAAGGCGCTGACCACATCCTGTGGGGACAGATTCTTGGCCTTGAGGGCTGGCAGGTCTATATCAACAGCTATGACCCGTGCCTTCCCGCCGGCCGGATAGGGCACGGATGCCCCACGGACGGTCGAAAGACCGACCTTGACGTAGTTCATGGCCATGTCCTGAAGTTCCTGTTCTGAAAATTTTTTACTGGCCAGGCTGTACTGTAGAATCGGTACAGAGGAAGCATCGTAACGGATAATAATGGGCGGGGTAACTCCAGGTGGAAGCAAGCGAAGCACCGCCTGGCCAGATGCTGTGATCGTCGCCACGGCTTCATCCACCGAGGCGCCCGGCTGGAGGAAAACTTTGATCACGCCGGCTCCGTTGTAGGAAGTGGATTCTGTATGCTCGATATCGTTTACCAGAGTAGAGATCATGCGCTCATGGTTGTAGACGATGCGTTGCTCTACCTCTCTAGCGTTCAGGCCATTGTATGTCCAGACCGCGCAGATGACAGGGATGTTGATCTTCGGAAAAATATCAGTCGGCATGCGAAGCAGGACAAAAGGTGTCAATAGCAAAATCATCAGCGCTGCCACCACGAAGGTGTAAGGCCGTTGTAAAGCAATTCGAACAATCCACATAATTTACTTCCTCCTGAAAACATTCTTGAAAGGCGACTTTACAAACAAAGCCTTTTGTATGATCCATTCCCCGCCTCTATAGTTTCCAAACTTTATCATCATGTCGTTTGTGGCTGAAGTTACATTCATTATCATAAGTATAGCAAATATCATCGTAGGAATTCTAGAAAGGGGTTCTAGATTTTTTGGTTTTGCTTTTAAGGTTCTACCCCACGCTTGCGATAGGCAAAAGACTCAAATTTGCCCATTTCATCGATAAATTCAGGTCTAAGGCAGTATCGCACAGCGCCTTTCTGAGGATGATAAAAGGTTGCAGCAAGCTTTCCATAAAAGGTTTTTTCAATGAGTCCCTTGCCGTAGGTTGAACCGGTTGCTGCCTGTATCCCGTCCACCATGCAGATTTGCGGGTGGCCTTCACCTACTTCGGAAAAAACGAAAAAACCCATGGTTTTTTCCCTTTCCACCTTGAGAAATTCCATGGCCAGCTTACCCATCCTGTATCCTATAGGCATAAAAGGACACAGATGACCGTGAAACTCGAATGCCCATTCTGGAGGAACATGTGGTGTTCTCATATTTTACCTCCTTTTTGTAATAAACGTTTTTCAAGCGTATAGCCACAATCCGTTAAAACCCTGCTTTGGTGTGTGGCGGCGCCCTGCCATTTTTGACACCTTTATCTAACCTCTTTTGTTCTTCAAGTCTTATAGACCAACTTACTTTATACAGATCGAAGGGATGGTGGGAGTTCAGCAAGCTTTTATCATCCGATACCTTATGCTCACGAGGTACCACGATCCTTCTGCCCCCACACCCTATTCGCCTCATTCACGTTATCTCCTTAACAGCATTATCTTTCTTTCTGGTTTGTTTGAGTTTTTGAAACAAGTTTGTAACGATCAATCGTTTCGATCTTTGACATAATGCTCTTGATTTCGATGTCCTCCTCGAGCCATTCTTCCAGAAGTTGAATTAGCGTTTTTGCATAGGGATTCGGACTCTCTCGGTGAATGCGATAATTAACCCATAAGCTTTATTTGGAAAAGGTAACAAGATCGGCTTCCTCCAGAACTTTCAGATGTTTTGATACAGTTAGTTGAGCGAGACTAGTCAAAGCCTGTATTTCGCAAACGCACATTGCTCTCTTCAAAAGAGCCTTTACAATTTTAACCCTGTTTGGTTCTGACAAAGCCTTCATGACCTTAATGAATTGCTTCATAGCTTTCCCTCTATCATATATTCCTATATGCTTATATAGCCCGCGGCGTAGGAGTCAAGAAAAATTTCTAACCCTGAGCGACGTTTTTTACTTTAGGGACTGGAAAGCGTATATTCGGAAAAAACGCCGAACAGAGCTATCAATTTATCAACTACGAACACATTTGAACCACTGGACAATGGAGCTGATGGTTTTGGATGTGCCACATGAGGCCGAAGACGAAATTCTAAAGGAGTTACTATCTTTCATTCGGATGCTCTCCGGAGTAGATCAAGAATGCGAACCGCCCAGGGGACAACTTCTTCTACGCCCAGGGCTAGCAAGGCTTTGTAAAGGCGAGTGTGCAGTTCACACTCATTGGCTACGCTAATGATCCAGTTCTGGAAATGGGCAAAGGCTTCTTCCAGCAAGGCCGCAGTTTGAGCTGCCTTTTCCGTTTCTATGTTCTGAGCGCGCAGCCGCCACTCGACGGTAAAGGCTTGTGGCGAGAGCGGTCTGGATCGGCGTTCCTTGTCTCGAAAATGTTCCAGCACGGCTTCGGCGATTTTGTCATTTACCACAGAGAACACGGAGAGAACGGAGTTTTTTATTTCTCTGTGTTCTCTGTGGTGAGATCACCCATCAACTCATGTAGCGTTGTTTGGCTAATGGACTAAATCGACTTTTTTATTTCCTGTCCACAGTGTAGGCAAACATTGGAACATATATCAGCGTGAGAATTGTACCGATAAGGAGTCCACCTATGGCTACATCGGCGAGAGGTGCTAGACGCTCCAGCCCGACGGCTCGCTCGGCTGCAATAGGAATCATTCCGGCGATGGTTCCAAAAGCCGTCATGAAGACAGGCCTGAAACGTACCTGAACACTTTCTATGGCGGCTTCAAAGGGAGAGGCTCCCTCTGAGCGGAAAGACTGATAAAAATCCACAAGAAGAATCGAGTTTTTGATAATGATGCCAAAGAGAAGCAAAAGTCCTACCTGGCTCGGCATACAGGAGGGTTTGTTAAAAATAAGCATTCCCCAGGATGCTCCAATCATGGAGAGCGGTAGAACCAGAATCATGACTCCCGCCATCCGAACCGAACGATACGCCGCAACCATGGCCATGAAAAGCAGAATAACCCCTATGGTCATGGCGTTGATCATTCTTCCAAAGGAGTCTTTCATTTGTTTAATATCGCCTTCCTGGCTTATTTCAACGCCTTTAAGGCCGGCTTTCTTCAACGCTGCCTGAACATCTTCCATTAACATGGACATGGGTCGCAAACTGCGGTAGCCGGCGACATCCAGGGAATAAAACATCTGATTTCGCTCGATCTTATTAGCCGTCAGCCCATATTCAAGCTGGGCAAGAGCTTCCAGAGGCACCGGCCCCTTGGGTGTTTGAATCGGGATGAGGCGCAGTTCTTGAGGGTTTCCATCAAAAGGACGATTGAAATAAAGACGAACGAACTGGTTCTGCATGGAAACCATCTTTGCACTTACCGCCACAGGTGGCCCCGACAGAGGAAGTTGGGATATTATCTGAGAAGGGGTCATGTCGTAAGCCAGGGCCCGATTAGTGTCAATGTTAAGCCGAACTTCTGCAAAGTCATTGTCCCAGCTTAGAGTTACCGATGTTAAACCTTTGACCGATTTCAAAGCTTCGGCGATTCTGCGGGCGGTTTCTGGTAAAATGCGATAATCTTCGGCTCGTAACTGCACATTGACAGGAGCCTTGATGCTTGACATGGCGGTGGCTCCATAGTCGTAAACATCAATAAACTTAACATTTTTAAACTTCGCCAGTTCAGACCTTATTTCATCCTCTATCTGCCATAGGTTCTTTTTACGGTGGAATCGGTCAACACAGTTTATCGTCATAGTGGCCTCGGTGGGTAGAGAGCCCTGCCCGAGAGACAATACCCCTGGTTCGGATCCCAGAGTTATAGAACTCATGACCACTTCTGGACGGCCATGAAGCCATTCTATAAAAGGTTTAAGGCGCTTTTCGACTTCTTCTACTGTTTCATTGGCGCTGAATTTTACCCGAGCTTTTATTATACCAGTGTCCATAGGGGGCATGAGATCCCTGCCGATGACCGGCATAACGATTTTGATGCTTATGATGAATACCATGATCGCCGCCTGGGTCATTAATATTCGCCTTAGCTTCGAATGTCCACCGGAAGAGAATTTTAAAATAGCTACATAGAGGCCTGTCAGTCGTCCGAAACTTCTCTGATAAAATCTTTCTAAAGCTTGCTCCAGACGGGTTTTCCCTGCACCTTTACGGTAAAGCAGAACAGAGATGGACGGAATGAAGGTGATGGAGAGAAAGTAAGAAGCCACAAGGGCTGTTATCAAAGTTGAAACCAGAGGGCGAAAGATTTGCTGAGGAAAATCCCCCACGAAAAGAAGAGGAAAGAGAATGGTGATCGTTGCAATGGTGCCGGCAAATACGGGGCTGATAACTTCCTTTGTGCCGGAAATGATGGCGGTTTTTATATCCTCCTTTAGCTCGGTGAGATGCCTTTCAATGTTTTCAAGCACAACAACAGCATCATCTACCAGCATACCCAGAGCAAGGATTATAGCCGTGTAGATAACCATATCCATCTGCCCGCCGGTCATCCAGATGATGGCCAAAGTCGTGCAGAATACCATGGGGATGGATAAAAGAGCAGCGACCGCTGCTCTGAGGTTGCCCAGGAAGAGCAGGAGGACTAACAGAGTTAAAATAATAGCATCTCTTAGAGCCTCGAGCATATTCCGATTGGATGTCTCGATAAGGGTTCGCTGAGTATCGGCCAGCTCAAAGCGTATGTTTGGGTAGCGAGGTTTCAGCTTTTCTATGACTTCTCTGGCAGCTTTACTTGTATGAATCACCGATCCTCCCGGCGAACGTTGAACTGCCAGGGCTATGGCAAATTTCCCGTTTCCTATATATCCAGAAAACCGCTTCTGATAATCCCAGGTTATAGTGGCTATGTCTCCAAGCCTTACATTGGTAGCTACCGGAAGCATTTCCAGTTCTTCAACCTGAACCTTTTCTCCATAGAATGTAACGGTATAAAAGGAGTCGTTGTCTTTGGTAAAACCGATAGGAGCATCTCTATCAAGGGATCTGAGGACGGAAGCGATTTTATCCAGATTTACTCCGTAAGCTTTAGCTTTGAAAGGATCAACATTGATATTGATGGCGCTCTGATATCCGCCGAATATTTCCACATTGCCGATTTTTCCGGTTCTCAGAAGAGCGGGTTTTATATCGCTTTCGGCTATCTTGCGTATATCGCTCAGAGTAATACTATCATTCGCCGGCGATAGCGCAAAAACATCCACCGGCGGAATATGAGACCCCGATGTGTAAATAGAAGGGTTGGCTTCAGGAGGAAGTTTTCCCCTCACTTTGGAAATGGCCGTGCTCACATCAACCGCCGCAGCGTCCAATCCTTTGACATACTCAAATTCGGCGGTAACAATGGACATGCCAGTAATGTTTACAGAGCTAACCTGCCGAATCAGCGCAAGAGTGGATACTTCTTCTTCAATGGGTTTGGATACCGTTGTTGCTACAACATCCGGGGTAGCTCCAGGTATCTGGGTTATAACCACGATGGTTGGTCTGTCACTGTCGGGGAACAGGTTTTTTGGCATGGAAATTAAACCGTAGATACCTAACACGCAAAGACCGGCGATGATGCTATAAAGCAGATAGGGACGTTTGTAGAAAAAATCAAACATGGAATGTTCCCCCTCTTTACAAATTGCTTACAATGATAGGAACACCGGTCGCTACTCTCAAAAGAATGTCCGGCTTGGCCAGGATAACTTTTCGATTTGCAAGATCAGGTTCGACAATAGCTCCTTCAACACCCTTGACTTTGACTGTCACCTCGATTCGTTTGGCTTTACCGTCGGGTTCAACGGTAAAGACCCAGGAAGCATTGCCCATTGTCAGCAAAGCGTCCATAGGCACAAGAACAGCTTCCCCTTTGAAAAGCACAATGTTTACATTTACAAATTGTCCCTCAACGAATCCTGAATTTGGAGGAAGGGGTGACACATACTGCACAAGACCTGTTTCGGAAGTTTGGTCTTTTGGTGTTAGAGGAAATTCCTGTCCTTGAAGCAAAACAGATGTAGGCCGCAATCTATCCGGAAGTGAAATGGTCAGATAGAGCCCACTTTTTGAGGATATTTTGAGGATAGGCTTTCCAGGAGTGGCCAGATCTCCTGGACGAGCCAGTAGCTGGGAGACTCGACCATCAATGGGAGCGTTGAGAGTCGCATAGCTTATCTGAGACTCCATATCCTTGATGGATGATTCCAGACTTTCCACGCTTTTTTGAAGAGTTTCGATGGCTTTTCTTGCTCCGTCCAGACTGGCTTTAAGTCTTGCTATTTCAGCTTCTTCCTGGCTGTATTGCTCCGGGGAAGCTCCTTTTACGGCAAGAAGTTCCTTAGTTCTGGCATGAGATTCCAGCGCAGTTTTAAGGGATGTTTCCAGCGCTTTTGCTTCAGCCTTTTTGGCTTCTATTTGTGCAATAACACCCTGACGCTGTGAAACAAGCCCCTGCTTTCTGGCCTCCAGATCTCTTGCATCAATTGATGCCAGAATTTCACCTTTTTTAACCGTATCGCCTTCCCGCTTGTATATGGCCGTTATCTGACCGCTTATGCGGGTGGATAGGACGGCGGATATGTCAGAAGCCACCACTCCCATAGCCGGCAAAGTGATTGTCACATTTTGAGGGGTGAGTTCCCTGGCCGATACAACCGCAGGAAGAACCTGGGGAGGAGGAAGCTTGGCCAGGTCCGCTTTGCGTTTTTTAACGATGAGAATTCCTGCGATAACAATCAAAATAACGGCTATGATGATTTTTGTCCGTCTTCTCATTTGACCACCCCTCTTAAATCGGTTCCGTAAAGTATCGCCTGCTGAGCCACCGTTTCCCAAAGTTGATGCCTTGTTTGGTAAAGAGTTGACTCCGCAGCCAGCACATCGCTTTCATACCTTAAATACTCTTCCACTATCATACGGCCGGCGTTCAGAGCCACTTTTGCTATCTCCAGCAGTTGTTTAGTGTCCGATACCGACTTTTCGGCTACCTCAATGGAGTGCTCGATGACGGGAAGTTTTTCCGACAGAGCCTTAGCGAGGGCTTCGGAGTCAATTTTAGTTTGAGCAAGCTGCTTTTTCGCTTTTTCCGCCTGCACTCGAGCTAGTGCCTCGTCTGCGCTGATGGATCGGTCAAAAAGCGGGACTTTAAGAACCAGTGCAATTTCGTGATAGCTCCTGTAGATATGCTTATCGGTGTTGTAGGCTTCACCATCGTTACCCGAAGCAAAACCGGTGACCGACAGAGTGGGGAATCGAGCGGCACGGCGCCGTTCAAACTCTTTTTGAGCCGCTTCTGCAGCGTACTGAGCGGCGGTTACGGCAAGAAAGGTATCTCCTGATGGTTTTTGAATCAGGGCCATGGGCACCGGCTCCGTTAGATCTATTCCTGTCAAAGACCGAAGTTCTTTAAGAGTATCTATCCGTTTTGTGGCCAGCTCATCCTGCTGTTGTTCCAGATCGTTCAGGGTCTTCTGAATTTTAAGAAGCTCCGATTCCGGCGCTCTTCCCGTTTTGACCTTAACGGCCATGTCTTCCATTGTTTTGGCAAGAGAATCTTTGCGTGCTTTGAGTGCTCCTTCGAGAGATGTAAGGTAGGTAAGAACGCTGTTTAGCGATACAGCCGAAGCCTGCCGACGCACAAGGTCAAGTTGGCGGTCTATTTCAGATTTTCCCTGAAGTATTGCAGCTTTCTTGCGCAGTACATAGAGTTCGTGGACGTATAAAGGAGCGTCGAAGGTCAGTCCATAGCGTAGTATTTCTCTGGAGAACGGGATGGAATCGCCAGCCTGGACATTGACTTCCGTTGGAGGCATAGGCCTAAGGTTGGTAGGGGAATTATAACGTTCATATCTACCGAACGCTCCCAGTTTGGGAAACAAAGCGGCGGTAGCCCGGTCTTTTTCCTTAATGCTTTCCTGAACGGACATTACCGCTACTTCATGACCTGGCTGCTTCTCGACGGCATCGAGAAGCTCCTTGAGTGTAACGGCAAATGACGTACTGTGCCACAATGAAATTATAGAGGCTAACAATAAAAACTTTTTCATTTTCAACTCCCATATTCTAATATGGCGATATACCAGAACTCCAACTTACTCAAGGATAAATAACGTGTCAACTGCAAAATGTGGGATGTTCTAATCCCCCGTTCCGCTGGATTGCCGAGCGTAAGCAAAGCATCCCATAAAGAGACCCCTCGCTGACGCTCGGGGTGACAGCTCTTTTTGTCATTCCGAGGCACGACGTGCCGAGGAATCCCAGCACTTCTTTCGGGGTGCCGTATAGGAGAGACCCGCTGAAACGGGACGTCGCCCCTACAGTGAATGATCCTGTGAATGTGATTATGACACAGCCTCCTCGTTCGCGGCGACGGATGAGAGAGAGCCTCAACTAAGTGCCAGAAAAGAGCAATAAAAGGGAGTTGATCCTTGGCGTTATAGGTTTCTGCTGTAATTTTTGGAAATGTGGTGCGCCACAATAATAACAAGTTTAAGGAGAACCGTAGGTAAGGGTTATAGGAATGCCGGAGCTTGAAAAATTAATAAAGATAGTAAAAGGCGGTGTAGCACGCCGTTTTTGTATGATCCAGAGAGGAGAGAAAAACCGAAGATCACCTACTTCGAGCATTTTTTGACCATTGCTCCTTTCCAAAACACGCTGGTAAGGATAAAGCGCAAACCACATGTAGGTTCGAAATGATGGCAGGTCTTCAGATACCTTTGCGGCTAAAGTTTTATCAAGTGGATTAAATGTTCCGTCGTAAAATTTTATGCTTTCGCTGACTATGTTCACCGAAGCAACTCGGTAGGTATTGTCTTCAAGATTTATAAGCTTCCAGATAAAAGGTGTTCCTAGTTCTGGCATGATAGTCCATTGGGAGGTAAGGTTTTTTGAGCGCGCAATCCATCCTTCGGTAAGTTCCTTTGTGAGAGCACAGATTAGAGGATAACCCACCACCCATAGAATAAAGCTCGCTACCAATAGCCTCTTAAAGTA
>Ga0209162_1003698_pt1 | contig 12083 bp, 5 predicted proteins | sample YNPNPMetaG_FD_187121 | JGI IMG/M metagenome (GOLD analysis project Ga0209162, IMG submission 187121) | Anoxygenic and chlorotrophic microbial mat microbial communities from Yellowstone National Park, USA - YNP NP MetaG (SPAdes) (version 2) ...
TCAACCGTCAACTGGAGAAGATGGGCATTGAGCGGCTTTACGCTCGCACCAATGCCGGGTTTGACCTGAAGGTGCACGCAACGCTCATTGCACTCATCTGTACGAACATGAACTAGCAATCAAGGTAGCGGATGAATTTCTCAAAGACCATCGCATCAGGGGATGGGGAAACCCGGTTTCCCCATCCCCCTGCTCGAGGGCTGCGCCCTCCCAGGAAGAACCTATTTTCATCCTCCTGGTGTGCAGTGCAGCCGCATGGACGGCTGCCGCGAGAAGAGCCGCGCTCTCGGCGCAGGCCTCCGCGGAACGTGTTACACTAGAGCGTATGCAAATGCTCATCTTTACCGGCCCTGCGGGTATGACCGCCCTGGCCGCGGCCGCCACCGCCGCCGCCGCGGCTGCCGCCGGCGCGCGGACGCTGCTGGCGAGCGTGGGGCCTTCCCATTCGGTCGCGACGCTCGCCAACGTCCCCCTCGGGGGCGACCCGCATCCCGTCGGGTCAGGGTTGGATGCCTGGTGCCTCGATCCCCTGGCCGACCTGGCGCGGATGTGGTCCGCGCTGCCGGCGAAATCGCCTATCGCCGGCGATGAACTGCCGGTGATCCCCGGCAGCGACCTCTTCCTCGCCGTGGCCAACCTGCGGACGCTGGGCGCTGCGTATGACCTGGTGTGTGTCGACGCAGGGCCGCCCGACACCCTGCTCCGCGCCCTTGGCGTGCCCGACACCTTTCGCTGGACGATACGCCTGCTCCTCGGCCTCGACCGGGGCCCCGGGCGTTCCAGCGCGTCGGTCTCCCGCGCGCTGGTGCCGGTCGGATTGCTGCCGTTTCCCATGGAGTGGACCAGTAACCTCCAGGAGGCCCGCGTGCGCCTGGAACAGCTTCGCGATGAAACGGTGGCCCCTGCGCGGGCCAGGGTGCGCTATGTGCTCCGGGCGGATCGCGCCGGCCTGGAAGAGGCGCGGGTCACCCTGCCCGCCCTGCAACTGTTCGGCCTGGCCGTGGAGGCGCTGATCGCCGGCCCGCTGCTCCCCCGCACCGATGGGCTGACGCCCATCGTCGAGGAGCAGGAGCACGTCGCCGGCGAGGCCGCGGCGATCTGGAAGGACCGCCCCCTGCTCCGCTTGCCGGCAACGGTGACGCCCCGCGGCCCCGCGGAACTGACCGCCCTCGGCGCGCGGATCTACGCCGGGTCCTCACCCCTGCCCCAAACGCCGCTGCCTCCGCCGGTGCGCCTCAGCGGCCCGCCTGATCCCATGGTGGCCATGGACATTCCAGGCTTGCCCCGCGAGACCCTCGGCCTGACCCTCAGCGGGGATGAGTTGATCGTGCGGGCGGGGATCTACCGGCGCCATATTTTGCTCCCCGACGGGCTGCGTGGCGTCACGGCGATCAGAGCCGCCCGCCAGGGCGAGACGCTGATTGTCCGCCCGCGTAAGTGACGGAACTTACGCGGTGGAGGGGTGTGGGGAGGCATCGCCTCCCCGCATACCCCCCTTGCCCGCCCGCGGCGGCCAGGCAGCCTGGCGAACTGCCCACAGCGCTCCCGCCGCGGGCGGGCAACAACCGGTTCGAGGAGGGTCGCAGGCCCTCCACACACCGACAGGATGAACATAGGTTCTTCCTGGGAGGGTTTCGCCCTCCCAAACCCTCCCTCCGGGTGGGGGTATGGGGAAACCTGGTTTCCCCATACCTTTGCGTGCGGGCGTAGCCCTCTCAACCCTCCCGCGGGCGGGGGTGTGGGGAAACCCGGTTTCCCCACACCCCTACTCCAGCAGCCTATGTTCACGTGAGACGGTCATGCGCATGGCGCACAACGCCCAATGAACATGACCTGGGAGCGCGGGCGTCCCGCCCGCGCCACGGCGCCGCGGGCACGGTGACGGCCCCCGCCCTGACCCTCCCCTATTGGGGGCGGGAACCCGGCTCCTCTCCCCAGCGGGGGGAGGCTGGGAGGGGGGCTGAACGCTGTGAACGATGTTCACCTCAGGTTACACGGTATGGCAAAGCGACAACCTTCACTCCACAATCGCGTGGCGGTCATCACCGGGAGCACACGGGGGATCGGGCGGGCCATCGCCGAAACCTACGGGCGCGCCGGAGCGCGCGTGGTGGTCTCTTCATCGCGGGCGGAGGCCGTCACGCGCGCGGTTGGCGAGTTGCGCGCCAGGGGCATCGCCTGCGAGGGCATCGCCTGCGACGTGAGCGACCGCGAGCAGGTCTGCGCCCTCTTTCGCCACGCCATTGACGCCTTTGGCCAGGTTGACATCTGGGTCAACAACGCGGCCATTTCCGGGCCGTTCGCCTACACCCTCGACGTGCCGCCAGAGGCGTGGGAGCGGGTGGTGCGGGTGAACCTCTTCGGCTGCCTGTACGGCTGCCGGGCCGTGCTGCCGCACATGCTCCAGCGGCGCTACGGGAAGATTATCAACGTCACCGGCGGCGGCTACAAGCGCGCCCAGCGCTTTCTCAGCGCCTATAGCGCCTCCAAAGCGGGGATCGTGCGCCTCACCGAGGGCCTGGCCCGCGAGTATGCCGCCCAGAAGGCCTTTCTCTCGATCAACGTCCTCGCGCCGGGCATCGTCCCCACCGATATGACCACGCAGTGGGAACCTATTGGGGCGGCCTCCGAGGCGATCAAGGCCTTTCCAAAGGTCATGCGCATTTTCGGCACCACCGCCGAAGAGACCGCCGCGATGGCCCTGCGCATGGCCTCTTCAGCCACCGACGGGGTAACCGGCAAGGTCTATGAACTCATGCCCCGTCACCGCGCCCTCTGGCGCATGGCCCAGGCTGCCGTCGGACGACGGTAGTGCGCGGTTGCCGATATAGCCCGCGCCGGCGGGCTTTGCCCGGTAGAACCGAGGGCTAACGTGAACATGGGGGAACCGGGTTCCCCCACGCCCCCGCCCGCGGAAGGGCCTGGCCCTCACGCAGGGGCATGGGGAAACCGGGTTTCCCCATCCCCCCACCCGGTGGGAGGGTCTGGGAGGGCGAAGCCCTCCCAGCATCCTTCTCGATCCCCCGGTTACGGATCAGTTCGGTCGCAACGCTATACTCTCCAACGATCACCCATAGCAGCCATGCATCTCCCGGCGCGTAGGCGCGCTCCGGGCAGCGCCTACCATTTTAGATTGCGGATTGTAGATTACCGCTCAATTCAACACGAAGCGCTCATGGTCTTTAAGCATTACATCCGGTATAGCCCGCGCAGGCGGGCTTTGCCCCGTATAGCCGAGGGCTTCAGCCCCACGGCACGCGGGCGAATACGGGTTTATATGCTTCATCTTCATCAGCGCTCACGAGCTTGCTTTGTCTCTATGACGCTTCGGTAGCATATCCTTCGCGGGATCAACCCATCGTAGCCCAGCATCGCAGGAGGAACCCCAGATGGACAGGTTCGTCGTCTTTGTCGCGGTTACAGGCGGCGTCATCGCCGGCGCGTTCGTCACCTGGCTGATCGTCGCCCGAACCGCCGCCAATGGCCTCTCCGAGCAACGCCTCCGTGACATGTTCGCCAGTCTCAGCCAGGAGGCCCTGCGCGCGAACAGCAGCGATTTCAACGAACGCGCCCGGCGCGAGATCGAGACCCTGACCGCGCCGCTCAAGGCGACCCTGGACGAACAACAACGCAAGCTTGACGAACTGGAGCGCGAACGGCAGAAGGCCTACGGCAGCATCGAGCAACAACTCCGCCGCATGACCGAGGACCAGCGGCTGCTTCAACAAGAGACCGCCCGGCTGGTGAGCAGCCTGCGCCAGCCCCAGGTCCGCGGGCGGTGGGGGGAGATCCAGCTTCGCCGGGTGGTCGAACTGGCCGGCATGAGCGAGCACTGCGATTTTACCGAGCAGGAGGGCATCACCGGTGGCGCGGGCAAAACCCAGCGCCCGGACCTGCTGGTGCGCCTTCCGAACCAGCAGGTTATTGTGGTGGATGCCAAAGTGCCGCTGGACGCCTATCTCAAAGCCCATGAATGCCACGACGAGGGTGAAGCCAGAAGCCATCTCGAGCACCATGCTAAGCATATCAGAAACCATGTTCAGGAGATGGCAAAGCGCGATTACCAGAGCAACATTGGGAGCGCCTTCGATTTCCTGGTGCTCTTCATCCCTGGCGAACCCTTCTACCGCGCGGCCCTGGAACACGATCCCGACCTGATTGAATTTGCGGTTCAGCATAAGGTCGTGCTGGCCACCCCTACTACGCTGATCGCTCTGCTGAAGGCCGTTGCCCTCGGCTGGCGGGAAGCGCGTCTGGCCGAAAATGCGCGCAAGATCAGGGACGAAGGGGAAAATGTCTACAAGGCGTTGGTCAGCGTAGCCAGGCATGTTGAAAAGTTCGGCAAAGCGCTCGGCGATAGCGTAGAGAAATACAACGCCATGCTCGGCAGTTTTGAGCGCACCCTGTTCTTGAGCGCAAAGCGCCTGCGCGAGCTGGATATCGGCAGCGCTGAGTTGCAAATCCCTGACGTGATAGAGGAGAAGACGCGCTCATTCAACCGCGCCGAATTGCTGGCAGCGCCAGCGCATAGGCAGAATGGCGCCTCGACCGAAACGACCGGCGGCCACCTGCTCGAAGACGCGCATGAGGCTCCCCGGGGCATTGCCGCACCCTGACGTGATGCATACAGCCTTAGGGTAGGGGCGCAGCGCCGCTGCGCCCCTACCGGCCGGGGGCGGCGCCTGCCCACCCCCCTTCCACGGGCAGGCCATAGGGGTGCGCCGCGGGTGCCCTGCTCGATTTCCATCTTGACAAGACACTACAAGTATGCTACAGTTTAAAGGGATAGTTATGTGATAAGAACACAACCGATAAAAAGGTTGTTTTCGCTCACGATTCCTACATTGTAACCACTCACCGTTGAGCCGTCTCTCTGCTGCGCATGCCATTGCAGAAGGCGGCTTATTGTTCACCTGCCGTTCCGTCGTTACCTCCGTCGTGCCCTTCTCGTCGTACCATCATCTTCGCAACAGAGGTGCATGATGACCACCATCTCCTACCCTCATCCGCGTCTGAGCTATCCGCTCGCGCCGCTGGCCATCCTGACGCTGATTACCCTGCTCCTCACGCTGGTCCGCCCGATTGCCATGCCTGCGCCGGCCCCTCTGCCGCCGCCCATTCTACCGGCAACGCCCTATGCCCGCGCCGATAGCAACGTCTTCATCGAAAACCGGGGCCAGTTCACCGATGACCTTGTGGCAGCGCTGCTGGCCCGAGAGGCGCAGTTGGGCGTTGGGCGCGATGGTCGCTTGTATCTGGCGGTCACCGGCGCCCCGCCGCTCACGCTGACCTTCTCCAGCGAGGGGTATACACCGCAGCCGCAGGTGACGCTGACGGGGCCGCTGGCAACGCGGGTCTCGTTCCTGACTAGAGACAATATCGACCGCCATCAGGCCAACGTGCCGGTGTGGGCGGGGGTGCGGATCGCCGGGTTGATTCCGCAGCTTGCGCTGGAGTTGACCGTTGAAGAGGGACGATTGCGGCTGCGGGCCACTCCTGACGGCGCGCCCGACCTGGGCGCAGTGCGCCTGCGGGTAGAAGGGGCGACGGTGGTCGGTATCAGCGACGGTACACTCGAGGTGCAGGCGGGCGAGCGTTGGCTGCGCTTGCCATTGCTGGAGGTGGATAGCGGGGGCGCTGCCTACCTCCCAGTTGCCAACTCCCAGTTGCCAACGCCGATGCTGCTGGCGCAGCAAGAAGTTGGGGCGCCGTTCGCGCCTCTGGGCGCGGCGGGGCAGGCCCACTCGTCGGCTGCACCCGCGAGCGTGGCCCATCTGCTGGCTGCGAGTACGTTTTTGGGGAGTCCGGGAGGCTATCTAGGTAATGATAGTGATACTGCTGCTGCGCTTGCTCTAGACGCCCAGGGCAATGTCTATGTGGCTGGAGAGGCCGGGTCTGCCGACTTCCCGATCGTCTCAGGAGCGTATGACTCAACGTACAACTTCGGTGATGCATTCATTGTCAAGTTGAGCAGCGATTTGACTACTCTTATCGCTGTGACTTTTCTGGGTGGAAGCACTAATGTAGATCAAGTTACTTCCGTTGCTGTCGATGTCCAGGGCAACGTGTATGTAGCAGGAGAGACTTTGTCCAGTGACTTCCCAACCACGGCAGGTGCTTATGATACATTCCATAGTTATTATTATTATGGAGACAGTGAAGGGTTCATTACTAAGTTAAGTGGAGATCTAGCTACTCTCCTCGCTTCTACTTTTCTTGGCGGATCCAGGAGTGATAGGATAAATTCTCTAGCTCTCGATACCCAGGGTAATGTGTATGTGGCTGGAGAAACTGCTTCTTCCGATTTTCCACATACATCAACAGGTCTTCTGTTTTGTACGAGCCAGACCAGAAACACCTTCGTTACCAAGCTGAGCAGCAACTTAAATAATCTTCTCGCCTCTAGTTGCCTCAGCATGGTGAACAGAGCTACTTCCCTCGCACTCGATGCTCAGGGCAACGTCTATGTGGGAGGGTATACTGAGTTTCCCGGCCCACTGGGCACGCCGGGGGCGTACGATCCGACGATTAACCACTCTTGGGATGCGTTCATTGCCAAACTGAGCAACGACTTGAACACGCTCGTCGCTTCCACCTTCCTCGGTGCGATACACTCTGATATGATTGAAGCCCTTGTGCTCGATGCTCAGGGCAATGTGTATGTGGCAGGAAGAACTGATTCTCCCGACTTCCCAACTACCCCAGGGGCGTATCAAAGCTCTACGGATGGTACCGATAAAGGATTTATCAGCAAGCTGAACAGCGATCTAGCCACTCTCCTGGCCTCTACTGTCGTTCGTGGGGTCACTACTATCAACGACCTCGTCGTTGATGCCCAGGGCAACATCTACATGGTTGGCAGCACTGGGTCGACCATCTCTCCAAATACGCCCTCTCCAACTACGCCAGGGGCGTTTGACCAGACGCACAATGGCGAGTCGGATGCCTTGATCAGCAAGCTGAACGGCGATCTGACTACTCTCCTTTATTCCACCTTCCTCGGCGGAAGTGGTTCTGAAGGTGTGGCCGATCTTGAGCTTGATACCCATGGCAACGTCTATGTGGCCGGAAGCACTGGTTCTATCGACTTCCCGATCACGTCAGGGGCGTTTGACCAGACGCACAATGGCGGGGCGGATGCGTTCATCAGCAAGCTGAATGGCAATCTGAGCAGCCTATCTGCAGCCACGTTCCTTGGAGGCAGTAGCGGCAGGGATAAGGCAACCGCTCTTGCCCTCGACACCCAGGGTAATGTTTATGTGGCAGGAGAAACCGCCTCTGCCGTCTTCCCGACCGGTTCGGGGGCGCTAGATACGATACACAACGGCTCTTTCGATGCATTCATCGCCAAGATGAGTGGTGACCTGACCTCTCTCATCACTGCCACTTTCCTTGGCGGAAGTAATATAGATAAAGTCACCGCTCTCACTTTTGACCCCGGGGGTAATCTTTACGCGACGGGAATAACCTATTCTGCCGATTTTCCGACTACTCAGGGGGCATTCGATCCGACACACAACGGCTCCTCCGATATTTTCGTCGCCAGACTGAGCAGCGACCTGAATGCCCTGTCTGCAGCCACTTTCCTTGGTGGGAATAGCCGAGATGAGGCTATGGCTCTCGCCCTCGACATCTGGGGTAATGTCTATGTGGCGGGGGAAACCTATTCTGCCAACTTCCCGGTCATGCCAGGAGCATTCGATACGGCAGTTGTCCATAATGAAGGGTTCATCGCCAGGCTAAGTAGCGATCTGACCCAGCTCTCGGCTGCCACCTTCTTCGGAGGAGTAGCACAGATCGCTGCTCTCGCTTTGGACACTCAGGGCAATGTTTATGTGGCAGGGAGTGGCGGTATTATCCCTACTACGCCGGAGGCGTTTGATACGACGTATAACGGCTCAAGGGATGCGTTTGTCGCCAAACTGAATAGTGGCCTGACTGACCTCCTTGCGTCCACCTATCTCGGCGGAGGTAATTACGATTGGGCAACCGCCCTTGCCCTTGACGATCAGGGTAATATCTATGTAGGAGGGTACACCGATTCTGCCGACTTTCCGACTACCGCAGGGGCATATGACCCCACGCACAATGGATGGTTTGATGCATTCATTGCCAGGCTGAGCAACGACCTGAGCACCCTTGCCGTTGCAACCTTCATTGGTGGGAGTGATCGTGAGGAGAGTACCTCTCTCGCCCTTGATACCTGGGGTAACGTCTACGTAGCGGGCACCACCTCATCTGCTGATTTCCCGACGACGCCAGGGGCGGTAGACGAGGTTTACAACGGATCCGAGGATGTATTCATCGCCAGGCTGAACGGCGATCTGACCGTCCTTGCCGCCGGGACTTTCCTCGGTGGCAGTGTTCTGGACCGAGCAACGGCTCTGGCCCTCGACCCTCAGGGCACCGTCTATGTGGCGGGTGAGACCAAGTCTGTCGGCTTTCCGACCACGCCCGGGGCGTATGATCGGACGTACAATGGTGGGGAAAATACCTGGGAGGGCGGCGATGCATTCATCGCGAGACTGACGTTTACCTTTGCGAAAGTTGCCCCATCCCGCAATGCGACCGGTCAACCCACGAGCCTGAGCTTGCAGTGGAACGCTATTGCCGCTCCTGTTAACCACTACCGCTACTGCATTGCCACTACGGTTGGGTGCACCCCGACCACCAGTGTGGGCACGGCCACGAGTGTAGCGGTGACAGACCTGACCCGCGGCGCTACCTATCATTGGCAGGTGCGCGCTTGCCTCGACAGCGGATGCAGCGTGTATATTGATGCGGACAACGCGCAGCATCATGCCTTTACCGTGGCAACACTGCTATCTGCCTTTAGCAAAACTGCGCCAGCCAACAATGCCACCGGCCAGCACGCCAGCCTGAGTTTGCAGTGGCAAGCCGCTGGCGCCGATGTTAACCACTACCGCTACTGCATTGCTACTACGGTTGGGTGCACCCCGACCACCAGTGTGGGCACGGCCACGAGTGTAGCGGTGAGCGGTCTTGCACCTCGCGACACTTATTACTGGCAGGTACGCGCCTGTGCCGATAGCGGCTGTGCAGTGTACCTTGACGCTGATAATGGCCAGCACCATTCCTTTACCGTAGCGGCGCCGCCGCCCTCCACTACCCCGCCCGAAGCGGTAGAAGTGATGGAAGAAGTGATCAGCCCCAACGGTGTGACCCTATCGTGGAGTCCGGTGTCAGGACAGTTCGACCATTACCGCTACTGCATCGCTCCCGCCCCTGGCTGCACGCCAGCCATCTCGGTGGGGACGGCCACCAGCGTAACCATTCCGCTAAGCGGCGATGGAGCGGCTGGCAGGGCGGTCGCTCCGGCGCAGCAAGCAGCCTTGCAGCCCGGGCAGACCTATTACTGGCTGGTGCGCGCTTGCGCCGATAGCGCGTGCACGGTCTACACCGATGCCAACAATGGTCAGTATCGCTCTTTCATTGTGCGCTTCGCGGTGTACCTGCCGCTGACAGTGCGCTAGGATCGCGGCAATAAACGCATGTGCATGGCCTGCGGAAGTTTGAGCTTCCGCAGGCTATATGTTCCAATGACTGCATGAATGACTGGAGTTCGGCCTCTAATGCAGAGAGGTGCAGGATGACTGCTATTTCCTACCCGCGTTCGCATCCGACCGCGCCGAAAATGCGACCACCCGACAACTCTATCTGCATCTTGTAGATGCCTCGCTGAACTATGACATAGTGACGTTGGAGTGAGGCAATGGCTATGCGGTATGGAGCACCGTCTCGCGCCGAACCGCCTCCTTCCTTCACAGTCTGGGAAGAGGGCGGTTCGGCGCAAACGGTAAGTATCCTAACGAAGCCTTGCCAGCGACCATGAATCGGTCAGCGAAGGCCTGGCGGCGGCGTAGGCGCCGCTACCTCGTCGGCGCGACCGGTGGCTCTACCGTGATGGCCCCCAGCGTGACCCACGGGCCGCTGTTCCCCGCCACGTCCAGCGCCTGCACGCGCAGCAGGTAGCGGCCCGGGGCCAGAGGGTCGGTCTTCACCGCGGGTTCGGTGGTGAACCACTCGGAGGTGCCCTCCGGGTTGGCCCCGATGTAGACGCGATAGCCCCTGATGCCGGAGTGCGCGTCGCTAGCGGGCTGCCATTGGAGCGCCACGGGGCCAGTGAAGGCGGTGAGATCGCCGATGGGCGCGGGCGCGCCGGGAGCCGTGACGTCGTAGCCTACCGGCCCGAACTCGGCCAGGGTCACCCGCCCATCCGGCCCCCAGGCGCGCACCTTCAGCGTATGCATGCCCTCGCCAGCGTCGGCAAGCTGCGCGTAGCCATCGGTGACGCGGACGAACATCGGGGCATCGTCCGGCGGCGTCTGGTTCCACGCCTGGCTGAGACCGCCTCCGCCCCAGGCCACCACGAACTCGATGCGCTGGTCGCTGGCGTACCACTGGCCTGGCTGCGCCGCGCTCTGGAAAGCCACCTCGGGTTCCTTGATGGACATGGCGCGGACGATCTTCCCGCCGTGCTGGTTGCATCCGCCGATCTCCGGCAGATCCACCCCTTCGGCGAACCGCAATGGCACCGACCGCTTGCCGCTCCAGCCATCACCGCGAGCGGTGTAGGCCGTAAAGTGCAGGTGCGGCACCCCCGGGGAACCGCGATCCCCGGCGAAGCCCAGGGTCTCCCCGGCCTGGAAGGAGCGCCCGGGCTGGGTGGAGACGGCGCGGGCCAGATGGGTGTACATCGTAAAGAAGTTTCCGCCGTGGCGCAGGATCAGCGTGCCGTTGCCGCGCTCCCAGTACCAGACCGCGCCGGCGGCCGCGGCCCGAATGGGCGCGTTGTAGGTCGGCCCATTGACCTGGGCCAGGTCGAGGGAGTAGCGATCCCAGCCATTGTGGGTGCCACAGGCATACCCCTGGATGATCCGCCAGTCCTCTCCCGGTGGGGTCGGCAGGATGAGGACGGGCGCGGCCTGAACGCTAGAGGGGCTGAGGATGGAGAGCAGAAACGTGAAGGATGCCAGCAGGCTGAGAAGTGGGTGGAACGGAGTGCTGCGGATCTCGTTCCTGCGGCATGGCAGAAACGCATGCGCACGTGGCAAGGACAACCTCCTGGTTTTGGGGAGCAAGGCTCCCCGCTGATCGACGTGGATCCGGCTGGCGCGCGCAGAGCGCCAGACCGTCAATGGAACCGAACCGGTTCCGGCGCGGGACGGGCGCCATCGCCCGGGGCCGCGCCTGGCGGCTCAGACCCGGTCGCACCGGGGCGACATAACGCGCCGCGACGGTCGGGGTCGCTGACGGGGCGGAAGGATAGCACAAAGTCTGAAAAAGGTCAAATAATTCTGAAAGGATGCTGAGAGCCTGGTTGACAGCCTGTGGCTACCCGCCTACAATCCAGACAGATAACCCCCGCGAGGTACGTGTTCACATGTCTCCCGGGAGCGCGGGCAGCTTGCCCGCGGAGACGCGACGCGGGCGGGATGGTCTTTGAAAAAATAATCCGCTATAGCCCGCGCAGGCGGGCTTCGCATTCCGTAGCCGAGGGCTTTAGCCCCACGGTCAGGCCGATATACCGAATTAATTTCTCAAAGACCATGATGCCCGCGCTCCCGGGCGCGTGGGTGACCCCAGGTGTGAACGGTTACCCCGCGAGAGGGTCCGACCCGCAACCCCGATGTGAACATGGGGGAACCAGGTTCCCCCATCCCCCCGCCCGCGGGAGGGTTTGGGAGGGCGCAGCCCTCCCAGGAAGAACCTATGGTCATCCCGTCGGGGTGCGGCGCAGCCGTATGGACGGCTACCGTGAACATAGGCTCCTGGAGCAGGGGTGTGGGGAAACCGGGTTTCCCCACGCCCCCGCCCCGCAGGGGCATGGGGAAACCGGGTTTCCCCATGCCCCCACCCGGTGGGAGGGTCTGGGAGGGCGTAGCCCTCGAGCAGGGGGATAGGGAAACCCGGTTTCCCCATCCCCTCACCCCACGGGAGGGTTTGGGAGGGCGTAGCCCTCCCAGGAAAAAACTCTTTGCATCCCCCTGGTGTGCGGCGCAGCTTCATTGGAAACCTGCCATGGACGAACCCTTCGTCTTGATCGTCGGCGCTGCCGACAC
>Ga0209162_1003699_pt1 | contig 12078 bp, 20 predicted proteins | sample YNPNPMetaG_FD_187121 | JGI IMG/M metagenome (GOLD analysis project Ga0209162, IMG submission 187121) | Anoxygenic and chlorotrophic microbial mat microbial communities from Yellowstone National Park, USA - YNP NP MetaG (SPAdes) (version 2) ...
CGTCCGATTTTTGTTGACTCGTCTCTCGAACATTCGTAATCTGGGTCTAGAAAGAGGGAGGCAATGAGGCCTCCCAGGAAGGAGAAGACGATGAACCAAGAGCTGGTAGCAGAGATCCTGAAGGAGCTGGATGAGGCCATCCGCGGGATGGCCGAGAGGAAAGAGCAGGTGGCAGAGGACGCAGCATCGGCGGCCTACAACGCTGCCATCCTGGCTCGGGGTTTGGCCATCAGGCTTGAGCGTCTCGGCGACGCGGTAGCGGATCGGAAGGAGGAGGAGTAGAACAATGAGGAACTACGGCCCCGGAAAATTCGACTTAAAAGTCGATGAGATCGTATACATGGCTTCCTTGGACGGGTGCGCGGATGTGGTAAGCAATGAAGGCTTGGGCTGGTGGGGCTTGGTGGACGGGCCTGTCATGCCGTCGCCGGATGCTCCAGCCAGAGCCAAGGCCGAATTCCAGCGCATGGTGGCCGAGATCGGCCTCGATCCGCTGGAGGACGACGAGGTGAGCTATCTGTCTTCTGCCGCGTTTGTCGTGTCCGAGGACGAGCAGGGCTTCTTCTCTGTGGAGGCCTACTCCTCCAGGGAGGAGGCTGAGGCCCGATGGGCCGAGGTCTGCTCGTGGATGCTGCCGCCGGACGAGGACGGGAGCGAGGACTAGGAGCGGCCTAATCAGCCTTCTGCTTGGTACCGGAGGCTCCGGGTGGGTTATCCTGCCCGGAGCCTTCTGTATTCTGGCCGCCGGCGGCCGCCGGATGGGCCGCCGAGGCGCTGGCCAGGTACGGGCCTAGGATGGACAGCACCGCAGTAGCCTCCTCTTCCGTCGGCCGCAGGCCGGGCCTGTCCGGCTGCGTTTCCAAGTCCAGGTGGACGTTGGTACGGCTCCCCCACCTGGCTGGGGCCTTCCGTTCCCGTTTCCAAGCCAAGGCGCTCCAATGCTTGGCCCCGGTCGTGATGCCGAGTACGTCCTCGTACTCGTCCTGCGCGTCGGCTGTATCCAGAGCCAGGACGAACCTCGCATACGGACTGTCCAGTTGATGCTGCTCCTGGATGCCACGCTCGATCCATCCGCGAGCCACGGAGCGTGGTATCCCCATAGCGCGGCAGGCCACGTCCGGGTGGAGGCCGATCCGCACCAGCTTGGCCACGGCATACGTGATGGAAGCATCCGGCTCCCCGTAGGTCGGCACCGCCCTGATGACGGAGGCCAGCGACGGCAGAGGCAGGTCTCGGATGACTCCCCATCCGTTGTTCTTCGGAGCTGCCTTCTTCTTCGGAGCAGCCTTCTTCTTCGGAGCAGCCTTCTTCTTCGGAGCAGCCTTCCTGCTCATAGCCAGAAATCCCCATCCCTCGTCCAGTCCCACGCCTGCGTCGGTCGTCTGGGCATCCTGATGCGGATCACGTTTGAGCCGGACTGGTACTGGCTAGTCAACCTGTCCCCCGGCTCGAACTGGCGCATGGAGTGCAGGCCGTCGGCCTGGATTTCCAGAGTGTTTCGCTTGTCCAGGACGACTGTTCCGTCCGCCTTGACTACTGCGGATCGCCACCGTCCGGCGACGCAGTCTCTCGGCATGACAGATGCCACAGGAGGCCGTGGATATAGGGCTACGTATACGTAATCGGATCGAGGGACGCCATAGAATACAGCCATCACCTTGTAGGATGCTCGCCGCCACTCCTCCTCCATTCCACAGCCAGAGAAGACCCGTTCTACTGTCTGCCACGGGATCAGGAGAAAGTACCTGCCCCGGCTTAACCTCACCAAGCTGTTCGACAGGTTCTTCCAAGCCATCTCACTCCGCGTACCGGATCATGTCCTGGCGGCCCAACATCCTGAAAGCCGTCTTCCTCATGTAGCACGGCCCGCACCTGCCGCAGTGCGTGGGGCCTCCCCGATAGCATGACCAGCTATGCTCTATCGGAGCCCCGATCCTGAGAGCCAGTTCCACGATCTCCTTCTTCGTCAGGTTTGCGCATGGATTCAGGATCCTGGGGCGGCTCCGCGTTCCACAGTCCAGAACCCGCCCAAACAGACGGTAAAACTCCGTGGTGTTATCCTGGTAGGCCCCGGCCTCTTCCAGGTTCAGTCCGAGGTAGATTCGGCCCACATCGTACCGATCACACCAAGCAGCCGCCATGCCGATCATGGCCGTATTGCGCGCATGCACCCACTCGTGGGCATACTCAGCCCCGGCCTCCGGCCCGCTGATCCGGCCCTCGGGATCCAGCAGCGGACATCCGCCGAGGGCCTTCAGCCAGCTCATGTCCATGTACACGTCGCGGCAGCCGAGAGAGCGTGCGATCTTGCCGACGGCCTCCACCTCCCTGTCCTCGGCCTGGCAGCCGTACCGGAAATACATGATGGTGACATCGTCGCATTCCATCGTAGCTACCTTGGCTGCGGTGGTACTGTCCAGTCCGCCACTGCAAATCACCACGGCCCGGCTGTCGTTGGGCTTTTCATCGCGCCTGATTGAGACTCGGCCTCCGGCCCCCAGCCGGGAGACGAACGAGTACGGCGGGACGTAGATCTCGCACACTTCCGGCCCGAACTCCTCCTGGGCTGATTCCGCTACGCTGGAGAACACGTAGCACCCGTACCGGGGCAGCCACCACAGGTACAACGGCTCGAAGTTGCGATACAGGTAAAGATCGGGGGCCTCGCCTCTCCGGCTGCGCAGCAGCCCCAGAGCCATCCCTCCGACCAAGCGCATAATGGCGCGGTAGCAAGTATCCCCGTCGGAGGCCCCGCTGGAGTGCAGGATGGCTGCTACGGCCCAGGAGTCCACGCCACGTCCCGGCGGCGAAAATCGGCACTCGGCCAGCAGCTCTTTGTCGTTGGCGATGGTGCCGTTATGCACTATCCACCAATCGCCGGCCCCGTACGGCTGCTGGTCGTCCAACGTCTTGTGGCTGACGAACTCCGTGGTGGGCTCGGCTCGGAAGTTGGCAATGAGCGTACTGGCTGAGGCCACGTCTCTCTCATCCACCAGGACGGATGCCGGGGCTGTCCTGATGTCCACGTCCCCCGGCAGGATCTTCGACGCCGTTACGGCCCCCCACCTCGTGGAGGCCACGTAGCCGAACCCGTCCCGGCCACGCTCCCTGCCCCGGGCAAGGAAGCTTTGAAATGCCGAGATGAACCCGATGTCCCGTCTGTCCGGGCTGTCCAGCGGGACGTGTAGTCCGACTATGGAGCACATACCCAATATTACGACTCCGCCAGCAGGCACAATAAAAGGGGCCTCCTGCTGGAGGCCCCTTTTCGAGTCCGGCCCGGGCCGCTCTAGGCCCGGGACACAATGAAAACGCTGTTTGGGCTGCGGCTGGCGTCCATGACTACCTTCGTCGAGCCATCAGTCAGATAGACGCGACCCTTCGGGCCGCGCACCAGGGCCAGATCGACCCCATCGAGCCAAGCCTCGTACAAGGAGGCCTCGGCCTCCAGATCCTTCAGGGCCGCGGCGAGCCTCTTGGCCGTGGAAGCGGCGAACGTAACGTTCGCCGAAGAGGGGTCAATCGACCCCGATCCGATGATGGCCCAAGTTGTCAGCCGCTGGAAAGCGGCCCTGAGATTGCTGACCGAGGCCTCCAAGAGGAGGGTCTGTCCCTCGAAATTGATCTGGGTCTGCGTCTGGGTTTGGTTCATCGTCTTCTCCTTCCCGGGAGGCCTTACTGCCTCCCTCTTTCTAGACCCAGATTACGAATGTTCGAGAGACGAGTCAACAAAAATCGGACGTCTCGAACATTAAAATTTGTTCATCCTGGAATGGAACGAAAAGGCCCCGGAGGATGGCCTCCGGGGCCTTTGAAATGGCTCTCGCAGGATCAGTTGATGTAGCCGGAGCTTGGCCTGATGGCAGTTATGATGGTAGTTAGCTCGTCGAATATGCTGCTGATACTGGCAAGTACGCGCATATAGGATGCGAACGCACGCTTGTGTGCCTCGTCGTCCGGGTAGTCGTCCTCCATCGGCACGGCTGCCACCATTGCTCCTGCTCCGCAGGCCACGATTTGAGAGGCCCACTCCAGCCAAGCATCACCGCAGGGCGGATCATCTATCGCGAGCTTCTCGAACTGTATGTCGCCGATCCGCTCGCGGATGGACTGGGCCACGTACTTGTTGCGCCTGTAGGCCCTCGTAACGATCCTGGCCCACCGTCTACGGGTGGATTCAGGTAGGCGGCTCCTGTCCAAGCCGAGCAGAAACGAGTACAAGGCCGTACATGCGTCCTCCACTACTTCGCAGAGGCAGCATAGACGAAATCGAGAAGCCTTGGGGTATGGAACTGGCTTGTTCACGGCTCCCTCTCCTTGCGCTTGAACGTACCGTTGCGGTTCCTGCCCCAGCCCTTGGCATGGGAGGCCTCGTGCAGTCCGGGGCCTAGGATCAGGAGATTCTCCGGTACGTTATTGTCCTTCACGAAGTCCTGGTGGTGCACCTCGTAGCCTGGGGGCAGAGGCTCCCCGTAGGACTGTTCCCATAGACGAGAGGCCACTACCCTGTGGACATACTGTCCGCGGAGCGGCCCTGCGGTATACCTCAGATACCCGTTCTCATTCTTGTACCAGCCTCCCTTCCATCGTGGATGCCGAGGCCCGGTGGCCCGGCCATTAGGCCGGAACCACCGCGTACCGTCCCTCATTGTCCCTCTTCAGGGCGAAGCCTTCCCTCTCACCTCGATAGCGGATGTCAACTAACAAACGCCCAGGGTCGGCAGTGGACAATCCGTCGAAGATGGCCGCCATCGGAAGCGGGCCGTGATCCAGCAGCCGTTGAAAAGCCGTATGTACGACAGACCCGGGGCGGAACGGGTTGGTGATGACCCCGTGGCGCTTGGCTTCCGTCTTCGGAGCCGGAGCCGTCTTGGCTTCCGTCTTCGGAGCCGGAGCCGTCTTGGCTTCCGTCTTCGGAGCCGGAGCCGTCTTGGCTTCCTTGGTCTTCTTCGACGTCTTCTTCTTGGCCTTGTCCGCAGACGGAACAGAGGCCTTGTTCTGCATCTTCTTTATCATCGCAGTTCTCCTTTTCGTCCTGAACTCTGGCGAGTCCGCAGCCTCCTGGAGGCAGGAATTGCTGCAATACTCGCCGTGAACACCCCGGTAGAACAACTTGGCTCCCAGTGGCCTCCCGCAATTATCGCACTTGGCCTTGAGCCAGATTCCCGGGGGAAGTATGGATCGCCGCTCCTCGTCCGTCATCTCCATAAGGGCCTCCTAGATCAGACGCAAACGCACGTAGCCGCGCTTCGGAAACTCCACGATCCAGCCGCCGTTAACAGCGCCATCGGCCTGAAACAGCCTGCACATGCGGCCCGTGTCCGGGCTTCCCACCTGACGCATCAAATCCGATATACGCAGAGTCTCGCCCTGGTGCTGCATCAGAATCGAGAACAACGCCCCCTTCTTCTGCTGGTAGGGGACTCGGCCAGCCCGGAGGGCAGCAAGCCTCTGATGGGCCGTCTTTGTGGGCGAAACGGACGGGCTTGGCTGCGGTGGCTTTGCAGCCGTGGCCCTGCCCTTTAGGACAGCCGAAACGAGCCTGACAGCCTCGGGCGGGCAGCCCAAAGCTCCCAAGATGGCTCCGATCTCGGCCTCCGTAGCCTCATCGGCTGGCAGGTTCCGTCCTGCGTAGTCCAAACCGTAGCTCAGCTTCCTGGGGCCGGGAGACATCCGGTCGGATCCCGGGTGCCATGCGAACTCCACATCGGGGCAGACCGAGCGGAGATGGGCCAGGAATCTCTCCATGGCAGCATCCGGCTTTGGAGGCGGTGGAGGTGGAGGCGGTGGAGCAGGCTTCGTCTGCCTCCGTCCAATCGCATCGTCCAAGCTCGGGAGCTTTATGCCGAGGCCCTCGTAGTAGGCCTGTAGGCTCCTGAGAGACGCCAGAACTGCCGCTTCCTGCTCCGCCAAGTTGGCCGCGTTAGCAGCCAGATTGTAGGCTGCTATGGCTCTCCTCATCTTGGATGGGGGAGAGGCCGCCCTTGCTCCGGCAGGGTCGGCCTTGGGCCAAAGTTTCAGCAGCCGATATGCCGCCCGGAGCTCGGCCTTGATCCTCGTTCTTGCGTCCGAGCTGAACTCCCGGTACATCTCCGAGATCTCACGGATCTCCTTCTGCACTTGCGCTGTCATCACGGTCTCCTACTGCTTGCGGCTGACCCTCAGCACCTGCACCTCGACCGGGGGATAATCGACGTAGTTCTTTGCGAACTCAGCCTCCTTCAGCCCCAACCTGGATGCGTAGTCCCTGGCGATCTGCTGCCATCGGTGGGCCTCCTCCTGCCACGGGACTCCTGGGCGACGCTGGATGTCCACGATGACGTTGAAGTCCCTCGGAACCTGGGCTCCTTGGTCGATGTCCGATAGGATCTTGCGCCGCAGCTCCTCTTTCCTCTTCGCGAGATCGCGGAGCTGTTCGCTCACCCCGATGTACTCGTCGAGCTCCTGCTTGTTCAGGTATTTCATCACTTTTCTCCTTCCGTCAATAGCCGGAGTGGCTCCGGCAGTCTGGGGCTTTCCCAGTACCGGATCATGGCCTGTTCAAACTCCTTCGCCGTCGAAACGCGGCTGTACTTTCCGCCTGTGTACTGGCACACCCGGCGGAGTTCCTCCGAACAATAGAGGTAATCATCAACTACTCCGGTCGGAGCGACATGGACGACGGAAACAGGAACTGACGCCTGCCGGAGGGCCTCCACAAACTCAGTCAGGGGATGGATGGCTCCGGGCCGCCAACCCACCAAAGCGGAATCGAAGCCGTCCGTCACAATGAGCACTTCCATGGCCCGGCGGGCCATTCCGACCCGCGCCCGCATGGAAGCGTCGCGGAACACCCTGATGATATCCGTACTGGTTCCGTCGAACCTCAGCGCGGACATGGCCCGCTTCAGATGCTCTCCGCGCAGCTTGTTCGGCGACGGGAGCGAAACTCCCGAGTTGCTCCTGGCCTCCGACCACAGGCTTCTGACGGAGCCGTCGAATACGTAGCAGATGGCCGTTCCCAGCCATTCATTGATCAGTTTCTCTGCAAGGCTTCTGGCTGCCTTGGCCCTTGAGATTTCGGGAGCATCGGGCCACTCACTGAGCATGGAGGCGCTCACGTCCAAGTACAATACCTGTTCCGTACTTGCGCGGAAGGCCTCTTCCAGCTCCAGTTTCGGTACTTTTACGACCTCGTCCTGCTTCGGCTTCGGAACTTTACTGCTGCTCGGAACGATGGATTTCTCGTCCATGGCTTCTCCCTCCAGCCACAATATACGAAGGTTCGTCTGACGAGTCAACGAAAATCAGCGAAGCCCTACAAATTTGTGCATCTGGATGCTCAGGCTGGCGTCGATCCAGCCCGGGGCTTGCCGGATCACGTCCACCAGACGGACGGCCAAGTCTGCATCCACCGTGAGCAAGCCGTTAACTGGCTGTAGGCTCACAGTGGCCCAGACCGCATCATCCCCGAGAAAGTCCAGGATCCTGCGCCATACGTCCTCAGCCCCGTTGGACAGATCCTCCCTGGAAATCACGAACTTGTAATGGTGTACCTTCCCACGATTCTCCGGGAGGAAACCGATTTTGGGACTGCAAACCACAAAGGCGTCGCGGAAAACGTCGTCCGGGATCGGGATCGTCCCGGACGTCTCCACGTGAGGCTGCTTGCCGAGATCGAGGCATCGCCGGACGATGGGCCGCAAGTCGTGGAGCAGGGGTTCCCCTCCCGTGAGGCAGACGTGCTGAGCCCGGGTTTGGACGAGGAGCGGCTCCAGATCCACTCTGTCCGCATAGTGGTAGTCCGTGTCGCAGATGAACTTCCGTCCGAGGACAGACTGGCAGACGGAATGTCTGGGATGGAGGGCCAGGGCCGGAGCCATTTCAGCGTCCTGGTAGCGGCCCACGTTGCATCCGGCCAGCCTGATGAACAGCATGAACGAGCCAGCATACGGCCCTTCACCCTGTATGCTCTCGAAGTATTCCGCGATAGAATAGATCATGCTCACAGCAGCACCTCCAGATCGGCCCACGTTTCCCGGGCGAAAGCCAGGGCACCCTCCCACCGTTTATGCTGGTATTCCACGTACCTGGCCCAGTCTCCTCCCCATTCGTCCGGCACGGGGAACGGGCCGATTTCCTCTACCGATGGCTGGCCTGCCATGTAGGACAAGTCAGCGTCTCCCCGATCTGTAGCGGATACGGAGCACTCCGTCTTCTCCGTCTCCCGGACGGACACTGAAACTGCGGAAGAAGAGGAGAATACCCTGTCCCAGATGGCCCACGCGATTACCTCGGCTGACGGGTAGCGCATAAAGATGTTCAGGTACTGATGATCCAGACAGTCGATCACCGGGCTCATGATGCGCCCGATGTCGCCGAAGTCAATTACGAAACCACTGTACGGCTGCACCCTCCCGGAGACAGCCAGCGCCACCTGGTAGCTGTGGCCGTGGAGATGTTTGCACTTGCCCGGATGGCGCGGGAGCCTGTGCGCCGCCTCGAATCGGAACAGCTTGGACGCCGTCATTCTGGCCGCCCTCCTGATGAGATATACGAAGCGTTAATGGCCTCCAGAACGTCCAGGAAACGGGCCATGACCCAGTCCTGCCCCTGATGGTGGAAGTGGATCCTGGGTCGCAGGCCGGAGCCGTGAGCTGGACGGCACGGCTCCCGGGTGGCAGCCCAGATATCGGTGCCGTGCCCCATCATCACAAGGAGCGGAGCCAGTCCGCACCGTGACGAGGCCTCCTCCACCTGCGCAATCCACTTGGCCTCCTGCGTCCGCAGAGGGGTGGCGGCCATGACATCAGGCCTCCACGTCCTCACGTGCTTGCACTCGACGGCGAACGGGAATAGCGCCAGGGCAGGCTGCCCCTGGATCTGGACGTCTACGCCCCGCCCCAACGCGAAGTGCGCTCCGCTCATCGGAGTACGGTACACCTGCTCCGGCCCCAACCCCAAGACGGACTGGATCAGACGTACCACGCGCCGCTCAAACTCGCTGCCCTTCCTCTTGCTGTCCACCTAGCACCTCTCTGTACAGGCTGCCGATGATGGCAGCCCTCCGCGCCTGAGCTCTCCGCGCCTCCGGGCTCAGGTGGGCGGCGCGGATCCGGCCCCCGGCAGCAGAGGCTGCCCTCCTGGCCGGGTTCCGGCTTACCGAACGCCTGCGCAGGGCCTCCAGCAGATCCTCGGTGAGGGAGAACCCAGGATCCGGCTCAACCGTCATAACTTTCGGTCACCTCCCAGCCGTCATCATACACAACGTACGGGACTCTCTGGCGTCGCAGTACGTGGAGCAGATCCTCCACGTGGCCCATCCTGCCTCGCCCGACCAGGATTATGGCCTCTTGGCTGAGGGCTGCTACGGCCTCATGCCGGGCCAGCAGCGCCAGCTCCAGAGCTGCCGGATGGACATGCGAGCTAAACGTAACTCGAATCTCTGCGTACGGGATGCCATGGCCTTGGCAAGCCTCGCGGATGGCCCGGTTCAGTCCTGCGTCGGCCCCGATTCCGACGACCATTAGCGCAGGCCACTTCGGCATGATGGACTCCAGCAGCTCTTCCAGCTTGGATCTGTCGAATTCCGAGCCGAGCTGCTCGGAGGCCGGACGGCTGGAATCCCAACCCCTGTGCCTGCTGGAGATGATTGCTATGCGCCTCATCATGTCCTGGTGGCAATCTTCACGCAGACGCGGTAAAGGGCGCTACCCAGCCACGCCAGCATGGCCGGATCCTCCAGCGGGGCATACTCGCTCAGGATGCGGATGGACTCGGCGGCCTTGGCTGCCGTGGAACCCCGCTCATTGAGGAGGATGGCACGCAGGTAACTCATCACGGACAGACGCATGGATCTGGCCTCCTCGGCCCCGAGCTTGGACAAATGCCTGCGGACGGACTCCCAGTCGCCACGAGCCACGGCCCGGCAAATCTCCAGACTGTCAGCCGAAGAATCCCCGGCCATCACGCTCTCTTGTGCACTGGCCCCGCCTGCATACTTTTCGGCTGCCATCAGGATCAGGGCCGGGCTGTTCACTCCGAACTTGTCCAGGGCCTCTTTGAGTTCCTCCATCGGCCTCTTGCATCCGAGGATGCGCCACGCCCGCTTGAGCAATCTGACCACTGCCACGTCGGAGAGGCCGGAAACCCGGACGGTGTAGCACCTGCGCCGGACGGTCGGCAGTATCTTCTGCGGGGCCGTCGTGCAGATGATCCAAACGGTCGTCTTGGCTCCGTCCTCGAAGTGCTTCAGCAGCAGGTTCTGCGCGGCCTCGCTGATCCTCTGGGCCTCGTCCAGGATGTACACCCGTGCCTTGGAGGGCGGATTGGGCAGGTACTGGGCCTCCTCGGCCACCTGGCCGAGGGCCTCGACGCCGTTCACCTGGCTGGCGTTTATCTCAGAGATCTGGAATTCCCCGTACCTCTCCCAGAGATCGTCCGGCGGCTCGCCGGGCTCGGATCCCGGCTCCATCTGGTAGGTCAGGGCCAGAATCCTGGCCAAAGTCGTCTTCCCGCAGCCGGACGGGCCGTAGATCATCCAAGCCCTCGGCACCCGTCCACTCGCGAATTGCGCCCGGATCGAGTCCACCACAGCCTTCTGTCCGACGACCTCGGATAGCCTCCTCGGACGTAGCTGGATGGGCAGTACGGAATCAGCGCTCATCGAAAACCTCCCGGAACCTGTACACTCCCCCGGCCTTCAGCAGTCCGGCCCGGATGCGCCCGATGGCCCCGTCCAGGGCCGCTAGCATGGCTCCCTGCTCCTGCAAGGTGGCCCCGGAGAACAGTTCGCTCGACCTGCGTTCCACCTCGTCCCAGTCGATCCTGTCCGCGATGAGCTCACCGCATATACGGTGGAGCTCCCGGAGAACCTCGACTCGCCGCTCGGCCAACGTGAGGCGGGCCGGGGTGGCCTCCTGGGCAGCCTCCTGGGCAGCCTCAGTCTTCTTCTTCGACTTCATAGAATTCGCTCTCCCCGTCGAAATAGATCTTGAACTTGCAGCAGGTACCTTCGACGCCGCCGATCTTGTTCTTGTCGTTGCGCATCACGCCGTGGATACCCACTACCTGGCCTCCTCTCAGGATACGGCCTCCCTTGCTTCCACGTCTCATGCGAACGCGAGAGTGGGCATAGAACGGCAAAGCCTTACCGCCGGGGGTATAGTATGGGTCTCCCCAGGACATCGGATTCACACGGAGCTGATTTATCATCACTGCGGTGGCCTCGAACGTCTGAAGAAGCCCGATCCATCGTCGCAGGAGGCCACTGAGGAAAACAGGGAGGTTCAGCCGCGTCTTCATGCTCTGCCCCTGCACCCCGGCCTCGGCCTCTCCTTCCACCAGCATTGAGGCCACGGAGTCCACCACCACGAACTGGGGCCTTCCTTCCCCGGACTTGTAGATTTCGGCCATCACTCCCTCGGCCTCGGCCAGCAGTTCCTCGGCTGTGCTGAGCCTCGGCTCCTTCTCGCCAGGAAACAAGCCAACGATGGGCTGGATCACTGCGATCTCATCCGGCTTGACTCCGCGTAGTTTAGCCCAGCCAGCATCCCACGAGTTCTCGAAGTCTATCCAGACGCAAGCTGCCCCATCAGCCTGGGCCGCCGCGACAAGATCCAGAGCGAATGCACTCTTCCCGTGACTGGACTCACCACTGATCTCAATGATCCGTCCGTACGGAATGCCCTTCTGCGGATCTCCCAGCACCGGATTGAGCACCGGGCCTAGATCCAGCCAGCGCCTGGGTTGCCACGACTGCGGCTCGTGGCGCAGCCGTTGTCTCACCCTCTCCAATATGCTGACTGGATCTTTGGCCCTGCCCATCGTTCACCTCTTGCGTTTCGCTGCTTGGAGAGACTTGGCATTCGCGGGGACGGCCTTCACGGGGGCGGCCTTCACGGGGACGGCCTTCTTGGGTGCAGCCTTCTTCGGAGCGGCCTTCTTGGAGACGTCCTCGTCCTCGGATTCGTCCTCGTCCTCGGATTCGTCCTCGTCCTCGGATTCGTCCTCGTCCTCGGATTCCTCCTCGTCCTCGGATTCCTCCTCGTCCTCGTCCTCGGATTCCTCCTCGTCCTCGGATTCGTCCTCGTCCTCGGC
>Ga0209162_1003700_pt1 | contig 12078 bp, 9 predicted proteins | sample YNPNPMetaG_FD_187121 | JGI IMG/M metagenome (GOLD analysis project Ga0209162, IMG submission 187121) | Anoxygenic and chlorotrophic microbial mat microbial communities from Yellowstone National Park, USA - YNP NP MetaG (SPAdes) (version 2) ...
GCATTGTCCTTATTTCGTTTTCAAGGAGATGTATTGGATAGTTCGGTTTCGGGCCTCTCATATGTCGTTCCTTTCTACCCAAGTTTACACCAATTTAATTCGGAACGCATTTGCAAAATCCTGTACTAAGTTTCAATCCACGCTCCCCGTGTGGGGAGCGACCTCCGCGCCGATTACCACTTGCAGCTCAGCCGCTCGTTTCAATCCACGCTCCCCGTGTGGGGAGCGACCGGTACTCTTCGGGTGGACAATTCCTGTAATGTACGTTTCAATCCACGCTCCCCGTGTGGGGAGCGACCTCCGTCAACCATGGGCCTCGATGATTGCACATGGTTTCAATCCACGCTCCCCGTGTGGGGAGCGACCTCGTCATGGGTGGGCATTCGCCCGTAGGTCTGCCGGTTTCAATCCACGCTCCCCGTGTGGGGAGCGACCGCGTTTCGTTTGTCCATTTCCAGCACGAACCAGACGTTTCAATCCACGCTCCCCGTGTGGGGAGCGACCCCTGTCACAAATGTAACCCGTGACTGGGATGGTCAGTTTCAATCCACGCTCCCCGTGTGGGGAGCGACCACCACCTAGGGTTATCTCATCTCCGGGTATTGGAGTGTTTCAATCCACGCTCCCCGTGTGGGGAGCGACCGCATATGATGGTTCTTGTGGCAATTATGGTAGCGCCGTTTCAATCCACGCTCCCCGTGTGGGGAGCGACCTTGGCATACACTAACTCCTAACCTCTACTAGTCGTTTCAATCCACGCTCCCCGTGTGGGGAGCGACCCAGTCCACCAGGGCAGGACTTGACGATCGCTTAAAGTTTCAATCCACGCTCCCCGTGTGGGGAGCGACCGCACTGGTTGATGAGGAGCGCCAATGGTGCTTCGAGTTTCAATCCACGCTCCCCGTGTGGGGAGCGACCGAATCGCAGACGCAGTCTCCTGAGCAGCCGTGATGACGTTTCAATCCACGCTCCCCGTGTGGGGAGCGACCCTGCGGAACATCCTGCCTTCCCGCGGGCATCGACCGTTTCAATCCACGCTCCCCGTGTGGGGAGCGACCTTGCCATCGTCTGCCAATCCGTTTCTCGACCAAGCCGTTTCAATCCACGCTCCCCGTGTGGGGAGCGACCTCTCCGCCTTCGTGCTGATTCGGCGGATAGGAGCGAGGTTTCAATCCACGCTCCCCGTGTGGGGAGCGACCTAGTGGCTTGCCCCGGCCATACAGGGGCAAAGGAGTTTCAATCCACGCTCCCCGTGTGGGGAGCGACCAGAGCGTCATTGGATACTAGACGATAACATCAGTTTCAATCCACGCTCCCCGTGTGGGGAGCGACCCTGGGCTACACGCCCAGGCTTTCCAACGTCATATCGTTTCAATCCACGCTCCCCGTGTGGGGAGCGACCTGCCCAGGCGAGCCAGCCGACAAAGCCTATCATGGTTTCAATCCACGCTCCCCGTGTGGGGAGCGACCTGGATAGGCAAGGAAATCAAAATATTGAAGTCTGAGTTTCAATCCACGCTCCCCGTGTGGGGAGCGACCCTATCACGCTGGAGCAGGGGCGAAGGCAGAAAGACGTTTCAATCCACGCTCCCCGTGTGGGGAGCGACCCTGGAGCATAGAGATAGCCAGACTGCGCGCGGAGGTTTCAATCCACGCTCCCCGTGTGGGGAGCGACCTGACTGCACCTGGCCAGGGCAACCTACTAGATGCGCAAGTTTCAATCCACGCTCCCCGTGTGGGGAGCGACTCCCCCGTTCATTTTCAATGTAGAGAGCGGGTCCAGTTTCAATCCACGCTCCCCGTGTGGGGAGCGACTCGCTGGGTGTGGGCATTCTCCCGTTGACGTTTCTGTTTCAATCCACGCTCCCCGTGTGGGGAGCGACTAAGTCTTGACGGTAGCATCTGCAATCCACTTCCAGTTTCAATCCACGCTCCCCGTGTGGGGAGCGACTAGCAGGACATCTCGCACGAGCCATCCGCAAGCTGGTTTCAATCCACGCTCCCCGTGTGGGGAGCGACATGAGCATGTTGCCTTATTGCCCCTGCACGCGCGTAGTTTCAATCCACGCTCCCCGTGTGGGGAGCGACTACCCGCCGCGCCCTCCGCTCCGGGGTGCGAGTTTCAATCCACGCTCCCCGTGTGGGGAGCGACGACTGAAATTTTAGTCACACTCCGCGAACTCGCAGTTTCAATCCACGCTCCCCGTGTGGGGAGCGACCGGCAGTTCAATGCCAGCCTTCATAAGCATATTTGTTTCAATCCACGCTCCCCGTGTGGGGAGCGACAACAGGTTACTTTGACTCTGCCAGACCACTTTGTGTTTCAATCCACGCTCCCCGTGTGGGGAGCGACCGGGTTACGACGGTCGAAGCGGATTTGATCCAGATGTTTCAATCCACGCTCCCCGTGTGGGGAGCGACAATCTTCTAATGCGGGCAGTCTCATCCGCAGTATAACCGTTTCAATCCACGCTCCCCGTGTGGGGAGCGACTAGCGTTGCGAATCCCGTTTGCTATGCCCTCTAGTTTCAATCCACGCTCCCCGTGTGGGGAGCGACGCTTGCTCTGCGGCTTCGACGGCAATCCGCGCATGTTTCAATCCACGCTCCCCGTGTGGGGAGCGACCCCAAGCATCAGGCAATTCCGCGCGCGATTTTACAAGTTTCAATCCACGCTCCCCGTGTGGGGAGCGACAGCAATCGCCGAAAGTCATGGACGCTGCCATGCGTGTTTCAATCCACGCTCCCCGTGTGGGGAGCGACACCATATCAAAACAAATTTCATAAGCCGGCACGGTTTCAATCCACGCTCCCCGTGTGGGGAGCGACTCAATCTGCGCGCCGCTATTATGACGGTGGGCGCTGGGTTTCAATCCACGCTCCCCGTGTGGGGAGCGACTAGTAAATTTGACCTGGATAAGCATTATCCGCATGTTTCAATCCACGCTCCCCGTGTGGGGAGCGACCTTTGTCGCCTGGCTCGCCTGGGCGTCTCTGTCCATGTTTCAATCCACGCTCCCCGTGTGGGGAGCGACGCGTCAAAAAAGGTTGTGTGGGCGACCATAACGGAGTTTCAATCCACGCTCCCCGTGTGGGGAGCGACAAAAAGAGCATCTGTCATCACTCATCATTGCTCCGTTTCAATCCACGCTCCCCGTGTGGGGAGCGACTCACGCCGGATATGGACATCGCCCAGGCCATCGGCGTTTCAATCCACGCTCCCCGTGTGGGGAGCGACACAAGCGTTTGTAAGCTACGATTGCGTCAGGCGAAGTTTCAATCCACGCTCCCCGTGTGGGGAGCGACACATCAACGTAACCATGCGACCACACCGATAGCAAGGTTTCAATCCACGCTCCCCGTGTGGGGAGCGACGTCTCCGAGTCGATAGGTGCGGCCGTACCGCCTAAGTTTCAATCCACGCTCCCCGTGTGGGGAGCGACTACTTTGCCAACGTCTGTATCAGCAGGGACATGATGTTTCAATCCACGCTCCCCGTGTGGGGAGCGACGCATACGCGAGCAGAGCGCCACCAAGAGCAGAACGTTTCAATCCACGCTCCCCGTGTGGGGAGCGACGTTTCGGGTGTTTCATTTTCTACTCCTTTCTTTCAATGTTTCAATCCACGCTCCCCGTGTGGGGAGCGACCAAAGACAATCTGCTTTTTTTATCACAGGATTGGTGTTTCAATCCACGCTCCCCGTGTGGGGAGCGACCATTGCCGGAATTCTCCCCGACATGGACACATACCTGTTTCAATCCACGCTCCCCGTGTGGGGAGCGACACTAGTCCACCAGGGCAGGAGCTGGCGGTCACTAAGTTTCAATCCACGCTCCCCGTGTGGGGAGCGACATCACCTACTACATCAGTGGGAGATACAACATGCGTTTCAATCCACGCTCCCCGTGTGGGGAGCGACTAGGTCATCCCGCGACACCTGTTGCGGCGACGCCTGGTTTCAATCCACGCTCCCCGTGTGGGGAGCGACAACCATAACGGAGACGGCGTGCGAGTACCCCAATGTTTCAATCCACGCTCCCCGTGTGGGGAGCGACTCGTCCGGGTATAGAGTGGTCGCCTAATGATATAAGGTTTCAATCCACGCTCCCCGTGTGGGGAGCGACGCATAGACGGCGTTGCGCTTGTCCATTTCCAACACGTTTCAATCCACGCTCCCCGTGTGGGGAGCGACCTGCGTACTCCACCTGATACGGGATGGCCAGACCGCTGTTTCAATCCACGCTCCCCGTGTGGGGAGCGACGTGTAATGTAATATGGCTGACTACGAGGTGTTTATTGTTTCAATCCACGCTCCCCGTGTGGGGAGCGACGCTGGCAATCCAACCATCGCGCGCCACACACCGATGTTTCAATCCACGCTCCCCGTGTGGGGAGCGACGCTGGCAATCCAACCATCGCGCGCCACACACCGATGTTTCAATCCACGCTCCCCGTGTGGGGAGCGACTCTCCCTCAGCGATAACACTACGGCCAGGCGCGTTGTTTCAATCCACGCTCCCCGTGTGGGGAGCGACCGCTAATGCACCATAAACGGCAATCTTGACCCATGTTTCAATCCACGCTCCCCGTGTGGGGAGCGACTACGCGGCGGGCGCAGGAGAGCCTGGAGGAGTCCGTTTCAATCCACGCTCCCCGTGTGGGGAGCGACATTGGATCCGAAAGCATATTGGGATGGATGCAGAGGTTTCAATCCACGCTCCCCGTGTGGGGAGCGACACCTTGCCGCCTTATATTGCCAAGATGTTCAGGAGTTTCAATCCACGCTCCCCGTGTGGGGAGCGACGTAATTCGTCATCCCGTAACCCATGTATTTACAGGTTTCAATCCACGCTCCCCGTGTGGGGAGCGACCCTGTTGCGCTCGCGCCGTCACCTCTCTATCTCCCTGTTTCAATCCACGCTCCCCGTGTGGGGAGCGACATGAGATGGTCGCTGACCTGGTCGCCAGAGGAGCGTGGTTTCAATCCACGCTCCCCGTGTGGGGAGCGACGCCGAGGTCATCAATTTGCAGACAGCGCACGATGTTTCAATCCACGCTCCCCGTGTGGGGAGCGACCGCAACATCTGGGTAAAAAAATATCTCTACCGCCAGATGTTGGCATTTATTCTATCAGGACAGCGCCCCAAAGTCAATTTTCGCTCCAAAAATGTCGCTATTCGGTTGTTAAGGTGCAAAATTTCCTGCGAACCTCCCAGGGATTTTCTGTTCACTCCACGTTCGCAAATCAAACCAGCAGCGTCCCCTCCAGGTCCAGGCTCGGCTTCGCGCCGATATGCTCCACGCGGCTCTTCCAGTTATCACCGAGATAGTAGAAACGCAGCGAATCCACTTCCGGGTCAATGATTTTGAGCAGTTTCGCCTGCAATTGCTTCAATTGCGCCGCGTCCACCAGGCACTCGAAGACCGAGTTCTGCACGCGCTGACCGTAATCCTGGCATTTTTTCGCCACCTTGCGCAGGCGGCTTTTGCCGGCCTCGGTTTCGGTATTGACATCGTAGGTAATCAAGACCATCATCGAATATTTCCTCTTTTTTTATGAGCAGATTACTGCGACGCCTGGTCTCGATATGGGGAGAAAAGCGTTCGCCCTACTCGACCGACGGCGTCTCGCACCGACCGCTCAACTCCAAAAGAACGGCGGGTAGGCGTCCAGGTCGCCGCGCAGGTGACGCGCCAGCAGCATCGCCTGGACGTGCGGCAGCAGCCCAAAGGGAATCTTCTCCTTTAAATACGGGTGAATCAACTCCTCCTTCTTGCGCTCCTGCCAGGCAGTGATGACCGCTTTGCGCGTCTCGTCGTCCATCAGGATTCCGCCGCTCTCCTTCTTCGTGAAGCCCTTGCCCGTCACCTGCTTGCGGTTGACCAGCGAAAGCGCCAGGCGGTCAGCCATCACCGGGCGCAGTTCCTCCATCAGGTCGAGGGCGAGCGAGGGGCGGCCGGGCCTGTCCCGATGGAGGAAGCCCACGAACGGGTCCAGGCCGACCGTCTCCAGCGCCGAAGCAACCTCATTCGTCAGCAACGTATAGAGGAACGAGAGCAGGCTGTTCATGTTATCCAGCGGTGGGCGGCGGTTGCGCTCCTCGAAGCGGAACTCCTCCTTCTGCTGCAAAATCAAATGGTCGAAGACGCCAAAATAAATCTTCGCCGCGCTGCCCTCGAAGCCCATCAGGTCAGCGGTGGATTTGCACTGCGGAAGCGCGCGCAGCGTCTCTTTCAGGAAGTTCGACGCGCTCGTCAGCGCCTTCACATCTACGAGCATGGCATGGTCGCGCAGGGCGCGCTCGAGGACTTTGCGGCTGTTGGCGATTTTCCCCATCAGGAACGAGGCGGCGATGGGAACGCGCTGCGCTTCGCTCTCTGCGACCTCGAACTGCCTGCGCCGCAGCAGGACGTTTCCCTGCACCCGGCCGCTCACCCGCGCCAGGAAGCGCCCGCTGGGAGCGAGGAACGTCAGCCCGATGTGACGCTCGGCGCACGCGCCCATCAGCGCCGGGCTGGCTCCCTGCCAGTTGAAGCACACGATATTTTCGATGTTGTGCAGCGGCAGGCGCGTGGATGTGTGCTCGTCTTTTTGGATGACGACGTTCTCCCCATCCAGCGAAAGGTAGGTTTCGGGGGTGGTGATGTAGAGGACGTTGGCAAGGCGTTTCATGGGATTTCACCACGAAGGACACGAAGGTCACAAAGGAAATTACAAAGGTCAGACATTTTCCAGTTGTTTTTGGATGTATTTCGACGCGGCGAGGACGTTTTCCTGCAGCACGGGCAGGCACACATCCGCCAGTGAACACGAGCGGCAGGCTTTGGAGGGCTTCACTTTGGGGGTGTAGCCGCGCTGGAAGTAGTGGTGCATCTCAGCGGACATTTCTTCTACCAGTGTCCGCAATTGGGGCGTGAATTCGACCTCCTCGCGGTGGCGGGTTTGCCCATAAAAGAGATAGCCGCGCGGGATGTGCGTGGAGAGCATTTCTTCCAGGCACATGGCTTGCGCGCACAGTTGGGCTTCGTCCATCGGGTCGCGCTTGGGATGGCCGCGTTTGTACTCCACCGGCACGGGCTGATACAGCCCCTGGCGGTTGGGCAAGCGGATGCCCTCACCCCTACTCCCCTCTCCCCCTGGGAGAGGGGACGTGGGTGAGGGCAAAAACTCCACCACATCGCACACCCCCGTCAGCCCCAGGCGATACGATGCGACAGGCACGGAACGCGCGATGACCGTGCCGTTGCGCGCTTCGCTAAAGAACGGGTCATCTACGCGCTCGTGCATCTGTTTGCCTTCGACGGTCAGCACGTTTTCCCGCCACTGCATTTCGACGTGAATCAGCGCCCACTGCCGGCGGCAAAACAGGAAATGCTGAATGCCCGAGAGGGGCAGGAGGTCATCGGGGGTGTATTCCATAAGTTTTTTATGTCATTGCGAGACGGTGATTTTCCGTCGAAGCAATCTCCCAATTACAAAGGGATTGCTTCGCCCTTCGGGCTCGCAATGACATTCGGTTTCTACAGTTTCTCGATCAGCGTCACGCCCTGGGGGAGTGCGGCGTTATTCACCGTCTAACACCTCACATTTCAAGCCGGGCAATTCCTTTTCCACTTCCTCTTTGCTGGGGAAGACATAATCGTCAATGCTCTTGGGTTCGGTAATGCCCTCTCTTACACTAACTTTGTTCCTCACGGCATTGTGGACTTTGGCAGAAGAATACTGCCCGTTTTTGTTATTATGCTCACACCAATAGACCCTGAAGACTTCCATGCTTCCTTCAGGGCGGGCGGATGAAGCGTCGTTGCGGAACAGGGTTTTCAACGCTTCTTTGATGGCTTGCGCGTCTTCATCCGAAAAGCCCGTCTTGCTCGCCAGTTGCGGATTCATGCTGCCGTAGAAGACGTACACGCCGTGGTCAACGCGGTGCTTCATGCCCATTGTGTCGGAGGCGCGTTTTCCTTCATCCCCTTCTTTGCCTTCCGCAGTGCTGACACTCTTGGTAATCTGAAGGCTGGTCATGCGGTTTTCTACTTTCGCAACTGAAAAAGCGCTATGAATTGAAACGGGACCGCGGATTCCGATGGAAGCCCCTTGACCCTTTGACGCACCCTTGATAGGGAAGACTTGACCAAAGGCTCGGACATCCAGCCATTTTTCGCAGGCTTCTTTCCGATACTTTTCATCTTCCTTTTTCGGGTCGGCTTTAATTTCCTTGCTTGCGCGAGCGAGCAGGCTTCGGTAATTATCGCCTTCTTCCCGATTGTCGTCTGACTGGACAAAAATCTTTTTGCCCATGTTCATCAGGCGGTTGCGAATCTTGCGCTTGATGCAAACGTCCGATATTTCGCCGTAGCCTTCGTAAGTAGTGCGTGGGCGATTTCCTGTGAGCGGGTCGCCGTTGGGATTGGCGTAGCTGACAGTCACAATCACGGCAAAATCAATTTTCTTTGATAGGGTAGTCATGGCTTATCTCCTTTAGTTGGTATTGGAAGGTTGAAAATTTTATTCATCCGATTCTTCGTTGTCGGTGTCATCGTTATCATCATCTTCGATGATTTCTTCATCGGTTTCATCTTCGCTGTCAGGCGCGTCAGCGTCTTTTACGAATTTTCTTAATTCTTTCCACTGACAGTAATACCCAAGCAGGTATTCGCCTGTGAGCGGGTCGTCGGACTTATACTCTTCAGGAACAAATTTACTGCACACTTCGGCAATTTGGTCTTTGTACCATGCGGCTGTGCCTGCTGATAATCGCCAAAAGTAGGGTGGCAGGGCGTCATGAATTTGTTTCCATGTTCGGTAAGGTCGCTGCGAGAATTGTTGCATCATGCGGGCGGCATTCGTTGGGCGCTTTTGCTTTCCTTCTTCGTCGCGTAACGCTCTGGCTTCAAGATGGTCGGCAATAGCCAACAACCTGCCATAAAGATAGTCTCTGTTTGTGTTGGTAGGGTCGAGTGTCATAACGTCATTCTCCTTTTCTTTTGGAATTTTATTGTTTTCAATCATATATTTCTTGACGAGAGCGCAAGCAATGGTGAGTGTCTTGTGCCATGTGTACTCATCGTCTCCACGAAACCTTTTGTCGTCAGGGTCGTGCAGTCCCATGCGTTTGGATGCCTGGCGCACTGCCACTTCAACAAAATCGCGCGGCAGGGAACGCCCTTCCACAACACAGGGGAGCAGGCGGCTAACCGTGTGATGTTTGATTTTTGCTCCTGCTTTTTGCCCGTGAATTACTTCGGCGATGTCCAGCAGCGCAGGCGCAAAGGGTATTGTCTTGGGGTATCTGCTCAGATACCAGTGTTCCCAGACGCATTCTCTGTGCCATTTCTCAATGTTTTCCAGATAAACTTCTGGCTCAAATTCCTGATAGTAGGTGACCGCCATTCGTCCTTGCGACAGGGCATCCAGCGCGATGATGTAAATTCCTTGGGTGTCTTTCAGGTTTGCTCTATAACCAAGCATTTTCTTTTCAAGACGGGTAGCGAAGTCCTGACCCGCCAAAGGTTTTTCCGACTCATCCTCTTCGGGAGCGTCCCTGTCAACGCCCATCTCAATCGAGTTTTGGGTTGGCTGTGGAATTTCTTCTTTGGCAGATGTCTCCCAGGCTAGAACAGTCAAGCCAGGCGCTTTCCTTCCACCATCCTGTTCCCAAAAAATTGTTCCTTGTCGGTCTATCAGCCACACAAGCGCATTGTGCGCTTTTTGAGATGTTTCCAAGCCTACGAGACAAGCAGCGTCAGCCGCTTCACCTAAACGTCCGTAATAGTTAATCATCTCCGTATCATTTGATGAAATGAGTTTGGGATTATCTCCCTTCCTCCGAATGTATTTCGGATGTTTATCTGTCAAGATGACTTCTTCGCCTGTAACATAACAAAACGCGCCGCTTTCCGACTTTCTCGTGCTGAGATAATAGTCCTGCCAACTTTGCCACAGGGTTTCATCGCGCCAGGTCTCCATCTCTGTTCCGTCATCTATCTCGACGCGCCAGCGCACAACGGCATCCTCCTGGTCAGTAATATTTGGCACCGCAAATATATCTTGGGTATCTTTATTTCTTTTTACGGCTTTCTTTTGAAGAAATTTTCCGTCAGCGCCCAAATAAAGGATGCCATAACGGGCAAGGTCTTTGATCAATGTCCCTTTTTCGATGTATTTCAAAACTGCGCGCGCTTTCGGGTGTGAGAACTGGGAGTTGCACCACTCCCTTAACTTGTTGCAATAAGCTTCGTGAATTTGCTTTGGATCCTTCTTTTTTTCGCCTTCACCTTGATAGGTTTTTGGCAGTGTGCCGCCGCACTCAATGAAATCTCCTGCCACATATTGTAGTTTGTCTATCAAAGGGTGGGGGGCAAGGCCGCTTGTTTTACTGGCGGAATCCTCCGTCGCAGGGATAATTGTGGTCATATCGTTTTGATTTGTGATTGGTCGAGCGTCCTGGATGTTCCCGTCTTCATCAAGAGTTACTTCGACGTGAGCATTTATCGTGATGTGACACACAGGCGCAAGCGGTCTTTTCCCATCAGGCGGATATTCACCTATCCATGCGGCGCAGTGATTATAGGTTTCGTAGAGTTTTTGCATCCAACTCATTTCAGACCTCCTCGCAAGGCTCCAGCAAACGCGGCTCTTGCAAGCCAACCGATTTGGGTGGACGGGCTGTGTATTCCCTGACGTTCCGAATCAGTTTCGGGTCGCAATCCTTTGGGTGGGGAAACTCAACAATCCCATTAATCATTTTTGGACGCCAAAAACGCGCTTGGATTTGGTTGTTCCCCGTTTCGTCGGGATAGTTGAAGCCATGAAACATCAAATCAAAATAGATGGTATCTGTGCCGTCATATTCGCTCTTTCCTTCGCCAAAGTTACACGGCTCAACATATCCCTGGCACTCGCGCGCGCCGAGAAAGACATCCCGCCTGCCGCCGCATTTAATCATTCGCTTGGCAATGTTGTGATGTTTGTTTTCATCCCGATCACCCTTCAAGTCTCCCCTGTGCGGATTCCAGTCGAAATACGCCAAAACCTGATATTCCACATCCACCAGGTAGGTGTAAATCGAGATGTCGCCTCCTCCGTTTGCATAGCGAACAGGTTTTGTGCCGCGCGGTTGCATTCGGATACGCTTCATCACCCGCATTTGGTCAATGTACCAAATGAAAGTTGGTTTCCAATACACAGAACTCAAAATTCCCTTGAGGGCTTCGTAGGTGGGAATCTGGTACGAGTACTTCTCGCCTCCTATCTTGGTCACTGGGTCGGTGAATAGGGCATATTTGCCATACACCTTGAATTCAACGCTGTTTCTCATCGGACCTCCTTAAAAACACAGTACTTCTTGATTGCCTGTCGGTTCTTCGCTCCAGCCAGTCTCTTTGTCGTAATGATGTGGGACAAGATAAAAAATTTGGTCGTCTTTTATCTGATGAATCGCTCCTTTCTCTTGAAGTTTTTCGAACTGTCCATTTCGTCCACGATACAACTGCACCGAGTAGCGTTGAGCCCGTGTCAGCAACTCACGTTTTTGATGGATGTTAATGTCACCGCACAGGGCTGTAATGATTTCTTTGCCTTCTTCATAGGGAACAATCACGCCTATTGTCGGCGAATCAATTACGCAAAACAGTTTCGAAGCGGTCATAAACGATTGTTTCAGACTCGCTTCATCAACCTGTCCCTTATATGCATGTGAATTACGCCCTAAAAGGTTAAACAGGTTATCATCGTGGTCTAATTTATCTCCTCGCGAAACGGGATAATCGAGTTCATCTTCTTTTCTTTTGAAATAATAGAAGTAGTATTTTTCGATTGCCTTTAGTCCAAGCGCATCGTTGTCATAACTCGCGGGATTCCTGCCAAAAAAGTTGAGAATTGTATCGGCTCGGTCTTTGCCGATTTGAATATCGGGCAATGAAGATAGATTTTCCTCCTGTGGATTGACCACCCACACGCTCCCGCCGTCCTCGCGCAGACCGTGACGGTTGCAGCGACCTGCCGATTGAGCAATCGAATCCAGCCCTGCCAGCGAGCGGATGACCGCGCCAAAGTCAATATCTACGCCCGCTTCGATG
>Ga0209162_1003701_pt1 | contig 12076 bp, 12 predicted proteins | sample YNPNPMetaG_FD_187121 | JGI IMG/M metagenome (GOLD analysis project Ga0209162, IMG submission 187121) | Anoxygenic and chlorotrophic microbial mat microbial communities from Yellowstone National Park, USA - YNP NP MetaG (SPAdes) (version 2) ...
CAACATAGCACCCTTTTTTCAGGTTTACTTTCAATACTACAACAACACTCCACCTGTCAACATCAAGGAACTATAAAAAAACCTGGATGATGCACCCAAGGTTTAAACCATTAATCTCTTCAACACGCTTTATACCCGTACTCTCTATTTCCAGAATACACCCTTCATTTTTCCTACATGTTTTCAATCATGGATTACAACATAAGCCATCAAGAACCATATAACACGAATCACCCTTCAACATCCAAAACACCAACAGAGATAACTCGTAAGATAAAATATACTACATGACACGGGCTTGGAGGGATTCGAACCCTCGACCCATCGGTTAAGAGCCGATTGCTCTACCTAGCTGAGCTACAAGCCCTAGTATAAAGAGAAGATTTGGAAGGAAACTAGTATTATATATTAATCTTTTTGTTCAGGTTTTTTTGATAACACTGACTCATCAACCTTTGATATGTATTTAGCATCAACTCTATCAGTTATGTACACGTCTTTACCAGCATGGTATATCTTCACCCCGTCTTGTCTTGCTTTAGCACCATCAATTCTCAGTATCAACGGTGATTCAACGTGTACACGACCAGCTTCTAACGCTTTTTCTACGCTACCGCTGAGATGCACTTTTTTACGGTCAACAGGGTTAATACCTTGTTCTAGTATAACCTCTAACTCCTCCTCAGTGACAGGGTAGTAGAACTCATCCAGGTCAGCTAATGGTAGATCATCCAGGTTAACGTCTATGGAGTGACCGTATGTTGCTCTTATCATACCACCGTATATCTGATATCGTCCTTTAGGATCAGTAGCTACTATAGCTTCTAAGTGTTTAGGACGCAGCCATTGGAAACCTGATCTGCTAATAGCTACTGCTTTAATGAAATCTGAGATGTCAACCCAGCCGTGCCCATCCATTGTTAAACCTATCTTCTCAGGGAAATGACGTAGCACACCTGCTAGTATCCTCCCTAAGGAGTCAATCTCGTTATCATTCATCAGGAATTTACCTTCTCTACCGCATTGAGGGCAGGTTTTACCACGGTAATAACCATGCACTGGGCATTCAGCTAACATAAACCTATCACTAATCAAGGGTGTAATATTCTTGGAAGTATAAGTTTTTGTATTAAATCCTTTATTCTATATACAAAAAAAACTATTGGGTGGTGGATTAACCTTGGAAAAAGAGGATATGAAGAAGATAGCAGCTGAGAAAGCTGTAGAGTACGTGGAGGATGATATGATCATTGGTTTAGGCACCGGGTCCACAGTAGCCTACGCTATAAAGAAACTAGGGGAGAAGATCAAGAAAGGTTTAAGAGTAGAAGCTGTACCAACATCGCAGCAGACTAAGAAGCTAGCTGCAGAGCAGGGTGTACCTTTAATAGAGCTGGATGAGAGTACTATTATTGATTTAACCATTGACGGTGCAGATGAGGTTGACTCTGAGCTTAACCTTATAAAAGGTGGAGGAGGAGCGTTGACAAGGGAGAAGATAGTAGCTTATCACTCTGAACGAGTAGTGATAGTTATAGATGAATCCAAGATAGTTAAAAGATTAGGATGTGATTTCCCTGTACCAGTTGAGGTTGTGAGATTCGGTTGGTCAGCGACAAAGAAAGCAATTGAGGGTTTAGGGGGTAGATGCGAACTGAGAAGGATCATGAATGAGGTATACATCACTGATAATCAGCATTACATCATTGACTGTGATTTCGGGCCTATTGACGCACCTGAGGATTTAGACGTTGCACTTCATAACATACCAGGTGTGATTGAAACTGGTTTATTCATAGGTTTAGCTGATGAGGTTATAGTGGGTAGTAACCAGGGTGTAATGAAACTAGGAGGCTCACAGGAATAAAAAAAGAGAAGAAGCATTGAGAGGGGGTTTTTTTACTATTTAAACCAATTAATTATCCTGTATCATAAAGATGAGATAATAACTGATGATGAAAAAAACAAGGAGGATTTAACAGTGAATGTACAATGGTAATAAAGCTTTAAGTAGAATCAAGGATGCAGTGGATGATATAACAGATAGGTTAAACACTATAGAGATTGATGTACACTGGTATCGCCGTATCGCTCATACATCAGCCTCCTCGTTTCTTGTATACTACCTGCTACCTGAGCAGCCTTACTACCTTTACAGGGTTCTGCTACCTGTAACCATATTCATTATTGTTGTATTAATAGAGTATCTCCGTTTATACAGGTACATTGATAAGGGTTTATTCTTTGGTTTAAGACATTATGAGGATGAACGTGTAAGTGGTTACTTGTATTTCGCCTCTGGTTTCCTAGTACTAGTACTATTATTCCCTCAACAGATAGTTATACCATGTGTACTATGCGTATGCTTCACTGATCCTGTAATGGGTGAGCTTAGATACAGAGGGTATAATATTTTATATACTGTTCTTATAGGTTTCATTATCAGCTGCTTCTTCTTCTATGTGGTATGGCACCATGATAGTAGTATAACTATAACAGTTGTAATATCTATCATAGGTGGATCGTTAGCTGTTATAGGCGAGGCATGGAAGTCAAGGTTAATTGATGATGATTTCTTAATGCAGATCCTACCAGCTATAGGAGTCTTCATGATCTGGCAGGGGTTCAAAATACTATTAGGCGTTGATATACTACCATCACCTTTATTACACCCTGTAATCTAAAAGAAAAAAAATGGTGGTGTTTACTATGAATCAGTATCATATAAAAAAGGATTATATAATACATGATACACGTCTTAGGAGGAAGATCAAAGTAGAGTTACTCTCAGCTCCTTTATTCCTCATCATACCAGTATCAGCGTCGTTATTCCTTATTTATGACTGGTTCACCCGCGGGTTCATGAATAATAACCCTATGTATGATGGTGAGCTTATACTAGGTTCAATGATACTGATAGGTAACATGATCACTGGTGTACCTTTTATAAAATCCATGGGTTTACTTAGAAAGGAGATGAAAAAAAGAGGATGAAGAATATTTACTAGGTTTTTTTAGTTTCATCAACCTTCTTATCCTTGATCAGTGATGACACGTACCTGAGGGTGAGGAACGCTGCTGTTGTACCTATGAATACTCCTATTATAGATGGGATATTGTCAACAATTGATGAACCCTCAGATAACTGTATAGCTATTGTTATCATTATGATAGTCACAGCTCCTATGATGTACTGTATCACACGGTCGGTCCTATACAGATCAGCGATGTTAAACGATGGTTTCTTAACGATAGCATCATTATTATATGATTTGCATACGTCACAGAACCATTGGTTCTTATCAGGTTTCAAACGAAGAGGTGAACCGCATCCTATGCAATGAGGATACTGATAATGCACTAATCTAGTCCTGGTTTTACCTATCTTCTTCAATAAAGGCGACACCATACTAGCTTTAAGTAGGATCGGTGTAACCAGGCAGCTTACTATGATCAAGAAGAAAGTCGCTATCCTAACCTGGTTAGCTAGTAAACCTGCAGGGTCGCCGAACACGCCTTTATTAATACCAGTGGTAACGATTATCAACGCTACACCCATGATCGGCATCATACCTATACCTATACTTATTGACTCGTTTCTACTTAAACCACCTAATCTGGATCCTATAAAACCACCTAGGAAGTTACCTAGTAACGCTAGGATTACGTATACAACTATGAAGAATAGCGCTATATAGATATCAGGTGACTCAGTTAACGCTAAGAAATTGAAGCTAGCGCCAACCCATACGAAGAATACAGGTATAAAGAAAGCGTAACCTATATTCCTGATATACTCAGATATTATATTAGCCTGAGGCATCCTCCTTATGAGTAGACCTGCTATGAACGCTCCTATGATAGCTGTGAGACCCAGGTTCTCAGCGAAGGCGGCGTAAAGGAAGCATATCACCAAACCTATTGTTAGAACCAGTATAGGCGCCTGCCGTCCTCCTTTTATATGAGATGACGTGTAACGTACTACTATATAACTTATACTGAGAACAATCAGGAAGAATAACAGGATCTGCACTATTAACACTAGGGAGTTCCCAGTGCCGAATACAACTGCGAAGATGATCATAGCTAGTATATCATTCACTATTATAGCAGTATAAATCGTTAAACCTACACGTGTTGACAATAAACCCATATCTGTGATTATACGTATCGTTATACTAGCTGATGACGCTAGGAATACTGCTCCTATAGCCAGGCATTGTGAAGGATTCAAATTAAATAAAAAACCAAACAACCAACCTAGTATAAAAGGCGTGATAACACCGAATACACCAGTGTATATACCTGATTTCCTTGTTTTTTTAAGATCATTTATATTAGTCTCCAAACCAGTGATGAACAAGAGGAATATCACGCCTATAGAAGCGACTTCACTGAATTCAGTTGACGTGAAATCCAAATCCAGATGGAACATAGTCGTGTTAAAAAGCATGATTGATAAACCTGATAACGCACCTATACCGCAAGGACCTAGTATTATACCAGCTATAATCTCACCTAGCACACCTGGCTGCTTCATCTTCTCGAATAACACATTGAATATTTTAGCGAATATTATAGCTAAGGTGATCTCAAGTAGCATCTACTCATGCATCCCGTCCAATGTAAGCATTATACTAAATCAACTATATAAATTCATATGAATCTGTAATGTAAACAAGCATCAATACCATCTTCAATAAGGATAGCATGTCACCATCCAATGGATGATGACATATGAGATACTCTGCTTTTTTTGTAATTTATAATCTAAAAGAAAAATGTTACTGATCACTGGTTGACTTTACAGAATCAACCTTTTTAAATAATGAATAAATAAAACAAGGTAAATCCATGATCAATGAACTATACCTAAATTCAAAAAAACAATATTTTATATTAAAACTGTTATAAATAAATGTTTTTGACCAGATGGGGGTTTTTTGGAAACATATAAAAATACTTTTAATGTTCTGTATCGTTTAACATGAAAGCACTTCTCGCTAACATGGGGTTTGTACTACAGATATCAGGGTTATTCATAATCATACCTATAATCGTCTCTTTCATATACAATGAGCCTTTTGCCACTATCGCCCTGTTCATAGCGGTTACAGCCTTCCTCTCATTAGGATTCCTACTAAACGCTCTATGCGAAAGGAAAGAACTATCATACAAGGAATCATGCACACTGATAGTACTAGTATTCATCCTACTGAGCATCATAGGCGCTATCCCATACATGTACCTTAACGTATCCAACGGGGATATAGTTACTAATTTCACTGATAGCGTCTTTGAAGCAGCATCAGGTTTCACGACTACTGGTTTCACAGTTGTATCAAACGTGTCGCTACTACCTAAATCCATAATAATATACCGTGCGTTAACACAGTTCGTAGGTGGTATAGGCATAGTCCTAGTCCTGCTAGCGTTCTTCTACCCTGAGGAGAAGCTATTTGAATTCTCCAGGGGTATGGGTTTCAGTACTAACTATAAGGTTAAAAAAACATTCTACATGATACTAGTAATATACTTCATATACACTTTCATCATGATCGCTTTAGGGTTCATATTAGGGTACCATGACGGTGTTAACCTTTTATCATTCATCTTCTCAGCTATCAGCACTGGTGGTTTCGCACCTGTTAACGATATCTCAACGATTGTTACTAGCTTCCCTTTAAACTTTATCTTGATAGTATCAATGGTTCTAGGTGCTACTAACTTCTTTGTCCTAGCTGGTTTATTCAAGAGACGATTCAAAGAGTTCCTACTATCAGAAACCATGGTGTTCATAGTTATAGCTGTCTTCTCGATAATCATCATAACATTGTTCTTTAACATACCAGGTTTTGACTCAGTCTTCCATGTTATAAGCGCTATGTCAGCTTCTGGTTTCAGCTATATCTCAATGCAGAGCCTAGCAGGTAACCTTAAAATATACTTAATCATCCTAATGCTCATAGGAGGAGCAAGTATATCAACAGCAGGCGGGATAAAGATATACAGGTTCTTACTAGTATTAAAATCAATAAAAAAAGCAGTGCACGACGCTATCACACATGAGGACAAACAGATCAGATTATTCGGTAAAGAATACACGGACTCAGAGATCATACAAGCATTCATATTGATGCTAGTATGGATAGGCATCGTCTTCGTATCAGCGTTCATAGTCAGCTCATATGGTTACGACCCAGTGGATGCTTTATTTGAAACAACATCAGCTATAGGTACAAGTGGTTTAAGCACAGGTATAGTAAACGCTTCATTAGCATTAGAACTAAAATGGTTATTCTTCTTCCTTATGATACTAGGACGTGTTGAGATACTAGCATTCTTCATAATGATATCAAGGATAAAAGAACTAAAGAAATCTTTTAAGAAAACCTGAGTTTTTCCAACCTGATGAAATCAACCTGACCTATTATTTACTAGATTCTTAAAAAAACCTAAAAAAAGATGGTAAACATGAACAACGAGTTTATATTATCAAAAAAACCTTGAAGTATTAACAAACAAGTGTTAACAAAAGGGTTCTAATAAAATAACATGGAGAACGCCTCAATAGCCAAAAGATTTAAATAAAGAGTTAATCTTCCATTGCCCCTTACAGTAAAAGAAAGATAACGTAGGGTGTTAATGATCATGAGTAAAAGCATGTATGACTATGTCGGTGACCTCTGGAAGAAACCTGATACATCGTACCAGTCACCGTTAAAAAACCGTATGATAGAATGGAGAAGAGAGGAGAACTACATAAGGGTTGATCATCCTCTCCGTATTGACAGAGCGAGGGCGTTAGGCTACAAGGCTAAACAAGGTTACATCATTGTTAGAGCCCGTGTACGTAAAGGAGGTTTAAATAAACCAAAGATAAGAGGCGGTAGGAAACCTACAGGTAGAGGTATAAATAAGATCACCCCTGCTAAAAGTACTCAACGCATAGCTGAGGAGCGAACAGCGAAACACTACCCGAACATGGAGGTTTTAAACTCTTATTGGGTTGGTACAGACGGGAGGTATCATTACTACGAGGTTATACTAGTTGATCCTCATCACCCTGTAATCATGAATGACCCTAAGATAAACTGGATCTCTAAACCATCCAGTAGGAAACGGGTTCTACGCGGTAAGACTAGTGCTGGTCAACGCGGACGAGGTTTACATAAGAAAGGTAAAGGCGCTGAGAAGGTTAGACCGAGTATACGAGCAAACAAGAGCCACGGTAAATAAAAAAAATTAAAAGATAACAATCTGAGTGAAACCACTCATCTATCGTTAACACTGGTTTTTTTATCTCACTATCATGACTGGTTTACGAGCGTACTGTACAACCTTGTTAGCTATGCTACCTAACGGGTAGTTACCTATCTCACTTGAACCACGGCTACCTAGTATGATTAAGTCACAGTTCAACTGGTTAGCCACGTCTATTATTTTAGCTGCTACGTCACCCTCCTCAACCATGCCTTTAACTGCGAAATCATGAGAACCGATATCAGCTATAACACCTTCTATCAGGTTGTACGCTTTTTGTTTTAATTTAGCGTAGAATTCCTTACCCACGAAACTACGGTCATTGTACGGTGGCACCACAGCTAGTATTATTATCTCACCGTTCTCATCTATAAGAGAGAAGGCTTTGTTAAGAGCGTTTTCAGCTCCTTCTGAACCATCAAAACCAACTAGTATCCTCTTCATAGTTTTATATCATCTTTCTCCATTTTGGACCCTGGTCAGTATCCTGTATCTCAAAACCAAGGTCACGTAGCTCTTTTCTTATCATATCAGCTGACTCGTAATTCTTCTTCTTCCTCTCTTTCTCCCTGATTCTTAGTAATGATTCAATGATCATTGCTGCATCATTTAAATCATCAGCTTCACCTTTATATCTTCTCAGTAAGTCCCTTAGTTTTTTTAATAACTTTTCATCTCCCCGGAGTGCATCCTCCTCTTGGAATAACGTTAGTATTCTACCATGTTTTATGAGAGAGTCAAGAGCGTATGATACTAGTTCAAGGTTGACTTTTTTAGCATTGTTAAAGTACTTGTTAGTATTATTAACGAACTCGTATAAAACAGCGAATGCCTTAGGCGTGTTGAAGTCATCATCCATCGCTTCCTCAAACCCTTTTATGAATAATTGCACATCATTAAAGTATTCTTTATCCTCATCGTCTAGGTTCTCCTCTTTGAATTTTTTAATCTTTTTATCTTTAATGTATGATTCCATTTTCTCTTTAACACGGTGTATACGATCCAACGCTTTCTCAGCATCCTTTAACGCATCCTCATTGAAATCAGGTGGACTCCTATAGTGAGTCTGAGCGAAGAATAACCTAACAACCTCTGGTTTATGATCAACTAGTACATCCCTGATGTTTACTATGTTACCCAGTGACTTAGACATCTTCTCACCGTTAACAGTTAATAAACCTATATGCATCCAGTAGTTAGCGAACAAACCACCTGATAATGATTCAGATTGAGCTATCTCATTCTCATGATGAGGAAACCGTAGATCCATACCGCCACCGTGTATATCAAATGGTAAACCCAAATGTTTACTACTCATAACTGAGCATTCAATATGCCAACCTGGTCGACCTGGCCCCCAAGGCGAAACCCAGGAGGGTTCACCTGGTTTAGCCTTCTTCCATAAAGCGAAATCAAGCGGGTTTCTTTTACCTTCACCTGGTTCTATACGAGCACCAGCTTTCATCTCAGATAACCTCTGACCAGATAACTTACCATAACCTGGGAAGCGTTCAACTGAGAAGTAAACATCACCATCAGATACATAAGCGTATCCTCCGTCAATCAACCTCTGAATCATTAATATCATATCAGGTATAGTCTCTGATGCTTTAGGGTACAGATCAGCTCGTCTCACACCAAGCATGTCTAGATCACGCAGACAACGCTCAGTGTATCTACGTGAGTACTCCAAAGCATCTACGCCTTCACGCTGAGCAGCTGCTATAATCTTATCATCAACATCTGTTATATTCTGAACGTAAAAAACCCTGTAACCCTTATACTCCAAGTAACGTCTGATTATATCAAAAGCAAGGTACGTGCGAGCATGACCGATATGAGCGTCACTATAAACAGTCATACCGCATACGTACATTTTAACAACACCAGGCTCAACGGTTTTGAATACTTCTTTTCTACGTGACAATGAGTTGTATATCATCAACACCATTTTACTATCAAAACATCTTAAAAGTAGAATAAAATATATACTTTATGGAATAGTTAAAATTAATATTTTGTTATCAACAAAACAAAAAGAAGGAAAAAATTTATGACTCGTGTCCCTAAATCATCGGACAAGATATTCGTAAACTATTGTCCTCTTTCATTTAAAAGGAGAGCAAGATAGTCAAGATATGCTCGAAGATGATTCTTTGACGCACCATGGCATCTTCTGAGGTAGCCCCTGATGAAACCATTTCTGTTTTCACAGTCATTCACATGGATATCTCCGTTTACCCATTCATGGTTCCCATGATTGATCACATAATGTTCATGTATCTCAGGAGTTCCCTCTGCGATCCCTTCGTAGATGGTGTACTCATCGGTGTTCAACAATTATTTTCCCGCTGATCAACCGCTGGAGCTACCCTACAAAGTGTTAGAGGTTCTTCATGACTTTGTATCTAAACCCTCGGGTGCACCCCCTTTTTTTATGATCATGATAACCGCGTGATACTCACTTATGGACTTCGTGAACAAAACAGAGGATGGAATCGTATCTCCAGCTGAGTTCATGGGTAATCTGATTGGTGGATTTGACTTCCATCTCCTTAAGGATGTAGAACATCTCCTCTAAAGGGAGTTTATAGTGGTCAAAGATCAAAACCAGTGAGATCATTGAAATATTGGTTGCACTCTTAAGCAGCGGTACTTTTAAGCACCCTTTGCTGGTGGTCCCGTCATAATACCAGATTATCTATAGAGAATAGGCAATTAGAGGCATCGCACAGCGCCTTCCCATCGTTTTTCTTTCTCAGATAATCAAAACACTCTTCACGTTTAAGGAGAAACACAGTTCTTACGCTTTCATTATCTATCACCCCATCCCAGAATCTGAGTATGTGATGACAGTCATATTATGTCTCTGATGATTCTTGGAGAAGAACCTTTTCCAAATTATTTATAAACATACTTCTATATACTGGTAACATACCGGGTTAGAATTTTTGGAGGTTTATTTAAGATGAAAACCACATTTAGTATAATCAAGGCTGATGTAGGTGGATGGCCTGGTCACGCATGGGTTCATCCGCAGTTGAAGGATATAGCTAGGAGGAGACTGCAGGAAGCTAAGAAACGTAACCTTATAGTTGATTTCCATGTGACTAACTGCGGTGACGACTTAGAGTTAATCATGACTCACACCATGGGTGTGGATAGCAAAGAAATACATAACCTAGCATGGGATGTATTCTGCGAAGCCACTGAGAAATCAAAGGATCTGGGTTTATACGGCGCTGGTCAGGATCTCCTATGTGACGCTTTCGCTGGTAACATACGCGGCATGGGGCCTGGTGTAGCTGAGATGGAGTTCACTGAGCGTAAAGCTGAGCCTGTGATCGCTGTTATGATGGATAAAACCGAGCCTGGTGCGTTTAATCTACCTGTCTTTAAGATATTCGCTGACCCTTTTAACACAGCTGGTTTAATCATTGATCCTTCACTCCATGACGGCTTCGTATTCGAAGTATGGGATATAATAAAGCATAAGAACGTTTTCTTGAACTCACCTGAGGAGATGTACGACCTCCTAGCGCTCATAGGAGCTAAATCAAGGTTCGTTATCAAAAGAGTATACCCGAAGAAATCATCTAAACTACCATCAGATGAGCCTGTAGCTGTAGTCTCAACAGAGAAACTCTATCAGATAGCTGGTGAGTATGTAGGTAAGGATGACCCTGTAGGTGTCATAAGGAGTCAATCAGGTCTCCCTGCTTTAGGTGAAGTACTAGAAGGGTTCTCCCTAGGTCATCTTGTATCAGGGTGGATGCGAGGGTCACATAACGGACCGTTGATGCCTGTATCAGTTAGGAATGCTATGTGCACTCGTTTTGACGGTCCACCACGTGTGATAGCTTTAGGATTCCAGGTGAGGAATGGTAAACTCACTGAGCCTGTTGACTTATTCGACGACCCTGCTTTCGACAGGACTAGAGCAGAAGCACAGCATATAACTGATTACATGCGTAGACATGGTCCATTTGAGCCTCATCGTCTACCAATGGAGGATATGGAGTATACGACATTACCTAATGTACTTAAGAAACTACATGATAAATTCAAAACTATAAAGTAGATGAACCCCAGGTAAACTATCCCCTCATTGTTTGATCCTATAAAAAGCAGATCCATAAATTTCAGTTATTCAAAATCATCAGTGATGATGATTGTGATAATAGAGATTATTAATTCTTCCTCAAGGATGGGTTATTAACGGTTGGTGATTACACCTACGATCTACCTTTAATTTTAAATAGTATAATCATATTCACTGGTTACACTCTTAACACTAAGAATCTAGGTAAAGGTCTAGGTATTATGGCGCGTATATACACTCATAATAAAGGCAAAGCTGGTTCACATCGTATTAGAAGAGATAAGCACCCTGAATGGAGTGCTCTTAACCCTAGAGAAGTAGAAGCACATATCATAGAGTTAGCTAAACAGGGTAAAACAGCTAGTGAGATAGGTATACATCTACGTGACCAGTACGCTGTACCTGATGTTAGAGCTGCTACAGGTAAACGCATCAGTCAGACGTTAGCGAAGAATAACCTGCTACCTGAGATACCTGATGATCTTAAAAGTCTAATCCGTACATCACTTAGACTACAAAAACATCTAGAAGAGCATAAAAAAGACTTGAAGAACAAGAGGAACCTGCAGCTGGTTGAATCAAAGATCTGGCGCTTAACTAAGTATTACCATAGGGTTAATCGTCTACCTAAGGATTGGAAGTATACGCCTGAACAAGCTAAAGTAATGTTTGAGTCATCATAGAGTAACACGAAAAAAAACGTGTTAATCA
>Ga0209162_1003702_pt1 | contig 12074 bp, 10 predicted proteins | sample YNPNPMetaG_FD_187121 | JGI IMG/M metagenome (GOLD analysis project Ga0209162, IMG submission 187121) | Anoxygenic and chlorotrophic microbial mat microbial communities from Yellowstone National Park, USA - YNP NP MetaG (SPAdes) (version 2) ...
GCGTTTTGTAGCAATACCTTTGGTTTCCCAATAGATTTCGGCAAAACGGTTGACCGCTTCCAACAACTGCATGGCAACCTCGCGGTCGGCAGTCTGGCGGGCTTTGGAACCAAGCTGGAAGATTTTATGCGTCAGGTTGGGCAGTTCAGGGAATTTATCCACGTGTTCCTGCTTGAAGTAATCGCCCCAGATGACACGTACTTCGCGCTTGCACAACTCAGCATGTTCTTCTTTGATAGCGATGTAGCGCGTCATGCTATTGTGATAAGCAACTTTGTCAGTTGTTTCAGCTTTGGCAAGATCGGCAATCAGGTCATCCATGCGGATGACAGTAAGCACCGCCAACTGCGCTAGATGGGGATCGTAGATGCCGCAGGGGATATCACAATGGGCGCGGGCGCGGGGAAAATGGAAGATTCGATCAAGTTTGGTCAAAAACGTATAGAGCATGGTTTCCTCCTTGGTTTGTATTTTTTATTGGACGAACAAAAAACCGCTTACTTAACATAACCTGAGTAAACGAAATGGTTAATTATAAGGATATGTGCTTAAACAGGCTCTGTCAAGCGCTTTGGAACCTATGTTCAGTGCTGTGCATGTTGGCTCAAATGTCCAGTGTCAAATCTTCCAGAAAACGGATGGTCTCGCTTTGCTGGCGCATGATCTCATTCACCACATCGCCGATGGAAATCACGCCAACCACTTTACCCTGGTCAACCACCGGTAAGTGCCGGATATGTTTGCTGGACATGAGCTGCATACACTCGCGAATAGTCTGTTCTGGACCAACCGAATAGACCGGGCTGGACATAATCTCGCGGACACGAGTTTGTTTGGATGTCTTGCCATGCAGGATGACCTTGCGGGCATAGTCCCGTTCAGAAATCATCCCCACCAGTTGCTCTCCTTCACACACGACCAGGGCGCCCACATTTTTCTCCGCCATCATCTCGAGGGCTGCGTACACGGTTGCATCCGGCGAGATGGACCAGACCTGATAGCCTTTGACGTCCAATAGCTGTCGGACCGTATTCAGCATGGTGCGCCTCCTCTCGTTCTTGTCTAAACATTTCTGAATCCATTATAAGGATTCACTCATTAAAGTTCAATGAGAAACCGGTTACAAACCAGTGTCAAACCATTGCGCGACGATAGGATACGCCCTAAATATCAAAAAGCCCGGCATTGAAACGCGGGCTTTTGAAAACATCATGGAAAACGTTAGTTCCTGCTACTTACGGAAAGATTTGACTTTATTCATAAAGGTCTTGACGCGTTCGCCATCTACATGATTTTCGAATATTCCTTCATACTTAAAAGTCGTCCCAACAACAGCACCATCAGCAATGGCAAGTTGTTCTTCCACATTGTCCAGGCGTACGCCAGTATTAACGAAGACCGGTGTTTGCGGAACTGACTCCTTCACTTTGCGCAGGGTGCTAACATCTGTTTGCGCGCCAGCGGTTAACCCGGAGACACATAGGGCATCCGGACGGTGATTAAAAACGGTTGATTTGGCAATTTCGACCACATCTCGATTCGCCAGATACTGTGCTGCTTCAGGAACGATATTGAATAACAGTCTGACGTTTTCCGCCCCAATGTAACGCTGATGACGGATAACTTCACCGCAATTAGGGTTCCATAGCCCTAAATCGCTGGCATAGACTCCGGAAAACACTTCACGCACAAACCTGGCACCAGTTGCAACAGCTAAATCAAGCGAAGCAACCGGATCCCAGAGGACATCCACACCAAACGGCACGCGAATCTCTTTCATCAATTCGCCAATGATACGCGCCATGCAAGCCACCGTAACAGCGGGCACTTTTGTCAGATACGGCAGGCTGAACTCATTAGAAAACATAATCGCATCCACTCCACCATTTTGTAAGGCATTCAGGTCTTTCCTTGCCCATTCAATCACTTCCCGCAGACTGCCGTCTCCTTTGTAATAAGGATCTCCCGGTAATGCTCCAAGATGACACATGGCAATGATGGGCTTCTTTACCCCAAAAGTATCCTCAACCCAATGGGAAGTCACCTGCTTGATGGTTGTAAATTGATTTTCGTCACTCATTTTTGCCCTCGCTTCATCAGAACAAGTAAGCACTGAAGCATACTGCTTAAGTTATATCGTCATTCGTCATTGATTCTTTGTCAGGTGATCGCTGAGCCGATGCATGAGCGGTTTGGTGCGCGTATAGAGGTCACGGAAAATCTGATAATAGATTTCGTATGCTGCCTGATTTTCCGGATTGGGTTTGATAGTATCCTTAATCCTGATCCAGCGCCTGATTTCTGAAAAGTTTTGAAATAAACCGATGCCTGTTGCAGCCAAGAAAGCATCTCCGTAACTAGCGCCAATTTGTTGTTCGGGCACTTCCAGTTGAATATCACTCACATCAGCAATAATTTGCAGCCAGAGCGGATTCTTTGTCCCGCCGCCGACTGCCAGGATGCGTTGAGGGTGTACTCCCTCTACTTTCATTACCTCAAAATTGTGGCGAAGACCGTAAGCAACCCCTTCAAGAATGGCTCGATACACGTCACCCCTGGTATGTTTTAGGCTCAACCCAAACCAGACACCTTTAGCTTTGGGATCGTGAATCGGCGTGCGTTCGCCTTCAAAATAGGGCAGAGTAATCAGTCCTCTGGCACCAATGGGTGAACCCAAAGCCAACTCCGCCAACCGTGCGTAAGCATCCTTGCCGCCTCTACGTTCCCCTTCCAGTTCCACTTGAGCGATCTGGTCACGGAACCAGGTGGTCAGGCTCCCGCTAGTGGACATCCCACCTAGAAAAGCAAAGGCACCTTCTTCCAGAAAGTTGGCGCTCCAAAAACAGCGCGTTTGGATCAGCTCGGCAGTTTTCATAATGAAAAATGCGCTACTCCCCAACATCAGCATCATGTCGCCAAAGTCTGCCACGCCCGCGCTGATCGCCTCAGCGGCAGCATCGGTGGTGCCGGCGACGACCGGCGTACCCTCTGCCAGCCCGGTTTCGCTCGCCGCTTCAGCTGTCACATTTCCAACGACCTCATAGCTCCAATACAATTTGGGCAGGCGGTCCAATGGCGTGATGAATTGCGCAGCCTGTTCATCCCAGTCCCGCTTGAAAACGTCAAAAAGTGGGGCATAGCCAGCGGCGGTATAGATGTCTATGGAAGCTTTGCCGGTCAATTTGTACACCAGATAAGCCTCACTGGTCAGAAACCAGCGGGCTTTTTTGTATATTTCCGGCTCATGATTGCGTATCCACAGGATTTTTGGTCCGGAAGCCTGTGAACTTAAGTGCGAACCGCTAATCTTGAAGATGGTGTCCCGGCCCAGCCGCCGCTCAAGGTATTTGATTTCCTGCATGGCGCGGGTATCAATTCCATAGAGGATTGCCGGTCGCAACGGCTTGCCCTGGTCATCTATCGGCAACACGCAGGAACCAATGGCGCTGGTGCCGATGCCCAGAATCTGCTTCGGCTCTATGCCGGTTTTCTGCAATAAATTACGGACTATGGTAACAAAATCATGCCACCAGACGCCATCAGCATCATGTTCCACAAACCCCGGTCTAGGCATGTCCAGTCCATGCGGCTGGGTATCACTCGCCACTAGGCTGCCATCTGGTTTTACAATGACGCCTTTAGAAGAGTAAGTGCCAATGTCGACCCCGATCAGATAACCCTGCGTCATTTCCGTTTCCCTCGATCACTTTCAAAGAAGTATTTTCCCATTTTTGAAAATGAGTCTGTCATCCAGATAGATTTCACCCTTCTGTCTGGTATCCTTGACAATGTCCCAGTGGATGGCAGATTGGTTAACACCACCAACTTTCGGATATGCCCTACCTAGGGCAATATGAACCGTGCCGCCGATCTTTTCATCCAGAAGAATATCCTGACAGAACAGATTGACCTCGGGGTTTGTGCCAATGGCAAATTCACCAATCAAGCTGGCGCCCGCATCAGTATTAAGGATCGAACGCAGATAATCCTGATTGGTCGAAGATGTCGCCTCAATCAGCTTTCCCCGTTGCCACCTCAGTCGAATATCATGCATCAGTCGTCCACCCAGAACACCAGGGAATTCAAAGTAAATATATCCGTCAATGGTGTTTTCGACAGGTGCGGTGGCAATTTCACCATCCGGCATATTGATATGACCGTCGCCAACATCCCAAGTGCGCCCTTCGATGGAAAAGCTTAAGTCCGTTTCTCTGCCAACCAAACGGATTCTTTTGCCCTGATTGAGCATTTTTGCCCAACTGCGCCATTGCTCCCCAACCTTTTGCCAGTCCAAAAAACAGGCGTTGAAGAACATATCAGTGATTGTTTCTTCATCCACCCTCGCCTGCTGGGCAAGGGCAGAATTTGGCACTCGCACCAGACACCAGCGAGTTTTTTGCCAGCGGAGGGCGGAGATTTTACCCATTGCCCGGCGCAAAAGAGAAAGCTTATCTGCGGGAATATCCCAAAACACATCCAGATTGTGTGCACCGCGCAGTCCAAAGTAAACATCTGCCCAGGACATGCCATAGGCTTCAATTTCAGGCTCCCAACCAATTTGTTCATCGTTGCCGTACTTGAGAAGCAGGCGGTTCAGCTCTTCGGAAAGAAACTGCACCTGCGGATAAGCACCGGCAAGGATGCAGGCTTTATATACAGCGTGAACCAGCGGGTAAGTTTCTGGTTCGATAAAAGCAATCATCACTCTTTCGCCCGGCTTGACTGCCACCGAGTAATTAACCAGTAAATCACCAAGCCGTTCCCATCGTTTATCCATACATCGGACTCCTAAGCCTTAGCTTCGTTCTCGTTGATATACAAAATAGTTGACAATAAAGATGAGGATTAATAAAACACCCCAGGCAAAATCTTTAAAGAATGAACTACCGCGGATACCCGCCAGGATCATATGGAAACCTGTGGAAAGGATTTGCAGGATGATGATTGAGATGAAAACATTGATGACATTGCCAAACCCCGAAACGACATTTGCCAGTACCGATATCAGGATGGTCAGCAAGACATATGTGGTCGTGCCGTATTCAATGGCGGCTGACATTGTGCGGCTCATGATCAGGATGCCAGTGACAGCTGAGAGAATGCCGCTTAAGACATAGGTTTTCATAAGGACAGTCTTATTTTCAATTGCTGAAAATTCGCTGGCAACCGGATTCGAGCCCAACATGCGCAATTTGAACCCAAAGGCGGTGCGGTAAAGCAGATAATGAGTAAGAATGGTAAGCAGAACGAATATGATGAATGGAATTGGGATGCCAAGCAGTTTTTCATGTCCGATGACAGCTAACGACTCTGGAAAACCAGTAACTGTTGCTCCGCCGGTCAGTCCGGTAGAAATTCCGGTAAAGAAAGTCATGGTGGCAAGCGTGGCTAAGATTGGATTGACGCCGATATAGCCGATGAGGAAACCATTGACAATGCCAGTAATCAGCCCAACCAGAAGAGCAATCAACAGAGCGACCCCGATGTAAAATACCATCTGCACTCCTGTGGCATCCGGGGGAACTACTTTCAACATGAAAAAGCCTGCCAAAACTGCATCCAGATTGGAGGTAGCATTTACAGAGAGGTTAATCCCGCCCGTGAGAATGGTCAACATCATCGCCAGCGAGAGGACGCCAAGCTCTGGTAACTGGAAACCCATTGAAGTGATGCTTTGCGAGCTAAGAAATTTTTTGTCAATTGCGGCGAAGAAGATCACCAAGACAACAAACACACCGACCAGTTGCAGGGTCTGGCTATCAATATAGGCTGCTTTGAAAAAACTCATCAATCTTTCTTTTGAGAGTGAAGTTTTGGGTCTGGTTGTCATAAGTTGCTATCCCAATGCGGTCATTCTTGCAATAACTCGGTTGTATGTCCCATTCGCCTGACGCGACGCTCTCGGAGTGCAGGAATGGAAGTAAACAGGATCAGGATGATACCCAGCACAAGCTTTTGCCATTCCACCGGGATACCAGTCAGGATCAGGGTGCGGTTGATCAGCTGAATCAGCAACACACCCAGCGCTGTGCCGATCACCGAGCCGCGCCCACCGGTAACCGATGCGCCGCCCAGAATCACAGCTGCCAGAACATCCAGCGGTTGCCCGATAAAAATGACCGGGTTAAAATACCTACTCAGAAATGCCTGCGTCACCCCAGCGATGGCTGAAAGAATGCCCATGATGGCAAAGATGACCAGCATGATCATGGTCACATTAAACCCGGAGCGGATGGCGACTTCCCTGTTTCCGCCAATCGCATAGACGCCGCGGCCAATGGTGGTATACTTCAGTAACCACCAGATAAACACACCGATAACGATTACATATAAAATGGACACATGCAAGCCCGTTGTGCCCACCAGCGGATCCTGACTGGTGATCAAAAACTTGGCATAATATCCAACCGTACCCTTTGGTAAATCGAAATTTGAGGTCGCTCCGACAAAAAACAAATTGAAGCCATACCACATTGTGAAAGTTGCCAGTGATACGTTGAACACAGGCAGGTTAAAGCGGGTAACGAGGAAGCCATTCAATAAGCCGGCGAGTAAGCCCATCGCACAGGCAATGAGGTAATACGGCACGATTCCACCCTGATAACCGTATTTGATCAGTAGCATATGCGTCGCATAAGAAGTGACCGCAGCTATGGCAACAAACGAGATGTCAATGCCGCCAGCAATCATGATGGGCAATAATCCAAACGCCATGATGAAGTAGACAATGGCAGCACGCAGGATATCAAATACGGTTGAAATGGAAAAGAAAGCTGGATTGATTGTCCCAACCATAAGGGAGAGGAATGCCAGGATGAGAAAAATCACAAATTCATTGCTCTTAATAACCTTGCGCAGCATGCTTAACCCTTTTCAACGAGAACTTTCGACGAGCGTACCAGCGATCAACTCGGAGTACAATTGTTGTTCGGTGATCTCTCCCTGATGAAACTCGCCGACGATTTTCCCAGCACGCATTAGCAAGATGCGATGACATGTCTGGATGAGTTCGGGGATGTCATCGGAAATCAGCAAAATGCCAATGCCCTGTTTTGCCAGGGTGCGGATCAATTCGTGTATTTCCGCTTTTGAGCCTACGTCTACACCAACAGTAGGTCCATTCAAAATTAAGATTTGGGGGTTGCTGGCAAGCCACTTGGCAAGCACCACGCGCTGCTGATTACCGCCCGAAAGACTTTTGACAGGTAATTCGCCGGATGGCGTTTTGATCTCAAGTTGTCTGATCCATTGATTGGCTTGTTCGGATTTTGTACGGTTATCAAGCAAACCGGTTCTGGTTTTAAGACCTTCGATGATTCGAACCACAATGTTATTGCTGATGGATTGGTCAAGAAATAAACCCTGCGTGATGCGGTCGTCCGGTACATATCCTATCCCATGACGCACAGCATCCATAGGGCTTTTGATTTCAACCCGATCGCCTTTGACATAGATGTTGCCTGAATCAGCGGGCAGCATCCCGAATAATGAAAGCGCCAGCTCTGTGCGTTCCGATCCCAACAAGCCTGTGATCCCCAATACTTCGTTTTGCCCGAGTTCGAATGAAATGTTAAAAAATCCATGTGAGAGATTAAGGTTTTCAACCCGCAAAAGCGGGGGGGTGACTGGTACAACTTCAGCAAATGTGATTACGCTGGTGTCAATTTCCCGCCCCGTCATATAGTATTCCATGGTACGGATTTCCAGACCTTTCGCATCCTGATCCATCACCTTTTTGCCATTGCGCAAAATGACAGTACGGTCAGCGATTTCCGTCACCTCGCTCAGCTTATGACTGACAAAGAGGATGGAAATTCCCTGTGATTTCAGTTCATTAATTACTTTAAACAATGCCTTGATCTCTTTCTGTGTTAAGGCGGTAGTAGGCTCATCCATGATGATAATCCGTCCCTTTGCCAGAAGCGCTTTAGCTATGGCGATCAATTGCCGGTCGGCAGTAGATAGCGTTTCCACTGTCACATCTAGAGGAAGTGAGACATTAATTTTGGTTAATCCTTCTCTGGCGATGTCCTCAATTTCTTTCCAATTCACCAACCGTTTGCCGCTGGCAACTTGTTCGTTAATGGCGATGTTCTCGGCAACTGTTAGATTGGGAAACAACGAAAAGTCCTGATAGATAACCTGAATCCCCTCATGAATAGACTCAATTGGGGTAAGTTTTTTGTAGTGATGGCTGTTGACGTAAATATCTCCTTCGTCTGGGATATACACGCCGGAGATAATCTTAATCAGCGTGGACTTGCCAGAGCCGTTTTCTCCAACAAGGCAGCAGGTTTCTCCTTTGCGGATGGATAAGCTGACATCATCCAGTGCAACCACACCTCCAAACCGCTTGCTGATATGTTCGACACGCAGGATTTCTTCACCCATATGAGGTTAACCTTATAAGAATGATTATGCCATATTTTTGGGGGGCGGGTTTATATCCGCCGCCCCCCCAGACTCTTGTTTAAAAGGGATATTGATCCATGTTTTTGGCGTCCATCTTGATCCAAGCTGATCCATAGATGACCATCACGCCATTAACGCCTTTGACGAGCTTAATTTTCTCATAGCCCGGTACACCCAGATCCATCCCATCCTTGATTTCTTCGCCCTTAATCATCTTTAAAGCGACCATGTTGCAGGCATAGCCAGCAGTTGCCGGATCCCAAGCCATTGCTAGGTCCACGGCGCCCGTCTTGAGCAGCTCGCCCGCATAGGAGGGGATGCTGGTACCAACCACAGCAATTTTATCTTGCAGACCTGCTTCCTCAATGGCACGACCTGCGCCAACAACATCACCTGCCGCGGCTCCCATCACGCCTTTGATGTCCGGGTGAGTGCGTAGGACGTCCTTCATAGTGTTATAGGCGACTTCCTGATCTTCCTTCGACTCATACTTTGCCACGAACTGAAGCTTGGGATAATTCTTTTCGGCGTAAGCCTTGGCGCAGTCCATCCATTCATTGTGTGAGGCATTGGTCAGAGAACCGACAAACTGCATGTAATTTACCTTCCTCGCCCATTCGAGTGGCTAACTCTTTCACCATTTCCTCACCATAGGCACAGTTGTCGAATGCCTCAACATCATAATGGAGTGTACCTTCTTTCGCCGTTGCGGCTTCGTGACCAACGACAATGATGCCCGCATCCATAGCTTTCTTCTGAGCTGGTTCATTTTCTGGTACGCCATAAGGAACATTGCAGATCGCGTTGACCTTCTGGGTAATCAGGTCTTCAATGATCCCAACTTGTGCCGCCGAGTCAACCTGTGAGGGACCTTCCATGAACGCCTTGACACCTTGATCTTTGCCAAACTGTAGCACACCTGTTTCCATGCGCTTGAACCAGTTAAACGCAATGGATTTAACAACTGTTGCAAACACCAGTTGTTCCCCAGCCTCTGGCTTGGTCGTTACAGGCGTCTCTGCAGGCTTAGGCGCGCAGGCAGCAACCAGAGCAACAAGGGTCACAAAAGTGATCAGAACAAACCATCCCTTTCTCATTTCTTTCTCTCCTTTTCTTTTCACAAAACATAATAGATTTATATGATTAGTTGGTGGAATTTTTGCTTCATGCTTTCTGTTAGTTGTTCACCTCCTCTATTGCGGTATTAAACCAGAATCAGCTCAATGCCCAGCTCTCGGATTTTATCCGCAGTCTGCTGCGGAAGCGCGCTGTCAGTGATGATACGGTTTGCCACCTGAAGTGGCGCGATGACGGTAAACGCAATCTGTCCAAATTTTCCCGAATCAGCTACAACGGTAATCTCTTTTGCTCTGCGGAGCATGGCTTTTTTGACCAGGGTGTCTTCGAGGTTGTACTCGGTGAAACCAGCTTCCAGGTCTGCTCCTCCCACACCCATGAAAAATTTGTCCACATAAAACTCTTCTATTGCCTGTTCTGCCAGATGTCCGACCAGTGACAACTCGCCGCGCCGCAGGATGCCGCCGGTGACGATTAGCCGAATGTTAGGATGCTCGACCAATAACGCAGCGATCTGGAAACAGGGGGTAATGACGGTCAGGTTTTGATGGCTAGAGAGATTACGAGCAATTTCCAGCGTAGTCGTTCCCACATCCAGCATGATTGACTCACCGCTTTTGATCAGGCTGGCAGCCATACCTCCGATGCGTTTTTTCTCTTCAGTCCGCTCCTTGCTGCGCACCAGGAAGGGCGGTTCGTAACTTCGCCCGCGGTTGCTGATCGCCCCGCCACGCACCCGGCGCAGTAACCCTTTACGCTCGAGAGCATCCAGATCGCGGCGGATGGTCATCTCAGATGTGTTAAAGCGCTCTACCAGTTCGCTGATTTGAACCGAGTGACTTTTATCCAGCAAATTCAAGATTTCTTGCTGTCTCTCCACTGCGAGCATATCGGACTATCCTGAAAATGGAAGCGAGATAATGTTTGATTTTGTTAAAATATTACATAATTTGTGTGATAAAGTCAATAGCCTTTCGTCGTAACTCACAAAATTTGAGCAATGTTCTGTCTCTACGTTTACAATTGACAAACCACCTTGCAGAATTTTGCCTTATCCTGCCCTTTGTTGCGAAAACTGGTAGAATTAGAATCAATCTCCTTTGGGAAGGGTGAACGATGAAGGATGTGTTTCAACATATCAACGAGCTGTTTGAGCGCAGGGAAGATTTTGTATTGGCAACCATCTTCAGCCGTTCTGGTTCTGCGCCGCGCACCAGCGGGGCGCGCATGGTTGTTCATGCCGATGGCAGCATCTACGGCACGATTGGCGGAGGATTGCTGGAGGCGCAGGTGTTGCAAAGCACACCCCAAATTTTCGCCGAACGGTCTGCCTTGATTCGCGAGTTTTCGCTTTCAGGCAAGGACGCTTCACAAACCGATATGATCTGCGGCGGTAACGTGGCGGTGTTGATCGAATTTATGGATGCCAGTGACAACACCTATCGTCAAATATTTCAGGAAGCGCTGGCAGCAATTCATGAACACCGCCGCGTCTGGCTTTTGACCGAACTGCCGCCCAGCGGCGAGCTGACACCCATCAAACGGCGCTGTTTGCTCAAACAAGACGGCAATACGGTTGGGAAACTCTCCTGCACGATTGAGGTCGGGATGGGTTCGCCAATCGGCTTGTTTGGTGATGAAGTGGAAGAGGTCACTGAACAGCCTGATGTCACCAGCAGCCGCTCGCCGGTGCTGGTGCGTCTGGTGAGCGGGGAACGTTTGCTGGTGGAACCGATCTGTGATTACGGGACGGTGTACATCTTCGGCGCGGGGCATATCTCGCAAAAGCTGGCACCGCTGTGTTCGCTGGTAGGCTTTGAGACGGTGGTGATTGACGACCGCGCCGAGTATGCCAACCGCGAGCGCTTTCCTTCAGCAGACCGCGTTCTGGTCGTCCAATCCTATCAGCAGTGTTTTGATGATCTGCCAATGGATGAAGACAGCTACCTGGTGATTGTCACGCGCGGTCATTTGAACGACAGCGAAGTGCTGGAGCGGGCAATGCACACCCGCGCCGGCTATATCGGCATGATCGGCAGCAAGCGCAAACGTGATGAAGTATATAAACATCTGGTAAAGAAAGCTGGCTTTTGCATGGAAGACTTTTCGCGCGTACATTCTCCAATTGGCATTCCAATCGGTGCGGAATCGCCGGAGGAAATCGCAGTATCCATTGTCGCGGAATTGATTCAGGCACGAGCAAAGAAAAAATGAAAGCGAGGTTAAGGATGACAGGTGAACAAACCCTTACAGATTTTGATGAGTTGTTCCATTCACTCCGTCGGGCTACACAGCGGCTGGTTGAAATTGACGCCGCCGAAGGCGCTGCGGGCAATCTTTCCTATTACTTTGAACCCTCTTTTGATCCGAGTGTGCGCTTCCCCAATCAGCGAGAAATTCAGTTGCCCGTCGAAGCACCAGCTTTGAAAGACGGTTGGTTATTGATGAGCGGCTCCGGCCAGCGTATGCGCGATATTGCTGCAGACCCCCAAGCCAGCATGGGATTGGTGAAGGTCGAGGCGGACGGCAAAACGGGGCAGTTGTACACCTGTGATGCCTGCCGCTTTACACGGCTGACCACCGAG
>Ga0209162_1003706_pt1 | contig 12069 bp, 11 predicted proteins | sample YNPNPMetaG_FD_187121 | JGI IMG/M metagenome (GOLD analysis project Ga0209162, IMG submission 187121) | Anoxygenic and chlorotrophic microbial mat microbial communities from Yellowstone National Park, USA - YNP NP MetaG (SPAdes) (version 2) ...
CCCCAAACCACATCCCGTCAACGGGAAATCCCCGATGGCGATCAGTGCCCAGCGCCAGACCTCCTGGCGGAAAGCGAGCGTGTTCAATGGGCCTATGGCGGTCTGAACGGAAGGCTCTTCCCACACCGCTTGCAGCCGCTCTGGCCCTGCTGCGAATATGGCCCCAATTCCGGCCACCACAATGATAATGAATACTCCCCAGCCAATCCATCTGGCGGAAGACCGGGGCATCGTACTTCCCCACAATGCGGGCAGGATGATGAGCCCGACCAGCCCGCCCATCCACCCGCTGCGGGATTGAGTGAGGACCAGAATGCCCGTCCAGAGGAGGCAAAACAGGGAAAGCCCGATCCGTTCGGAAAGGATTTTTGCCCGGCGATGAGAGCGCCACGGCCGAAAAAGCAGGGAAACCAGCAGGGGGAGATAAAGACTCAGCACACCCGCCAGTTGATTAGGGTGAACAGCCTCGGCACGAAGTTCGGGAAGGGGTCCAATCAGCCGGGGGATATAGGGGATGATGGGTTCTAACGCGGAGACTTTAGTCCTCCACTCTGCCCCCAGGGTACCAACAACAAGGATGGCGAATCCCAGTAGAATAAAGATGACCAGAACGAGGCGGAGATGGGACTGGTTCTGCACGCTGAAGGCAATCACGCGAAAAACAGCCAGCCCCAGGAGAAATCCTGCCGCCTTGGGGAGGGTTAACTCCGGTACGATAGATGCCCGAATGCTCAGGGGAATGGTCAGGAGCAATACCAGCAGGGCAACGTTGAAGGGGGTCCGGGGCCAGGGTTCTCCTCGTACTGCCCACCGCAGAAGCCACCAGGTCGCCAGCATCGCCAGCGCGGCGGTGGTCCAGTTGGGACGAACGGTAGGGAAAAGCAGGAATGGGGCTGCGATACCCACCCCTAACCACTCCAGGCCCAACAAATAGCCCATAACAGACAGAATCCTCTTCCCCTTCCGGCTATCATCCCATTGCTCCCCCGCACCTCTGCTCCCCTGCACCTCTGCACCTCTGCTCCCCTGCACCTCTGCCCCTCTGCTCCCCTGCACCTCTGCCCCCTAATACGCTCCTCTCCCCCGTAGCACCACCCACACCGTCTTCCACAAAATCAAAATATCCAGCCAGAGGGAGTAGTTCTGGATGTAGAACAGGTCGTCCTCGGTATGGAGGTGCATCGGTTTATCGGAGCGGCCGTTGACCTGCCACCAGCCGGTGATGCCCTGAGGGACGGCAAAGCGCTTCCGCTGCCAGGGCTCGTACCGCTCCACCAGCCAGGGTAACTCCGGCCGTGGCCCCACCAGACTCATCTCCCCCTTCAGTACGTTGAACAACTGGGGCAGTTCGTCCAGACTGTAGCGCCGGATCAACCGCCCCACACGCGTCACCCGGGGGTCGTCCGGTTTCTTGTGGATAATGCATCCATCTGAGCGCACCTCGTTCACCTGTTCCTGCAGCGCCTCCGCGTTGGCCACCATGGAGCGGAACTTGTACATGGTGAACAGGCGCCCGTTCTCCCCCACCCGCGGCTGGCGGAAAAGGACGGGGCCCGGGGAATCCAGTTTGACCGCCAGAGCCACCACTCCCATTACGGGGAGCAACAGGATAGTCAGAATGCCGCCGACGACCAGGTCAAAGAGCCGCTTGACCAGCCGCTGGTAGTCGTTCAGCGCCGGTGCCCGCAGGTTGATCATCGGGATGCCGGCGAACTCTTCAGCCGAAGCCCGGTAGAGGGCCAGGGCGAAGTAATCGGGTACCACCCAGATGCGGACCGGCAACTCGTGCAGCGTCGCCACCAGTCGGTTGACCCGCTCGTGGGCCCGGCGGGGAAGGGCAATCACCACGTCCTCCACGCCGTACTCCCGCACCACCCGCGCCACGTCGTCCAGACTCCCCAGCACCGGCAGGCCACACTCCCGCTTGTTCGGGTCGTCGTCCAGATAGCCCACCAGTTGCAGGCCGGTCCAGGCGTACTCCCGGACCATCCCGGCCACCCGCTGCCCCACCTCTCCCGCCCCGATAATGAGAACCGGACGGCGGGCCGGGGGGGCCTTGCTGATCCGCCACGCCAGACGGGCCACCGCGCGCCAGCCCAAGAGCAGGAAGAGGTCCAGAAGGACGAAGGTGAGGAAGAGCCAGCGGGAAACCTGGCGGACGGTGAGGTAGAGCAGGCCCGCGAAGCCGAGAGCCGCCAGGAGGACGCCGAAGGAGGCCCGCTGGAACTCATCGGCCGCGCGGAGAGTGTGCCGGGGATCGTAGGCGGAGACCACCAGGAGCACCAGCACCCAGAGCAGCGGGGCAATCAGGTAGAGGTAGGAGGGCAGGTGGACGGTTTCCAGAGGGCGGATGCCGGGGAGAAGGGTGGGAAGGGCCGGCCGCAGGAGAACCGCCAGATGAAGGGCCGCCAGGGTCAGGCCGGCATCTATGAACATAGAAAGAATGGCGAAGTCCACACTGAAGCGGCGAAACATCGGGTCCCCTCCTTCGGTCGGTAAAGTTGATCAGATACCGCCGCCAGAGACGCCGGGGTTCGGTGAGCGGGGTAAGAGATATTCCGAGACGGCCACTGGTCCCCCTCTACTCCGTTGCAAGAGGTGCGGAGATCCTGCGGATCTCCGGAATCAGATCAAAATCTTCGTCAAAACTCACGATGGCTCAATGCCCAGTTCCTGGCAGGAAAGGGCAAGCAACGCATCATGGAAATTCAGCGCCCCACCCGTTTCTCTGACCAACTCTACCACACGTCCGAACATGCGCTGGATGTCTGCGGAAATCCAGGTAATGATGTCCTCGGGCACCCGTTGCAATAGTTCATCCAGAAGAGCAGGGAACTCGTCGGCGCGCCTCTGTTCCTGTGCGCGACGGGCCATCACGCTGATGGTCTCGTCCAGGACACAGTCAAAATACACCAGCCCAATGTTTTCAGCCTTCAGCGCAGCAAGCAATGCTTGTGCCCGAAGGTACCATTTGTCCTGCCGGTCCATGAGCGCCACCAGCACATTGCTATCTATGGCGGCTTGCCCGTTCATACTTCGTAAAGGCCCTCCGTATCCGCCAGAGCATCGCCTCCCCACGCCACCAGACCCACCAACCCATCCAGGTGAGTTGCAGGGATCGCTCGCCACTGAGGCTTCTGAGGCCATCCCTGGGGTTGTGTACGGTGTTTCAGAAACAGCGCAAAGTCCAGAATCTCAGCGATTTGCTCCGGTGGCAACTCATCCAGGACCTGATTGACGGTTTCCCGCAAAGGAGATCCGATCCCTTTCATCTCCGGCCTCCCTTCCCCATCTGCAGATTCTGGCGCGTTTAAGCAAAAATGAAGACTCCACTGCAAAAAGGGTTCTTTATCGCAGAGACCGCAGGGTACGCAGAGCATTATTCTATCAGGAGTTACGCAGTTGGTCTTTTTTTGCCACGAATTGCACGAATTTACACGAATGAAAAGAAATAAAATTCGTGCCAATTCGTGAAATTCGTGGCGAATTCCGAAGTTTATCCCGCCAACTGCGTAAGTTCTGTCTAGGAAATCTCTGCACTCTCAGCGTTCTCTGCGATGAGTTTTTGCAGTGGACTCAATGAAGTCTTGCACTCGCCTTTAGCTCCGAAACTCTATTCCAGCCCGTATCTCCGCACTCCCAGCGCCTGAAGGACCACCAGGGCCACGAACAGCGGGTTGTTGATCAGATACCGCCGCCAGAGGCGCCGGGGTTCAGTGAGCAGGCGAAAAAGCCATTCCAGGCCGGCGCGCTGCATCCAGCGCGGGGCCTGGGGCTTGCGTCCCGTCAGGAAATCAAAAGCCGCTCCGACGCCGATGAGCACAGGGGCGGTCAATCGTTCTCGGTGCCCGGCCATCCAGCGTTCCTGTTTTGGGGTGCTGAGACCTACCCAAACTATATCCGGAGCGGCCGCGTTGATCATTTGTACGATCCGATCATCCTCATCGGCAGTGAGAGGGCGGAAAGGGGGAGAAAAGGTCCCTGCTACCTGTAAGCCCGGGAACCGCTTCTGAAGCACAGAGGCCAGTTGCTCCGGGACTCCTTCCGCCCCCCCATAGAAGAAGTGGCGGTAACCCTTTGCCACCGAGCGTTCGCAGAGGGCCAGCATCAGGTCCGGACCGTAAACCCGCTCCACGTGGTGGAAGCTCTGGAGGCGGCTCAGCCAGACCAGGGGCATCCCATCCGGGGTGACCAGCCCTGCCCGGTTATGGATTCGCCGCAGTTCCTCATCCCGCTGGCTCTCCATTACCCCGTGGACACCGGTGACGCAAACGTAATGGGGCTCCCGGCGCTCAATCCAGCCCTCTATGATCTCCAGCGCCATTGCCATATTGATGGCGCTGACGCCAACGCCCAGAATATTGGCTCGGGGGACCTTCTGCATTTACCGCTCCGTCAGCATCCGCCCCAGAATCTTCCGCACCTGTTCCCGGTCCTTGGTGGCAAAGTACCAGTCAATCGTCCGCTTCAGCCCTTCGCGGAAAGGCACCTGCGGTTCCCAGCCCAGGAGTTTCCTGGCCAGAGAGTTATCCGCCACCCGGTTCAGCGGGCCGGTTGGCATATCGGGGCGGAAGACAATCTCCGCTTTATGGCCAGTGTACTCCAGCACCATCCGAACGGCATCAATCACCCGCACTCGCTCCATCGTGCCCAGGTTAATCGCCGTGCCGTCATCAATCTTCTCTGCAGCCAGAATGGTGCCCCGGACGATGTCGTCAATATAGGTCCAGTTGCGCACCTGGGTGCCGTCGCCCCAGACCTCAAAGGGGTTCTGGCCGATGAAGGCTTTGGCAATCATCGCAATGACAGCATGGTTCTCCACCCCGCGCGGGCCGTAGACGGTAAAGTAGCGGCACGAGGCCGCCTTCATCCCGTATTCGCGATGGTATGCCTTCAGGGTCAATTCGGCCATCAGTTTGGCCCAGCCGTACATATTGTCGGCGTCGTAGGGCGGCTTGACCAGGTCCTCGGTCAGGTAGACCTCCTGATCGGGGTTGCCCTGCAAAAAGTTGGGGTAAACGCACCCCGACGAGGCGAAGATCACTTTCTCCACCCCGGCGCGTCGAGCCTCCCAGAAGACCAGGCCGTCCAGGAAGAGATTGGAGGCTGGCCCGGCCTGGTGCAGGTCCACATAGCCCCGTCCGCCGTGGTCGGCGGCCAGGTGGAAGACAATCTCTATACCCCGCATCGCCATCCGGGTTACCCCCGGCTCCCGCAGGTCGGCCTGGATGAACTCCACAGTGCCCTGGGCGAGATGTTGCTGGATATTCTCCAGTTTGCCGCTGGAGAGATCATCCACGATGCGCACTTTCGCCCCACGCTCCACCAGGGCATCGGTGAGGTGGGAGCCGATGAAAGAAGCTCCACCGGTAACCAGAACGTGACGGTTTTGCCAGAATGACATCATTTACCTCCGTAGCATTAGATTTTGATTGCAATCAATGATTTGGTGAAACCCAGAGCACATTCGCGCATAATTTGGGCTTCAGGAAGAAGGCTGACTCATTTCTCGTTCATCCAGTAATCGAACTTCTCCTACGGAAGTAATGCAGACAAATACAGGTAGTGAGTGTTCATTTTGATCGCCTCTGATAATTGTAAAATGGTTCTCGCACAAGATATAAAATTCTGTGCAGTACTTCTGCCAGGGGTGAGAAATAAGCCAGGTAAGCCAGAAACGGATTATGAAAAGCCAGAAATCCTGGATAATCTGTCCATTCCCTCCGCAAAAAGAACTTTTCTCTACGAAAAGGCTTAATGTCCTGATTAATGATAATTTCGTTTTTCTCAGGGATAAATCCCAACTCCTGGGCATATTTCAGATAAGGGATTCTCTCTAACGGTATTTGCATTAATTCACAAGCCAGGCGATCCGCGGCTCCCAGATCATTCGTCACCAGTATCCAATTCAACTCTACCGGATGGCCCCTCATAGGACCATTCTTGTTCAAACCATACCTTCCATCCATAATAACCACTTTAGCCTTAACCGCTTTGTTCACCTCCAGTACCACATGCTTAAAGAAAGGATGCAATCGCAGCCTGTCTCTTGGTTCGGGAATACATCCCCACTGGTTTTTGAAAGCGAGACTGACGACCGTATTGGCATGCATTTTGGGCACAGGCATAGAAATAAGCAAATCAATCTCATCGGTCAGCAAACGTGGCAGTTCCAGGGAAAAGCTCCGACCGCTGTATTGGAAGGAAATGGTTCTCCGATCCACTCTGCTGAGGTTAACCAATCGCACACCATACTTTTCAGCAAACTGCCAGATGCCAGTTTCTTTATAGACCTCATCCATTGAAAAACGATTGTATCCACCAGAATCCGCATCCCCGATGGAAATATTTGGAGTGTATTCTCGGATGGCTAAGATAGCGGCTTCTATGGCTTGTGGGTTGGTCATTACGCCAGGGCGATAGATTGGAAAGGTGAGGTTAGGTTTAATGAAAATATGAGTATCCTTTGAGATAATTTCACCAAACCCAATCCATTCCAGACCTTGCTGGATCAACTGCATATACTCGCCGACCGCTAGGCTTTCTAAAAAGGCGCGGTACTTCATTTGCCACTCACCCTTTCATAGATTTTCAGCAAGTTTTTGTAAGCGCTATCTGATGAATATTTCTGCTCAAATATACGGCGGGCTTCCTGTCCCCAGCGGGCTAACTCTTCAGGGCGGCCTAAAGCATAGTGCACTTTGGTTATCAAATCCTTTGGTTCACCAGGTTTAAACAGCAACCCTGTTTTTCCATCCTCAACCAATTCTGCCATAGCGCCTAACGAACCTGCTATCACAGGTGTTCCGGTGGCATATGCTTCAATAATAGTGCGCCCAAAAGTCTCATACCAGACTGAAGGCATCACCAGGAAAAAAGCTCCCTTTAAATACTGAAGCACAACATTCAAAGGAACAAAACCAACCAGTTCTATCTGCTTCATATTATTTTGACGAATGTACTCTTCAACCCAGGGACGCAGAGGGCCATCTCCGACGATCTTCAAGGGCACATCAGGTAAGCTCCGCCATGATTCCAAAAGGATATCCAGTCCCTTTTCCGGACTTAATCGTCCGACGAAAATTGCATATTCCCTAACTGGATCTCCAAGACCTGGGTCTTCTGCCAGGAAATTGGGCTGAACGAAAATCTTGGATTCCGAAAAGCCACCTTCAATGAATTTGCGCCGTGAAAACTCGGTAAGTGCAATATAGGCGTCCACTTTTCTAATCCACGTCCTCAATAGACGGTGGGTAGCTAACATTAAAGCGATGGAGGCTGTCTGTACCCGCGAGTTATGATAACAGCCATATAAGACACCCTGCCACAGCGAATGCGTTAAACATACTTCGCAGACTTTGCCTTGACGATAGAACCAACCAGTTGGGCAAAGCAGACGATAATCATGCAGGGTTTGTATAACCCTAACACCACACTCTGCACAAGCATAGTAAACAGAGGGCGAAACCAAAGGAAAAAAGTTGTGGCAATGAACGATGTCCGGTTTAAATTCTTTAATAACTTGCTTGACTTCTCGGTAGGATCTTAACGACCAGGTAGCCTCAAAAAAAAGCAGACCTCTGCGCAACACAGAAAAGGTCTTAATTTCATCATTGTGTCTGCAATAAAAATGCACTCTGTGACCATGCCTCTTAAGAAGTTGAAACTCTTGCTCTGTTGCCTCATCTTCACCACCCCGGCGCTGGTAGTAATTATGAACTATCAGAACGCGCATAGCCAACCCCTTTATTTACCACCTTTTCATAAATAAGAGCAATCTGTTTAGCTACTGCTTCCCAGGTGAAAGAGCTTGCCCGTGCGTATCCCTTATTTATCAATTTCCTGCGGTAAGCAGGGTCATTCTTAAGCCGAAGTATTGCCTCCACCATTGCAGGAACATCTGTCGGCTCAACCAAAATGGCAGCATCTCCAGCTACTTCCGGCAGTGATGAAACGTTTGAGGTAATCACCGGTATTCCACAGGCCATTGCCTCCAGAACGGGCAGGCCAAAACCCTCATAAAAGGAAGGGAACAGCAGGACATCAGCCGCGTTGTAAGCCTGTACCAGGGCATCTAAGTCAAGTTTTCCCAAATAAGTAACATTACTCTCAAGATTATATGCTTGTATGATCGCCCTCTGCTCTGCAGTGAAGTTTTCTCCCACTTTCCACAAGCAAACAGACACCCCTTGCATTTTCAAAATTTTTACTACCTCTAATACAGCGAGGATATTCTTGCGCGGATCAGTCCTTCCCACGTGAAGTATACATACAGTATCCAGCGAGACGCTATACCTCTGGCGAAAGGATTCTATTTGCTTCCGTGGAAGCGGACGAAATCGTAAATCAATACCGATAGGAACCACTGCTATGCGTTCTGATTCCACACGCAATAGCCGCGTCACATCTCTTGCTGTATGAGAAGAGTCGGTTACAATCCAATCTGCCAAACGCATTCCCTGTACTGAAAACTTCCAAGCCATCATACTGACTAAAGGCAAGCGCGATCTGGCGTAGAGGTTCTCGGGATGATAGAAGTTAATCAAATCATGACAGGTTATCACAACAGGCGCTTTTGTTTGCTTTAGCCAGTAGACTAAATGGCCATAACTATGATCGACAATATGAAATATGTCCGCTTTCTGGTTCATGACCACACGAGGATAGCACCAAAATCGCTCATAATACCTCCGTAACCCCGCTATCCAAGAGTTATCCCTTCTATCCAAAGGATAAGGTGCTACTTCAATAAATTCCCACTCCGGCCGTACAGTTCTTAGCCCAGCAACCAGGCCATTAGCGTAAACATCCATACTGAAAGATTCCCCTGGCATCGAGCGAGCGATCACCACACGCATTTCTACACCCCGACTTCACTCTCCTTGAAAGGCTTAACGCCCGTTGCAATCATTCCTCGGGTAAACACTCCACTACCAGGGCGGCTTGTTTCCACCAGATTGTAGAAATAAATCAGCGCTTTGAATCCTTGCCACAATACCCACCTGAGCGTACTGAACACACCGTGGGGCACAGGTTCGGCTGGCAGAATCTGCACATCCTCAAAACCGGCAACCTGGAGAACCTGCTTTATGCTGTTCGAGGTAAAGTAGACCTCATGCGTGAAATCCCCCCAACAATCGGTGGGCAAGGGACTCTCAGCATTAGGAGTAGAGAGGATAAGCCGACCCCCTGGTCGCAAAGCACCATAAAAGACATCAAGCAGAGGAAAAACTTCATCCTTGCGAAAATGCTCCAGAAAATCAAACGCCGTGATCAGATCAAAAGAATTGGGATGATTTTGTAAATAATCTTTGGCATCCCCAAGTATGACATTCGGCCAGATTTTACGGGCCAATGCTACCTGTTCGGCGGAAATATCAACCCCTACCATATTTGTGTAGCCCAGGCGCTTTAACCCATAGAGCATCCCACCGTGCCCGCAGGCGACATCGCAGATGGCAGCGTCTTTCCGTTCGGGGAGCAGTCGCCGAATACGGCCTACAGTCACTCGGGCCCAATTTTCGTAGAACTTCTCATCATAGGTCCAGCGAGCGGTGGTGGATTGAGCGAGATAACGGCTTACGTAGTGTTGATATATCTCAGAACGATAATCAGCAGACATAATTACGAATTCCCTCCTAAAGGTTATTTTGGGAAGAAGCAAACACAGTCGAACGAGATAATAATCCAGCTACTAGCCAGAAATATGTATTTACAGGGCTAACCTTCAAATTTGAGCCCATAAGCCCGATTATTAATATACTCAAACACAACGCGAAAAGAAACCGACCAACTAATTTTAGCGCAGGTGTTTTTAAGGCATAAAGTCTGCGGTATATATTGCGCATCCATAGAAATACAAATCCAATGAACAAAAAAACACCTATGACGCCTTGTTCAAGTAGAATGTTGGTATATTCATCATGGGAGAACAATTCAAATGATAATCCATATTTATTCATTAGAGTAAAGTTTGCAACTCCAAGACCATAACCCAAGGGCGTCCAATACGCAAGATCGGTCATAATGCCTTGCCACCCCCTCAGTCGATCGCCTAATGTGCCTACTATAAAAGTGCGTTGCACAAATGGAATGCTGCTGTTTAACGCCATGGACTGAACTGCACTACCAAAACGTAACAAAACAAGGACAGATGATATGATAAGAAATGCCAGGAACAATCCAGTTTTTATTGGTTCCTTTGGATTTACTTTTACAAGCAACCAAACCAACACAAAAAGTAACAGGGCTGAGCGGGTTAGACTCAATCCCAAAGCCAGGGCGACGAGGGAGATCCCAATATATTTAAGGGTTCGCTTGCCTGGGGGAACAAACCCTTGCACATAGGCCAACCCCAAAACCAACCCGATAACCAGGTAATACGCATACGCTGCCGGGCTAGAGAGAGTTGAAAAAGGACGAAAGGCGAAATAAATAATGGTCTCCTCACTCAACCCGGTATATCCACCGGTGAGCCACTTTTTCTCAAATGAGGTCATACCAAAAGCCAATTGCCACAGCCCATAAAGCGCCGCAATAGAAGATAATACGAAAGTCATTTTTAGCAGAAATCGCAAATGCTTTTCTTCAGTAATTAATGCTGGAGCCAAGAAATAAACCAGAATGTAGAAGCCGCTCAGTTTGAAAGCGGCTACCCCAACCATAAGGGGAAAAACTGAATGAACGATGCTGACTAGCATAGATCCCATAAAAGCCAGAAGCCACCAATCGGTCTTGTTTAGCCGAATGGCTAAATGTCCCTCCTTCATTCGTTTGAGAACTACGCCTGCAGCCGTGCTGAGAAGCAAGATGTCCGGCATGGCCAATATCAGGTTCCACTCCAATGAAGAAGGATCGGTGAATGCCAGTTGAAGACGTTTAAGAAAATCTACAAATGGAAGCAGAGCAAGGAACACAAATAAAGTAAGCCTTGGTTTCCACAGCCCTATAAGGCTCCACCATAGAACCCCAGCGAGCGCTACTGAGAGGACAGGGTTCTGGAAGCCGAAAACAGTTATCAGAACAATTATTCCCACAATAAGTGGGAGAAAAAGCCCTTGCCACCAGTTGACCATTCGAATAATGTGAACTCTCATCTCTTTTCAAAGTCCTGCCTCAGCGGCTTACGGCCGACCGCTACAAGTTGGTAACCGAACTGCAACAGGTACCCCTTAAACATCCAACGCGGAATAATCCTCTCAAGAAGCCAGAATATACCTCCTAACCATTTGATTCTTGAGAGAAAAGTGTAATGCACGAACGATTTATATGCCCTTACCGGGAAAACCGTTACCTCTTCAAGGCCAGCAATAGTAAATAGAGATTTAAGTTCATCAATAGAAAAAGCACGCTCTGGCACTTCAGTATGTGTCCGAATCCACCTGCGATACAGGGGGTTGTGGTTATTTGGCACCCATATAATGATTATACCCCCGGGCTTGGTAACTTTAATCATCTCCTTCAGGATGCGAAGTCTCTCTTCAAACGTAAACCAGTGCTCAAGAACACCTTCATTGGTCACAATATCAAACTGCTCCTGAATGGCAAGGGATTCTAAGTTATCACGCACAAAGGTAACCTCAAATTCCTTGCCCCGTGCCCGCAATTCCTGAGCCACCGCTTTTGCAAAGTTAAGGGCTTCTGCCGAGTAATCTAACAGAGTTACACGGGCTCCTCCAAAAATAGCCGCCGCAAATCCCAGCTGTCCTGTTGCACACCCGGCATCTAACAGGCGACTTCCCGAAACAAGCCCAGCCTCTCGTTGCAATGTGGTGAAAAAGTGCTGGCTTTGAGCCCAAGGAGCCTCGTTACAGATAAAATCAGCGATCTCCTGAGGCCGCATCCGTTGAGCTATATCTCGTTGATTCTCTTCCCAAGCCGGAGTTGGATTAAAGCCTGAAAAGTCGTGCATTATTCCCTCCTTCATTCATTTCATCTTCTGATATAATTGCCGATAAGCATCCACCATATTTTCCACACGAAATGCCTGTGCACGGCGTTGTGCTTCTATGCCCATGTGCTTTAACTTGTCCGGGTTATTAATCAATGCAATGATAGCATTAGCAATAC
>Ga0209162_1003710_pt1 | contig 12062 bp, 11 predicted proteins | sample YNPNPMetaG_FD_187121 | JGI IMG/M metagenome (GOLD analysis project Ga0209162, IMG submission 187121) | Anoxygenic and chlorotrophic microbial mat microbial communities from Yellowstone National Park, USA - YNP NP MetaG (SPAdes) (version 2) ...
CGAGGAGCGTTTTTTGCGACGAAGCAATCCCCTCGCAAACCAGGAGACTGCTTCGCTTTGCTCGCAGTGACAAAATGCGTAGAGTTTATAGAACAAGAGTTTAACTTGACATTGTCAAAATAGTTACGCTTTTCGATTTTGTGTTATCCTTGAGCAGGATGCGTGACCTCTTGAACTTGGATTTTGCATCTCTTGTTCTATCAAGCCTCGTCTCCTTGTTCAAATATTTTTTGGATAGGTTCTGAATGGAAGAACGATTGCAAAAAATTCTTGCTCGCGCTGGCTACGGCTCGCGACGATCTTGCGAGGAATTAATTGTCACGGGTCGGGTTGCTGTCAATGGCCGGGTGGCTGTGTTGGGGACGAAGGCGGATCCGGCGCGGGATAAAATCACGGTGGATGGAAAGCCGCTCTCTCCCTGCGAGGAATTGATCTACGTGATGATTTACAAGCCGCGCGGCGTCGTTTCCACCGTCTCGGCGCCAGACCCGCGGCCTGCGGTGCGCGACCTGATCCCGATCCCCGGTACGCTTTACCCGGTTGGCCGCCTCGATGTGGATTCGGAAGGGTTGCTGCTGCTCACCAACGATGGTGAACTTGCCAATCGGCTGACTCATCCCCGCTATGAGCACGAGAAAGAATATCGTGTTCTCGTGGCGCGTTACCCTGATCAAAAGCAGTTAGAGGCCTGGCGTCGGGGGGTGGTCTTGGAGGATGGCTTTCGTACCCGGCCAGCAGAAGTGTTTGTGGTCGAGAAGTTTGGCAAGGGGGCGTGGCTGAGGGTGGTTCTCAAGGAGGGCCATAAGCGCCAGATACGAGAAACCGGCAAGGTGCTGGGCCTGCCGGTGGTTAGAATCATTCGTGTCCGTATGGGGAGCCTGCGTTTGGGTTCCCTCAAGCCACGTCAGTGGCGTTATTTGACCCCTGAGGAAGTCAAAGCGCTGAAGGATTGACGGGGCTTGCTGCCCTGCCGCAGGGGGCCTCAAAGTACGACCGGCCATTTTCCTTCATGGGGAATTGGCAGGTCGGCTGTTTTATGAAATTTGTGCCATTGGGGCTGAATCACTTCTTTTCGTAGAAAATCAACAACGTATTGCCGTATTTTCGTTCTTCAAACCGTTCCAGGTTTTGTAAATCAATAGTGTGTTCTTCGCGGGGGTGAATTTGAACGATGACCCAGGCTCCCTCGCTCAGCCAGCCAGGATTGGCATCCAGGGCCAGCAAGGCTTTTGACCACATTTCCTGGTATTGGGGCGGGGCAATGTATACGTAGTCAAACTGCCGGTCGGGTGGAGAGGCAAGCATGGCAAAGGCGTCCCCGCGGCGAATCTCGGCCTGGGTGCTGAAGCCGGTGATTTCCAGGTTGGCTTTGATGGTCTCGAGGGGCAGGCGGTTCAGTTCACTGAAGCGGACAAATGCTGCGCCCCGGCTGAGGGCCTCGATCCCGATGGCGCCTGTCCCGCCGAACAAATCCCACCAGGTGGAATCGAGGACATCCGGGCCGAGGATGTTGAACAGCGCCTGTTTGACCAGGTCGGTCACTGGCCGGGTGGTTTTGCCGGGGACGCTTTTTAGTTTGCGACCTTTGGCCTTTCCTGAAATGACTCGCAGACTCATAATTTTTCCACGCTCTGGCGCGCAGCCAGGATATTGCCGTGCGGCGCCATGATCGGAACGACACAGCCGGTGCTCAAAATGAAACGCTGACCGCCGGTTTGCTGGATGGCGTCCTCGGCCTGTGCCCGAACATCGAGCCGATTCCCAAAGACCATGCTGTTTTGATGGATGCCGCCACACACAACCCCGGCGAATTTCTTTTTGCCTTCAGCCAGGGAAGGGGACCCTTGCCGGTCATGCCAGTTGACAATTGGCAGGTCAAATTTTTCGGCCAGGTCGAAGTAGATGTGCTCGCCGTGCATGTGCAGGACATTGCACCACAGGCTGCGGGCAGGTTCCAGAATGCTCAAGTCGAGCGGCAGGCTGAATTTGTAGTATTCGTCCAGGGTCAGTAAATCTGATTGAGCGTGCTGGACGGCGTAAAAGATACCGTCTATGCCGATTTTCATGGAGGCTTCTACAAATCGGCGGGTGGTTTTGGCGATGGTGGTGAGGCCTTTCATGACGGCTTCGGGGTAGTTACGCAGGTGGACGATGAGGCGTGCCCCACCCACCAGGTTTTTGGCCTGTGCCAGCGGGCTGAAAATTGTCTGGAGCAGCGGTGTCTCGGCGGGCAGGTTGTCACGAATCAACTTGAGGCAGGCAAGTTGTGCAGAAAGGTAAGGCGCCTTGCGTGGGTTGAGGACGGGCAGCGTTTCCCAGTCACGGGGATCTTCGATGACGCGTTGGACGTAACGGCGCGTTCCTTCGGGGTTGCCTTCCCAAACGTCTTCTGCTCCCCAGTCTTTCAGGCAGAACGACGAGGCCGGGGTCACTTTGACGAAGTCGAAGTCGTAGTTGCGCTGAAAGTTCAGGGTGGCAGCAGCGAGAGCGTCGGGTGACTGGTCGTCCACGGGGAAGTGTCGCCACAGGGCAACCGGTGGACGGTCCAGGGCGGGGTCTTCGGCCAGGCAGGCTTGCAGACGTTCGCGATGAGAAAGGGTCATAGGGGTTACCTGTGGGTTGCCTGAAATACTCGCAGCCATTCTTCGGCAATCAGGGCTGCGCCATTGCTGCCTGGATGCACTATGTCCATATACATTTTTTCGCTATTTTGGTGCTCTTGATACACTTTCCAGGCATCTACGAGGTACACCGGCTGATTACCGTCATACTCCTCAACCAGGGCACGTTGGGCAGCAACAAGTTGTGTCACACCTAAATTATAGTCGCACCAATGGTTTTCTTCCCAAACTAACTGACCATTTTCATCGAAGTGACTCCAGGGAAGTTTGCCCAATACCGGGATGGCAGTAACCACATAGACTGGAATATTTTGAGCCAGCAGAGTGTCGATTTGCAAACGCATATATTTGATGTGAAGCGCAATCCGCGCATCCAGTTTGGGCTGAAGTAATGTGTTTGTTTGAGGATCAAAGATGCCCGGGCATCCTTGCAAGTCATTGAGGCTCCACCACAAGGTGACGACATCAGGCTCGATGGCGAGCACATTTTCTTCCATGTGCTCGTATCCCCACTGTGCTCCTCGCCCGCCGTAGTTAGCGATGATAAGCGTGTAGTGAGGGTCAAGTTTGTCGGGGAGGTAATCTACAAAGGAAAAGCCTACTTTTGCTTGTTGCCCAACCATTCCTACTTTCAGGGAACTGTCGCCATAGAATACCAGCGTTTGCGGCAGAATTGGGGTAGGGGTGGGAGAAGGAACGGTGGCTGTGAGGGTGGGAGTGAAGGTAGGAGATGGGGAAGGTTGCTGCGTGTTTCTGAAAGGAACAGGTGTGCTTGTGGGGGGGTGGGTACAGGCACTCAATAGCAGGATTGCAAGCAAAGGGTGCAGAAGAATCAGTCTTAGGCTCATTTTACTTGTTTATCTCTTTATTGCGCAGGATGTTGCGTAAAGCAACTTGTAATTGGAGAGAGAAAGCGCCCAGAATGCGGTGCATGGTTCGTAAGAGTATGGGAGGCGGCGATTGGCTTAAGACCTCGCGCAGAAAGACGATGGTCTCGGTTGGGGAGAGACGTTCGAGGGCAACGAGGCAGGCCTGCAGGTCGAGTTGCGTGGCCGGACTGGCGGCCAGGAGGGCTGGTCGAAGGATGCGGAACACGGCGGGCAGGTTCTCGAAGTGTGGATCGTTCAGCAGAGGCAGGAGAGCCTGCAATCCCCAGGATTGCCAGGTGCTACGCGGTGAGCGGAGCCACTCCTCCAGCAGGAGGACAAAGGCCTCGGGGTTTTCCTGCCGCACGCGGGCGAGGGCATCGGTCAGCAGGGCGCGGCGAATTTCTTTATCGGTGGTGTGGGTGAGCCAGTCGGAAAGGCGCCCCAGGATGGGCATGGCTTCGGCAGGCGGCAACATGCCGGTCAATCGCGCTGCCAGGAGACGGCTTTCGAGGCTGCCATCCTTCCAGAGTTCGTTGACCAGTGTCACGCCTTTGAGTGGCAGCCGTTCGGCCAGTGGTGCCAGTTCGCGCTCGATTTGCCGCAATACCTGCGGGGGGGTGTGATAGGTGGGCAAACTGAGCCTTTGGGCGACCTGCGAGGCGCGCATGGTGCGGTTGGTGTAAAGTTCCAGCATCTCATGCAATTCGCGCAGGAAGGCTGGCGGGTTGCTGAAGTTTTCAGCCAGGCGAGCGGCTTGCAGTTTGAGGCGGGCGAGGTCAATGGCGGGCATTGGGGGCAGTGGGAAGTGATCAGTGATCAGTGGGCAGTGGGCAGTGGACAGTGGGAAGTGGACAGTGGGAAGTGATCAGTGGGCAGTGGGAAGTGATCAGCGATGGTGATCGGTGATCAGGAGGCAAGGATTTCGGACTGCAGCGTGTTGAGGGCAGAGCGGATGTAGGCCACGGCAGTATCGAGCGGAATCACGCGCCGGGTCGGTTCGCTGCGCAATTTTATTTCGACTCCGCTCTGGGTCAGTGCCCGTTCGCTGACGGTGACGCGCACGGGCAGGCCGATCAGGTCGGCGTCGTTGAATTTGACACCCGGGCTCTCGTCGCGGTCATCGTACAGGACTTCCAGGCCGGCATTTTGCAGGTCGGTGTAGAGTTTGTTGGCGACTTCTTCGGCCTGCGGTGTGCCTTTGCCGCGCAAGAGGACGAGATGGACGTGATAAGGGGCGACTGTCACCGGCCAGATCAGGCCCTGTTCGTCATGATGTTCTTCGGCGATGCAGGCCAGCAGGCGGCTGATGTCCACCTCACAGGAACCCATCTGGATTGGCCTTTGCTGTCCATCGCGGTCGAGGAAGGTGCAGCCGAGCGCCTGCGAGTAGCGGGTGCCCGTCTGGACGATGTGGCCCACTTCGATGCCGCGCGTGGCCTGGAGGGGAGCGCCGCACTCCGGGCAGGCGTGTCCGTCGTCGGCAGCAGCCAGGTCAGTGACGAGGTCGGCGGCGTAATCGCGGGGGTAGTTGGTGTTGAGCAGGTGGTAATCTGTCTCATTGGCCCCGGCGACCAGGTTGGGGGAGGATTGGATTGAGTCGTCAATGACGATCAGAACTTCTTTTTCCCCTTTTCCCTTTATTCCTAGCGGCGAAGCAAAGCCCGGTACTGCTCCGATTGCTCTGATTTCTTCTTCTGTGGCCGGTCGCAGGGCACGGGCGCCAAGGACACGGGCGAGTTTGGTCTCGTTCAGTTCCATGTCGCCGCGGATGACGGCGAAAATGAATTGTTCGCTGGTTGTTTCTTCTGCTGGAATGGTCGCCATGAAGAAGACGGCTTTAGCGGTGTGGGCTGTTGGCACGCCCAGGAATTTCGCCAGGTCTTCGATGGACTTGCAGGCGGGGGTCCTGACTTTTTCGATGGGTCTTGGCTCTTCGGGAGCAGCAGGCGGTTTGTGAAAGCGGGCCACCTGACGGTTGGCGCGGTAGCCGCAGGCGTTGCAGAGGAGAATCGTTTCGTCGCCGATGGGCGTCAGGTAGATGAAGCCGTGGACCTGTTCGCCGCCGGTGATGCCGGGGTTGGTGCGAACGGTCTGGACCGGCAACCCGCAGCGGCGAAAGATGTTGATGCAGGCCTGAGAGTGGGCGCGGTATTGTTTTTCGAGCCCTTCCGAGTTGGCATCCAGGCTGTAACTGCCGAGGCGGGTGCATTCCCGCAGGCGGATCAAGCCGGCGCGTGGGTGGGGATCATCGTACCAGCGGGTCTGGATGTGGTAGAGGAGGCGCGGCAGGTGCTTGTAGGACTGCACTTCATGGCGGGCCAGGTCGGCGATGATCTCTTCGTGGGCAATGGCGAGCACCATGTCGCGGCCGTTTCGGTCCTGGAAGCGTCCCATCTCTGGGCCGATCTGCAGAAAACGTCCGCTCTCTTTCCACACCTCGGCAGGGTGGACAAACGGCATGGAGATTTCCTGCCCGCCGATTTTGTTCATCTCGTCGCGCAGGATTGCTTCAATTTTTTGCAGGGTGCGTTGGGCAAGATGCAGGGAGGTGAAAATCCCCGCGCCGAGCGGACGGATGAAGCCGGCGCGCATCAGGAGTCGATGACTGGCGGTCTCGGCTTCTGCAGGGGTGTCGCGCAGGGTCTGGCCAAAGAGGTGGCGCATTCTCATGCCGATTTTCTCGAGGGTTGGAAGGTTTAAGGGTTGGAAGGTTGGAAGGTTAATAGGCTCTGGCAAAGTAGACCCGGCGCTTTGCATCTTTGCCGCAAACGACGCATTTTCCGTGGCCTTCTTCTTGCTCGAGGGGAATGCAACGGGTGGTGGCTTTGGTGTCTTCCTTGACTTTGGCCTCGCATGCGGCGGATTCGCACCACCAGGCATAGGCCCAGCCGTTTTGGACGATTTCGGTCAGTTCGGCGTAGTCTTTCGGTTCGTGAATGTGGCTATCGCGGAAGGCAGTGGCGCGCGCCAGCAGAGATTGCTGGATGTCGGCCAGGAGGTCGGTGACGGTCGCCACGAGGCCGCTTTGAGGAACGAAGGATTTGCCCTCTTTGCCGGGGCGGTCGCGGCGGGCCAGGGCAACGGTGCCTTTTTCCACGTCCTTTGGCCCGATTTCAATCCGCAGGGGAACGCCGCGCATTTCCCAATCGTTGAACTTGAAGCCGGGCGTGACCTCGGTGCGGCTGTCCACTTTGACGCGGAGGCCGGCGGCCTTGAGTTCGGCCTCGACGCGCTGCACGGTTTCCATCACGGGAGCAGAGTCGAGGTCCGATTTGAGAATCGGGACGATGACGACTTGAATGGGCGCCAGGCGCGGGGGCAGGATCAGGCCCTGGTCGTCACCGTGGGTCATGATGATCGCTCCGATGAAACGGGTGGAAAGCCCCCATGATGTGGTCCAGGCGTATTGCAGGGTGTTGTTCTCGTCCAGGAACTGGATGTTGAAGGCCTTGGCGAAGTTCTGACCGAGGAAGTGCGAGGTGCCCGATTGCAAGGCGCGCGTGTCGCCCATCATCGCCTCGATGGTGGTGGACATGACCGCACCGGCGAATTTTTCGGTCTGCGATTTGACGCCTTTGATCACCGGCACAGCCGCCTCGTTGATGGCGAAGTCGGCATAGACGTTGAGCATGCGCAGCGTTTCTTCGCGGGCCTCGGCCTCGGTGGCATGGGCGGTGTGTCCTTCCTGCCAGTAGAATTCGAGGGTGCGCAGGAAGAGACGGGTGCGCATCTCCCAGCGGACGACGTTGGCCCACTGGTTGATAAGGATGGGGAGATCACGGTAGGATTGGACCCATTTCGAGTACATGTAGCCGATAATGGTCTCCGAGGTGGGACGGACGACCAGGGGTTCTTCCAGTTTTTCGCCGCCGCCGATGGTGACCACGGCCAGTTCGGGAGAAAAGCCTTCTACGTGTTCCTTCTCTTTTTCCAGGAAGGACATGGGGATGAAGAGCGGAAAAGCAGCGTTGACGTGGCCAGTCTCTTTGAAACGCTTATCCAGGGCTTGCTGGATGTTTTCCCACAGTGCCCAACCATAAGGGCGCACGACCATGCAGCCGCGCACGGGGGCGTAGTCGGCCAGTTCGGCGCGCTGGACAATCTGGTTGTACCATTCGGAGAAGTCAACGTTGCGGGGAGTGAGTTTTTCGTCTGCCATTTGGACCTCGGTTTGAAAGTTGGAACGTCCGAACGTTCAAACGTTTAAACGTTCAAATGTTCAGACGTTGGAGAATGGAGTCAATATCTGGAGCAAAAGAAAGCAAGTTGCGTTGCTGTGGGGGGACGTAAATGTCAAGCGAGCGGAAAAACGTTTCGAGAACCAACCTCCAGCCTGCACCGACCAGGATGAGCGGACGCGGGGGGAGGGATTGGATGATCATCAGATTCCAGGTCAGGGCGATTTCGGTCAAGGTGCCGGGGCCGCCGGGGAGGGCGATGGCGGCGTCGCTGGCCGTGATGATGGCCTGCAATCGTTCCAGGAGGGTCGTTTTGCGCCATTCTTCTTTGACCCAGGCATTCGCTCGTACCGGACGCCAGCGTTCAATTTCTTCGCAGGTGACGCCGATGACGTGGCCGCCTGCCTCGCTGGCACCGCGGCTGACGGCCTCCATCGTGCCGATGTAGCCGCCAGTCAACACGGTGTGTCCGGCCTGAGCGAGCAATTGGCCGAGTTTAAAGGCTTCTGCGTAGGCCGCGTCGCCTGGTTTGGGTTGAGAACCGCCAAAGACTGAGATGTTCATCAGGATATCCGTAAAGTGTAAAGCAAAATTGAGTCTACTGTAAAAACTTTTTTATCACAAAGGGCACAAAGGAGCACGAAGTTTTTTGAAATTTACGATTTTCAATTGAGCCTTCCAGGTAACTATTCAGGCTGTCATTGCGAGGGCGTTTTTTGCCCGAAGCAATCTCGTGTTGAACAGGAAAAACCATGCTTTGGGAGACTGCTTCACTCGCAAAAAGCGCTCGTTCGCAGTGACACCCCTGTTTCGAGTGGATGGCTGAATAGTTACCCTTCCAGAAATTCTTTGTATACTTTGTGTCCTTTGTGGTTCAAGACCTTTTTGCAGGCGAGGCAAATCTCACGGCCATTGCCGTTCGGCGTTTTTCTCCAGTTTGTTGAGAATGGCTTGTTCCAGGTCGATGCCAGAAATGGAGGCCAGTTGCAGCAAGTATAAAGCAACGTCGGCGAGTTCGCCAGCGAGTTCGGCTTTGTCTTGCGCCTCCTCGCTCCACTGGAAATGTTCGAGTACCTCGTTTGCCTCCAGTGAGAGCGAGATGGCCAGGTTGCGCGGGGTCTGTGGGCGCGGACTTCCTGGCTCGTACCAGCCTTTGGAGCGGACGAAGGCATGCATGCGTTCGGTCAACTGGGGGATGGTTAAGGGAAGGTGGTTCATGGTGAAGGTATGGTTGGTGGCGGTCTGCCGTCTGTGGGCTGGCGTCCGATCTTGGTACAAACGAAAACGGCTCTCCAGGTCTGGGAGCCGCTTGCATGACGAGCCGCACCTGGCCAGACCTGGCAGGGGATCAGGGAGCAGGGGCGGGGAGCGGGTTCAATTTCATCGTGCAGATTATACCCGATTATGGCAGGGCAGGCAGGCCTTTTTTGTACATCAAACGAGGCGTTCTCTTACGGTCTTGAGGGCGTGAATTGGTGTACAATTTACCCATGCGCGTCATCCTGACCCACGAACAAGCCGATTTCGATGCGGTTGCCTCACAACTGGGTGCGGCTCTGCTGGATGAGGCTGCCATCCCTGTCTTGCCGCGCCGCGTCAACCGCAATGTGCGCTCCTTCCTGACCCTCTACGGTTCGGAACTTCCCTTTGTTGATGCCCGCGATCTGCCCGCCGGGACGGTCGAGGCGGTCACCCTTGTTGATACGCAATCGCTGGTTACGCTCAAGGGGATGAACGCGGCCACGCGCGTGCGCGTGATTGATCATCACCCCCTGCGTCCGGGCTTGCCTGGCGAATGGCAGGTGCAGGTGGAAGAAATCGGCGCGACCACTACGCTCATGGTGGAACAACTCATTGAAAACGAAATTGAGTTAACCATGCTGCAAGCCACCCTGCTTTTGCTGGGAATTTATGAGGATACAGGGTCTTTGACTTACGTCCGCACGACGGCGCGCGATGCGCGTGCTGCTGCTTTTCTGCTCGAAGCGGGCGCGGACCTGCGCACGGTTTCCAGATTCCTCAACCCGCCGCTTTCCCCTGAACAACGTGCCATCTATGAACAACTTGTCGCCAATGCCAGGACGCACCAGATTCACGGCTACCGCATCGTCACGGCCTGCGGAGATGCCTCCGGTTCGCTTGAGGAAGTCTCCAGTCTGACCCACAAACTGCGGGACTTGCTTGACCCCGACGCTCTCTTCGTGCTGGTGACCACCACCGACGGGACACGGCTGGTGGCGCGCTCGACTTCTGATGGAATTGATGTTTCGGCAATAGCCGCCCATTTTGGCGGCGGGGGCCACGATCGGGCTGCGGCCGCTCTCATCCGCCCGGCGGACCGGCCTCCGGGTCCCGAAACGCTCGCTGCGCTGGAGGCAGAGTTACTTGAGATTTTGCCGCGTTTTGTCCGCCCCTCGGTGACGGTGGGTCAAATGATGTCCAGGCGACCGCGTTTGCTCAGCCCGTCCACCCCAGCCCGCGAAGCAGCCCGTTTGATGCAGCGCTATGGGTATGAAGGCTTCCCGGTGGTCCAGGATGGGCGTGTGGTTGGGCTGTTGACCCGTCGCGCGGTGGATCGTGCCCTGGCGCATAAACTCAATCTCACCGCAGCCAGTTTGATGGAAGCCGGCGAGGTGGTTGTCCATCCTTCTGATTCGATTCAGCATCTTCAGATGGTCATGACCGATAGCGGCTGGGGACAGGTGCCGGTTGCTGACGAGAGTGGGAAGATTATCGGGATCGTTACCCGCACCGACCTGCTTAAGACGCTTGCCCCGCCTTCCCCGTCCGGGGGTCGGACCCGCAGCCTGGCATCCAGACTGGAGCAGGCGTTGCCTCCCGAGCGAATGTCTCTGCTCAAAGCCATCATCGAGACTGCCGCGGGGCTGAATGTGGCTCTCTACATCGTCGGTGGATTCGTGCGGGACTTGCTGCTGGACCGTCCCAGTCTGGACTTTGACCTGGTGGTGGAGGGCGACGCCATCACCCTGGCGCGCGAAATGGCTCGTCGCTATGGTGGGCAGGTGATCAGTCATAGCCGCTTTGGAACGGCCAAATGGTTCCTGCACCAGGGGCTGGATCTCTCTCGCCTGGGGATCCGCGACTCGTCGGCTTTGCCCGAATTTCTTGATTTTATTTCTGCCCGGACTGAGTTTTATGAACGTCCGACCGCTTTGCCGACCGTGGAGCGTGGTTCGATCAAACTGGACCTGCATCGTCGCGATTTTACGATCAACACCCTGGCTTTGCGCCTGGATGGGCGTCACTACGGTGAACTGCTGGATTACTGGGGCGGCCTGGCTGACCTGCGCGCTGGCCTGGTGCGTGTTCTGCACTCACTTTCGTTTGTGGACGATCCGACGCGCATGTTGCGGGCGGTGCGCTTCGAACAGCGTTTTGGCTTTCGCATCGAGGCGCGCACGCTGCAACTGATGACAGAAGCCCGGCCTTTGCTCGAAAAACTGTCTCCTGAGCGTATCGGTCATGAAATTGACCTGATTCTCGACGAGCCGGCGGCGGTTGCCATGCTCTCGCGATTGGCTGAACTGGGGTTGTTGCAGGCAATACATCCGGCGATTCCCTGGGATGATTCGCTTCGCGCCTTGCTTGCAGCGGGTCTTGAGCAAACTCCGCCCCCGGCGTGGGGCACGTTGCCAGACCTGCGGCAGGTGCCGCGCCGACGGGCGCTGGGTTATCTCCTTTGGCTTTCCTCGCTCCCCAGCGATCAGATTCATGTTGTCTCTGCCCGCTTGCGTCTGCCGGTGACTTTGCGGGCGGCCTTGTTGGCCACGCACGATCTGCGCGCCGATCTGCCTGGACTGGTTTCGGCCAGGCCGAGCGCGGTGGTGGCCCGGCTGGAGGATGTACCGCTGATGAGCGTTTTCGCTACCTGGCTGGCGGCTCCGGCTGAGCAGCGGGCTGTGCTGGAGAATTACCTGCTCCGCTGGCGGCATATCAAGCCGGGCGTCACTGGTCACACGCTGAAGGAACGCGGCCTGCAGCCTAGTCCCCGCTATCAGAAAATTCTGCGTCGGCTGCGCGATGCGTGGCTGGATGGGGAGATTAGCAGCCAGGCCGAAGAGAGTGCTCTGCTGGATGCACTGACCGGCGCGAAAGGCCAGGGGGCTTGACTCTAGATTTGCTTGCGTGTATGATGGGGTAAAGATGAAAATGAGATGAGAATTTTTTGCGGTTTAGTATGCAGATGTCTAAATTTATGCAAAATTTTGTCGTTTGATGTCTATAAGCAGTTATGTGATGAACTGCAGTTAAAACCATAGTTGGGCGCAGATGGAATGAACTTTGAAAAAAGATGACAGTGGGACTGATGGATGGGTGTTGCCTGGCGCGGGATGTCGCCTGCACAGGTGGCTTTCGGGCGGTGAACGTTACGG
>Ga0209162_1003713_pt1 | contig 12055 bp, 8 predicted proteins | sample YNPNPMetaG_FD_187121 | JGI IMG/M metagenome (GOLD analysis project Ga0209162, IMG submission 187121) | Anoxygenic and chlorotrophic microbial mat microbial communities from Yellowstone National Park, USA - YNP NP MetaG (SPAdes) (version 2) ...
AAGGAGAATGAAACGATTAATTTTGGCGAACATATTATTACCGATGATTTATCAGAAATAGAATCTTATTTTATTGAAGCAATTAAAAAAGGAAATGAGGGCGTAATGATTAAGGATTATAATGGTATTTATCAGACAGGCACGCGTGGTTGGCTTTGGATTAAATTTAAAAAAGAATATAAAAAAGAATTGGCTGACACTTTTGATTTAGTGGTGGTGGGCGGTCTTTATGGTAGCGGCCGAAGAGCCAGAACTTATGGTTCGCTCTTGGTGGCTTCTTATGATCCAAAAACCAATAAATATTATTCTTTTACCAAAGTGGGCGCAGGATTTACCGACAAAGATTTGGCTCAACTGCCAAAATTGCTTGACAAATATAAGCTTGACAAGAAGTATAAATTAGTGGAGACGAATATGGAAGTTGATGTCTGGTTTGAGCCAAAGGTGGTGATGGAAGTTTCAGGAGCAGAAATTACTATTAGCCCAGTTCATACTGTGGCGAAAGACAAAATTAAGCGTGGTGGTTTGGCTTTAAGGTTTCCTAAATTTTTGCGTTGGCGAGAAAAAGCGCCAGAAGATACCACAACTGTTGAAGAAATCTATAACCTTTATAAAGCGATGCCCAGTAGTGAAAACTCGACATCAGCTCGCCTCGCAAAAATTATTTTCTGAAAAATTACAAGGTCATTACTATGATAAAAATATTTGAAATTAATAAAGATTACTCGGCTCGCTTTATTTTTGCGCAGTCGAGTTTCTACTACTGGGATGAAGAAATAAAATATTTGAAAAATCAAAAGCATTTAATTTAGTAATTTTTCTACAATTTCTGGGAATTACAAACTGCCATTGGAAGAGTTGAGTAGGAATAATTTAAAACAATCCGTCCAATTGATTGGACAAATTTATTGCAACTCCTTATTTGGGGCTTTAATAAAATTTTTAGAGGTGTTAAAATACAACTATGGCAGTGCCGATTAACAAGAAAACCTTAAAATATTTAGCAGAATTGAGTCGGATTGAATTAAAGAAAGAAAGTGAAGAAAAATTATTAAAAGACCTCCAAAAAATTCTGGCTTATTTTGAGGAACTTGAAAGTGTTGATACAGAAAATATTGAACCAATGACTGGGGGAACAATAGAGAAAAATATATTTCGCGAGGACGCATTAACGCAGATAAACGCAGATAACACGCAGATAAACGCTGATAATATCAGCGAAAATCAGCGTAAAAATCTGCGTAAATCTGCGATAACGGAACAGTTTCCCGAAGAAGAAAATGGCTTTTTAAAAGTGCCGGCGGTCTTTGAATAATGGTATAGTCATCGATGAATATTCGCAATCTAACAATTAAGAAATTTCACGAAGGTTTAATTAATAAAGAATTTTCTGCTTTTGAAATTACGAAAGCATTTTTTGATTATATTAAAGAAAAAGATCAAGAGATTGACGCTTATTTATATTTAATGGAAGACTTAGCTCTTTCACAGGCAAATAAAATTGATGTTGAGATAGCCTCTCAAAGTTTTAAAATATCGAATTATCTTTTTGGCGTGCCTTTAGCGATTAAGGATAATATTTTAATCGAAGGCGAGCCAACAACTGCTGGTTCAAAAATTTTAGAAAATTATCGGGCGGCTTATGACGCCACGGTCATAAAAAAATTAAAAGAAGTGGGCGCGATTTTTTTGGGCAAAACTAATTTAGATGAATTTGCAATGGGTTCTTCAACAGAAAATTCTGCTTTTAAAATTACGAAAAATCCCCACGATTTAGAAAGGGTGCCTGGTGGTTCATCAGGTGGTTCAGCCGCGGCAGTAGCAGCTGGTATGGCAGTGGCGGCTTTAGGTTCAGACACCGGTGGCTCTATTCGGCAACCAGCCAGTTTTTGTGGGGTTGTGGGTTTAAAACCCACTTATGGCGCAGTTTCTCGTTATGGTTTAATTGCGATGGCTTCCAGTTTAGATCAAATTGGACCAATTACCAAAACTGTTGAAGATGCCAGAATTTTATTTGAAGCAATTAAAGGTAAAGATGAATTAGATGCGACATCTGTCAATTTCCAATTTCCAATTTCCAATTTCCAATGGGAAGATATTCGAAAATTAAAAATTGGTTTGCCAAAGGAATATTTTTATAACACGGACTTATACAGACTAAACACAGACTCGGGCGGACTGAACGTAGACTTACGCAGAAATTCTGGTTTAGATAAAGAGGTAGAAAAAGCAATGGAAGAAACAATAAAGTTATTGAAATCCCTAAAAATAGAATTTAAAGAAATTAGTTTGCCGCATACTAAATATGCTTTGTCTTGTTATTACATCATTATGCCAGCTGAAGCGAGCGCGAACTTGGCGCGTTATGATGGGATTAGGTATGCGCGGATCCCTCGCGGATCTCAAACAAAACACGGATCCTTTGCGGATCAAAGAAAGTCTGCATTAGAGGAAATTTATTTTAGACAACGAGGAGAGGGATTTGGTCCAGAGGTGAAGCGGAGAATTATTTTAGGCACCTTTGTTTTGTCGGCTGGTTATTATGATGCCTATTATACTAAAGCCCAAAAAGTCAGAAGGTTAATTAAGAATGATTTTGACAAAGCATTTGAAGAAGTTGATGTTATTTTAACTCCTGTTTCTCCCACGCCAGCTTTTAAAATTGGTGAAAAAATTGATGATCCGTTGTCAATGTATTTATCTGATATTTTTACTATTCCAGTGAATCTGGCAGGCTTGCCAGGAATCTCTATACCTATAAACTCAAAACTCAAAACCCAAAACCCAAAACTTCCAATCGGCTTTCAATTAATTGGTAAGCCATTTCATGAAGCTGATATCTTAGGAATTGGAGAATACTATGAGAAAATCAGCGAATAACGAATCGGTACGAATATACGAATTACTAAACCATTTGGTTTGCTTATAAGTCCTTTTAAGAATTTATTTTGTTTATTCGTAAATTCGTAACTAATTCGCTATTCGTTGATTTATTATGCTTGCTGATTTTATAAATTTTTTTGCTGAGAATTTATTAATCATCAAATTTATCTCGCTTTTTATTTCCGTTCTCCTTCTTGGGCTTAGTATTTATTTTCTTCTTAAAACTAACCTTATTAGCGAGAGATGGGAACATTATCGAGGGGTTATTGCTGGTGCTAATATTTCTAAACGCCGGACCCTCAAGGCCTGGAAACAAATTCAAAAAAGATTAAAAACAGGAAAAACAGAGCAGCTAAAATTAGCTATTCTTGAAGCAGATCAAGTTTTAAATGAAATATTAAGAATGGCTGGCTATCAAGGCAAAAATTTAGACGATCGCCTATCTTTTATTACGCCAGCCGAACTTTCAAATATTGAAGAAATTAAACAAGCCCATAAATTGAGAAACCGGATTACTTCAGGGCCAGACTTTATGATTACGCCTAGCGAAGCCAAAATAATTATTGATATTTACAAAAAAGCCTTTCAGGAATTGAACCTGATCGAATAAATTTAAATTTTGCTCCATGATTTTCAAATTACTCATATTATTAGAATGAAAGTAAAAATTTTCTGGCTCACTCACTTAAATTTTAATTTACTATTTTAATTTACTATCATAACTTACGATCGTAATTTATAATAGTAAATTATCATCTGTCTCGTTATCCGTTGAATTTATTGAGGTGAATCTATTAAAATCTATTGAAAAAAATCTATTGTGAACTATTGAAGTTGAGCTTCCATAGAATCTTTCCAGCCTGTAGAATGATTTAGTTGAAATTGAAATAAGGGGTTGGCTACAGATGCGCAGGTTTCGGAGAAAATATCGGCTCGCTTTTATTAGGGAATTTGTGGAAACGATTTATTGTAATTTTATCCGGTGGTATTTTTTCTTGCCAGCGCGCAACAAAATTTCTCCATTTTCGAAATCATTTTCCGTTATTAAAAGATTAGGATTGTTTAATTTGTTTTCATTCAAATAGCCGCCACCTTGCATTATTAAACGTCGGGCTTCAGAAACAGATTGACATAAGCCAGCGACATTAAATAACCTAGAAACCAAAAATCCTTTTTTTAATTCATTTCTATTTATAAAAGTTGTGGGAATTAAGGCTGTCTTGCTTTTTTCTTTTTCGAAAAGAGCGCGAGAGGTACCTCTTGCTTTGTCCGCCGCTTTTTCGCCATGAAGAATTTTCGTTGCTTCATAAGCCAAAACTTCTTTGGCTTTTTTGATATCAGCACCTTTTAATTGGGCATATTTTTTTATTTCTTCTATCGGCAAAAAAGTAAAGATAGACAAAAATCTTACCACATCATTGTCATCAGTATTAATCCAAAATTGGTAATATTCATAAGGTGAAGTTTTTTTAGCGTCCAGCCAAACTGCTCCTTTTTCAGTTTTGCCCATTTTTTTGCCAGTAGAGGTTTTAATTAAAGGAAAAACAATACCATACACTTCTTTTTTCTCTAATCGCCTAATCAACTCCACACCAGCCACAATATTGCCCCACTGATCGCTACCGCCCATCTGTAAAAGACAATTATAATGCTTGAATTGATGCCAAAAATCATAAGCTTGAAGCAGTTGATAATTAAACTCTAAAAAAGACATCCCTTTTTGTAGTCGCGATTTTATGGCTTCATGAGTAAGCATTCTATTAACACTGAAATAAACACCGAAGTCGCGGAGAAATTCAATATAATTAAGCTTAGTCAACCAATTAGCGTTGTTTAAAAACAGAGCCCGGTCTTTGCTGAAATCAATAATTCGAGAAACCTGTTTTTTTAAAGACAGGGCATTTTTATTAATTTCTTCGCGACTCATCAATGGTCTGGCTTTGTCTTTGCCACTTGGATCGCCCACTAATCCAGTGCCACCGCCCACTAAAAAAATCGGTCGATGTCCTAACTTTTGACCATGAGCCATAGCCATCAAAGAAACCAGATGTCCAATATGTAAACTAGGAGCGGTTGGGTCAAAACCGATATAAAAAGTGATTTTTTGTTTAGCAAGCAATTGCCGCAGTCTATTTTCGTTAGTGGTCTGCTCAATAAATCCACGTTCTTTTAAAATGTCGTAAAGATTTTGTTGTGTCATAAAGCAATAATGGCGCGGGCGACGGGATTTGTCTCACTACTATCCGCTCTCCACCTATGCCAAAGTTTCGGCGGATAGGCGTGACTCCGCACCAAAATTTTCTGGCGGGACGGACGGGATTTGAACCCGCGACCTACTCCGTGACAGGGAGTTGTGCTGCCAGGCTACACCACCGTCCCATTTTTACATAAATCTTATCTTTTTTGCCTAAATAAATCAAATTTTTATATCCGCATAAATCAGCCAAAATCTGTATAAATCAGCGTTTTAACTTTTTAACTAGTTTTTTAAATTTTTCGCCTCTCTCTGCGTAATCTCTAAACATATCAAAACTGGCTGAGGCAGGAGAAAATAAAATTATAACTTTTGACCATTGACCATTAACCATTGACCTTAATAATTTTTTGGCGGTTTTGTAACTGAGATTAACGGCGGTTTTTAAGTCTTTTACTAATTTTATGGGAATACCAGAATTTTTGATGGCTTTTGCTATTTTATTTTTATTTTCACCAAAAAGAATGACTAATTTTGTGTTGGAGTTCTTGAGTGTTTTGGTAAGAGGAGAGTAATTTAGACCCTTATCCTTGCCGCCGGCAATAAGGATTTTGGGTTCAGAAAATGCTTGAATAGCAGCCGCAGTGGTTTGTGGATTAGTAGAAGCCGAGTCATTGTAAAATTTTATAGACGCTGATTTACGTTGACTTAGCTGATTTATGCGGCTAGTTCGAATTAATTCCAATCTGTGTTCGTTGCCCCGAAAATTTTTGATAACTTTTAGAATTTTTTCTTTGGGACAACCAAGTGATAAAGCGACAGTGGCTGCCATCAGCGCATTTTTTAAATTATGAAAACCCGGGAGTTTTATTAATTTTTTTTGACTATCAGTCGCCCCAAAAATTTTTTTAATACCAGGACAATCGATGGCTTGACAGTGAATTGGTATTTTTTTGCCTTTGCTTTTTTGGGCAATTAAATTAGCGTATTTGTTATCAGCAAAATAAAAAATCTTATCTGTTTTTTTCTGACATTTAGCGATACTGGCTTTGGCTTCAAAATACTCTTTAAAATTTTTATGAGCATCCAGATGATCGGGAAAAAGACCAAGCACGATAGCGATATTAGGTGAATATTTTAAGTCTTGTAATTGGAAACTGGATAATTCCAATATTACGTACACTGATTTACGCGGATGAGTACGCTGATTGACGCCGATACTTCTGCGTTTATCTGCGTTTTGATCCGCATTAATCTGCGTATTAGACAGGATGTCTAAGGCTGGTTTACCAATATTGCCGGCTAAATATACATTTTTACCGCAAGCTTTCAGTATTTTATAAAGTAGGGTAGCGATTGTGCCTTTACCTTTGGTACCAGTAATGCCAATTGTGGCTATTGACTTTTGACCACTGACTTTTGACTGCTCTTCAATTTGTTCAAAAAATAATTGGGTGGCACTGGAAAATTTAACACCTTTTTTAATGGCTTTTTGAATTTCAGGAAGATTATAAGGGACGCCGGGCGAGCGAAAAATAATATCAAACTGATCAAGATTTTTTAGATAATTTTTCCCAACTTGAAAATTAATATTAGCGTCTTGCGATGACCATAGATTGTTAATACATAACTGGCGGATTTTGGGGTCGCGATCCAAAATCCAAATCTCCGTGTCTTCTTTAGACGCAGATTTACGCTGATACTTACGCTGATTTACGCGGATTTTATTTTTATCTGCGTTTATCCGCGTCGTAATCTGCGTATATCCGCGTCTCCGAAGGAATCTGAGGAGAGATTTTCCTTCCCGACCAAAGCCTAAAATAGCAATTTTTTTATTTGAAAAATTTTTTAAAGTCATTGCAACGAAGTGAAGTGGAATAATTTAAAATAATTTAATACTAATGTAAGATCGCCACGACTTAACAGTCTTGCGATGACGGGGCCGGATTTGTCATTGCGAGGCTGCATTAGCAGCCGAAGCAATCTAGCAATAATGTAAACGCGGAGCGGAACGAGGCGATTTAAAAAATGATTAACACTAATGTAAGGTTGCCACGTCGCTTCGTTTCTCGCAACGACATGATTGCTGCGTTGCTTGCGGCTCTTCGCAATAATCCCTTTTTCGTCATTGCGAGCCGGCGTTAGCTGGCGAAGCAATCCGACAATAGCCGGACGTTGTCATTGCGAGGGCTTTAGCCCGAAGCAATCTTACATTTTGACTTAAGATAGCATATTTTTCTTAAAAACAAAAGAGGGCTTTTGCCCTCTTTTAATTTATTTAATTTATTTTTTTTATTTTTGTTTTTTTATTTTTATCACACCCGGCAGCAGATGATTATCTGCTGGCATCATTATTCTTTCTGCTTCAACTTTGTATATTTTTATTGGTTGCTTTTTGACTAACATGGGCCTTACTCCATCACCTATTTTTATATATTCTGATACTTGTCCTATGAGTAATATAAATTTTTTTTGTGATTCGTATGTTTCATAAATGGAGTAAGCATAAATTATTTGTTCTTCTTGGTTTACGTAAATTGGTTTTCCATTGGGGATGGTTTTACCTACTTGAACCCCAAACCAGAAAGTCCAAATTAGAACCAATACTAATCCTACCAACAGAAACTCTTCTTTAGCTTTTTTCATCTCGCTTCCTCCTTTTTTAATTTTTATTTCAAATAACCTATAGTCTTATAGCACAGATTCAAAATTTTAGCAACTTTATTGGCTAAAATTTCTAAAGAAGAGTATTTTTCTATCGCAATGACAAATGACAACGGTGAAGGCGTCATTACGAGCGACTGAAAGCAACGCAGCAATCATGTCGTTGCGAGAAACGAAGCGACGTGGCAACCTTACATTAGTGTTAATCATTTTTTAAATCGCCTCGTTCCGCTCCGCGTTTACATTATTGCTAGATTGCTTCGGCTGCTAATGCAGCCTCGCAATGACAAGTGGAAGGATCCGCAATGACGAATGTTTACTTTTTGTCATTACTTTTTGTCATTACGAGGAGGGCATAAGCCCGACAAAGCAATCTTCTTAAGATGACATTAAGGCAAAATTTCTGCGGCTCTGTCTTTAATATTTAGATCTTTTACCAGCTACTTGTAAAAATTTTCTTCTTAATTATAATTAATTAAAAAAATAAATCGCGGGGTAGAGGAGTAGTACCTCGTCAGGCTCATAACCTGAAGATCGCCGGTGCAAATCCGGCCCCCGCAACATGAGGATGAAAGAAAACTTTTCTCGTTTGTAGGTGCTCCGCCGAATGAAAATCTAACTCCGCTCATTACGAGAAAATGCCATCCTGCAACGTGTGCCCCGGCATTTTCTCTATTCGCTCTGAGATTTTCTATTCGGCTCCGCAATACTCACTACGAAAAATTTTCTTCTTTGAAATTGAAATTAATTATAAAAATGTATGCCAGGGTAGCTCAGTTGGTAGAGCGAGGGAGTCATAACCCCTAGGTCGTGGGTTCAAGTCCCACCCCTGGTACACTTGAACGTAAAAAATTTTTCACATCTTTATTTTCTATATTTTTATATGAATGAAAATCTGCAAAAAATTGAAAAATCAGCTTTAATGGAAATTGAAACAACAGAAACGCAAAAAGAGTTAGAAAGAATAAAAGTTAAATATTTAGGCCGTAAAGGAATGTTAAATCAAATTTTGCGATCTCTAAAAGATCTCTCTTTGGAGGAACGGCGGCAAATTGGTCCGCAAGCGCAAAAAATTAAAAAAATCTTAGAAGAAAAAATCAATTTAAAATTCAAAACACTAACGATAGCCTCAACCGAACAGCAAAAATTTTTAGATGTGACAAGGCCAGGAAAAAAAATTTCTTTCGGCCACCTGCACCCTTTAAGTAAAATTGAAGAAGAAATTAGACAAATTTTTATTGCTTTGAATTTTTCAGTGGTTGAGGGGCCGGAAATAGAAACGGAGTATTATAATTTTGACGCCTTAAATATTCCACCTAATCATCCAGCAAGAGATGCCTGGGATACTTTTTGGTTGCGAAGCAACCAAAAAGAACAATTGACAATTGACAAAAAACAATTGACTCAAAGTCAAATGTCAAATGTTAAAGGTCAAAAGTTATTATTGCGTACTCACACCTCGCCGATGCAAATTCATTATATGGAAACGCATCAGCCGCCTTTTCAAATTATTGTGCCGGGCAGAGTGTTTCGTTATGAAGCGACGGATGCTTCTCACGAGACAAATTTCAGTCAAGTGGAGGGCTTAATGGTAGGCGAAAATGTTTCTTTGGCTAATTTTAAGTTCATTGTTGAAAAATTTTTACAAAAACTTTTTGGTGAAAAAATTGATTTTGCTTTAAGGCCTAGTTATTATCCTTTTGTTGAGCCCGGTGTTGATGTTTATATGAAATGGCAAGGTGGTTGGTTGGAGGTGGCAGGCGCTGGTATGGTGCACCCCCACGTTTTTAAGGCGGTTGGTTATAATCCCTATCAATGGCAAGGTTTCGCTTTTGGTTTTGGATTAAATAGATTAGCAATGATTAAATATAAAATTCCGGATATTAGATTATTTTATTCTGGTGATTTAAGATTTATTGGACAGTTCTAATAAATCAGCGAATAACGAATCTGTACGAATATACGAATTTGCGAATTCGTTTATTCGTAAATAAATCTTCCGGGGATTTGCTTCGCAAAAGTGTAAAAATTCGTTATTCGTTGATATTTATGAAAAAGGAACTTTTTCTCGAGGAGGCAGTGCTTGATGATTTAGCTTCTGATCTGGAAACTTTGGAATTACCCCTTTCTCAAAGGGCTTTTAAGTTACTTTCTATTGCCGTCGTGATCGTCATCGCCATTGTCATTGCCCGACTATTTTTCTTAGGAGGCTGGCAGAATAATTTTTATACCCAACGAGCTTTAATTAATGTGGGCCAGATTACTGCTTTGAGGACTCAGCGAGGCATTATTTTTGACCGCTTTAATCAGCCATTAGTTAAAAATCTTCCTGCCTTTCGTCTAAATTTAAAATTGGTTGAACTTTTTAAAAATAACGAGGAACGAGAAAAAACTATAAAAACTTTAGAAGAGGTACTTAATCTAAAAGCAGGCTATATAGAAGAATTACTTTCTGGTGTTGATTTAGAAAGGCAAAATTCTTTAACCATTACCAACCAATTAACCATCGATCAAGTGATTAAAATTAAAAATTTAAATTTGCCTGCGGTTCAGATAGAAGATGATTTTAAAAGACAATATCTTGAAGGAGAAATTTTTTCTCACCTTATTGGTTATGTTGGCCCAGTTGATAAAAATGACTTAAAAAAATTTTCTTATCTTTCCCTTAATGATATCGTTGGCAAAAGCGGTTTAGAGACTTACTACGACAAGGAATTACGGGGAGAAGACGGAGAAATAATAGAATACCGCAATGTTAAAGGAGAAATAATCGATAATAAATTATTAAAAAATCCGAGTCCAGGTTATCACCTTTATTCTACTATTGATGCTGAATTTCAATCGTATTTTTTTAAGCGACTCAGTGAGGCTTTAAATTATTTAAGCAGCCCGGCTGGCGTGGGCATTGCACTTAATCCTCAGAATGGAGAAGTTTTGGCTTTGGTTAGTCTACCCAGTTTTAACAATAATAAAATTGAAAGCCGCAATCTTAATAATCCTTCTAAACCATTTTTTAATCGGGCGATTTCTGGAGTTTATACGCCGGGCTCAACCATCAAGCCATTAGTAGCTTTTGCTGGCCTAAAAGAAAATATTATTACAGCCGATAAGGAAATTTTCTCAGCCGGCTATTTAGAAATTCCCAATCCTTATTATCCTGATAAACCTTCTCGTTTTCTTGATTGGAAGCCGCATGGTTGGGTGAATTTATATTCTGCCCTTGCTCGTTCTTCTAATGTTTATTTTTATATTCTTGGCGGTGGCTTGCCTCAAAACTATCAACTAAGCGGGATTCTTAAGGGTTTTGAAAAATTGCCCATTAAAGGATTAGGGATTGAAAAGTTAAAAGAATATTGGCAGAAATTCGGGTTGGGAAAAAAAACCGGTATTGACTTACCCGGGGAAAACGAAGGTTTTTTACCAGATGCTCAATTAAAAGAGGAAAACAGAGGAGAAATTTGGCGATTGGGCGATACCTATAACGTTAGCATTGGCCAAGGAGATCTTTTAGTGACCCCGCTTCAGCTTCTTAATTACATTAGTACTATTGCCAATGGTGGTAAAATTTATCAACCATTTATTATCAAAAAAATTGAAGCCGAAGATGGAAGAGTTATCAAAGAAACAAATCCTATTCTTATTGAAGATTATTCTTCAGACATTGAAATTATAAAAAAGGTAGAGCGGGGGATGATCGACGCCGTAGAGAAACCTTATGGCACTGCCCATCTTTTAGCTGATCTGCCGATTACAGTCGCAGCAAAAACTGGCAGTTCTCAAATTGAAGGCAATACTAAAATTAACGCCTTTTTTGTTGGCTACTTGCCCACTGAAGCTTTAGTAAAAGCGGGTGTACCATTGGACAAGCAAATAGCAATTTTAGTCTTAATAGAAAATGCTCGGGAGGGCAGCTTAAATGCTGTGCCTGTAGCCAAAGATATTTTTGAATGGTATTATGAAAATAGAATTAAATCATGAGACATAAAACATGAAGCATGAAACATAAAATAAAAAATAAATAAAATGTTTCAAGTTTCAAGTTTCAAGTTTTATGAATAGTGAACTTCGTCAAGATCTTGTTTCTGGTGATTGGATTGTGATTGCGCCTAGACGCGGCCAAAGACCTCACCAGTTTTTACAAAAGACCAAACGCTTCAAAGCGCCTATTAAAGGTTGTCCTTTTGAAAATCCCTTAAAAAATGGTCACGAATTAATCTTTGCTTACCCTGAATCAGCATCAACAAAAAATGATTGGCAAGTAATGGTTGTAAAAAATAAATATCCAGTTTTTATTCATAAAAAGCAATGTGCTAA
>Ga0209162_1003719_pt1 | contig 12035 bp, 6 predicted proteins | sample YNPNPMetaG_FD_187121 | JGI IMG/M metagenome (GOLD analysis project Ga0209162, IMG submission 187121) | Anoxygenic and chlorotrophic microbial mat microbial communities from Yellowstone National Park, USA - YNP NP MetaG (SPAdes) (version 2) ...
AGCGGAAGAGGTCCAGGCGCTTCTGCGGGAGCGGGGCAAGCAGGACAGGAAGAAGAAAAAGAAGCGGAAGCGGTAAGTCCTTGTTGCCCTGGTGTTGTTAAAGGGCCATTGCGCCCAACATGGGATTAGGTTGACGATCGCAGTGTAACGGCTTATATCTGGCAACCGTCCACCTAAACAGCAAATTTGTGACAACTGCAGGAATTGTGCTACAATTATGGCATCATCCACCTAAACAGCAAATTTGTGACAACTGCAGGAATTGTGCTACAATTATGGCATCATCCACCTAAACAGCAAAAATCGGGCAATACCACCACCCCCTTTCACAAGGAGTTCACCATGGCGAAGAAACTTCTGGACCAACTCCGGGAGGTCCTCCGGCTCAAGCATTATTCTTACCGTACCGAACAGGCCTACGTGGACTGGGTGCGCCGCTTCATCCTCTTCCACGACAAACGCCACCCCGCCGAGATGGGCGCCCCCGAAATCCAGGCCTTCCTGGCCCACCTGGCCGTGGAGGGGAACGTCTCCGCCTCCACTCAGAACCAGGCCCTCAGCGCCATTCTCTTCCTCTACCGCGAAGTCCTCCACAAAGAGATTGACCCCGTCCTTCTCCCCTCGGCCAAACGGCCCCAGCGCCTCCCCACCGTCCTCACCCGGGACGAGGTCCGCCGCCTCCTGGACCACCTGGACGGCGTCTACAAATTAATGGCTCAACTCCTCTACGGCTCCGGCCTGCGCCTGATGGAGTGCGTCCGCCTGCGCATCCAGGACGTGGATTTTGAATACCGCACCATCACCGTCCGGGATGGCAAGGGTGAAAAGGACCGCATCGTCCCGCTTCCCGAAACGGTCATCCCGGAACTGCGCCGCCAGATAGAGCGGGTCCGTCTGCTCCACGAAGAGGACCTGGCCGCCGGGTACGGGGAGGTCTATCTCCCCGACGCGCTGGAACGAAAATACCCCAATGCGGCCCGTGAGTTCATCTGGCAGTATCTGTTCCCTGCGGCCCAGCGTTCTGTGGACCCCCGCAGCGGTAAGGTCCGCCGCCATCACGTTGACCCTTCCGGTCTGCAGCGGGCCGTCAAGCAGGCGGCCCGGGAAGCGGGCATCCCCAAGCGCGTGACCCCGCATACCCTGCGGCACTCCTTTGCCACCCACCTGCTCCAGGCCGGGTACGACATCCGGACCGTCCAGGAACTGCTGGGGCACAAGGACGTGCGGACGACGATGATCTACACCCACGTCCTCCAGCGCGGCGGTCTGGCGGTGCGCAGCCCGCTGGATTTTTAACGAGTCTGGAGCAACCGGTGGACCTCCTCCGGGGAGTACAGGGGACGGGTGGTGGGAAGGAAGAAGACGACCGGGCAGGACGGCAGAAGGACGGAGGAATTCCAGAGGGACCCCAGGTCACCTGAATCGCTGGAATCCATCGGTGCTCCTTTCGGGTGGGACACAGGGAACGAAAAAGCGGCCCCGCCGGGACTTGACGGGAGCCGCCTTTTGTGGTATGCTATGGGCGACCTCCGCGCCGCTCTGGCCGGCGTGGAGAGTGGCCCTCTGTCGGTGCCGTAACCACCGCCGAGGGCGTTTTTGTTTGGAAAGGTGCAACTCACAATATACCCCAAAAGGGGCAATTTGTCAAACGCGGCCGGACAGGGATTCTGCCGCCTGTTTACCGCTCCCCCCGCTCCTCTGCCTTCCCGCTCCCCTGCCCCTCTGCTCCCTGCTCCTTGCTCCCTGCTCCCTGCGCCTTGCGACCTGCGAGAGGAATGCTTCTCATAACCTCACGCAGAGGCACAAAAACGCAAAGAAAGCCTCTGTGTCTCGGTGTCTTTGGGTGAACGAAAAACATTGTACGACGTGGTTTCAGGGCCGTTAGACCCCCGTTTTTCGCACATTGTACGACACCCAGAGGGGGTGTCTGGAAATACAATTGTGATTGTATGGCAATTTTACCACCCATTTCCTGGAGAATCAAATCCGCTTCGGTTCGGGCGATGAGGCGATGCGCTGGGACGGAAAAAGCAGGCCGCAGGGGCGATGGGACACGGGGCAGAGGCAGCAACGAAGCCGCACGGGTGCGGGGTGGAGAAGACGGAGAGGGATTACCGGTCTTCCTCGGGGGTGAGGACGGGGATGCGGGACGCGGCCCGGAGGGCCTGCTCCCGGTCCCAGGTGACCAGCGGGAGGCCCAGGCGGATCGCCACGGCCACGTACGCCGCATCCGCCCCCCGCAACTGCAGGTCGGCAGCCAGGCGGGCCATCTCCTGCCCCAGATGCCGGTCCACCGTCACCAGGCGCAGGCCCGGGAACCGCAGCAGCCCCTCCAGCGCCCGGCGGCCCAGTTCCGGCGCGCCGGTGCGACGGGCGATGGCCCCGGCCACCTCCGCCAGCAGGAGCACCGGCGCAACCAGAAGGTCCCCCGCGGTGGCCCGCTCCTCCAGATAGCGGCGGCTGGCCGAATGGTGGACGTCCTGGGGGACCAGCCGGCTCACCCAGACGCTGGCATCCACCACTCTCATAGTTCTCGCCGCTCCTGGCGCACCGCCTCCACGGCGGTCTGGTCGGCGGGCCAGCGGGCCCCGATCTCGGCGGCCAGCGCGTCCAGGTCGGCCCAGAGGGCGGAGAGGTCGGCGGGGGCGGCGGAGGAGGGACGGGCTGGGACCAGATGGGCGATGACCCGGCCGTGACGGGTGATGGCCACCGTCTCCCCCCCCTCCCATACCCGGCGCAGGACCTCGCCGGTCCGCTCTTTCAGTGTGCGGACTCCTACGGTGTACATCGGTTCCCTCCCGTTGTGGACGCAATGGCGTCTGATGGAGGATGCAGGATGCAGGATAAATCCTGCGCTACGATGATACAGGTAAATCCTGCGCTACAATGTGGATGCAATTGCGTCCACATTGTACGCCGATGGCGCCGTTCTGACAAGGGGGGCCTCTTTTTGTTGCCCAGGCAGGGTTTGAGCGCCGGCTTACACTGAGAAGGGCTCCCGATGATGGCCCGATGGGATTCCTACCTTACAACAGTTTGGAAAGGAGTCGCCATAGTTGCTGGAACTCATCCTCAAACCGGGCTATCCGTTCCGGGACGCGCTCCTTACAGGATTGAAGATACTTTGGAGCGCTTTGGCCCCGGACGGAGAGATCGGGGTAGTCTTTTAGAACTGTCCAGGCCCCAGCAAAACGACCTGCTTGGCAAAGGGTCTGGAATAACAGGGAGGCCGGGGTCAGCCAGGTGGGTGGGGAATGCTTCTCCACTTCCTCCAGAATCACCACCAGCATGTCCAACCGATGGGGCTTGTTTTGGGCGTTCTTTAGCCATCGGTTCACGATCTCAACCAAGACTTTCCCTTCTATCCGGGGCTTCCTGAGATGCCGCCAGGAGTCCATTTCCTCTCGGAGGGCCCTCCAGTTATCCAGGCAGCAGGCAACCAGGTCGTTTCCCTGCAGGAGACCCGGGTCGGTTGCCAGGTGGTCCAAGACACCAGCTGCGGTGGTTGGGTTCGGGTCCTGCAAGAGATAAGGGAAGAGCACCCGGACCATCTCAGGCCAGAGAGAATCCCTGCCCACAATGACCTGGAGGATCTGTGCCGCCAGATAAGGGTGTTTCGCCACCGCATGCGCTGTCTGATTCAGCAGGACTTGGTTCCCGGCGTTCACTCTTATCGCAATGGTTTCCGGCAGGATGGTCGGAGGGGGCGCGTTCTGAGATGTGGTGGCCTCCAGCAGTTTCGCCACCATGTCGTCGGGAAGATTTTGAATCGCACCGGGAGGGAAGAGGGAAAGCCAGGAGGCCACCTGTTTGCGGTCGCTGCTGACCTCTATCAGTTCCTGTAGCAGTTTGCTGGCATCCGCTCCGGACTCCAACTGCTTCCGGCACCAGTCCTGGGGCAACTGGCTCAGGAAGTTCGCCAGATGGGTCAGTTGGCTGCTGGATAGTGGCGCGCCTGCTACCCATGCCCGCAACAGGAACTCTGCGGCAAGTATCTCTTTGCCAGATTGGGCCATCAGATGATGGGCACCAGCCAGCAGGACCTGGGGGCTGGAGTCCAGAGCGGTCCCCACGCGTCCCTCCAGTGCCCGGATCGTTTCCAGGGGCCATTGGGTCCATACGTTGGGGTGGTCGGCCATCCACTTCGGGAGTGATCTTCCCGCAATGGTTTCCAGCAGGATGGTCGGAGGGGACGCGTTCCAAGATGTGGTGGCCTCCAGCAGTTTCGCCACCATGTCGTCGGGAAGATTTTGAATCGCACCGGGAGGGAAGAGGGAAAGCCAGGAGGCCACCTGTTTGCGGTCGCTGCTGACCTCTATCAGTTCCTGTAGCAGTTTGCTGGCATCCGCTCCGGACTCCAACTGCTTCCGGCACCAGTCCTGGGGCAACTGGCTCAGGAAGTTCGCCAGATGGGTCAGTTGGCTGCTGGATAGTGGCGCGCCTGCTACCCATGCCCGCAACAGGAACTCTGCGGCAAGTATCTCTTTGCCAGATTGGGCCATCAGATGATGGGCACCAGCCAGCAGGACCTGGGGGCTGGAGTCCAGAGCGGTCCCCAGGCGTCCCTCCAGTGCCCGAATCGTTTCCAGGGGCCATTGGGTCCATACGTTGGGGTGGTCGGCCATCCACTTCAGGATCGGTTCGTGCCCGGAGGTTGGGGCGATGTCCAGCCAGGCCAGTGCCGCCGCGTCCGGATGGGCGGTACGGGAGGTAGAGATTTCCTCCTCTATGTCCGACCACTGCCACGAGGAGAGGATTTTTCGGTATAGGGACTGTGCTTCTTGGGATGAGGTCTCGGCGAGGCGCGCCAGGCGCAACTGGATTTCGGTAACCTGCTGCTCCGTCAGCAGATCCCGGTGCTGGCCAATCAGAGCCCTCAGTCGCTTCAGCCCCCAGCTCATCCACTCCTCAGAACGGGGATCCTCCTCCTTCTCCCGGTCTATCGTCTGGATGACGTCGTACCAGATCTCTGCCTCCCGTTTCGGTTGGCCCTGGCGGGATGCCAGTTCTGCGGCCAGAATCATCAGCGGAATCCGCTGGCCCTGGTATTGCGGGTCTTCCAGACACTGATCCACGATATGGGCCAACCGCGCCTGTTCCCACGGCTCGCGGGAGAGGTGGATCAGTCGTTCTATCGCCGTCAGTACGTCTATGGGGGAGAGAGAGATGACCTTCCGGTCCAGGGCGTGTAGCCGCAGCCAGAGGGCGGCATGGTGTTCCGGGTCATCCTGGATCAGCCGCGCCAGGTAACTTTCCAGGTAGGCGGTGCCGGAGCGTCCCAGGGCATCCTCCTGCGCGATGGCGTCCAGCGCCTGGTCCAGCAGTTGAGGGCTCGGAGGTTCCCGGTTACTGGACTCTATCTTTTCCATCAAGGCGACCGTTTCCGGCATCAGCCGTACCACAGCCTGCCGGCGGAGCGATACCGGATATTGCTGGAAGTTGAGGTCCGGTACGCACACGCTGCATCCGTAGCACTTGCCGCCCACCACCACCTCGTTCGTCTTCAGGTAGCCCAGGAGCACCGCGCGCAGACATTTGCGTTGCTCCTGATTCACTCCAATGTAGTGGGTTAACAGATACTCAAAGTTGCTCCGATCGTTCTGCTGCCGCTCGTCGTGCAGGCGCATAAACTCTTTCAGGTACGCCGCCCAATCCGGGTACTCCAGCCCGGGGCCAGGCATCACTTCCCAGCCTGTGGGGAGGTTCAGCACGCGCCAGGGGAAATAATCGTCAAGAGATTGTCCTCCCCCTTTCGGTTGGGAGCGCGTCCATGCGCCAGCGTACGCTCGCCACTGGGTAATGTCATAGGGATTGGCGATGGACACCCATCGCGGCGCTTCCATCCACCAGAAGTCCAGCAGGGCCCCCTTCCAGTGCCCATCTTTGTCCGTATGGCCCTCACAGTACCGGATGTCGTTCAGCATGGAGGCGGTCTCCCGAAGGGAGAGACCCAACCGACGGGCCAGTTCTGTGATCTCGGTGTATTCCCCATCGGGCAGCAGGCGGCGCAGTTCCTCTGGCCCGACGCCCGCCTGGCGCAGGCACTCGCCAAAGTACGCGGAGGAGTTCACAATCTGCTGGGGCTGGTGGAGCCGAAAGCCGCGCAGCACCAGGCCCACCTCGTGGACCGAGCGCACCAGCGGCATCACCTGCCCCCCGATGGTGGGGCGGTTATTGAAGAGCACAGCCAGGATGCGCCCGATGTGTTTGCGCTTCTGGTTGTACAGATACCCCGCCTCCAGAATTTGTCGGTGTTCCGGGGACTCCCAGGTCCTGCCAGTGGGACGGGGTGGAAAGGTCGGCCACTGATAGGGCTGGCTCAGGCCCGCCAGGGAGGGTTGCCGGGAAATCTGGCCAAAGAACGCCATTACCTGATCGCTGGTGAAGTACAGGGCCCCGTTGACATGCAGCGGCAGGTCGCTCCGGAGAAAGGCGACCATCGCTTCCACGTCCTGACGCCGGACGAACCGCTGCTCAATGAAATACTGCTGAATCTCTCTATCCGAGGGGAGGTCGGTCCGGGAGAGCCAGACTTTGGGATCAACCCGGGTGATCTTCGGTTTGTCCTCGCTGAAGAGAAGCACCACGGTCGCCAGTTGACCGTCCCGTCCGGCCCGGCCTGCTTCTTGAAGGTAGGCCTCCAGGTTGGCCGGGGGTGACCGGTGGATGACCAGGCGAATATCGGGCTTATCCACGCCCATGCCGAACCCCTTGGTCGCCACCATGATGCGTTTCTGGCCGCTCATAAAGGCGCGCTGCTCTTCGGCGCGGAAACTCCGGCTGGCCGTTGCGTCGTCTGTTTCGGCGGTCGCCGCATTCGTTGCTCCTGAGGGCGACGCGTCGTCCAGAGCGCCGTGGTAGATCGCGATGGGTACTCCCAGTTGGCGGGAGAGATATTCAGCGAAGGGGGTGACGCCCGGGCTCACCATCCCTACGTTCTCGGGACGGGGATCGCTCTTCGGTGCTCCCATATCGCGCGGCTTCTCCGGTGTGCCACCGGTATGGGGCATAAAGACGATGGCGGAGCCGTTATCGCCCAAGCGGCGCAGGGCCTTCACGATATATTGCGCTTTTTCCTCCGTCGTGCGCGTCCGATGGACGACCAGGTTCAGTTCGGGCCGGTCTGCGGATTCAATGAAAACATTGCCGCCCTGGCCGATGTCCCGGGGGTCCAGGTCCAGTTCCAGGCAGATGTCCTCCCGCACCAGGGGGCTGGCGGTGGCTGTGACTGCGATCCGGCAGGGGTTGAGGCCAAAGTCCCGCAGGCGCTGGACAATGTTGAGGTAACTGGGCCGGAAGTCGTGCCCCCACTGGCTGATGCAGTGGGCCTCGTCCATCGCCAGGTAGCGGAAGCCCACCCGCTGGTCGGCCTGGCGCAGGGCGTCCAAGACGTAGCCCCGCTCCAGTTGTTCCGGGGTGGTGTAGAGAAGTTTGTAGTGCCCCAGGGCCAGCCGCCGCAGACGGCCCCAGCGCTCGTAGTAGGGAACGTCACCGTTGATAAAAGTGGTCAGGTGATCCAGGCCGTACCGGTCGCGGATGCGCTGTTCGTACTGGTCCAGCATCAGCGACTTGAGGGGGGAGACGATGACAGTGAAGCCGGGGAGCAGGATGGCCGGAAGGATGTAGCACTCGCTCTTGCCCCCGCCGGTGGCCGCGATGGCCAGGATGTCCCGGCCGCAGAGCACCTGGGCGAGGATCTGATGCTGGAACTCCCGCAGGGCCCGAAAGCTGAAGAGCCGGTGGGCCGCTTCATCCACCGCCGCCCGCACTTCCGGCGTATATTCGGGGAGGAAGGTCTCCGCCAGAGGCCATCTCTCCCCGGTGAGGAAGGAAGATTCATCGCGGACGTTCACGGTGTACGTTTGAGGATCCTGGGGATAGGGCTGCCGGAGGCGCAGATCCCGCAGGGAGAGCCACTGACCATACTGCAGGCGCGGGAATTGCATGCCGGCGGGTCGTTCTACGGCGATCCGGTTCGCTCCGCTGGGGCCCGGGCAGGCTTTGAAATACTCTCTCCACTTCGCGTCTTTGGGGTCATCGCAAGTTTCATCGGGATGCCCGGCCTGGATCTCCTTGCCTCGCCAGGTTCCGATGTACCGCAGGCTGAGGTGATCCACTTCCGCTTCCTTCAGGACTTCGGCGGAGATGGGCGCCGGGGGTGGGGAATCCACCGGGGCCGTGCTTTTTCGCAACATCGCGTATGCCCAGGGGAGACTCAGAACCGACCCGGCCGCCGGTCGGTGCAGGTACTCCCGGCGGCCGTGGGAGCAGGCCTGGCACGCTTCCGGCAGGTCTCGGCCGTACTCCTGGCCACACGGGCCCAGGGCCACCCAGTCCATCCGCTCCCGCAGGATGTTGTACCGCCAGCGGAAGACTTTTATGGCCGCGTCGGGAGAGGTTGGTTGCCATTCCACGCCGACCAGGATGGCGCCTTCCGGCAACCTGTCCAGCAACGTCCCCACCTGCGCCGAGCGTTCCCCGGGGTTGGTGATGAGGACCAGGTTGGGAGTCAGGTCGGTGGGAAGGGACCACTCCCGGGCCCACCGGGCCACCTGGGAAAGTCCGGGGAGCGCGGGGAGGTCCCTGGCCCGGGCCTCCAGTTGGTCGCAGAAGGCTGCCCAGGGCCGGGAGGGGTCGGGGGAAGGGCCCGGAACGACCCGGATATGCAGGCGCTCCACCTGCGGGGGAAGGCCATAGAGAGTGCAGGATACGTACCAGGCCAGCAGGGCATCCAGCGCCGCCAGCGCCCCGATGCCTGCCGGAGATCCCAGGTCCAGCAGCGATACGACCGCGGGCAAGTGCGATTCCCGCAGCAGGTCCACGATGACCGACTGATAGACCGGGAGAAGAGTGATCCATGAGGGATCACCGACCTCGGAGAAGGCCGCCTCTATGTAGGGCGAGGGATGCCATTTCTTTCCCGGCGCCAGCAGATTTTCAAAGGTCTCCTGAGCGGCGAGAAGGCGAACCGGAAGGGACATACGCACCTCGGGGGATCATAGAGTGATGCCGATGCCCTCCCACGGGTCGGCCACGGGCTCCCAGCGGGGCTGCTGGCGCTGAACCTGTTCCCGCACAGTCTCCAGGGGAGGGTAATCCCGGCTGTACTTGAAAGAGGAGTCCATCGCTTCGGGTAACTCTTTCAGCCACTGCTCCGCCAGGTCGCCGGACAGGTAGTGGCGGATGATGGACCGGAGTACCAGCAGGTGGTCGGGCGATGAAGCCAGTTGGGATTTCAGGGCGGCCAGTTGGCGGCCGTCCACTGCGCCACTTTCCAGGACGGGCCGGAGGGCTTCCAGGATGGGCCGGGTGGCGTCCACGCGCATCTCTTCCAGGAAGCGGGAGGGCTGGTCAGTCCCTGATCCCTGGATGGTCCCGATGTAGAGGTGCCGGACCGCGCGGGTGATGGCGACGTAGAAGAGCCGTCGCTCGCTCTCCAGGGGCGGGGACGGGGGAAAATCAGGGACGATGCCTTCTGTGTCATATACGGCGCAATCGTCCGCGATATGGACCGGCATACAGCCCTCTATACAGTCCGGGATGAAGACGTATTCATACTCCAGCCCTTTGGTGCGGTGGACGGTGGTCACAGGGATCACCTGTTCGGAGGGCAGGCCCCGCGTCGTATCCAGTGTCCCCAGGCGGCGGACGAAATCCGGGACGTTCAATTCCGTTCGGGCCGCGAAGTGGATGAAATTCAGAACCGACTCCACGCGCAGGCTGGACTCCAGTCCCTCGCCGTAGTAGTGGCTGAAGTGCTCCAGGTATCGGGTGTGCTCCACAATCCAGTTCAACAGGTCGCCGGCCTTCAGGTCCGGCTCCTGGAGGATGCGCTCCCGGATTCGGGCCAGGAGGTCTATCAGCGCCTGCATGTTCTCCCGCCGTTCGGCGGGGAGGGGGCTTTCATAGGGGTCCAACAGGGCCTCCAGCGACTGACCCAGGGACCACCCCCGGTTATGGCCCTTCTCTACTGCGTTCTGCAGGGCGGACCGGAGCAACATGCGGGAGGGAGTGTTGGCCACAGCCAAAACAGCACGCACGGCCTCGCCGCACGGGCTCCGTCTGGGCCGAAACCGGTAGCGAAGGGGAGACCGGGCCTGGACCGGGTCCTCTTCCTCCTCCACAGGGCGCGCAGCGCCCCAGGGCTTCATTGCCGACGGGGGCTGGTCCAGGTGCTGTGCTACCCGGATGTAATCCACCAGCGTCCGGTTCTCATCCCGCTCAAAGAAGGGTACGTCCCCGACTACCCGAAAGGGGATTTTCGCCTCAATGAAGACGGCCTGCAGGTTCCCCAACTGGGCGTAGGTCCTCCCCAGGACGCCGATGCGGTGGGGCGGGACGTGATGGTCGCGCACCAGGCTGATGATCTCCTGGGCCATTTCCCGGGCGGCCCGGTCCCGGTCCTGCCAGGTCAAAACGGTGATGCCGGTGTTCATCTGGAGGTTGTGGGCGGCCAGTGGCTTGGTCTCTCGCCTCTGGTTGAGGACGATGACATTATATGCACTCTGGGCCAGCAGGGGGCCGAAGCGGAAGGAGTGGGAGAGGGTGTAGTCAATGGTCGGTTTGTTGGCGAAGTCCTCCTTGAACCGCTGCAGGATGTAATCCGGGCGGGCCCCCCGCCACTCGTAAATGGTCTGGTCGTCGTCCCCCACCACCATGACGTCGGCGCGGTCTCCTGCCAGGAGGCGAATGAGTTGCTGCTGCCCGTAGTTGATGTCCTGGTACTCGTCTACAATCAGGTGGTCCAACTGGTTCGTCCATCGCTTGCGGAAGTCCGGATATCGGTCCATCAGATTCAGGGCCTCCGGCACGAAGTCATCAAAGGTGAGAGCCCCGGCCTGGCGCCGGAACTCCTCAAAGCGCCGGTAGACAAGGGGAAGGTCGGGGTTGGTACGGTGGCCAGCCCGTTCGGGAGGGATCAGCGCGGCCTTCCAGAGACTGACGGCCTCCATGGCCTCGCTGGGGTCCACGTCGTCCGTCAGCAGTCCGTCCCGGATCAGGGACTCTATGGCCTGGCGCATGGAAATCAGGGCCAGTTCCTCTTTCTCTTCCGCCCAGAGTTCCATTGGTGGCAGCAATCCCCTCTTTTGGGCATCCTGATACATCCGGTAGGCCAGGCCGTGAAACGTCAGCACCGGGGGGCGCTTTCCCAGGTCGGGAATCTGTTCGGCCAGTTTCTGTTCAAAGTCCTCGCGCGCCAGGCGGTTGAACATCACGATGCGGATGCGTTTGGGGTCCTGGTTCAGGTCCAGAACCAGGTGGCTCACCCGATGGACCATCGTGGTGGTCTTGCCCGACCCGGCGACGGCCAGGACGCGGGCGTGATAACCCAGGGGGTGATGGATGATGCGTTCCTGTTCTTCAGTCAGTCTCTCCTTCATCGTGACTCTGTCTCCCATCCACGGGGGTGTCTCCAAATTGATTCATCGCTGACTGAAGTCACCCTTCCTGGCCCTGCGGCCGATGGTCAGCCTTCGCCGACCACCTTGGAAGGGTGTCAGCGGAGGCCGACACCCTTCGGGCCGAGCCCTCAGGGCAAGGCCTGGCACGAAGTGCCCGGGGAGGACAATTTCAGTCGGCGTGAATGTTGTCTGCAAAACGATTTTTGCAGGACAACGGCTCGCCGTTGTCTTAAGACGGCTCCTCCGGCCATTCGGCCGTGCAGCCGTAGTCCTGCAGGAGTTTCTCCAGTTCCGCCCGCAGCCGGGCCAGCTCGCCCGTGGGGTCGTGCACCTCCAGCAGTACGGAGGCATCCCGCAGGTCCTTCAGCCGCTGCGCCGCCTGCAGGAGCGGGTAGAGAAGACCGGCGCTTGTCCGCACCCGCAGGGTGAGGGGCCGCCGCTCCAGGGAGGGCGGCGGGGGCGGCGGCGCCTCCGGCGACACCAGCACCGCCCGGGGGTCCCGGAACACCTCCTCCGGCACCTCCTGCCGCACGTAGACCTGTTCGCCCACGCGCACGCCGAAGAGCCCCTGCTGCACCCCCTCCGCCACGGCCTGGTGGACCACCCGCTGGGGGTCCCGAGGCATGGGCTGCC
>Ga0209162_1003720_pt1 | contig 12034 bp, 5 predicted proteins | sample YNPNPMetaG_FD_187121 | JGI IMG/M metagenome (GOLD analysis project Ga0209162, IMG submission 187121) | Anoxygenic and chlorotrophic microbial mat microbial communities from Yellowstone National Park, USA - YNP NP MetaG (SPAdes) (version 2) ...
CGAATGGAGACTGCGGACGGCAGACCGCCGCAGGACGGGCTTTCCGGCCGGTCAGGGGGCAAACCGTCAACGAATCGGGGAACGAATAAACGAATGGAGACCGCGGACGGCGTAGGACAGGCTTTCCAGCCTGTCGGGGAGGCAGACCGTCAACGAATGGGGTAACGAATAAACGAATGGAGACCGCAGACGGCGGACGGCAGACCGCGGGGGAGCAGGCTTTGGCCTATCGAGGAGGCAGACCGTCAACGAATGGGGGAACGAATAAACGAATGGAGACCGCGGACGGCGGACGGCAGACCGCGGGGGAGCAGGCTTTGGCCTATCGAGGAGGCAGACCGTCAACGAATGGGGGAACGAATAAACGAATGGAGACCGCGGACGGCAGACCGCCGCAGGACGGGCTTTCCAGCCGGTCGGACGACCCGGAGGCCATACCACGCAGAAAGGCCTTTTCCGGGGGCCTTTCAGAAGCGGAGAACTGCAAGGATTTGTGGTGAGAAACGCACAGAGAGGCGCAGAAGCGGAGAGGATCAGCGATCAGGTCGCCAGGGAACTTGCGGCGGGATGTCTGGCGGACGAATCCAGCTCAGCCAGCCCTGAGGAATATGGAGCGGACGCTCCAGCTTCTCAAAGCGAATCGTCAACAGGCTAACCGCCAGGCCCAGGATGCCGATCCACTGCCGAAGGGTCAGCACCTCATGCAACCAGAATTTTCCAAACGCAATCGTCACCAGCACCTCCGCCAGGCCGAAAAGGGCAGCCTGCACACCTCCCAGGTGCTTCACCCCCAAAAACAGCGAAAGCCGGGAAAGGAACGTCACTGCCGTCAACCCTAACAGGGGAGGCCAGGCCGCTCCTGCAGGAGGCAAAGAGCGATCCAGGGCAAAATAGGCGATCACCACGACCAGGCTCATCGAGAGCAGGGTGTAAAAAGTGACGGTCGGCGCCGGCGCTTCATACAAAACACGTTGATTGATGGGAAGGTGAAGCGCATATAGCAGCGCCGCTCCCAGCATGAGCAAAATCCCCTCCCAGTCCGGCGTTTGGGTCGGCGTATAGGTGAGCCAGGCGATGGAAAGAAAAGCCAGCATCATCCGTGCCAGCGTCAGCCTGCTTGGTGACTGGCCATCAAAGAACATCCATACCATCACGAAGAACGGATACAGGGAGTAGATTAGTTGCCCCAGGCTGGCGCTCAGATGGCGCAGCGCAAGGTAATACAGAAGCGATCCCAACCCATTCAGCAAACCTGCCAGGAAACAGGCGAGCATTCCCACGGAGAAGATATAGAAGAGCCGCCGATTGGAAAGGAGCAGAAGCAAAAAGAGAAAAAGGGTGGCCAACACCGTGCGCAGCATGACCACCAGAAACGGGGAAAAGCCTTCCAGAATCGCCCAGCGGCCAAACACGGGTGCCAATCCCAGAAAAAATGCGGAAAAGGTGGCTGCGGCGATCCCCTTATAGCGGTGCATGGAACTATTCCAGCAATTCTTTCACCTCAAGCGCCAGTTCATCGCTGAGAAAATCACCCTTTTGCATCAGCCCCTGAATCTGGCCGCGCAATCTCTGCTTTTCCTCTGGCGTCAGTTCTTTGGCGGTGACGACGATCACCGGGATTCGGGATGTTTCCGGATGCGTTTTGAGATGCTCCAGCACCGAAAATCCGTCCATCTCCGGCATCATCAGATCCAGGATGATCAGATCGGGAAGCTCGCGATAGATCAACTGGAGCGCTTCCTGGCCGTTGGAGGCTTCAAAGAGGGTGAAATTCCCCTGCGATTGCAGCACCCGTCGAATCAGGCGCCGTGCATCCTCATGGTCATCCACAATGACGACGCGCGGGAAGCGTTGCGGCACCACCTGGTTGAGCGCAGCCAGCAACCCTTCCTGAGGCGGGGCAGCGGCTGCCTGTTGCGCAGGGAGCGCCACATCGTGCACCCATTCATCCCCCAGCACCTTCTCTTCCGTCGGCATGGTATGGCCGGTGCAATTCACCACGACCGTATCCGTGGGACGCACAATCCCCTGACGCACCATTTTGAAAAGCCCGGCAAACGCAGTCGCAGCCGCCGGTTCTGCAGAAATCCCCTCCATTTTTGCCAGGACATGCATGGCGCGGAACGCCTCCGCATCGCTGACGCTCTCAAAAAGGCCCCCATGTTCCAGCATATAAGCGCGCAGCAGCGTATAGGTGCGGCCGGGGTTGCCCGTAGCCAGCGTCTCAATATGCGTACGCGGCGAGGTGACCGGTGCGGCGACCTCGGCGTTCTTTTTCCAGGCTTCCACCATCGGCGCGCAGCCAGCGGCCTGGATCGCAGCGATGGACGGCATTCGGTCAATTAAACCCATCTGATAAAGCTCTCGGAAGGCCTTGGCGATCCCTAACGGCCCCATTCCACCGCTGACAGCCTGGATATACCAGTCCGGCGCCCGCCAGGGCAAGACGTTGCTGGAACGCCCTGCCTCCCATGAAAGCTGTTCACAGATTTCAAACGCAATGGTCTTCATCGCCTCCACGGAGGGGATCGAACGCGCCCCCGTGTCAAGGTATAAGCCTCGCTGGCGGGCAAAATCGGCGGCGACCTGTTTGGTTTGATCGTAGGAGGCCGTGACCTTGATCAACTGGCTGCCATAGAGCGCGATCTCGCGCATCTTTGTCGCCGGCACCAGGCTGGTCACAAAAATCCAGAGCTTGATCCCGGCGCGCGCAGCATAGGCTGAATAGGAGATGGCAACGTTACCGGTGGAGGCCACCACCATCTCCGTAATGCCTGCCTCTTTGAGCGCTGCAATCGTCACCGCGGCCTGACGATCCTTGAACGAGGCCGTCGGCCCCTGTCGCTCGTCCTTGATATAAAGATGGGGCAACCCGAGCATCATCCCCAGGTTCACGGCGCGGATCAGCGGCGTGCCTCCTTCCCCCAACATCAAAAGCGGGGAGGGTTCACGCACGGGCAGCAGCTCACGGTAACGCCAGAGTTTGAACGGCCGCTGCGTCAAAGCGCGCAGCCATTCCTGTTTGGCCCCCTCATAGTCATAGATCGCTTCTCGCCATTCGCTATGACATCGTGGACAGGAAAACTCAGAAGGAGAAAAAGGGGCAACATGACCACAATCAAGACACCGTACTTGTAAAGGCATAGGCTCCTGTTCTTCAGCGACGCACCCGCTTCAGGGCGCGTTCCAGCGTTGAAAAGAGTTCTGTTTCGCTCATGGCACCTTTCTGGATTAAGCGCTGGCCAAGCTCCTGCAACTGGCGATGTTGCTCAGGCGTTAGCTCCACCCCACTGATGACCACCACCGGAATCTCTCGGAGTTCTGGCGTGGTGCGCAGGCGTTCCAGGAATGTAAACCCATCCAGATCGGGCATAAAGAGATCGAGGATCACGGCATGGGGACGACGCTGGAGCAACAGATTCCAGCCTTTCTCCCCGCCTTGCGCCAGGATGGGCTGATAGCGTCCTCCTTCCTGCAATGTTTTGGCCAGCAAACGCAGATGGTCGGCGTTGTCGTCTATGATCAGCACCTCGCGAATGCTCCCATCATCGTTCAGGCGATCCAGGGCCTGTACAAGGTCCTCTTGCAGAATCGGCTTGATGAGATAATCTGCCGCTCCCAGGCTGAAGCCTTTTTCGCGCTCATCCAGGATGGAGCAAATGATCACCGGAATATTGCGCGTTTCCGGGTTGGATTTCAGGTCCATCAGCACCTGCCAGCCATCGTAGCCAGGCATCATGATGTCCAGTGTGATGGCGAACGGCTTCAAGCGCAGGGCTTGCTCCACCGCCTGTCGGGGCTCGGTCAGGCCGACAATCTGATACCCATGGGGGGTCTGATAACGCTCGTACAAGGCGATCACCTGCGGATCGTCATCAATGGCTAAGATCAGGCGTCGGTCCGGGGCGGCCACAGGGGTTTTCTGATAAACAGGCACCGTAAAGTAAAAGGTGCTGCCCTCTCCCACCTTGCTATGCACGCCAATTCTGCCCCCATGGAGCTGAATCAGTTGCGCGGAGATCGCCAGGCCGAGGCCGGTGCCGCCGGTCTTACGGGTGAGGGAAGCATCCACCTGAGAAAACGGTTGGAAGAGCTTCTGCTGGTCCTTCTCCGAGATACCTGGCCCGGTATCTCGCACGCTGACCAGCACTTCGGCCTGACCCTGCGGCCCCATCTGTACACTCGCCGACACTTCGATCTCTCCCTGCTCTGTAAATTTCGCGGCGTTGGAAACCAGGTTCAGCAAGACCTGGCGAATGCGGGTGGCATCGGCGCGCACGGTCGGCAAATCTTGCGGCACAGAGCGCTTGAGGGTGATCGGCTTATCCTTGACCAGCCCTGTGGCGGTAGACATCACTCCGTTGATGATGTCCACCAGATTGACCTCCTCAAAAGCCAGCTCCATCTTACCGGCCTCGATCTTGGAGAGGTCCAGAATATCGTTGATCAGCCCCAGCAGATGCTGACCGGAGTTATAAATCGCCGTCAGGTCTTGCTGCTGTAGCTCCGTGATGGGGCCGTCAATGCCTTTCAAAATAACGCGTGAAAAGCCGATGATGGAATTCAAGGGAGTGCGTAGCTCATGGCTCATGTTCGCCAGGAACTGGGACTTCATGCGATCGGCTTCGCGCATTTCACGCATTGCGTCCTGTACCACCTGGTAGGAGCGAGCGTTATCAATGGCCACTGCGATCTGATCGGCGAGCATTTGCAGGGCGGTGACATCGCTTTCAGCGAACGCATTGACCTGGGTGGACTGTACATCCAGCACCCCGATCACGCGCTGCCCGACGCGCAGCGGGAAGGCTGCCTCGGCGCGAGTTTCCGGCAAAAGAGGGTTGAAACGATGGATCGGGTTCTGGGAAACATCGTTCACCACCAGCGGCTGGCCTGTGGCCGTCACGGTTCCGACGATGGACTTTGACCCCACAGGGAGCGAGTGCTTGTGCCGTTTCATTTCCGCACCCGCCTCGCCGGTGGCCTCCTCCAGAACGGCATTGAAGCCGGTTTCCTCGACAACAAAGATTGCCGCATGGTAATACCCGAAGCGATCGCGCACCAGATTCACAGCTCGCCTGAAAATGGTGGGCAAATCCAGGGCCGAGGTCACCAGTCGCCCGATTTCAGCCACTGCAGCCAGATATTCGTTTTGACGCTGCAGGGCTTCGCGAGAGGCCTGAACCTGCTCAAACAGTTGCGCCCTCTGGATGGAAAGAGAAACCTGAGAAAGCACATTCTGGACCAGAGCAATTTCGGAAGGCGATAGACGCACCTGAGGATCCAGAATATCCAGCCCCAACGTGCCAATGACCTCTTCCCCGGCCAGGATCGGGAAGATGGCCAGTTTGACAATGCCTCGTTTTCGGAATTGCTCCCTCAAGGCCTCATCCACTCTCGGGTCATTCTGGACATCCTCAATGAATAACGGCTGACGAGTACGGATCACTTCCTGGGTAGACGGATTTTCGGAAACCGGGAAGCGCACACCAAGCACGCTGTGAAGAGGTTGTTTCCCATGCTCGTCAACAACTGTAAGGAATTCTTTTCCCTCTTCAAAGAGTGTCAGACCACCATGAGCAACCGGTAAAAATTCAACAATTTCGCGCACAATGGTTTGCAGGGCTTGCCTGAAATCGAGGGTGGTGGCAATGGTGCTAACCACGCGGCTCACAAAAGCGATCTCCTCGGCGCGGCGTTGCGTTTCCTCCAACAGGCGCACATTTTCGATATTCACGGCCAGAACACTGGCCACTGCCTGCAGTAGCTCCAGTTGCTCGGCGGTGAAAGCGTCCACCCGGGGATCTTCAACGATGAGCACGCCGATCGCTTTCTCGCCCACGATGATTGGCACATCCGCCTCGGTATGCGCCCCTGTCACCCCCGGCACGTATTCCGGATGTCGGGTGACATCTGGCCAGTAATAGACGCGCCCGGTTTGCACTGCCAGGCGGCTCAACCCTTTGTCAGGAGGAATGCGCCAGTCTTGCGGCGCTTCTTCCCGGCCACTTTGGGCCTGGAGCACCCGATCACCCGTGAGAGGGTCAACCAGGAAGATCCCTCCAAAGGCAAATCCTAATCTCTCTCGCAGCATCTCTACCGTGACGCGGCAGATTTCTTTCTGGTCGCGCGTCTGGGCCAGGCGTGTACTCAAGAAATACAGGGCAGCCTGTTGAAGCGCGCGCCGATTCGTCTCCTGGAAAAGTTCGGCGTTCTGAAGCGCAATCGCCACATTACCGGCGACCGCTTCTAACAACCGCTGATCGTGCTCGTCAAAGGCGTTGGGCCGAAGCGCATCCTGGAGCGCAATCACGCCCAGGACGCGATCTCCCAGCAGCAGAGGCACCCCTAACCAGGAGGCGGCCGGCGTTCCAATCACATCCACCCCCATTTGCCGAATCTGGGATATCACATCCTTTTTGAGCAATAAGGGAAGGCGGGTGCGGATGACATACTCGGTCAAGCCGTTGCCGGCTTTGCAGGATTGCCAGGAACGACGCTCATGATCTTCGACCGCCAGAGGAAACGAGACCATTTGCGTCGCTGCGTCATAGATGGCAAGATAGAACGATGAAACAGAAAACAGACGCTGAATGTAGCGCTCAACCACCTGCAGGATGCCCTCCAGATCGAGTCGGGCGGCCAGTTCACGCCCCATTTCATTCAAAAGGCTCATTTCCTCAGCCCGACGCTGCGTTTCCTGGAACAGGCGCACGTTTTCCATCGCCAGTGCCAGTTGTTCACCCACCTGCTGAACAAAGCGATACTCCTCTCCTTCCGGCGGGAAGGGCGATTCGTCTACGATCTGGAAATGCCCCAGAACCTGTTCTCCCAGACGTACCGGGACTTCAAGACTATAAAATGCCCCCGCTGCTTCTTTGCGCCCCCTTGGGGCAACGCTTACAGCGCTCCTCTTTCTCCCCTTTTCAAGCGGGGTGGGTTCTTCGCCCTTCTGGCGTAACGATTCAAAGAGATTTTCCACGCGCGAGGCTTTTTTCCTGGACATATTCCACTAACTCCTGTGCCAGTGCACGATATTGTTGGGCCGAGCGGCTGTTTCCCTTGTAATGGGTGATTGGTAAACCCGCAATCGGGCTTTCTCGCAATCGGGTATCTACCTCGATGACCGTGTTGAAAATGCCCTGTGCGAAGGTCTTGCATAACTGTTCGTGAATTTCCCGATGCACGCGATTGCGCCGATCCATCATGGTGACAAGGATGCGGTAGGCCAGTTCAGGATTGGCCTCCGCCCGAACGCGGCGGATCAGGCTCATCATGTCTCGCAAGGCATAGGCAGAGAAAAATTCGGGCTGAGTGGGAATGATCAGCAGATGCGCTGCCGCCAGCGCGTTCAGGGTGAGGCTGCCCAGCGCCGGCGGGCAATCCAGCAAGATATAGTCAAAAGAACGCTTTTCAGATAAAGCCTGCAACGCCTCACGCAACAAGGTCATGAAATGGCCGCGAAAAGGCAGGGATTGCTCAGCAGTCTCAAGCCGGGAGGCGGAAGGCACCAGGAAGAGGCGCTCGATCTCGGTCGTCTGGATGGCTTCGGCAAGGGGATGTGATTCCAGCAGCACGTTCGCCATGGTGATCCGCGCTCCATTCTTCTCTATGCCCAGCCCCAGCGAGAGATTTGCCTGCGGATCGAGGTCCATCAGCAGCACGCTGAACCCCTGTTCCGTGAGGGCAGCCCCCAGGGAGATGGCGGTTGTGGTTTTGGCCACGCCGCCTTTCTCGTTCGAGATTGCAATCACATATGCCATAAAGCCTCACCTGCCATTCTCGCCCTTTTCTTCAACGGGAGCAAAGGAAAATTTCACGTCCTTCACGTTCAACGCCTGGCGCAAGGCCTCCATCGCCACCTGAATCATTCCCTGCGGATCGCTGACCGAGCGGATTTTGGTGGTGATCTCGGCCAGCAATCGTTCGCGTTCCGCACGTCGTTGTGTATCTCCGTAGAGGCGCGCCACCTCCAGTGCCACCCCCACCTGTTCGGCAATCGTTTTCAGGGCCTCGATCTCCTCCTCGCTCCAGGGGCCGCGTTCGGCGGGTTTATACGTGCGGAGCAGGCCGATCACGTAGCCACGGATACGGATGGGGACATTGATGAACGACCGGCCAGCCGATGATGGTGACTCCGTTTCGACGACGACCTCCCCGTTCCTCAATGCCCGAAGTGCATCCGGAGCCTGCAAGGGTTCGATAAACAGGCTGCCTCGCGCTGCGCTGCGGAAGGCAAGCGGCATACGCAGGGGCAGAAGGGCCTGTCGCCAGTCGGCACGCGTGCGTTCGGCATAGGCTTGCTCCAGGCTGCGCAGCGTCGCCTGACTTTCGGCAAAGAGATAGGCATTATCGAGGGCGATCCCCAATTGTTCGGCAAGGAGCTGGAAGATCGCCAGGTTCTCAGGGGTGAAGGCGTTCGGTTGATCGCTCTGGATGCTCAGGGCCCCAAGCACCTGTCCACGGGAACGGATGGGCAGCGCCGCTTCGGAACGGGTTTGGGAAAGTTCGGGGATGCGCAGGCGCACTTCATCCAGCTCTGCCTGTTGTGCCATGCGCGGTTGATCGTGCGCAATGCTCCAGCCGATCATCCCTGTCCCCACGCGAATGCGATGGCCGCGTGCCAGGAGGATTTTGCCCGCTTCTCCGCTACCGGCTCGTAGAATCGCCCATTCCCCACTGCCATCCAGCTCAAAAAGGCCCACATAGTACAGACCGAATCGCTCGCGGATCAATTCCACAGCCTGTTGAACAAGCTGTTGGGGATCGAGGGTCGAAGCGATCAGGCTTCCAACCTCGACGGCGCGCTGCAGGGCTTCGGATCGCTCCTCCAGCTCTCGGGTGCGTTCCGCCACGCGCCTCTCCAGCGAACCGACCAGCTCAGCAATATACCCGGTCATGGTATTGAAAGCGTCGGCGAGCACGCCGGTTTCATCCCGGCCCTGGAGCCCGACCCTGATGCTGAAATCCCCCTGTTGCACCCGTTGCGCCGCTTGCGTGAGCAACGTGAGCGGGCTGAGAAGACGATTGGCGAGCACCACCGCAACCATGGCGCCGACTACGCTAACGATAAAAATCAAAAAGCCGAAGAGCAAAAACTGGCGGCGCAGAGGCGTCGAAAACGCGCGTTCATCCTGGGCATAAAGCACTTTCCAGGGACGGGTGTCCAGTGGGTAAGCGATCACGATCTCGCGATGTCCTCCTGCGGGGTGCGTTTCCGCGATCGCAAAACCTGTGGTACTGCCTTGCAGCAGTGGCACGAGAGCCGGAACATTCAGCGAAAGTTGTTCAGCAGTGCCGGAGGGCAGGCGACCTTCCGCCTGCAAAGCCTTGAATTGATCCTGTGGCAACGGCGCCAGGAGTTTGAAATTCGCAGCCGAGTTATCGCCATGCGCCAGGATAATCCCATTTTCATCCACCAGGATGGCAAAGGATTGGGGACCCGCCAGCCCCCGATTTTTCACCATGAGCTGTTGCAAGACTGCCGCATTATAGTGGAGACGCAATACACCCAGGACGCGACCACGCTCATCTCTGACCGGGGCGGAAAAGGTGATCAGATTCGTGCGCGCATTGACAGGGGAAACATAGGGCTGTCCGGTTCGGACAGGTTGAAGAAAGTAATCCCTATCCCCTTCCAGCGTGCCGATGTTCAGGAAAATTGAGTCGGCCACATTTTTTCCGTTCTCATCCAGCAACGCATACGATAAAACGTGGATCGGGTTTTGGCGACTCAAGGTAAGGAGGGTGCTGTCCACCTCTCTAAGCACCTCCTCCCGCTCGGGGCCTGTACTTTGCAGGAACTCCAGAAACTGCGGCAATTGCGCATGGGTCTTGACCATGTTCAGGGTCGAAGCGAAAAATTCATCCACCTGTTGACCCGTTAAGTGTCCGTCCGCCTGCAACTGGGAAGAAAGATTCTGGCGCAAACGGGTTTCCAGCGTCGTGGAAGCAATCAAAGCAGAAAGCCCCAAAGGGGCCAGGGTCAGGAAGAAGAGCGTTGTCAGAAGACGGGCGCGGAGCGAAGGATTGAGCTGACGAACATAATAGATGGAGAAACCACCCCCCACCAGCATAAAGAGCAGAAACAGATACGCCTGCCTCTCGACAGGAAATTCCAGACGATATGCCGGTGCGAGGACATCTAACCCCAAAAGCAAAAGCGCGGTGACCAGCGCCGTAGCAATCGCTTTCATTCGTTTTCGTTGAGGTTGGGGCAGCAGCAGGGGGCTCATAATAGAAATTAATGCTGTAATGGACAGGCCAAGCATCCATCCCAGGTTGGCAATCAACGCGCCGCCTGTCAGGAATGCCAGCTCCCCGCCCAGGAACAAGAGCCACACGGCCAGAATCAAATGTCCCTGACGCGACAGGAAGATGCTGAAATCTACCAATAGCAGAAGCAACAGGGTGGCGGCCACAGTTCCCCATAACTGCCAGGCGCCACTGCGCAGGGCAAAGGCGGAGAGCACCATCAAAGAAGCCAGGGTCCCAAGTTGAGCCAGGCGCGCCACAGTCTCAAAGGGGTTGGTGGGGATACGGAACAGGGTTTTCATGGGTTCTCACCTGCGGTCCTATCGGTCGGAGGTTCGAGGGTCTCTTCAGGCAAAATCTGGATAAAGACTTCCGGCAAGGCAAACGCGGCGCGAGTTTCATCGGCAGCGCGGCGCAGGATCGTTTCCATATCCAGCGTCTCGCGCACCCGAGCGGTGATCTCGCTCAGGATGCGCTCGCGCTCCGCCCGTTGACGGGTTTGCTCAAGCAGGCGGGCATTCTCCAGCGCCAGCGCCACCTGTTCGGCGACTCGCTGCGCCAGGGCCTGCTCCTGCTCACTCCAGGGCTGCCCCGTGGCCTTGCGTTTCAGGCGCAGCACGCCAACCGTCTGGCCTCGCAGGCGCAGCGGGATTTCGACGCCTTCCCTGCCATCCGAGGGAGCGACCTGCTCCAACGGATACAGGCCCAGCGGCGTATAGCGATACCCCCGTGGGTGGGTAGAAAATTTGCGCCAGGCCTGACGGACCTCTGCGCCGCTGATCGCCTGGAGCTGCTGCAAAGCGAGCTGCATTTCGGAAAATAATCGGGCATTCTCGATGGCCATGGCCATTGCATCCGCAATCCCCTGGAAGACATCCACGGCCTCCGGGAGAAAGGCCTGGGCATCCTTCGCCCGCACATCCAGCACGCCGATCCCCTCCCCGCGGCTCAGCAAGGGAAGGAGAAGCTCCGCACGCGTTTCGGGTAACAGGGGGGGAAGGAACTGTGCCTGTTCCTGCGAGAGGATCGCCCGTTTTTGCGCTACCAGTTGTTCCAGCAAAACGTTGGAAGCGATTTCAATACGATAGCCTTCTTCTCCCTGGACTCCTTCGTCGGAAGCATACGTCTGCAGGATGGCATAGCGGCGCGTCTCATCCAGCAGGAAAATCCCTGCATGGGGAAGCCCAAAGCGCGTCCGCAGCAATCGCACCGCCAGAGAGAGCAGGGAGGCAAGATCGCGCTCCATGGAAAGCTGGCGTGTGACCTCGGCAGCGATGCTCAAAGAGCGGGCGCGTTGTTCCAGCTCCGCCGTACGTTCGGCAACCTGCTCCTCCAGCGAAGCCCGAATCTGCTCCAGTTCATCCTTTTGTTGCCGGGTTTTAGAAAACTGCTCATTCAGCGTTCGGATAATCCAGAAGGAAGAGAAAACCGTCAATAAGGTCAGATAAGTCAGGGAATACCAGAGGATAGCGTAGTGCAAAATAGATTTTGTGGCGAATTCCTTTGCCTGGAATTCAAGCAAGAAGAAAGGAAGCGGTAGAGCCAGACCGATACCTGTCAATAGCAGCGCAGGACGTGTTTCCAGCCAGAGCATGCTTAAAACATTGGCTGCTAACAAAAAGAGCACACCGCCATCATAGACCCGTTCCAGGAGATGTCCTAAGGCGGTGAGATAGGAGAGTGAAATGGCAATCCATGCCCGATAAACGTAAGGAACAGGAAAGATGGTGATCGCCAGAAGGGTCAGATAAATGAGCAGATAGACCAGGAAAACGGGCCAGGC
>Ga0209162_1003723_pt1 | contig 12031 bp, 10 predicted proteins | sample YNPNPMetaG_FD_187121 | JGI IMG/M metagenome (GOLD analysis project Ga0209162, IMG submission 187121) | Anoxygenic and chlorotrophic microbial mat microbial communities from Yellowstone National Park, USA - YNP NP MetaG (SPAdes) (version 2) ...
ACGTCCATGGCCACAAAGGATACCTGTGGGTTTACGATGCCTTGGACGGGGTGGCCAATTTCCAGGCCGGTATCCCTCTGTGGGGAACGTCCCTGGCCCTCTTTGAAAACTTCTGGCCCGTCCTCGGCCTGTTTCTCATGCCCGTGACGGGCGATCTCTTTTACGCCGAGCCGGATGGGGGAGCTTTCCTGAACGACGTTCCCATCGGCATCTCGTACTCCGGAGAGATCAACAACGAGAGCCTCCTGTTCACCTACTCCCGCATGCACGATCATTTCCGATCCAATTTTCCCGGAAAGATACGCAATCTCGGCTGCACTGCGGCCCATATCAGCTATGTGGCCATGGGCCGAGCCGAAGGGGCGCTGATGCGCAGTGTCTCCTATCAGGATTTGGCCGCCGCCCAGATCATCCTTCAAGCCTCCGGCGGAAGCATTCGGTTCCTGGACGGAAAGCCCTTCCATCTCAACGAGTATTTCGAATCCCGCCGGGTCGAGGGGACCTTGCTCGCGGCGCCGGACGGCGCCCACGAGACCATCCAGGGGTATGTGAACGAGCTCGGGCAGCCGTAATGCGAAAGCTGAGGGATGGCTTTCGCAAAAAACATTGAAGTGTGCGTCGTGGAGTGCCGATACCCGTTACGTGCATCCACGAAGGATCGTGGGGGAGGGAACGCGGGAAATCGTCAACGGGGTATGGAGCGCCATGACCACGTGTCTCGACTGCGCCTGGTATGCGATCTGCGAACCGACGGACATCTTCTGTGCGTGCGAGGATTTTATCCGGCCTGAGGAGCTGCAGCGGCGCATCGGCCACGCCCTGTATGAAGAGCTCTTGAGGCACCGCGCCGCCTCCTGCGGGGAAAAGGAACCTGAAAAAACGACAGACGAGGAGCCCGGTCGCGACCGGGCTCGCCGTGATTTCCGCTCTTAGGCCTCGGCGCCTGTCCCGACGGCAAAGCCCCGGGGGGGCAACCCCGTCTCCGACGGCGTGCCGGCGATCTTGGCAAGGAAGGTGTCGCCGAGCTTCTTGATGTGCCCGTCGATGTTGTCGAAATAGTTGTAGTGGATCTGCTCTTCGTTGATGATGTCTTCGAAGAGTTTCATGCTGATGGCGTCGCCGTTTTCCTGGCAGACCAAGCGGAACTGGTTGTAGACGTCGATGGTGTCGTCTTCCAGATTGGCGTCGAAGGGAAAGATCTCGCGCACATCCTGCCCTTTGACCACCTGCCCGTCATGGCCCGTGACCGGTTCCCCGCCCAGTTCCTTAATGCGTTCGGCGAACATTTCCGCATGGCGCATTTCGTCAATGGCGATGAGTTTCATCTTGGCGGCCAGTTCACCGTAGTCCATGTTGTCCAGGTTGTAGTGCTGGTTCATGTACTGGTGGATGGCCAAAAGTTCCATGGCCCGGGCCTTGTTGAGGACTTCGATCACTTTTTCGCGGCGCTTTTCCTTGCTTTCCATCATTGCATCCTCCAAAGTTTTTTTCGTTTTCTCGTGTTCCGATTCCGCCTCGGTATAAACACCTTCGATGATAAACACCGTCCGCGCGCGCGGCAACGGACCAGAAGCGGGGCGGCGGGCCGAAGCTCAGCGTCGCATCCGGCTTGCTATAGGGCGCATTCCTGGTGGCCGACCTCGCAGTAGATATGGAGCAGAGCGATGGCCACCGCGTGTTTCTTGCGGCGTCGCGACCCCCACAGCGGCCATCGGTGCATCACGGCCAGGGTGCTCATGAGATGCTGATGGAAATAATGGGCCCTTTCAAATTCGCCGTAGGAGCGTCCCGTGACGGGATCCCGTACGGGATACCACACGGGAACCCATCCCTCCACATTCTCGTCGAAAGTGTCCCACACGACGAAGGGATTGACGTGAAAAGGCACCGTCTCCCAGGCGAGTTCGGGCAACGTGAGCGTTTCGTCCAAAAATTCTTCCAGCAGCGGATCCGGCCTTCGACCCATGGGATCCTCCTCGATACGGGACGCCGTGTGCGCTTGGTTCGCGGTTTTTTTCACACTAACCCGAAAGGGACGTCCAAGAAAAGAAGAAGGCAACCAGGTCTCTTGATGGTTCGGTTTTTTGATGCCATGGTAAGCGCGCTTGTTTCTCTCTCAAGTTCAGGTGCCCACGGGCGAAGGAAAAGGTTATGAAATTTTGTCCGCAATGCGGAAAGCCCCTTCGAGACACGCCCATGGACGGGCTAGAGCGGAAAGTCTGTTCGGATCCGGCATGTCCCTTCGTCTATTGGAACAACCCCACTCCGGTGGTGGCTGCCGTCGTGGAGTGGAACGGGGCCGTGGTATTGGTGCGGAGCAAAGGCTGGCCCCCGCGCTTCTTCGGGATTGTGGCGGGCTTCCAGGAAGCGGGGGAGACCCCGGAAGAGGGGATCCTGCGAGAGGTCCGCGAGGAACTGGGCCTCGAGGGGCGAATCGTGGATTTTCTCGGCCATTATGCCTTTGCGGAAAAGAATCAGACCATCGCCGCGTTCCATGTGCGGGCGGAAGGAGCCTTGGTGCCGGGGGACGAAATCGCCGAAGTGAAAGCCCTGCCGCCGGAAAAGGTCAAGCCGTGGGATGCGGGCACGGGACCCGCGGTCAAGGAATTTCTTAAACGCCGTATGGGAGGAATGGCCATGGAACGCGTCGTCCCCTCGGGGGAACAATTGGTTCTTGCCGTTTATGTGCAGGATCTGGAAAAATCGTGTCGGTTTTTCGTGGACTTCGGCTTCGTCGTCAGCCGCCGGGACGGCCCGTTTGTCGAACTGCGCTGGGAGGACGCCCTCTTGTTCCTCGTGGAGCGGCCCGAGGCGAAGCCGCCGGAAACGCCCGTGGGCAACATCCGTGTCATGGTTTCCGATGTGGAGGCGATCTACGAAAAAGCCCGGCAGTCGGGCTATCCCATTGTGACCCCCTTGGCGGATCGGTATTACGGGCTCAAGGATTTCGTCGTGGCCGGCCCCGACGGCATTCACCTGCGCTTTGCGACGTTCAAGTCCCAAAAGCACGCAAAGGATGCCGCCTCCCCAACACCCTCGGCGCCCAATGACCCAATGACCCAATGACCCAATGACCTTATTTTCCTGCGCCACAAAGGATAACTCCCATGTCTGAGACTCGTTGGACGAAAACAGTGGAGGTTTCGGGACGTCGCCTGCGGATCGTGGATATGGACGCCCTGGCGAAGGATCTTGGTGTGGACGTGGGGCGCCTTCCCTACACCATTCGAGTGCTTTTGGAAAACGTGGCTCGAAAGATGGACGGTGTGACCGTGAAGCCGTCCGATGTGGAAAACGTGGCACGATGGAGGCGTTTCGGGGAGAGCCCGGTGGAAGTGGCCTTTTATCCCGCCCGGGTGCTCATGCAGGATTTTACCGGTGTTCCCGCTGTGGTGGACTTGGCGGCCATGCGCGACGCCATGAAGGACTTGGGCGGTGACCCGCGGCGCATCGCGCCGCTGGTCCCCGTGGATTTGGTCATCGACCATTCGATTCAGGTGGACGCTTACGGCACGGAGCGCGCGGCGGCGATCAATACCGCCAAGGAGTACGAACGGAACCGGGAACGTTACGCGCTCCTCAAATGGGCGCAAAAAAACTTCGACACCCTGCGCGTGGTGCCGCCCCGATCCGGCATTTGTCATCAAGTCAACCTGGAATTTCTCTCCCACGTGATCCTTTGCGAAAAAGCCGCCTCAGGCGAGGTGCCCTGGGCCTATCCCGACACCCTTGTGGGGACGGACTCCCACACGACCATGATCAACGGTCTGGGCGTTTTGGGCTGGGGGGTTGGCGGCATCGAGGCGGAAGCGGTCATGCTGGGGCAGCCGTATTGGATGACTCTTCCCGAAGTGATCGGCGTGCGGCTTGTGGGCCGCCTCGGCCCCGGGGTCACCGCCACGGATCTGGTGCTTTATGTGACGCAACGGCTTCGGGCCTACAACGTGGTGGATAAATTTGTGGAATTTTTCGGACCCGGGCTGCGGGAGCTGTCTCTTCCGGACCGGGCCACCGTGGCCAACATGGCGCCGGAATACGGCGCCACGGTCGGCTATTTTCCCATCGACGCCGTCACCCTGGAGTATCTTCGGCTTACCGGAAGGGAAGAGCAGGCGGCCGTGGCCGATGTATGCGGAAGAGAGCTGAAGGTTTTTGCCGAAATGGACCGGGAACCTGAATACACGGATGTCCTGGAACTGGATGTGGCGTCCGTGGAGCCGTCCCTTGCCGGGCCGGCCAGGCCTCAGGATCGCATAGCCTTGACGAAGGTCAAGGCCCGTTTTGCCGACGTTTTGGGGTACCGCAACGATGCGAGCGTGCCCAAAACCCAGGTTTCGGTTTTCATGAGCGAATCCGGATGTGGGAGTGAAAAACTCACATCCTGTGCTCCGCTGGGGCAGCGCTTCTTCCCGGTAGACGTTCACGGGCGCCTGTCCCGCATCGGCGACGGCAGTGTGGTCCTGGCGGCCATCACGTCGTGCACCAACACGTCCAACCCGTCGGTCATGATCGGCGCGGGGCTACTCGCGCGAAACGCCGTGCGGCGAGGCCTGAGTGTACCCCCTCATGTGAAGACGTCCCTGGCTCCCGGAAGCCCCGTCGTCATGGAATACCTGGCCCATGCGGGGCTTCTGCCCTTCCTGGAAGCCTTGGGCTTTCACGGCGTGGGGTTCGGGTGCACCACATGCATCGGCAACAGCGGGCCCTTGCATCCGGCCGTGGAAAAAGTCATCGAAGAAGAAAATCTCAACGTGGCGGCGGTGCTTTCGGGAAACCGCAACTTTGAGGCGCGCATTCACCCGAGGGTGCGTTCCAACTTTCTGGCATCCCCCATGCTCGTCGTGGCCTTCGCCTTGGCGGGGCGGATCGACGTGGATATGGCGCGGGAACCGCTGGCTTTGGATCCCAACGGCGATCCGGTCTATCTGGAAGAGCTGTGGCCTTCGCCCGAAGAAATCCAGCGGGTCGTGCAAAGGTCGGTCCGGAAGGAGTTTTTCCAAAAGGCCTACGGCGCCGTCTTCGACGGAGACGCACTCTGGCGGGAACTGCGCGTTTCGGAAAGCACGACGTTTTCGTGGAATCCCACATCCACCTACATTCGAAAGCCCCCCTATTTCGACACCATGGCCCTTATCCCAGACCCGCCCGCAGACATCAAAGGGGCTCGGGCTTTGCTGGTTCTGGGCCGTTCCGTGACCACTGACCACATTTCCCCGGCAGGGGCCATTCCTGAAGAGTATCCGGCGGGGCGTTACCTGAAGGCGTGCGGCGTGGATCCCGTCGATTTCAATTCCTATGGCGCTCGTCGTGGCAACCACGAGGTGATGCTTCGCGGCACATTTGCCAACATCCGCCTTCGCAATCTCCTGGCCGAAGGCAAGGAAGGCGCCTGGACGAAGAAACTTCCCGAGGGGATCGTCATGTTCGTCTATGAGGCCGCCATGGCTTATGCGGCGGAAGGGACACCGCTCATCGTCCTAGCCGGGGAAGAATACGGAACGGGGTCGTCTCGGGATTGGGCCGCCAAAGGAACGGCGCTCCTGGGCGTGCGTGCCGTCATCGCCCAATCCTTTGAACGGATCCATCGAAGCAACCTGGTGGGCATGGGGGTCCTGCCCTTGGTTTTTGAAAAAGGGGAAAGTCGTGAGTCCCTAGGGCTGGACGGCACGGAAATCTTTGACATTTCAGGGCTCGGCGATATGGCGCCTCGAAAAAACCTTCCGGTTCGGGCCGTCAAAGCCGACGGGACGACCGTTTCCTTTACCGTGACGGCCCGGCTGGAAACGGATATCGAAGTGGAATACTTTCGCCACGGCGGCATCCTGCCCTATGTGCTGCGAAAGCTCTACCGGCAAGGCGCCGCGCTACTTTTTGAAAAATAAATACGCCGCCAAGGCCACCAAAATGGCCGCAAAGATTTTCTTGAAGTGGGCAGTGGAGACGTGTTCCACGAGGCGCGCGCCCACTTGCGCGCCGATGATGCCGCCGATGCCGAGCAGCAGCCCGGCTCGGTAGTCCACGTTGGCCAGTTTGTTATGGGCGATGAGGGCCGAAATGGAAATGACCAGAATGGCAAGAAAGGATGTGCCCACGGCGCGCTGCGCGGTAAATCCGTAAAAGAGCAGAAGAGGGACCATGAGAAAGCCGCCGCCCAGACCCGTAAAGGAGGCTCCGATCCCCACCAGAATGCCGCTGGAAATCAAGATCCACCATGTCGCCGTCACCATTCACGCTCCCTTGCCGTTGCCGTGGTGATGCCTATCGCGTGGTGCCTGGGGCGGGAATCGAACCCGCACGGGCACAAGGTCCCAAGGGATTTTAAGTCCCTTGTGTCTGCCTATTCCACCACCCAGGCGCCGAAGCCGACCGTATCACAGGCGCCCCTGGGCTGACAAGCAGTTGGGAAAGGAGATTCTTTAGTCTTTTTCCCACTCGGCCGATGGAATAAAAAAGCCTCTAAAACCGGATAAGTTTCTGACATGGGCGACAGCGGATGAGGGAGCAAGAGACCTGATGCAAAGACGTCCGGGATTCACGATGATCGAGGTGGCCATCATGCTGGCCGTGCTCGGATTGGTTTTGGGGCTGGGAGTGAGCCTCATCGGGCCTCTTGTCAAACGTTCTAAGCTTGTGGAAACCCGGGAAGCCGTCAAACAGGCCAAAGAAGCGCTGATAGGCTTTGCCGTTCAAAAGGGCTATTTGCCCTATGAAGACACTTCGTATGACCCGACCCAACCCGCCGATGCCTTTCAGCAGGCGGGTGTCAGGGGAACCGACGCCCACGGAAGGGCCCTGCTTTATGTGGCAGCCCCGGAACTCCAATGGGACAATAGCACACCCCTTGGTTTGAGCCTTTGTCATACCCCTCTCCGCGTCGATATCTGTGCAGAGCCGGCAACTTCTCTGGCGGTGACCCAGGAAGGGGTGGTTCGGGACAATGTGGCCTTCATGATTGTGAGCGCCGGGGAAAACCAAAACCTTCAGACGGACACCACAATTTATGGAGTCGACTTTCCAGGAAAAGACGACTTTTCTGGGGATGGCATAACCCGACCGGAACCGTACGACGATGTGGTTGAATATGTGTCCCTGGATGAGCTTCGGTCCCTCAAAGGATGTCAAAGACTCGAGATCGTGAGCCCTCAAGGGCTACCTCCAGCCGAAGAGGCCCAACCTTACAGTTTCGCTCTTCAAGCGAGCGGCGGTGTTCCGCCATATACGTGGGCGTGGGTGGGAACGGCCCCGAGCGGCCTCAGTTTGAGCCAGACGGGAATGCTATCCGGGGTGGTCCCCGCGGGCTGTGGGTCACAGCTTGCCTTCACGGCGATGGTCTGTGATTGGGCGGGACAGAGTGTTTCATGGGAGGGATGGCTTCCCGTGCGCCGAAAACCCTTGATGATCACAACGGTGGAACTCCCTGTGGGATATGAAGGTTCATCCTATACGGCTCAAATCGCCGCCGATGGAGGATACGGGGCATACAACTGGACACTGTCCGCTGTTCCCGCATGTCCCAGTGGTCTGAATTGCTTTGGCAATTCGTTGAGCGGCGTGCCGGCTGCAGGATCGGCGGGTGCCTATGTGGTCACGGCCGAGGTTTCAGACGGGTGCGGCCGTTCGGCGCAAAAGACCTTCGGCCTGACCATTCACCCGCCGTCGGCCGGCGGAGACAACGGCACAGGTGGCGGCGGGGGCGGTGGTGGCGGCGGCGGGGGCGGAGGCGTCCCGACGACGTACAGCGTGAGCATCAGCAATCAGGGGACGACGAAATCCTATCGATCCAACAACGGCACCTGCGTGCCCATGCCGACGAACTATAACGCGTCCTTTGGGGGACTGGGTGCGGGAGTTACCATAACTTTTTATTCCGGTGACACATGTTTAGGTTCCCCTATTCTCTCCGGGACCATGGCGTCTTTGGACCGAAACGGAGACCTGTTCGTTTGGATTGCATGCACGGGCAATAGCACCTGTTCGGCAAACTAACAGGGTGTTTGAAGGAGGCGTATTGCATGGCGGCTGAAGGGCCTCCTCGAACAAAGAACCCAAAGCAGAAAGCCTGAGAGGCTTGCGATAAGTGGTGGATTTAGATCCAGCTGGACAGGATACGGGAGGGTCCTTGACGGCCCAAGAAAATAAGGCAACGCGAGACCGCGAGCCCAAATAATCAGCGAGGGCCTCAGTGGTCACAAGTTTATATGGGAATTTCAAAAAGGATGAGCAGTGGTGGAAACCGTTCAGGCACAAAAGAAGCCCATCGGCCAGCTTTTGAAGGAAAAGGGCTATCTCCAGGACGAACAGATCGACTTTGCCCTTAAGGAACAAAAGGCCACAGGCGAGCGGGTGGGCGAGGTCCTCACGCGTTTGGGGATCGTCACCGAATTCGAAATGGCGCAGGTGCTCGCGGATCAAACCGGCCTGGCTTTCTGGGACCCTCGGGGCGTGGCGCCCGAACCGCGGGCGCTTCGAAAAATCCCGCCGGGCTTTGCGCGGGACCGCTCCGTTTTGCCCTTTAAGCTGGAAGACGGCATGCTTCATGTGGCGGTGGGCGATCCCATGGATCGGGGGGTTCAAGACGGCCTGGCTTCTTTTGTGGGCTCTCGATGCAAAACCTACGTGGGCCCTGCGGCGGAAATCCGCAGAATCGCCGAAAGGCACTATCACTTCCTGCAGAACCCTCCCGAACAAAACCTGCAAAACCTGCAAAGCCGCCTGGCCGCCAATCCCAACACTCCCTTTTCCATGGACGATTTGTGGACGGACCTTCTGAACTACGCCATCTTGAATCGGGCCACCGACGTGCATCTGTCCCCCACGGATCGAACGACCCGCTTCTTTGTCCGCACGGACGGTTTCTTGGAACTGGCTTTTGTGTTTCCATTAGTGGTTCACCAGCGCTTGATCAGTTCCCTCAAGGCCCGAGCCGGCATGGACATTGCCGAACAGAGGCTCCCGCAGGACGGCCGGTGGCGCTTTCCATTTATGGGTGAGATGTACGACCTTCGCATTTCCACGGTGCGCTCGCCTTTCGGCGAAAACCTGGTGATCCGCCTTCTGCCCACCCAAGCCGTGGTGCTTCCTTTGGATTCTCTCGGGTTCAGCCGGGAGGAAGTGCGCTCCATGGAGTCGCTTTTCCGGAAGCCCTACGGCATGATTCTCATTTCCGGTCCCACAGGAAGCGGCAAAACCACCACCCTGTACAGCGCCCTGCGCATGCTCGATGTGATTCACCTAAACGTCCTCACCGCCGAAGACCCCGTGGAATACCGCTTTCCGCTCATTCGCCAAACCCAGGTGGCGGAAGACATCGGGTACGACTTTGCCGATGCGGTGCGCCATTTTTTACGTCAAGACCCCGATGTGATTCTCATCGGCGAAATCCGAGATGAAAAAACGGCGGGCATGGCCGTTCGAGCGGCCATGACGGGCCATTTGGTGCTGTCCACGGTGCATGCCAACAATGCGCTGGCGGTGATCGCACGGCTTCGGGACATGAGCGTGTCCTTGGACCTTCTGGCGACGACGCTTCTGGGCACGACGGCGCAGCGGCTCGTGCGCAAAGTGTGCCCTTACTGCCGGGCGCCCTACCGGCCGAACGCCGAGCTTTTAGCCCGTTACGAACTGCCCGCGGACCGAGACTACTTCTGCGGGACGGGGTGCGCGACCTGTCGAGGTCGAGGGTATTTGGGGCGGACGGCCGTGACGGAAATCCTTCGCGTGTCCGAGGCGTGTCGCGGGCTCATCGCCGAAGGGAAACCCCTACGAGAATTCATGAATCTTCTCGCGGCGGAAGGGTTTCAGGACATGCGAGCCAGTGCCGCCCGAAAAATCGCCGCCGGGGAGACCACCGTGGAAGAGGCGGAGAGGGTTTTGGGCTGATGCCGCTCTACGTCTATAAAGCCTTGGATGCCCAGACGGGTCGCACCATCGAGGATAGAGGTGAATTTCGGGACCTTCAGGAACTGTTTTTGTTCCTTCGGGCCCGAAACTGCATCCTCGTGCACTATCGGGAACGCAAAGAAACCGTAAGGAGGCTTTTTGCCAGGGTCAGAAGGTTGGAACTGGCCGAATGGTGCCGAAACCTGTCCTTCCTGCTGGCGGCCGGTGTGCCTATCGTGCAGGCACTGGAAGATCTTCGTCGGGGTACGGACAATATCCTTTTACGGGATGCCCTGCGCAGTGTGCTCCACCTGCTGCAGGAGGGGTTCACTTTTGCTGAAAGCCTGAAAAAATACCCCAAGGTTTTTCCTCCCGTTCTATGCAGTCTGGCCGGAATCGGAGAGGAAACGGGTCGCTTGGACAAAACCCTGGAAGACGCCGCCGTCCATTTCACCCGCGTGGACGACATGATCTCCCAGACCAAGAGAGCCCTCTGGTATCCGTGCTTTATCGTGACGGCCATGGTGTTGGCGTTGGGCGTTTGGTTCATTTACGTGCTTCCGAAGGTCTTCACGCTGTTTAGGGAGATCCAGCTGAGCCTGCCGTTGCCGACGCGGCTTCTCATGAAGGTCGTGGAAGTCGTCCAACGCTATTGGCCGCTCTTTCCTGCCGCGGCGGTCCTTCTCATCGTTCTCTGGATTTTTTCGCGAAAATCTGAAAAGCTGAGACTCTCTCTGGAGCGCGCGGTCTTGCGGACTCCCATTGTGGGCCGCGCCTGGCGTTTGTCCATTCTGGCTTTCTTTTTCGAATACATGAGTCTTCTTCTGGGCTCGGGATTGGACATGCTGCGAAGCCTGGAACTCCTGGGTCACAGTGTGCCCAGCCGAAAATTGAAAACCCTGGTACCCGTTTTGGAAAATTCCATCAGCCAGGGGGCGTCCCTGTCCGAATCGTGCGAAGCCACACGGTTTTTCAACCTTATGGAACTTCGCATGCTCAAGACCGGTGAAGAGGCGGGGAAACTGGTGGAGCAATTGAAACTTCTCGGTTCCTTTTACTATAAGCAGTTGATCACCTTTGTGGAAACGTTACCGAAAGTGTTGGAACCCGTCCTCTTGAGTGTCGCCGGTGTGGTGTTTTTGGGCATCGTCTTGGCTTTGTTGGGGCCCATCTATGAGCTGATCGGAGCCATAGGGAAGATGCGATGACCGTGCCCGATTACCTGCAGTTTTTCGGCTTTCAGGACTATCCCTTTCGGCTGACGCCCGACACCCGCTACTTTTTCCCGTCTTCGAGACATAAAGCGGTTCTGGAAACGATTCGTTACGGACTGGCCCGAGGAGAAGGGTTTTTGGTCTTGGTGGGAGACCCCGGTATCGGCAAGACCATGCTGTTGCGAATCCTCCTCAAAGATCTCAATGAAGACCGCTACAGGACGGCGCTCATCATGACCCCGGCTCTGGAGCCCAAAGAACTCCTGCAGGCCGTTTTGGAAGACGTCCGGTTGCCTTTCGATCCCACCGACAGCAAGGAACGGCTGTTGCGCGCCTTTCAGCAGTACCTGCTTGAAGAGGCAGTCAACGGCAGGCAATTCGTCCTGGTGGTGGACGAGGCCCAAAACCTTCCCGCGGAAAGTCTCGAGGAAATCCGCCTTCTGTCCAATTTGGAGACGGAAGACAAAAAGCTCATCCAAATTCTTTTGGTCGGCCAATCGTCTCTGGAAGAAAAACTGAATCGCCCGGAACTGCGCCAGCTCAAGCAGCGCATCAGTTTGTGGGAGCGGCTCGAACCTTTATCTTCGGATGAAGTGTCGTGGTACACGCAGTATCGCATGACGCGAGCCGGAGGGGCGGCCGTTCCTTTCGACAAAGGAGCGGAAAAGCTTCTGTGCGATGCCAGCGGGCACGTGCCTCGGTTGATCAACAAAATCATGGATCGAGCCCTGCTGGTGGCGGCCTCCCGGCTCGAGCGGCATATCAGTTCGGAAAGCCTTCGAGAAGCCCTGAAAACCCTTGAGCCCACCCTGGAAAACCCCGTGCCACATCCAAAACGGCGACTCTTCTGGATGTGGATCGCGGTTCTGGTGGTGGCGCTTGGCTTCAGTGTGGGCGTAGGGCTTTGGTGGGTGCTGTGGAGGCAGCCCTGATGCGGA
>Ga0209162_1003731_pt1 | contig 12001 bp, 9 predicted proteins | sample YNPNPMetaG_FD_187121 | JGI IMG/M metagenome (GOLD analysis project Ga0209162, IMG submission 187121) | Anoxygenic and chlorotrophic microbial mat microbial communities from Yellowstone National Park, USA - YNP NP MetaG (SPAdes) (version 2) ...
GATGTCCGGTATACCGATCGGGAACGTCCAACGTCCAACGTTCAACTCTCAACTTTCAATGGGGTGACCGAAGGGGCGCAGCGTGGGCGGGATATGGGGACAGACACGGAATTTGGGGCGACCGAACCTTTTGGCCCGGTGGACCTGACCAAGCGCAGGTCGGACGGTCCCACCGGCTGTGGCGCTCAGATATGGGGACAGACACGATGTCCGATATGCTGATCTGGAACGTTCAAGGTGAAACGTTCAACTCTCAACTTTCAATGGGGTGACCGAAAGGGCGCACGGTGGGCGGGATATGGGGACAGACACGGAATTTGGTCGGCTCGATGCCGCTGGTCTGGTCAAGCCAGACGGCTTAGGGCGCCAGTTAAGGTTTCATTTGGGCAATAAAGCGGACATTGAAGTTGCGAATGGATTCCGAAAAAAGCCCAGTTTTGTTGAGGTCTGAAGCTTATCATGGAGTTCGGCACAGCCGCAATTGGACAGTCTCAGCGCGGCGCGACAGAGCGCCGAGCTTGCAACGAACGCCTTTGCCTCGACGGGATCAGTCGGTTGCGGCTGCGCCGACCTGGGAAATACGCGGGCTGGGAATCGGATTTGGACGAGACGATTGAGCTTGATCTGTTGGGCTTTCATGAGCATCAGGGTTGTGTCTTTTTTGCATGCGCACGGGAATTTGCATGGATGCAGACAAGTCAATGACGAAGATACTGCCAACAGACACGCCCGAACTGATGGCACAAGCAGTTCGCGAAGCCGTGGCACGCCTTAGGGCGGGCGAGCTGGTGGCCGTGCCCACTGAAACAGTTTATGGTCTTGCGGCAAACGCACTCGACGGGCGCGCAGTAGCGCAAATTTTCGAGGTCAAAAATCGGCCCCCGCGAAATCCGATCATCGTACATGTGGCGTCGATTCGCATGGCTCAAGAATGTGTTGCGGAGTGGCCAAGAACTGCGGATTTGCTTGCAAACGCATTTTGGCCGGGGCCGCTGACGCTCGTTCTTCCAAAGGCAAAGTGCATCCCCGAGGTTGTCACTGCCGGTGGCGATACAGTGGGAGTGCGGTGGCCGGACCATCCGGTGATCCATGCGGTAATCAATGAATGCGGGTTTCCACTTGCTGCACCGAGCGCCAATGTCTCGAGTCAGCTTTCGGCCACGAGTGCGCAGCACGTCCAGAGATGCCTTGGCAACAAATTGCCGCTGATCCTCGACGGCGGTCCGTGTCCGATTGGGATTGAATCAACAGTGCTTGATCTGACTTGCGACCCACCACGTGTGTTGCGACCCGGGTTGATTCATGAATCTGCCATTTCTGCCGTGCTTGGCCGAGCGGTTGCGCCGGCGCAAGGCGGGAAACAGGATGAGCCTCTGCGAAGCCCGGGCCAGATGCTGCGACATTACGCGCCCCGGGCGCGGTTGTTCGTGTGGCGGTGGGACGACGAAACGACCCTGCAGGTTTTGTTGACAAAACACAATTTGGCGGCTGCTTCATGCCATTTGATCACTCACCTGCGTCCGCCAACGCAGATCAAATTCGGCAGCGTTGTGGTCCTGCCAAGAGATGTTCGGGCTTACGCAAGGGTGCTTTATGCCGCTCTGCACGAGTGCGACGACGCCGGTGCCTCTGCGATCATTGTACGTGCGCCTCCGGAAAATCCCGAGTGGTCTGCCATAGCAGACCGGCTCGCGCGGGCGTCTGCGGGCGAAGTTCCTTCTTGAGGCGCATTTCGAGGCCGGAAACGTTGCATTTCTTGCGGGTTTGTGATTTGCCTGCCATTCTTTGTGGCGTTCAATGACACGAAATGGCAAATCGGAGACATCGCCCGGCGCCAGCCGGACCCCATTCCCGCGGGTGTTTTGGGTGGCGAATGCAATAGAAATCCTCGAGCGGTTCGCCTATTACGGCATCTATTTCGGGTTCGGCATATATCTGACTCATCTGGGCTATTCCCGGGATCAGTTGGGGTACATCCAAAGTTTGTTTTTGTTGCTCTCGTACGCAATTCCCGTGGTTTCGGGCACATTTGCGGACCGATATGGATTCAAGCCAGTGCTGATTGTGTCGTATCTGGCCTACTTGCCGTCGATCCTGCTGCTGATGTTGACCAAATCGTTCTCGGGCATTGCATTGACGATGCTGAGCATTGGGCTTGCGGCCGGTATATTCAAGCCGCTGATTGCCGGAACAGTCCGCGTCACAACAGATACAACCAACAAAACACTCGGATTCGGGATTTTTTACGCGATGGTGAACGTGGGAGGGTCGTTTGGCCCAATTGTTGCGGGCCGCTTGAGAGCGATTTCGTGGAACTACGCGTTTCTCGCCGCTGCAATAGCAGTGGCACTGATGCTGGTCATCACGCTTTTGTTTTACAAGGAACCGCCACGACAACGCCAAACGCAAACGCTCGGACAACGAATTGGCGAGATTGGACGTGCATTGGCAGATGTGAAATTCACCGCGTTTTTGATTCTGTTGGGCCTGTTTTTCTGGCTGCCGTTTTGGGCGTTTTTCAACCTTTGCGCGCTGTACGTGGACAGCAATCTTGACACGGCAAGACTGTATCAGGACATGCGGTCGGTGTTGGGCGCAAGCGTTGCCGGGTTTTTTGCGCGCAAAGGCGAGGATGGCTCGCTGCGGGTCATTGGCGAAACGATCTCGCACACGGGCTACATCATCATGATTCTGCAGCTTGGGATTTCGCGCGTATTCGAGAGATTCCGCCCAATGCCATCTTTTCTTTTCGGGCTTGGCGTTGCGGCTGCCGGGCTCAGTGTAATTGGCGCGGCGCGCGTGCATGGAGTGTCGCTGGTGTTCGTGGGCATTTTGCTTTTCGCGGTAGGCGAGATGATTACCTCGCCCCGGATTCAGGAGTACATTACGTGGATTGCACCGAAGGAAAAAGCGGGGTTGTACATGGGCTCGAATTTCCTTGCGGTGATGATTGGTGGGTTTTTGAGCGGGATTGTTTACACGAAACTCTACGCGTGGTTTACCGCAGGCGAACGGCCCGAGCTTGTTTGGTATGCCATGGCGGCGCACGTTGCCGTGGCAATTGGCGTGTTTGCGCTTTTCGTCAGGATCGGAGGCGAGTTTCGTGAACAGTCGGCTTAGCCCGGGCATCTCACCGACCAACCAAGCGCACCCAACCGTTATTTCGACGAGATTTCCGGGTTGGCGCAGCACCGCGTCGGCCCCGGCACACGCGAGCAGTGTAGGTCAGATGTCAACGGCTTTGCTCAGCTCCAATTTGGCAGGTAATCCACGGGGAATTTCCAAGGCGGTCTGTATTCGGGGATCGAGCGGCGGGCGGCTTCAGGATCGCCGACGATTTGTTCTTTTGCCGGGTCGAACTGAATGGAACGGCCCAGCCGGTAAGAAAGCACGCTGAGCACGATTGGGACATCGACTTTGACGTGATAAAACACGCTGCAACTGGGCTGCTGCCTTGACTTGATTGAATCAAGCCATTCGCGTTCGTGGCCCGGGGAAGGAGGAATGCTCGGTTGCGGCGGCTGCTTGTCTTGCATCCGTTTACCCTCGGCCATGACTCTGAACATGCCGTAATTGGCATAGAGGGTGCCGTTGACGCCATGGAAGTAGATTCCGAGCCGTCTTTCGGGTTCGGCGTCGCCACGCATGACAAAATCGAAGCTGTTGGTCAGCGAGAGCATCCATGTCATTGTGAGCTTGGGATACTGCCAGAGCACCTCGTGATGGTCATAGGCGTCGCCGTCGTCCTTGACGATGTATCTGCCACCGGCGGAGCTGACGCGTGTTGGGTACCCCAGATCGAGAGCCCATATCGGAAGGTCTATGATGTGCGGTGCCATTCCGGGGGTCCAGCCACCGCTGTACTCGAGCCATGAGCAATGGTTGTACGATTCACGGGCAAGAATCGGGTTAAAATCGCACTTTGGCGCAGGACCACACCAGAGGTCCCAGTCAAGCCCCGGCGGGGGAGTGCGCACGTCGCTTTTGCCGACTCCTTCGACGCCCTGGTTCATGACGTTGAATGTGCGAACGACGCCAATCGGGCCGAGAAGCCCCGCGCGAACATACTCGACAACGCGGCGATAATTCTCGCCAGCGTGTATCTGGGTGCCGATCTGGCTGATGCGGTTGTGTTTCTTGACGGCATTTCGGACTGCGAGGCTTTCAGCGAGATACAGGGTCATCGGTTTCTGTATGTAAATATCCTTTCCTGCCTCGCAAGCTGCGATTGCAATCAACGCATGCCAATGCGGCGGGGTTGCGATTATGACTGCGTCGAGGTCGGGCTGCTGAAGCATTTCACGGAAATCGCGATACCCTTTGCATGTGTCCTTGAATTGTGCGACGACCGAATCACAGCGTTCCTTCCACACGTCGCAAGCGGCCGTAACTACGACATCCTTGTGTTTGGCGCATTCGTTCAGATTGACCCGCCCCATACCGCCGCATCCGATCAACCCGAGGTGAATTCGACTGTTTGGTCCGGTGGGGGGGCCAGATTGTTCCTCAGCGTTTATCAGAGGCCGCGCTGCGAAACCTATGGCGGTGACCGTGGCGGCTTTTTCAATGAACTTGCGCCGGCTGACTTCGTTGTTCTTGTTCATATTCGTGTGGAATGAGTGTGGTGATGCAGTCAATCTCGCAGCATTTCAAATGCTGGAGTGAACGGGGGACAAGGTTGACATGCAGTTGCCGTCCCTTGCCATCGCGAAACCAAGGCCAACATATTTCTCAGCGCGGCGCAGCCGCAGCCGAAGCTCGTGTCGTGACAACTGCGCTGGTTGCAGGAATACTGCTGTGTCGCGCTGTTCTGAGCGGAGCGACTTCGTCGCCCACGGGGGGAGATGGGAGTGGGATCAATTGCCACACAGCTTGGAGACAGAAGTTTCGAACGGTCCGCTAATCTGCGATTTCTGTGCAGATTTTCCAATACATGTACCACGGTGGCAAATTGCTTGGTGCTGCGCCGCGCTGCGGGGGGCGCGCTCAATTCCGCCGAACGACTTGTCCGGAGTGCTGCGATGTCAAGGTGCATAACAAGGACAGTCGGAACGGATTCTGAGTGACGCGGTGTGGAAGTCAAGCGCGCCGGTAGGCATCTCAGATTTGTAGATGTGAACACCGTGGCCGATGCGTGCCTGGCCCGGAAATCGAGCCGGGCTGAGCGGGGCGATCTCATTGCCCTCGGGGGAGATGCGAGTGAGATCGTCTGACGAACAGTTCGAAGACAAAAGTCTCGAACGATCCGCTGATTTGCGATTGCTGCGGAGATTCTACAATTTCGTGCTTTGGTATGACGATGATTGGGAAGCGATGGAAAACGCGAGCCTCGCACTTTCTCTTGAGATGTTGTTGGCTGGGCCTGCGTTGGAGCGGGCGTATGCTGAGTGATTTCGTTGGCCAACGCGTTATTTGGCCGGGGACCGAATTCGCGGCGGAAGCTCGCCAATGAACAACTTTGTCTTGCAATTCTTGGAGCAAGAACAACATGTTGGTGGTGGAATTGGCAATTGCATGAAAGCGATATTCATCTTACTGGCACTGGTCACCGCCCGAATTGCACTGTCAGCAGAACCAGCGACAGTTGCAAGTCCCACACCATATCCGGCACGCATGCGTTGGTGGGGCGAAGCAAGGTTTGGTCTGTTCATCCATTGGGGACCGGTCTCGCTCAAGGGCACCGAGATCGGCTGGTCACGCGGCGGGGAACGCCGCGGCTACGGGTCTCGAGGGACGGAAATACCTGTTGAGACGTACGATAATTTGTACCGGCAGTTTAACCCGACAAACTTCAACGCGCGCGAATGGGTTGACATCGCGAAGCAGGCGGGAATGAAGTATCTGGTTTTTACAAGCCGACATCACGACGGTTTCAGCATGTTCGACACCAAAGCCAGCGATTACAAAATCACCTCACCGAACAGCCCTTTCCGGAGGGACGTGGTTAAGGAGCTGGCGGATGCCTGTCACGAAGGCGGCTTGCGGTTCGGGCTTTACTACTCGCAGCCCGACTGGCATCACCCGGACGCTTTCACACCGGACCGGCACGGCAATTATCTTGCCTACCTCAAACAACAGGTAACCGAGCTGTGCTCGAATTACGGGCAATTGGACATATTGTGGTTTGATGGACTGGGCAAGTCGGCACGCGACTACGACGGCGAAGGTCTGGTGAGGATTGCACGGTCCTTGCAACCAAACATCATCATTAACAACCGCACCGGCCTGCCCGAAGACCATGACACCCCGGAACAACGCATCGGCAATTATCAGGACAACCGCCCTTGGGAGTCGTGCATAACGATTTGCCAGCAGTGGGCATGGAAACCCAACGACACGTTGAAATCCCTCGCTCAATGCATTCGCACGCTGGTTTTTTGCGCCGGCGGTGACGGCAATTTGCTGCTCAATGTCGGGCCGATGCCAGACGGGCGGATCGAGCCGCGTCAGGTCGAACGTCTCAAGGAAATAGGCGCGTGGCTCAGCAAGCACGGCGAAAGCATTTACGGCACGCGCGGCGGTCCATGGAAACCCACCAGCACCCTCGCAAGCACAAGAAAGGACAACACCATATTCGTTCACATTCTCAAATGGGACTCGGACAAGATCGTGTTGCCGGGCATTCCGAGAAAAGTCTTGAAAGCTTCTGTGTTGGGACATGGGAACGCAAACTTCGAGCAGCAACAAGACACCCTGGTCATACGTGTCGCGGAATCCGACCGTGACCCGCTGGATACTGTGGTGCGGCTTGAACTGGACGGCTCGGCAATGGACATACCGGCCTTGTCCACGTCAACCGTCAAGGCAACAGCATCGAATGTTTATCAGAACATGACGAACGAGTACGGACCTGAAATGGTTTTGGATAACGACCTCGAGACGCGCTGGGCCACGGATGCCGGCACAAAACAGGCGTGGATCGCCATTGACCTTGGAAAACCTGTGCCCGTGTCGCGCGTCGTTATCCGCGAAGCTGTTCCGTACGACGGGCGTGTGAAACAATTCGAGTTTCAGTACAGAGCTGAAAGCGGATGGAAAACAATTTTCACCGGCAACGGGTTGGGCAGATCATTCGACCGGCGTTTCGATCGGGTCACCGCCCGCGAGTTCAGACTCAACATTCTCGATGCCACCGAAGGCCCGACCATTTCCGAAATCCAGCTTTACCCAGCCGGGGGAAAAGCCTGACAGGTCCGGTTGGTGGGAACTGTAAGTTGATTCGAAACCATAGTTCATTCGCTGTTGGCATATGAACTCCCTGCAAATCCGCGCGCTGGTGCTGTCTTTGTGCGGTCTGCTTTGGCATGTCGTGCCTGCGACCGCTGCACAGGCCGAATCCGATTCCTCTTCACCGGTGGTTCTTCAAGCTGGTGCGGAGTGGATTCCGTTGCGGGTCGAGCTGGATATTGAGCCCGGATCGGCCCTCGATTTTTCTTCGATGGGCCTCACGGAAGCTCCGGCGGGCAAGCACGGGCGAGTAATTGCAAGGCCTGACGGCCAGTTTGCGTTTGCCGATTCGCCGGATATGCCGCGCAGGTTTTATGGGGTGAACCTTTGCTTTGGTGCGCAGTACATCGACCGTGCCGAGGCAGATCGCCTCGCAGAAAGGCTTGTGCGGCTCGGATACAATGCGCTTCGGATACACCACTATGAACGCGACTTGACCGACGGCCAGTCCCCAACAACCCGGCTCAATTCCGAGAAGCTCGACCAATTCGACTACCTGATCGCGGCGTTGATCAAGCGCGGAATCTATCTGACAACCGACCTCTATGTCTCGCGCAGCGTGCCATGGCGTGAGATCGGTGTTGACCGCGATGGTCGAATCCCCATGGACACGTTCAAGATTCTGGTGCCGGTTCATGATGGCGCATGGGAAAACTGGAAACAATTCACCCGGTCGCTGCTGGGTCATGTCAATCCATACACCGGCCGGCGCTATGCTGAAGAACCTGCGTTAGCGTGGCTCTCCATGATAAACGAAGGAAACTTCGGCAATTTCTATCGCGAGCTGCGCACGATTCCGGAGTGGACGCGTGCATGGAACCGCTGGCTGAACGCCAAATACGGCGGTCGTGAGGCGCTTTCAATGGCATGGGGCGCAGAACTCAAGAATTCAGAAAACCCCGCCGCAGGCACGGTCGCGTTGCCCGAAAACCTTCGAGGCGAAGGCCCGCGCCCGCGCGATTGCATCAGGTTTTTGTCGGACACCGAGCGCGACATGATCGAGCGGATGCGGCAGTTCCTGCGTGACGAGCTTGGCTGTCAGGCTTTGATCAGCAATGCAAATTCGTGGACATATTTTGTGACCGACCAGGCTGCACGTTCTGCGTACGATTACGTGGACGATCATTTCTACGTCGATCATCCCCAGTTTTTGGAGAATCCGTGGCGGCTCCCGAGCAAGTGCCCCAACACCAGCCCGCTTGCCGAGGGCGCAACAGGCGGTCGAAGCAAAGCTTTCACCCGCTTGAGCAACAAGCCGTTTACAATCACCGAATACAACTACTCGGGGCCGGGCAGATTCCGCGGTGTCGGCGGCATTTTGACCGGTGCTCTCGGAGCTTTGCAGGGGTGGGGCGGCATTTGGCGCTTCGCGTACAGCCACAGCAGACAGGCGATGTTTACACCGTCCCAGATGGGTTATTTCGATCTTGCGAGTGATCCGCTGGGCCAGGCCTCAGAACGCGCGTCGCTGTGTCTGTTTCTGCGCGGTGATATGCGCCCCGCTCCGCATTTGATCTCGATTGTTATGAGCCAGAGCGACCTTGCTGAACCGGCGTCGCGTATCCCGAACCTGCATCCGCAGTGGCACTGGGCTGCGTGGGTTACAAGGGTGGGCACCCGGGTCGTCGGCTCACCTGCTGAGCCATTGCCAGACGACATCATTTTCCCGTTGGGTTGGCAAACGCCGGCATCCGCATGGAAAGCTGCGCACGTTGCGGACATTAATCCGTACAGTCTGACCGACGGGCGGTTGGTTGACCTGCTGCGGTCACGTGGAATCCTGACGTCCGACAACCCGACTGATCCGGCGCGCCGGGTCCTGCAAAGTGAGACTGGCGAAATCTGCATCAACGGTCCCGAGAACACTCTTGCCATCGACACTCCACGCACGGCCGGCGGTTATGCGCCTGCCGGCAAAACGGTCAACTCACCAACCGGTGGAGTCAGAGTAACGACCAATGGCAGCGACGCCACAGTATGGGTTAGCGCGCTTGACACTGCGCCAATCCGCAACAGCCGCCGCTTGCTGGTGACGCATCTGACAGACCTGCAGAACACCGGCATCAGGTACCTCGAGAAAGCAAGACAAACTCTCCTCGCATGGGGCACACTGCCGCACCTGGTGAGAGCGGGGCAGGCAGAGGTCGCCATCAAGATTGACAATGCCGCCCGATCAAAAGTCTGGGCATTGTCAACCGGAGGCAAAAGGATTGCACAGGTCCCGGCACAGGCGGAGAATGACACGTTAACATTCACGGCCGATGTTGCGGGAGACGTGCAGGCCGGGGCGCGCATGTTGTACGAGATCGCCGAACGCTGACAAGACGCGCACCGATCAGAGCGGCTGGCCGCTCGCCAACGTGACCGGGTGTTTGCAAACTTGTCCGGGATCCGAAAGCGCTTGACACATCCGTTTGCTGCTGTGACTCTTCCGAGTGTTTGTCGTAAAGTTTAATCAGTCGGTGCATTGCACAGGTCGGTTTGAATCAAGGATCAGGCATATGGCTACAACACTTCGAGAAACTCGCTGGGCAAATCAAATCCGGAAAACACTTGCGACTGCAGGCATTGCCGCTCTCGTTTCAACTGCGTTGCACCGGGCAGTTGGTGCGGATTCATACAACTTCAACTCGGGCAACGACAATGGCTGGCAACGGTACTCGCTTCCGGCCATGTGGGCGGCCACGTTCGCGTTCCCGGACGACGGCATGGGCGGAAAGGCCTACCGGATTTATGCTCCGCCCACAGGCGACGATCCGTTCGGATTGGGAAACGCTCGGGCGGGCAGTTTTCTTCCGACGGTGTACACAGGCCGGTTTTACATGGGCGCAGACTTTCTGGCATGGAATGCAAACTGGGAACAGGAAGCCGGCCTTTTGTTTTACCTGCAGGACGTCGGACTTGGCACTTCGGACGGCTACGCGGCAACGTACTCGTCTGGTTACAAACGGCTTTACATCAGCGCTGTGAACGATGAGCGGCCAACAACGGTGGCCGAAGTGGGCAATGGCAATCTCGTCCTTGACCCTTCGCGTCGTTACCGGTTGGTTGCAAGCAGCCACGACGGCTACACACTCGTGTTTCAGTTGTTTGATCTGGCTGAACCTGACAGCCCGGTGATGTCCGCGGTTGGCATGGATGGGTCATATTACAGCGGTTATTGCGGGTTTCTCGTCTTCGAGCAGAGGTACCCGTCAGCCACCGACGGCGCTGAAGCAACATTCGACAATTACATTGCCAAAGTGCCTGCCGATGGTGAAATGCCTGCAATTGTCACAGATTTGCTGCCACCGCCAGCGGGGAAAGCCAGAGAGTTTTATCCGAGAATCAGCGTTTCAATACTGGACCGCGACACAACTGTTGACCCGGCATCGATCAAATTCTTCCTTGATGGCCAACTGATACCAAACAGTTCCCTGACAATTGAGCCGGCGGTCGTGAAAGCGAGCAACCCGGCCAATATGGCAAGGGATTTCAGCGGGGCGACTGCAAGTTATGACATCACTACTTTGTTGCCGTGGGGAAGCAAGCACACAAACGCCGTTGTTTTCACAGACAACACCGGAAAGTCCTACACAAACACATGGACGTGGACATCCGAGTATCCGCTGCTTCCCGCCACGAAGAGTCTTCCAATAGGCAGCCTCGGCGTCAGAGGGTTCGATTTCCGCACGGTCCAAAGTGACAACGGCGGTGTCAACCTCGCAAACAGCCTTGCGCGCGCAAGACTGCAGTTGGCTGTTCCACCTCAGGTCCCGATTGACCGCAGTGCAACAGGGATCGTTCAGGTTTTGGACTGGGACAAGAAAAACGAGCCGCCGAACAATGTTCCGGGTTTGTGCGCCGGCTCTTACATCAACATCGCAGTCGAATGCAGTGCGTATCTTGAATTGAAAGCGGGGACCTATCGTTTCCACATCATCAGCGATGACAGGTCCGGATTGTATTCAGGGCTGGCGGACACTGCCGACATGCTCGTTTTGTGGGAAAACCCGGATTCAACTGCAAACGCAACTTTCGAGTTTGCAGTCGAAGCGGACGGGCTTTACCCGGTACATCTGATTTGGGAAGAAACCGGGGGGGCAGCAAAACTGCAACTGTTTTCTGTGAATCCGGGTGACCAGTCGGAAATCCTGGTCAATGACCCGTCCAATCCTCCCGGCGTGATCAAGGCATGGTATCCGTTGGTCTGTTATTCGGCAGAATCAATTACCGGGCCATGGACCGTCGAGCGCACCGCTTCAAACGCGATTAACACCGTTAATATCGCCGGCTCTGATTGTGCATCAGCGGTGGTGGGATCGATGGTGACCGGCGGACGATTCACCACGCCCGTGTCAACAGCGACGCGTTTTTATCGCATCGAAGCTCCACGGAAAGTCAGGATCACCAAATTTGAAAAAGGCAGCACCACGGTGCAGATAGACTACGTCCTTGAGTAGTCCATTGAACTGCGATCCCGGGCAATCCACGCAGCAATCGCAGATTAACGGATCGTTCGAAACTTTTGTCATCGAACTGTTCAGCCATCGAGCCCCAAATTCATTGCCCCGTAGATGACGAAGTCGCCCCGGTCAGCGCGGCGCGACAGAGCGGTGTTTCTGTACCGGGCGCAGTCGTCCCGGCCGGAGCGTTTGGTTGCGGCTGCGCCGCGCTGAGGTTAACCCTGCTCGGAGTGTTCTCGGTGGTATGCTCTGGGTATTTTCACCACAGAGGGCACCGAGCACACAGAGGGTAGTGAGAAACCCCGACAAGTTCTGAATGGTGCGGGGTG
>Ga0209162_1003737_pt1 | contig 11991 bp, 10 predicted proteins | sample YNPNPMetaG_FD_187121 | JGI IMG/M metagenome (GOLD analysis project Ga0209162, IMG submission 187121) | Anoxygenic and chlorotrophic microbial mat microbial communities from Yellowstone National Park, USA - YNP NP MetaG (SPAdes) (version 2) ...
TGAAAAGGAGCAGATCCACGCCTGAGGACAATAGGGAGGAGCGGGTTTGTTGTAGATCTGGCAGCGCGGGTGAAAGCCCCGCTGCGAGGATCCCGTCGGGGGCGATTCTTCAGGAATTGTGATGTAAAAGGGGGTGGAGACATTAATGGGACCGCTAAAGCAACGCATGGACTGGGCCTCGCCTGAGCTGGCCTTGAAACTGGTCCGCTCCGGACGCTTCGAAGGAAAGAATAGGCGCCAGATGGAGTTAGCGGCAGCGATAAAGAAACTCATGAAAGATGCCTCTTGCGCCGAGGACTATCGGGCGGCCCGCAAGCTCGTCGGGGATCTGAGGACCGTCAGCAGGGGATCGTGGTTCATCGAGGGCAGCATCAGGGAAAGGGACCACCTGCTCGCCAAGTTCGAGGCGGGCGACTACGTCTACGACCTCTGCTTCAGCCCCGACGGCCGCCGCCTGGCGGTGGGCTCGGGGGACGGCTTCGTGTGGTTCCTCTCCCTGGACGGCCTGCGGGGCAAGAAGCCCGAGGTGCTGGGCAGGTTCGAGGTGGGGTCTTGGGTCACCGCGGTGCACTTCAGCCGCGACGGAAGCCACCTGGCCGTGGCCGCCGAGGACGGCAGGATGCGCATCATCACCGCTCCCGTCCGCAAGGGCGACCAGGCGACCGCGCTGAAGCCGCTTCTTCCCTCGAGGAAACCGCGGGGGGAGGGAAGCATTCCCAGGAGCGCGGTCCGCTTCAGCCCGGACGATGCCATGGTGGCCCACGGCAACCTCAAGGGCCTGCGGGCTGCCTTCGTGGGCGGTTTCAACGACCCGTTCCTCGACCCCATCATTAGCGACTTCAGGGATGATGATGGTTCACTTAAGGGATTACAGGCAACCGCTGTGGACTTCGACCCCTGCAGCAAGGTGCTGGCGGCCTCATTTATCGATGGGTACATCAGGATTTACTCCGTGGATGGACTGTGGGACGCGGCCAAGCCGGAACTGCTGGCCGAACGCCACGTCACCCCAAAGATATGGGCTCTCCGCTTCAGCCCGCTGGAAGGGCTCCTGGCGGTGGGGTACGAAAACGGCTGGGTCACTCTCCTGGCCTGCGATGAGGAGCTCTTAAGCGGACGCCGCGGCAAGCTCATACCGCTGGCCAGGTTGGATATAAGCGGCACGGTTGAGGCACTGGACTTCTGCCCCTGCACCGAGCTGCTGGCAGTAGGCAGTTCCAGCTACCGGGTGGAGGTGCTCTCCTATCGGGAGATCGACCGCGGCTTGAAGACGGTGGCCGTGTGGGACGAGAGGCCCGAATGGGTGTCCGCCGTGGCCTTCAGCCCCGACGGCGAGAAGCTGGCCGTGGGCTCCAGCCGCTACGTCCGCGTCTTCGGCCGCCGCCCCTGAGCCCCGTCTCGCCAGCACTTGAGAGCGCAGGTTGCTTCGCTTGCCATGCGGCCCCCGCCCGGCGGTTTCCGCTGAACTCCCCCCTTTGCCGTGGCTGGGCTCCAGCAAAGGGAAGGCATCTTGAGCCGATGCGGGAATTCGCAAGCATGGTCAAAAGGCATACGGAGGTTGTCCTCAACTACTTCCGAGCCAGAGTCACCAACGCCTCGGTGGAGGGCATGAACCGCAAGGCCAAGGCAATCTACCATAGGGCCTACGGCTACAAGTCCATTCCAACCTTCCGCTGGCCTTGTATCATGAACCAAGGAACCTTCCGATGCCGGAAACCACCCACGAATTCCTATGAGGAGCTAGAATCTTGTGAGGAGCTGACTTTTTATCGTTGCCCCACTCTACAATTAAGAGGGATTGACGAGAGCGCGTTGAAGTAACTAGCAGATAGTCGGAAAGATTGCTTGGACAGGTGTTAATATGTATGACAGTCGACAAAGATCGTTATTTGATATAAGCGTAGATTCGCATAGAACAACCTTTTCGGGGCATGAATCATTCCCCCTGCGCTACACCTGGCTATATAAGGGCGTTACTAATTGCAGCAAGAACCCTGAGGTTTTCAACCAAGAAGATGCGATAGCAGTGCTTGGCGTAGGAAAAAATATGGTGCGGTCCATACGTTACTGGTGTCTGGCGACAAGAATGTTGGAAGAAGTAGCTTCGCAGAAGAACAGCCGGGCTAAGCATCTGCAGCCCTCCGAGATCGGTTCAGCGATTTTCCTAGGCAAAAAAGCATGGGACCCATATCTCGAAGACATCGGCACCTTGTGGCTCATACACTATCTTTTAGTGACGAATTCGGAAAGGGCAACGACTTGGTTTTTTGCCTTCAACCACGTTCACTACGCGGAGTTCTCAAAGAACTCGTTGGAAAACGCACTTGTTGATTTCTTGAGCAGCAGGAAGCTTTCAGTCCCGTCAAGAAACACCCTCAAGCGAGACATAGACGTTCTGGTCAGAACTTATATACCTGGCAAGACCTCCGGGAAGCTTTCCATAGAAGACGCATACGATTGCCCATTGATCGAGTTGGATTTGTTGAGGCCTTCATACGAGGAGGGGACCTATTCATTCAGCCGGGGGAATCAAGAGAACTTGCCAAACAGCATCTTTGCGTTTGCTTTGGCTGAATTCATCAAGAACCAGGCACAAGGGCGTAAAACAGTGACCTTCGATGAGATAGCCTATGCGCCATATAGCCCCGGGAAAGTATTCAAACTCAACGAGGTATCCCTCAGCGAGCGTTTAGAGGAGATGGGCGAGCTTACCAGGGGGGCTTGGGCCTACGGTGAAACAGCTGGACTAAAGCAATTATACATAAACGACGACCTTGATCCATTTGCGCTATTGGAAGCGCACTATCTGCAAACGGCCCATGTAGGTTAGGAGTTATAGGTTGAGCAGCGAAGTTCTTTTGAGCGAAATATTCAAAGTTCGGTCGCGTTTTCACCGATCGATAAACATCATCCATGACGAAAAAGATATCGAGATAATCGACGGGTATATCCTTACCGATTTAGGAAAGAGTGTTCTTGCGAGAATAGCCCTAAGCCTGGATCCGGAGGAGAGGATTCGCTCATGGTCGATAACGGGCCCTTATGGCTCCGGAAAGTCAGCCTTTAGCCTCTTTCTGCTCAACCTATTGAAGGATCCTAAGTGCGAGGAAGCACAGAGAGCAAGATGCCTTCTTAGAAAGGAAGCCTCGCTGATCCATCAAAGGTTGTTCGCTCGTAACAAGAAGGTTAACGAGAGGGGATACTTCCCAATTATTATAAATGGTTCAAGAATCCCCATTGGCGTCGCTATCCTAGACGCGTTGGATGCTGGTATTGCCAGGTCTTTGAGGTCGAACTCCAAGCTGGCTAAGAGGCGGCAGGATATTTCCAGGCTCAAGAGTGGATTATTAAGTGGCAATAACTTGAAGCCCGAGGATCTCATCCAAATATTGGACGAGTTCAAGCAGTATATCTGCAGAGCCAAAGGATACGCCGGCTTGCTGATGGTAATCGATGAGCTTGGTAAGTTACTGGAGTACTCGGCACTCAATCCGGATCAGGGCGACGTGTTTATCTTGCAGAGCCTTGCGGAATTGGCCAACCGCAGTGGAGAAGAGCCGCTTCTTCTTGTGACCTTACTGCATCAATCCTTTGATAGATATGCTGCCGGGCTCTCAGCGTTACAGCAGCAGGAATGGGCAAAGGTGCAAGGTCGTTTTGAAGATATTCCCTTTATGGAAGCTAACGACCAGATATTGAGGCTTATCGGCAATGCCATTGAAAGGCAGGGAGAGTGCGATGGGCTTCATGCAATCATTGAAGAAGAGGCCCTAAGGGCAGTTTCCTTAAAATTGACTCCCAGCAATATGGCGGACGATGCGTTTAAAGATATCATCAAGGAATGTGCTCCCATTCACCCTACGGTTGCGTTAGTCCTTGGGCCGTTGTTCCGCAGCAAGCTTGCGCAGAATGAGAGGTCCTTGTTCGCTTTTATGACGTCGAGCGAGCCTTTCAGCTTGCACGATTTCCTGCGAAGCAGTAATTGGGAGCACGGCGGAGCAAAGCCGTTCTATCGCTTGGGAAACCTCTATGACTACGTGCTTGCCTCAATGGGAAGCTCTTTATTTATTAGTTACCAGGGCAAAAGGTGGATGGAAATCGAGGAGGCTTTAAACCGCCTCCACAAGGACGCCTCAATAATCGAGTTCGACCTGGTCAAGTCAATAGGCATGCTGGGGATTCTGGGAGACAAAAAGAATATCAAGGCATCTAAGGATATGTTGTATTTCTCCCTTATTGATGGGAGTACGGTTCACAAGAAAGATATCGATGATGCGCTTGAGAGGCTGGCGCACCGCAAGATCATCATCTTTAAGAACTACATGAACGCATACGCTCTATGGGAAGGCAGCGATATCGATTTTGAGGAACGGTTCAAGCAAGGGCTGAACCGGTTAGAACGTACGGGCAAGATCGCTCACCTTATCAGCAGATACATCAATCCATCGCCGATAGTCGCAAAAGGGCATCTGCACAGAACTGGTAACTTCAGATACTTCAAGCCGGTTATCATCGATGCGGAAGCGCTCGAATCATTCATCGAGGAACTTGGCAGCATAGATGATGCGGATGGCCAGGTCGTCTATGTCCTCCCAAGCCAGAAGGATGCCATCGAGGAAATCGCGCACTTCTTGATGCAGAAGACAAAGAAGGGAAAAAGAGCGCTCTGCAAGCAGACGATATTCTCCATGATCAAGAATATCCGTGGGATCCAACAGGCACTCGAGGAGGTATTGGCCTGGGAATGGGTGAAGAGCAACACGCCCGAGATGGAAGGCGACAGGGTTGCTCAGAGGGAGTACCTCGCCCTTCTTGATGATGCCAAGCGCAGGCTGGATGTATTATGCGATGAGTTCTGCAATACGAGCAAATCATACGCGAGCTGTGTCTGGATTTATCAAGGAGAGAGGAAGGACTTCTCAACGGCAAAGCAGCTTTCGGAGTTCTTTTCCGACGTGTTCGACAGGCTATTTAGACTGGCCCCTAAGATCCATAACGAGCTGATCAATCGGGACACGCTTTCATCGTCAGCTGCGGCGGCTCGCGCGTACCTGATGGAGAAGATGATTGAGGCCCCTGAATTGGAGAGGTTCGGGATAGAAGGGACGCCCCCTTCCGTCAGTATGTATATTTCGTTATTCCAGAACACCAAGCTCCACAGGCAGAAGGGCGACACCTTTATATTCAGCGCGGAAGGGCGGGACAACTCGGGTATATTTAAACTATGGGAAGGGATAGACGACTACCTAGATATGGGCAACGGCCGCAGGAAAAGCGTCGCCGGCCTCATCCGTTACCTGGGTAAGCCTCCATATGGAGCCAAGAAAGGTTTAATCCCGGTTATCCTCTTAGCTAAATGCCTCAGTAATCCGGTAGAGATTGCACTTTTTGAGGAGTCGAGATATGTCCCTGAGCCGTCAGCGGCGACTTTTGAGAGATTGGTCAGGGCTCCCCAGAGATTCCAGATCCAACGATACAGCGCGGGTGATTCGCGCAGGGAGCTCATCGATATGCTCGTCTCAATGAACGGTGAAGAAATCGGGAAAGAGAGTAAAACGATAATGGCGGCAGTCAAGCCTATATATGAGCGTGTCATGAGATTGCCAGCCTACTCGAAACAAACAAATAATGTAAGTGGCAGGGCAATAAAAGCAAGGGAAATATTGCTCACTGCCAAAGATCCTCAGAAACTGATCTATCAGGATCTGCCAGAAGCACTTGGCTTAACTGTCATTGACGATAGGGCTGATAGGGGTGTGATTGAGGAATACGCTAAGAAGTTAAAAAGAGTTATTGAGGAACTGGAAAGGTCATATGTAGCACTCTTGATCGATATCGAAGAGTTACTGAGGGAGACCTTCGTTCTTCCTTCCAAGATAAACGAGGCAAGAAGGGTCATGCAAGGCCGGAGTTCACGAATCATTGCGTCGGTTATCGATCTGCGTTTAAAGGCTTTTGCCATGAGGCTTAACGACACCTCATCAGGAGATTTAGAGTGGCTGGAATCCATTGCATCATTTGTGGCTTCGAAACCGGTAAGACAGTGGAACGATGGTGACATGGTGAGGTTTGAAGTGGAGCTGAGGTCACTAGCAGAAAGGTTCAAGGGCGTCGAAGAGGTGCTCATCCTCAAGGGGGAGGCAGTTGGCATACAGGACGCATACGCACTAAGGATTGGCATCATCGATAGCAAAGGCAATGAATATAGGGAAATAGTGAGCTTCCAGGAAGGCAAGAAGGAGCATGTTTCGCAGCTAGCGGACGAGGTTGAAAGGGTTTTTACAGCGAATAAAGAAGACAAAGATATGATGCTGGCATCTCTGGCAGAGCTTGCTAGGAGAATAATCGAGCAAGAAACTAGAGGATAAGCGATGGCCAGGAAGACTGCAACAAGGAAAATCCTAAGCCTATCCGGCGGAAAAGACAGCGCGGCCTTGGCTATCTACTTAAAAGACAAGGTTCCGGATCTTGAATACGTCTTTTGCGACACGGAGAAAGAGTTGCCGGAGACCTATGAATATCTATCGATGTTGGAGTCATTCCTAGGGAAGCGCATTACGGTGCTCAAGCATGATGGGCGCGATTTCGATCACTGGCTTGTCATCTACAACAATTACCTCCCGTCACCACAAGCAAGATGGTGCACCAAGCACTTAAAGCTGGCACCTTTTGAAAGGTATATTGGCAACGATAAGGTGATTAACTACATAGGTATTCGAGCTGACGAAGATAGGGAGGGCTATATATCCCACAAGCCCAACATAAAAGCTGAATATCCCTTCAAAGAAGATGGCATAACGAAGGAAGATGTAATAAGAATACTTGAGGAATCCGGCTTAGGGCTCCCGAAATACTATAGCTGGAGATCCCGTTCAGGATGCTACTTCTGCTTCTTTCAACAGAAAATCGAATGGGTCGGGCTACTGGAGAATCACCCGGATCTCTTCGAGCAAGCCATGAAATACGAGAAGACCGATTCATCAACAGGCAGGAGATTCACCTGGACAGAGGGAGAGAGCCTTAAAGAACTGTCACAACCCGACCGAATAGCCCGAATCAAAGACGATTATTACGGAAGAATAGAAGCAATGAAAAATTGCAGCAAATATCTTAGGAGCAACCTTCTTTCAACTGTCTTTAGTGAAATTGATGGCGATGAAGATTATAGGCGGCCTTGTTTGATATGTACTCTTTAATGATGGTGATAACGAATAGCGGGTAATAGGGGGGTTAATGCAACCAAAAGTGTGTAAATCCATAATCTACCAAGGCTCCCCATACGGTTCATGATCCAGTCTGTCTCACGGTCACGTCCCGTCAAGTGGTGTAAGAAGACCCATCGCGCCATCCTTCTCATGATGATAGCCTAGACGGTTGTCGTTACGAGCTCCTTCACCTCCTCTCTTTTCTCAGTTGCGTTCCATTCGATCTTTTTCATCATGGCCTTAGCGAGAGACTCCAGACTCATGTAACGCCGGGCCACCTGCCACTCGTTGTGCTGCTCAGCAAACACGGGGCCCATCAGCCTATCACCGATGCCCGGTTGGGGAAGATGCCCACCACGTCGGTGCGCCGCCGTATCTCTCGATTAAGCTCAAGTTGAACAGTTTGAAGCCCGATTTCGCCCCCTTGGCGGGATAAAACCGCAGGTAGACGAGTTGCGGCTTCCAAATCGCTTCAAAAACTAGTGCCACGATTAGAAGATATAGTGTTACGTAAGTATTGACATTAAGCGGATAGGCATGCTGCCTTCATCGTGCATGTTTATCAGGAACAAGACCACGCAGGGACGGACCTACCTTTAAGGTGGCGGAGAGTCACTGGGAAGACGGCAGACCCCGCCAGAGGATCATCGCCACCCTGGGCCGGCTGGACCAGCTCAAAGAGAGAGGCGGTGTGGAGGGGATCATGCGCTCGCTGGCCCGCTTCTCCGACAATGTCAAGGTCACCGAGGAATACCGGAGCGGGAAACTCGAGGCGAAGAAGGTAACCAAGATCGGCCCTGACCTGGTGATGGGCCGGCTCTGGAGCGAGCTGGGGATAGGCAGCGCCATCTCCAGCCTGCTCGAGGAGCGCAAGTTCGAGTTTTCCGTGGAGCGGGCGATCTGGCTGGCCACCCTTTCCCGCCTCTTTTTCCCCGGTTCGGACCGCAGGGCCATAGCCAGGGCCCGGGACTTCCGCATCTCCGGAGCCGAAGAACTCTCCCTGCACCATCTCTGGCGGGCCATGTCCTGGCTGGGAGAGGCCCGGGAGGCCATCGAAGATAAGCTCTTTGCCCGCAAACGCAACCTGTTTTCCTCTCTTTCCGTGGTCTTTTCGATACCACCTCCCTCTACTTCGAGGGCTCCAGCTACCGCATGACCCATGCCCTGATGGCCCAGAAAGGATGATGCCTATAGATGATGAAAACGGGGAATTTCCCTTGCTCACAACAGGGAATTTTACTTGCTGAAAACAGGGAATTTTGCTTGACGAAAAACGCCTGGCTTTTTCCTTCGCAGAAGGACCTTTCTCAGGACCCCAGCCGCATAGCTGCGGTTGTATCCCGTGAGGGCACAGAATTCGTCCAGTATGCGGCCCTTTTCCTTCTTGGAGGCCTTCTTGTACCTCTTGGCCACCTCTTGGGTGATCCTCTTCCTGGTCACGAGGTCCAACCTCAACTTTCTCACCCCCCAGTAAATATTTCCTCCGAGGGGATTTTCGGCGCCTTGCTTCGAGTAGATTTTCATTTTGAGGCAACGAATCCGTTTCGTGTAGAAAAATTATGAGTCAATTCGCCTGATTGACTTTTTTTTATGCATTCATTAATATTAGGTCCAAAAGTTATTCATCTAGGAGGTTTGAATGATAAATCATTATAAACTGTTAACATTCCATTACTATACAAATGAAACATCCTCAGAAATTCCAGATCTTCCAGGTATTTATGGTTGGTATTTTCCGCTATATTTGTTTCCTAAGCTTTACAATGAGGACAAATACAGTGTAAATAGATATCTGACATTCATTAACTCAGTGTTTCTTTATGATTCGGCAATTCGTGGTTCAGCAGAAACGTTCATGAGAACCGATGAATTCGCCTGGGAAAGACATACTATTTCTTTTAAAAAAGGAAGAACTGATATTGACGATCAAAAGAGCAAGGCTGCAGAATGTTGGAAAGATATAATGAGCAATCCTGACCTTAGGGAGACTTTTTCTCAATATCTTTTTGAGGCCTCTGTCTTGCTACCGCCCCTATATATTGGCCAAGCAAAAATAAGCCTGAAACAAAGATACAAACAACATATAACAGTAATGAAGAATAACGAAGGAGATGAGGTTTCAAAATTCAATAAAAGGTTTACTGATTTCATGGCTGAAACAAAAATAGCAGTTCAAGTAAACGATCTTATTTTCGGCTGTATACCATTATTTTATACAGAAGAAGCCCAGCATAAGCTTAGCGAGGATCATATAGAAGCCATGCTTCTAGTTATAGAGCAGGTTCTATTAAGGACAGCTTGTCCGCCATTCTCAGGAAAATAAAGGGGGAGAGATGAATTCAAAACCACCGAGTATCAGTAAATCAGTCTACCAACAGATTTTTCACGGTATCTTCGGACAATTTGGCACTGGTGCTAATACACGTATTTTCTACGTGCAGACTGCCATCAAATTTAGAGATCTGGAAAAAATAAAGCTTATCAGCGATATACCAGGATCTGAGAAGTGGTCCATTAAGGAACTTTTTCAGAGAGAAGTAGATACCAAACGAGTCGAGAAAGAGATTGTCCCTTATTTTCGAGATACTAAGAAAGTAAAATTCTTTAGCCCTTTGATAATCACACTCCTACCTATCGCTGACCTAGGGGAGGGTAATTCTATTATTAGTAGGACACCAAAAATAATTGAACGTAAAGGTACTGTTGAACACATGAGTGGGGATTATGAGATCCTTGAGTACGAGGGTTATTTTCGATTTGGTTATTCACCAGGAGAACCATGGGGGTTTGTCGAGTGGAATGATTTGAATATAACCCCGGTTGCAATTGATGGTCAGCATAGGCTTTGTGCCTTAAAATACTTCTTCAGCCTTCCAAGTAATGAAGCTGACTTACAAAGCTGGTCAATACCTATAGTTATCTTCTCGGTAAAGCCAGCAAACAAGGCTGAAGAGCATTTACCACTTATTAATGTTGTAAGAAATATTTTTATCGTAATAAATAAAGAGGCAAAACCTCCCAGCGAGGCCCGGCAGATAATTTTAAACGATGAAAGCATCAATAATTTGTGCGTTCAAGAATTACTTGAGTATTCTCATGAAAATGACGTAAAGGAAATCGATCAAAGAGATCCGGAAAAAATGCCATTATACCTATATAATTGGAGAGATATTTCAGAAAGAGATGATGCAAGAGAGGATGATACGACATTACTCAGAATTGTTGAACTGCGAAGCTGGTTAGAGAGATATGTCATTGGTGAAGACTTCTCTTCAGATGGACGCCAAAAAAAGACCTTCGAAATTGATCCTAGTAGCCCATTGAACCATTTGTTTAATCAGAATAATCCTTTATCTGTCAGCTATGACGATGCTCAAAAAATTATAGAAATTTTCAAAGACAAAATTATGCCTGGAATAACATATCTTCTTGAAAACATAGAACCTTATAAAAAACTAATTAAAAACTTGAGGAGCATTGAAGAGGAATTCTGCAAAGATGCTGCGGGAGTACACGCTTTTTACAGATTGAGGTTTGGCAGCGATCAAGCAATCCCATCAATGAGGAGAGAGGTCGATGAGCAGTACAAGAAACTTGTTTATAAATTAAAGGAGGAAATTAATAAACTTCCGAAGTTGATAAAAAACTTGATTGGGATGAGAGGAATTATTTATTCTTTTGGTAGACTTAAGAGTAGCTATGATAAATTATGTTTGGACAATAAAGTTCGGTCTAATTGGCGAGAGTTTAGCAAGTGGTTTACTGCATTGGTTAACGAAGTACTGAATGATAACTGGCTGGAAGATATTGGAAAGGGAAAGGGCGAGCTCTTAAAGCACATTGTTTATAACGAAGAGGGGCAAATCATTAACTACAGATTGGAAGATGTTGAACAAGGGCTTGGTTCCTATCTGACTATAATAATCGCCACATATGGCAGAAGGACAAACGAAAATGAAATGAATATCACTGATTCGATGCTTGAGGAAGACTTTAACGATGAATGGTCCAACATTTCGAATGTCCTCAGGAGGGGCTATAGACGAGTCTTAAGGCCTAAGCTGAAACTTAATTACCCTATGGGAGGAACTGAGCTTACAAAGGCAGTGAACGAGAGGGCGGCTAAAGAAGCTAAGGATCACATTGATAGAATTAAGAAGGCTCTTCAACAGGTATGTGACCAAAATGTGTAAATCCATAATCTGCCATGGCTCCCTTGAGCGGTTTATGATTCAGCTTGCCTCACCTCCTGCGATCTCCTTACGAGTTCCTCGAGTAAATTGGAGTTTAACAGGACTTTAAGAGTAAACCCGTTCCCCTCGGAAGAAATGCCAGCTTAAGGAATGAATCAGGAGCCCAGAGGCTGTAAGACCTACATTCCCCACCCTCCATTCCACATTCCCCCACACATTGAACCGCCCCGGGTTTACCGGAGACATGGTTCCTTGAGTACTTCCCTTCCTGCCTGACCCTCCTTTCCCCAATAGTACTCCTCGAACTCCGCCGGTGGAATATTGCCGATGGGTTCGAGCAGCCGGCGGTGATTGAACCAGTCCACCCACTCCAGGGTGGCGTATTCCACCTCGTCTAAGTTCTTCCAGGGTCCGCGGTTTCTGATGACCTCGGTCTTGTAGAGGCCGATGACACTCTCGGCTAAAGCATTGTCGTAGGCGTCGCCCTTCGAGCCGACCGACAGTTTCACCCCAGCGTCATCCAAGCGTTCGGTGTAACGGATGGACAGATACTGGCTGCCATGGTCGCTGTGATGTACCAACCCTGAAAGGTT
>Ga0209162_1003739_pt1 | contig 11979 bp, 10 predicted proteins | sample YNPNPMetaG_FD_187121 | JGI IMG/M metagenome (GOLD analysis project Ga0209162, IMG submission 187121) | Anoxygenic and chlorotrophic microbial mat microbial communities from Yellowstone National Park, USA - YNP NP MetaG (SPAdes) (version 2) ...
TTCGAGAGCTTCATCTACTTCGCGAACTATCTCAGTAGGAACCGTTTCTAGATTAACGATACGGTTTATTACCTCAAACTGAAGCCCGGTTGGTAAATGGTAAAGCACCTGCGCTGACTTCTCTTCTCCAAGATGAGCCAGCACAAGAGCAATGGTTTGTGGATGTTCGGCTCGAAGAAAATTTGCAAGTACTTTAGCATCCATATCGCGGATGTTTTTAAATGGTATCTTCTCCTTTTCTTTTTCGATGGATTTGATCACATCCTGAGCCTTCTCAGGTCCTAAAGCATTTGGTAAAAGCTGGCGAAAATACTCTTCGCCCAAAACTCGAATAGCTTCCGAATCTTGAAATTGGTCGGAAAACTCTGTGAGAACTTCTGTTGTAGTTTTTGGATCCACACCTCTAAGATTGCTCATTTCAATGCCGAGCTTTTTAACTTCGTCGGCATTAAGATACTTGATCAATTCGGCAGCGACCTGTTCCCCAAGAGCCAGCATCAGAATTGCGGCTTTTTGAGATCCTGTAAGTTTTTTATCCTTTTTCTCCGCCATCTTAGGCCACCTCTTCCCTCAACCATGCACGAATAATCTCTGCCGCTTTTTCAGGTTGTTCCTTAGCAATTATAATCGCTCTTTCTCGAGGAGAAAGCTCTTTTGGAGCTTCTTCTGCAGGAGGAAGTGCTGCCATTTCCTCTGGCTTAGGAAGTTCTTTAACTTCTTCGGCAGGCGCCATCTTTTCAAGACGTTTAAGAACGGGTCTTACGATTAAGAAGAAAACAAGTAGCACAAGGATTAAGTTAAGAAAGGGTTTGTAATGCTCTCGAGCCAGAGCGATCCATCTCTGGACTGGTGGCACAACAGGTGGAGCCTCTCCAGCAAAGGGAATGTTAGTAACGCTCACCTGGTCGCCTCGAGCATCATTATAACCGACGGCTTTCTTCACAATATCCTCTATTGCCTTTATTTCATCAGGACTTCGCCCGACAAACACTTTTTTGACGGTTTTTTTATCGGTTTCCTCCTTGTAGGGACCGTCCACCAGAACAGCAACCGAAAGGCGTTTTATCGTTCCAGGTGCGTAAGCAATCTGACGGGTTGTTTTATTAAGTTCGTAGTTTACAATTTCTTCCTGGCGTTCCGAACTCTGCCCTCCCCCTGCTTCTTCAGGTTTGTTCGGACTGCTGGTAAGGAGTTTACTTTCCACGTTTATAGGCACATCGGGATTTCCCTTTGGCTTCTTAGACGGTCCCTGCATCTTTTCTACAATACGTTGCTGGCTTCGGGGAGTTGCACTATCTGGGTCAACCATCTCCTCAGAAACCTTTATCTGATTGAAATCAATGTCCAGCGTTATCCTGGAAATCACACCTTCACTTCCCACAACAGGTGCAAGCATAGATTGAATCTTCCGCTGAAGCTCTTCTTCAAGGCGTTGTTTGTATCGAAGTTGAAGTTCGGAAAGCTCAAAAGAAGACTGAACAGGATCCTTTTTGAAAAGAACCTGCCCGTCTGTGCTCATTATGGTCACTCGCTCCTCGGTAAGCCCTTTGACAGCGCTAGAGACAAGATGAACCATGCCCTGGAGTTCCGAAGGCGAGAGTTGTTGTCCCCGCTTTAGCTTGACCACAATGGCAGCACTGGGTTGTTTCTCGTCTCGAACGAAAAGAGATTCTTCCGGAAGCACCAGGTGCACTCGAGCATCCTCAATCTTCTCCAGTTGAGCTATGGTGCGGGCAAGTTCTCCCTGAAGAGCCCGCTGGTAGTTCACCTTCTGGACAAATTCCGTGCTTCCAAGTTTCTGTTCATCGAAGATCTCGAAGCCTATGCCGCTACCCTTGGGAAGACCGGCCTTAGCCAGAGAAAGTCTGGCTTCATAAAGGTTAGATCTGGGAACAAAAATACGATTTTCCTCAATTTTGTATGGAATTTTCGCTTGTTTAAGATGTTCCACAATGGACGCCATTTCCTGTTCCGGAACATTGCCGTAAAGCATTGCATAATCCGGTTTGTTGATCTCATACCCAACAAAGCCCAGGCTTCCCAGAACGGCTAAAATAGAACCTACGAGGAAAATCTTCTGAGGAAGTGTTGCTTTTCCCCACCATTCCGAAAATCTATTTCCTAAATTTTTGAACCGATCTAGAGCCATAGAAATCCCTCATAGTAGGGGGCGATTCATGAATCGCCCTTACAATCACTGTGTTTCCCGCCAAAGGTGGGATTAGCCTAAACCTGCATTCTCATAATTTCCCGATAAGCATCAATAGCCTTGTTCTTAACCTGCATAAAGAGCCTAAGACTTATTTCTGCTTCCTGGAGTTTTATCATAGCTTCGTGAATATCTTCCGGTCCTTTAAGAGCTCCCTCTTCCATAACTCGATCAGCTTCCTTCTGTGATGCGTCAACCGCTTTGATAGCTTTTCCCATTTCGGCAACAAAAGAAGAATCTCCCACGGCTTTGACGCTCTTCCCGGACTCTTCTCTATTGGATAAAATTTCAATATTAGCCAGTTTATTGACGGAAACACCGTTAATGCTCATGGCTACACTCCGTTCGTTGTATTGCCAGTAGGGGGCGATTCATGAATCGCCCCCTACTATTTCCCTAGCTCTAGAGCCTTGACAACCATTTGCTTGGTCGTATCAAGCACCGTAAGGTTAGCTTCATAGGCTCTGGACGCTTCCATAAGATTTGCCATTTCTTCAACAGGGTTAATATTCGGATACTTCACCATACCTCGTGCATCGGCATCAGGGTGTGATGGATCGTAAACCTCCTTGAAATTTCTCCCGTCCGGAACGATATCTGCCACTTTAACTTTTTCCAGAGCATCTTCCTGACGTTGAAGAACGGCAGAAAAACTTTCTTCGACTGGAGCGCTTTCGAAAAGGACTGTTCGCCTTCTGTAGGGCTGCCCGTCATCAGTTCTGGTGGTATTGATATTGGCAAGATTGGCAGCCACCGTTGTCATCCAAGCGCGATTTGCGCTCAAGCCGGCTGAACTGATTTTTAAGATTTTATCGAAACTCATACCTTATACACCTCCTCCCTCGGTAAGGGTTAATTTCAAAAGAGCAAACTTCTTGTTAAGCATGGTGACAAGAAATTGATATTCGAGGTTATTACGGGTGAGCTTCGCCATTTCTTCTTCCAAATCAACCGGGCCTGTCGTTTCTATAGTAACGCGTTTAGCCTCTTTTTCTAGTGCCTCCGCCGGTTCTGGATTTTTGACATGCTTAGGATGAGACGAAACAAGCTGAAGCCTTGGTTCCATAGCATTCTTGAGAACTTCATCGAAGGACACATCTTTCGACACGTAACCGGGAGTGTCAATGTTAGCTATGTTGGATGCGACGAGTTCTTGACGTCTGGTGTTAAGAGATAAACGATCTTCGATGAGCCGAACGGTTTTTTCAAAGACGCCGCCAGTCTTCATGCCTCTCCTCCCTATGTGAAATCTGATATCGCCAATTTTGTGGAGCAAAAGGAATGCCAGGGGCTTTAAAAAGGTGGGTTTTTAGTCAAACCATCTTTTTCTTGGCCAGAAGCTTATAACGAAATAGCGGTCCTTTCGAGAAGCTGTGGTTAAGGAAATATTAAGGCCTGAAGCTATATTTCGAGCTATGATAAGTCCCATACCAGCACCGTAAGTGGCAGGATTTCTCGAAATATCGTTTACCACAACCAGATAGGGTCTCCGGTGAAATACTCCAGAACGTATATACACTCTCCCGCCGGTATATCTAAAAGCGTTGTCAATAATGAGTTGAACAAATATTCTGGCTTCATGAGGGTTTACAAAAACAGCCGTGTTCTGAAGCCTTAATTTAACGCTGACTTCAGACACTCTTTGGTGATAATCCTTCAAAACATCACGAACGATTTCTTCTATTGTGATAACCTTTTTTCCCAAGTGTTCATGACGAAATTCTTCAATCACTTTCATGATGTCCTTGAATTCAGCTTCCATTTCCTGAAGGCTACGCTTCGATCGATTGAGCACGTCCTGGGAGAATCGATTTTCCATAATGGAAAGGTTCAGTTTTTGAGTCACAAGAAAGTTTCCGAATTTATGAGAAAGCACCTGGGAAATTGTTTGCTTGAAGCGATACGCTCTTTCTCTCTGATCCACATAACGAACAAGGAGTTCGTAAAACATTACAACTGCCAGAACCGAAAGTCCCAGAATCCAGAATAAAAGACTTGCTCCGAAAAGAATTGCAGACTCATAGGCATAGACCGGATCAATGGGTGAAATCTTCATAAAAAAATAGGCGCAGGACCAAATCCAAAGGCATAAAAAAGCACATCCAATAATGAAGCAAAAACGAAGTATCAGGGAAATTTTCTCTTTCACACCAGCCTGTAGCCTCTCCCTTTATAAGTCTCAATGGCTTTAGGGAACAGCTTTCGTAACTCCTTGACATAAGCCCTGAGAGTTTCTTCTGTCACAACGGCATCCGTCCAGACGTTTTTCATAATCTCATCTTTATCGATTATACGCCCTCGGTTTTCCACAAAATACATCAGAAGATCCCAGGCTCTTCGGCTCACTTTTATTTCTCGCCCATTTCTCATGATTATGCCCGAAAGCCGATTTACCACGCAATCTTCTATCACGCAGCAGGGCACAGCTCCACTTCTTCGAAGCAGAGCATCGAGCCGCAACACAAGCTCTTCCATGTCGAACGGTTTAACAAGATAGTCATCGGCTCCTCGAAGGAAACAATCCTTTTTGGCTCCAAGATCGCTCTTGGCGGTTAGCACCAGCACAGGAACGGAAGGAAATCGAGAACGAATGATGGATAGGATTTCTTCGCCCGATCTTTCAGGAAGAATCAGATCGAGCACAACAATGTGAAAGCAGGAAAAGTCAACTTCTTGTTCAATCTCTGCAAACCTTTCCCTGACCCAGGTGACTGCGAATCCATACATTTCGAGATAATCTTTAAGGCTTTCTCCAAGGAGGAGGTCATCTTCTATAAGTAAAACCGTGCCCCGCACTTGACCCACGACTACACTCCATAGGTAAAGCCATTTCCTGGTCCCAGCACAAATTAACGATCGCTCTTTCCCTCACCCCAATTCTGCAAGACGATAATATGAGCAGAAGGAGTGAGGGATTTTTAGGGTCGAGAAATAGAAAGTGGCATTACTTATTTCGATAGGCCATGAAATAAACCATTGGGACAACAACCAGAGTAAAGAATGTGGAAACGCTTATTCCGAGTATCAACGACCAGGCAAGTCCGGAAAAGATGGGATCCAGAGTAATAGGCCAGGATGCGAGCATAGCGGATAGAGAAGTGAGGAAGATAGCCCTCATTCTCACCGCCCCCGCTTCGATAAGAGAACGCTCCAGGGGCTTTCCTTCCTTCTTCCGCTCTTCAATAAACTCAACAAGAAGAATGGAATTTCTTGTAGCAATACCAGCCAGAGCGATCATGCCTATCATAGCCGTAGCTGTAAAATAGACATGGTTTTGCCATCCACCTACCGTTTCTCCAAAAATGAGGTTCAGAACCCAAAATCCAGGGATAATGCCAATAATGGATAGAGGAAGGGCTATAAGCTGAATAATCGGAAGGAGATAGCTCTGAGTCTGGTAAAGAAGCAAAATATAGATACCAAGCACCGCTACACCAAAGGCTATACCTAAATCACGAAAAACCCTTACCGTAATATCCCATTCTCCCTCGCCTGACCAAACTATGTCAAAGTCTTTGAGGGATGCGTCACGAGAAACGGCATCTTTAAGAGCGAAAATGGCTTCTGGTGGAGGAAGACCTGCCGTTTCTCCAAAAACATACACCACCGGCTTGAGGTTTTTGTGATAGATCGGCTGATCGATAGTCCGTTCTTCAAACCAGCCCAATTCAGATAGGTAAACCATACGTCCCTGGGGAGTTTTCACCATGAACGTCCCAATTTCTTCAGGAACCGCCCGGTTGGCTCTTGGAAGCCTTGCAATGATCCTAACGGGATGAACCTGATCGGGAAGCCTGAGAGAACCGTATTCTCCACCTTCGATCATATCTGACACAAGCTGGGCAACCTGATTATTGCTCACACCAAGCACGCCGGCTTTTACCCGATCTACTGCCCAAACCACTTTCCTTTGGGGCGCCACAAGAGTGTCATCCACATCCACAATTCCAGGAATGCTTTCCATAATCTTCCGCACCTGTTTCGATGCTCCTATAAGTTCGTCATAGGACTGAAGGAGACTCTTTCCATACACCTCAGCTACAACGGTCGCTATCACTGGAGGACCTGGTGGCACTTCGACAATCTTTATATTTGCTCCATAGCGTCTGGCAATTTCCGTCAGGCTATTCCGAATCCGAAGAGCTATTGCGTGACTTTGCTGAGCACGTCTTTTCTTCTCCACAAAGTTCACTCTTATGTCGGCTACATTCGGTCCTTCTCTCAGGTAGTAATGTCTCACAAGCCCGTTAAAATCTATAGGACTTGCTGTTCCCACATACCAGGTAACGTCGGTTACTTCCTTAAGGCTCAGCAAGTATCTGGAAAGTTCATAGGTTACAGCTTCAGTCCATTCGAGCGATGTGCTTTCAGGCATGTCTACCACAACCTGAAGCTCGTTTTTGTTGTCAAAAGGAAGCATCTTGAGAGGAACTCGCTTTGACAGAACAAGCCATCCACAGAACGCAAAGAGCAGCAAAATGACGCCGATAATAGCCATGCGCACTTTGGGTTTCTCGATAACGGGGGTCATTATTCGATTGTAAATCTTAAAAAGAGGGGTCTCCTCCAACACGAATGGCTTTGCATGATGGGCAGGGCTGTCATAGACTCTTTTCAAAACATGAAGAGATAACCACGGCGTTATTGTAAAGGAAACTACAAGGCTCATGAACATAGCCACAGGAACATTCACCGCCATTGGCGCCATGTAGGGACCCATCATGCCCGTTATGAAAAACATGGGAAGGAAAGACATAATCACGGCAAAGGTTGCCCAAATAATCGGCGGCCTGACCTCTGACACCGCCGTAATAACCGCCTGAAAAGGCGGCTCCTTGCGAAGCATAAAGTGCCTGTGTATATTTTCAACATCCACTATAGGATCATCCACAACAAGCCCCAGCGAAAGTATCAAAGCAAAGAGCGTAACTCGGTTTATGGTGTAACCAAGGAACATATTAATAAGCAGGGTCAGGCTGAAAGTTATAGGCACAGCGAAGGCTATAATCAGCCCTTCTCGCCACCCGATGCTGTAAGAAAGAAGAAGAATCACGATAGCAATAGCAACTACAAGCGCCTCAACAAGGTCATTGACCTTCTCGTTAGCTGTTTTTCCGTAATTTCTTGTAATTCTGAGATGAACTCCCTCGGGGAAAACCTCCTTGGCGAATTTCTCCGCTTCTTTGATAATCTCTTTAGCTACGGTTACAGCGTTAGTGCCTTTATGCTTTGCCACCGCTACGGTCACCGCAGGGTAATCAGTAAAGCGAGTAATTCCTTCCGGTTCTTTATCCTCTCTACCCTCCACCACAGCAGGATCGATTTTTGAGAAAGCACCGGGACCAAAGGCTATTCTGGTGTAAGTTTTGGACTCATCGGGACCATCTCTAACTTCGGCAATATTTTTCAGATAAACGGGCTTCCCATCGTGGACGCTCACAATGAGATTCCCCACATCATCGGCAGAAGTTAGGAATTTTCCGGCTTCTACGTAAAAAGTTTCATTCTCTACCGTTAGGTCTCCGGAGGGCATAACTCCGTTTGCGGCTGCAATAGCTGTCCGGACATCCTGGAGGCAAACGCCATGAGCCGCCATCTTATAAGGATCGACTGAAACTAGTATACGGCGTGGCGATCCGCCCACTATGTAGGTCTTTCCTGCATTTTTGACACCCTGGAGCCTTATCTCCAGTTCCTCTGCAAGACGTCTCAGTTCATAATCGCTGTAACGGCCACTATAGAGAGTAAGATTCACAATAGGAACATCGTCTATTTCCACAGGCTTTACCACCCATCCTGTAACGCCTGGTGGTATCTGGTCGATGTTGGCGTAAATCTTATTGTAGAGTTTAACCCAGCTTCGTTCTCGGTCTTCTCCCACATAAAAGCGCACAGTAACTACAGCTCTAGAAGGAAAGCTCATGGAATAGACATATTCAACGCCATCAATCTGGTAGAGAAGTTTTTCAAGCCGCGTGGAAACCTGTCTTTCCACTTCTTCTGCCGAAGCACCGGGCATGTTGATGAACACGTCCGCTATAGGCACAACAATCTGGGGATCTTCTTCTCTGGCTGTAAAGCTGAGAGCGATAAAACCGGCAACAAAGCTTACGATAATCAGCACAACGGACAGATTTCCGTGCAAAAAGGCTTCGACGATACGGTTCATCCAGTGATGTTGCTGTGAGCCATTAGGGGCTGTCATGGCACAATTACCTCTTCTCCAGCCGTGAGGCCGGTAAGCACTTCAACAAGATCGCCGTGAGTCCGTCCTACAGTTACGAACCTTCTTGATATGCTGCCATCCGACTTCCGTACGTGGACTATTCTAACCTGCCCAACTTCTCTTAAAGCCTTTTTGGGAATTACCAGAGTCGAGTACGAACCGTATGAGATGGTGAATCTCCCGAACAAACCGTTGACTAGCTCTTTGTCAGGAGGAAGGGCGATCTTAACAAGAACGGTTCTGGTGGGCGATTCCGATTGCGGAACGATTTCACGGACCACTCCCGGAATAGTTCGTTTGATAGCGTCAATCGTTACATCGAAGCGTTCCCCCACAGAAATAAAGGGAATAAGCGACTCCGCCACCCAGGCATGAAGTTCCGGCTGAGACGGGCTCTCGATGTAGAAAAGAGGCTGCCCCGGCGAAACCATTGTTCCTACTTCAATAGTTTTTTTAACCACCTTGCCGCTGAAGGGAGCTCGAATGACCGTATAATCAAGCATGGTTCTGGCTTCTGCTAAGGCGGCTTCTGCCTGTGCTGCCTGAGCTTCCATACGGGAGAGATCTGATCGGGCTGCGGAATATTGAGCCTCGGCCGTGATAAACTGAGCTCTCATGTGTTCCAGTTGTTGGGCTGTTGCTGCACCCTGTTTGTAAAGCTCACGGTATCTTTGGTAGTCAGCAGAAACACGTTCTCTCTGGGCTTGTGCCGATGAAAGCTGAGCTTTGGCCATTTCGACTGCTCGGCGAGCTGCTTGAAGGTTGGATTCGGCCTGTTGAACCTTTGCTCTTAGGTCGCGATCGTCGAGTCGAGCAAGTATTGTGGGAGTGCCTGTTTCTACTCCCTTAACAAAGGCACCTTCAGAAACCAGTATTTCCTTAACTTGAGCCATGATACGACTTGAAACCCACGTGTCTGACTTCGTTCTTATCGTTCCAACCTGTTCGGCTTCAAAGGGGTATGTTACTTCCCGAACCTGCGATGTCTCTTTTGGCTTTATATCCGGTTCGGGAAGTTTGGCCTCTCCGGGCTTTACTTTACCGATGAAAGCCCCGGAAAGCCACGCCATCATAAAGAGCAGTAATAACAGGCTCCCAACGCCCTTAAGCACTTCCTTCTTTTTGTTCATTCACTTTCTCCTCTGCTGCCACCGTCTGCCAGAAAGATCGAAATTCCTGAGCGAACCTTTCCAGATCTTCGCCCTCCAGAACTTCCTTTTCTAGCAATTCACGAGCCATACGATCAAGCCAACTGCGGGATTTTTCGAGAATATTTCGAGTTCGAGCATGAATTTTTTCAATTAGCTGTTTCATTTCTTCATCGATCATTTCGGCCGTTTTTTCACTGAAATCTCGCTCGGTCAAAAAAGATGAAGCCGCTTCGGTCTGGAGAAAGAGAGATCTAGGTTCACGGCGAAAAGCGAGAGGTCCAAGTTTTTCACTCATTCCGTATTCAGTGATCATACGTTTTACGATGTCGGTTGCCCTCTGAAGATCATTCATCGCTCCGGTTGATACATCGCCAAAAACCAGCTCCTCTGCTACTCTGCCTCCCAGAAGTACACTTACTCGATCTATGAGTTCCTGTCTCGTCAGTAGGTATCTGTCCTCGGTTGGCATCTGTTGAGTATATCCAAGAGCTCCAATGCCGCGAGGAATGATAGAGACTTTATTTACTGGATCGGCGTTAGGCACTGCCATTGCCACCAAAGCATGTCCAGCTTCGTGGTAAGCCACTATTTCCTTTTCCTTGGGGTTAATGGCGCGGTTTTTCTTTTCCAGTCCGGCTATTATGCGGTCGAGAGCTTCTTGAAAATCTTTCATATTGACGCAATCGGCTTCTCTTCTCGCAGCCATAAGAGCTGCTTCGTTAACGAGGTTGGCAAGGTCTGCTCCAACAAAACCTGGAGTCATGGCAGCAATTTTTTTCAAATCGACGTCATCACACAGCTTTATCTTTTTTGCGTGGATATTAAGGATCGCCTCACGCCCCTTTATGTCAGGCCTATCTATTGCGATATGGCGATCGAAGCGACCGGGTCTCAAGAGCGCAGGATCAAGGATTTCAGGGCGGTTTGTAGCTGCCATAATAATGACGCCGGAAGAGGAGTCGAAGCCGTCCATTTCGACAAGAAGCTGGTTCAGGGTCTGTTCTCGTTCGTCATGGCTTCCCAGAGGATTAATACCACGGGCCTTACCGAGAGCATCCAGTTCGTCGATAAAAATAATGCAAGGAGCGTTGGCTTTCGCTTGTGAGAACAGATCGCGGACTCTAGCGGCCCCTACTCCTACGAACATTTCCACAAAGTCGGAACCGCTCATGCTGAAGAAAGGCACTCCAGCTTCTCCTGCTACCGCTCTAGCCAATAAGGTTTTTCCGGTTCCTGGTGGGCCAACCAGAAGAACGCCTTTTGGTATCTTGGCTCCAAGACGCACAAATTTTTCCGGGTTTTGGAGATATTCAACTACCTCCTGAAGTTCCCTTTTAGCTTCGTCTATACCAGCAACATCGTCGAAAGTAACATTAACATCCTTTTCGGCATATATTTTTGCTCGAGCCTTCCCGAAGGAGAGCACTCCCTGAGGACCTCCCATGCGATTAAGGATATAACCCCATACGATGATGAAGATCACAAGAGGTACAACCCATGAAAGTATAGCATTAAAGAGCTTGTTTTGTTTTTCTCCCGAGTAGGTCACACCGTGACGATCCAGAAAGGGGATTAGCTCTGTATCCTGAAGTTTAACTGTGACGAAGTATTTTTTGCCATCTTCGGGAGATTTTAACACCCCGGATATAGTTTCTTCTCCAATAACGACTCGTTCCACCTTGCCTTCACTTACCATGGTTTTAAAGGTTGAATAAGGCAGGTTGGCAACATTCTGCCTGAAGATCCACAGATCGTGGAGCCAGGACAGGACAGGAAAAGAAAGACCAAAATGAAATACCATATAGAAAAGTGCATTTTTTTCGACATATCACGTCTATCGGGAGGATGAGGCGGTTCGCCACCGCCGCCACTTCCGCCGGTTAATTGACTTTTTATAGAGTCAACAGGATTGCTTTTCAGGTTGGAATCGTTCATACCGGATCTCCTCTCTCTTTTAGTTGATTTAAATCAAGAGCCCATATAATATCTCTCCTGTTGCAAAGAGATGCGGCATTTTATCTATAACTCAACGAACAGGAGGCTCTGAAATGACCTCGACTCTTAGGTCAATGTTTATCTTCGGAATTGGGGTTGCTCTTGTTTTGATAATGAGCGCAGTACAGCCTGCCCCAGCCCATGGCAAAACAGTCAACAATGGGACGTCACTGGAAGAATTTGAAGAAGAAGTTTCCGCTCCGGATCCGCTGGAACCAGCAAACAGAGTTATTGGAACATTTAACGACCGGCTATATTTTTGGGTGCTAAAACCTGTCGCCATTGTTTATAAAACCCTTCTTCCTCCTGGAGTTCGTCAGGGAATTGCCAACGCATTCGACAATATAAGAACACCGATTCGCTTTTTCAACAATATATTTCAGGGAAAGCCTGAATAT
>Ga0209162_1003741_pt1 | contig 11973 bp, 8 predicted proteins | sample YNPNPMetaG_FD_187121 | JGI IMG/M metagenome (GOLD analysis project Ga0209162, IMG submission 187121) | Anoxygenic and chlorotrophic microbial mat microbial communities from Yellowstone National Park, USA - YNP NP MetaG (SPAdes) (version 2) ...
CCCACCAGCCAACGGGGGGCCAAGCTAAGCGCCGCGCGAGGAGTTTGCCTTGCCCGCTGCAGCGGGGTGGCGTAAGCTTTCTGGTTCGAGGTGGGTATGCCGACCACGTTTGTGGACAAGGTGTTGGAGATCTTCCTGGGCTCGAAACACGAGCGCGAGTGCAAGCGACTCGCCCCGCGCATCGCCGCCATCAACGCCCTCGAGCCCCGGCTGGAGCGCGCCAGCGACGCCGAGCTGCGCGAGCGGATCGCCGCCATCCGCAGCGAGATCCAGCAGGCACTGGCCTCCTTGCCGGAGGACTACAAGGAGCGGCGGACGCTGGTCCAGGCCACCCTCGATGCCCACCTGGAGGAAGTTTTTGCCATCGTCCGGGAAGCCTCCCGGCGCACCCTGGGCATGCGCCACTTTGACGTCCAGCTCATCGGCGGGATCGTGCTCCACGAGGGCAAGATTGCGGAGATGAAGACTGGCGAGGGGAAGACGCTGGTGGCGACCCTCCCCGTGGTGCTCAACGCCCTCACCGGCCGGGGCGTGCACGTGGTCACCGTGAACGACTACCTGGCCCGTCGCGACGCCGAGTGGATGGGGCAGATCTACACCTTCCTGGGCCTCAGCGTTGGGTGCATCCAGAACCAGATGGGCGATGCCGAGCGCAAGCAGGCCTATGCGGCCGACCTCACCTACGGCACCAACAACGAGTTCGGCTTCGATTACCTGCGCGACAACATGAAGTTCGACGTTGCCAACATGGTGCAGCGGGGTCATGTGTACGCCATCGTCGACGAGGTGGACTCGATCCTCATCGACGAGGCCCGCACCCCGCTCATCATTTCCGGGCCCTCGGAGCTGTCGGTCAACCTCTACTACCAGGTGGATCGGATCATCCCCAAGCTGGTGCGCGGCGAGGAAATCCGCGACGCCTACGGCAACAAGTCCACCACCGGCGACTACATCATCGACGAGAAGGCACACACCGCCACCCTCACCGAGGAAGGTGTGGCCAAGGCCGAGAAGCTCCTGGGCGTCCCCAACCTCTTCGATCCGGCCAACATCGAGACGCTCCACGCGGTGCAGCAGGCACTGCGCGCCCACACCCTCTACCAGCGCGACCACCACTACATCGTCAAGGAGGGGCAGGTGATCATCGTGGACGAGTTCACCGGCCGCCTCATGCCCGGGCGCCGCTGGTCCGATGGGCTCCACCAGGCGGTGGAGGCCAAGGAAGGGGTGAAGATCGAGGCAGAGAACCAGACCCTGGCCACCATCACCCTGCAGAACTACTTCCGCATGTACGAGAAGCTGGCCGGCATGACCGGCACCGCGGAAACCGAAGCGGACGAGTTTGCCCAAATTTACGGGCTCGACGTGGTGGTGATCCCCACCAACCGGCCAATGATCCGGGTGGACCACCCCGACGTGATCTACCGCACAGCCAAGGAGAAGTGGAAGGCGGTGGTGGAGGAAATTGCCGACCTCCATCAACGCCAGCAGCCGGTGCTGGTGGGTACCGTGTCCATCGAGAACTCCGAGCGTCTCTCGGAGATGCTGAAGCGGCGCGGCATTCCCCACGTGGTGCTGAACGCCAAGTACCACGAGCGGGAGGCGGCCATCGTGGCCCAGGCGGGACGCCCTGGCGCCGTCACCATCGCCACCAACATGGCTGGGCGCGGCACCGACATCATCCTTGGCGGGAACCCCGAGGGGCTGGCCCGCGCGGAGACAGACCCCCTCAAGGATCCCGAAGGGTACGCCAACACCCTCGCCAAGTTCCGCATCAAGTGCCAGGAGGACCGGGAAAAGGTGCTGGCGGCGGGGGGCCTCCACATCCTCGGCACGGAACGCCACGAGGCGCGGCGCATCGACAACCAGCTCCGCGGCCGCTCGGGGCGTCAGGGGGACCCGGGCTCCTCGCGCTTCGTGTTGTCGTTGGAAGACGACCTGATGCGGATCTTTGCCTCCGACCGGCTGCGCGAGTGGATGAAGCGTCTCGGCATGGAGGAGGACGTCCCCATCGAGTCGAAGATGGTGAGCCGGTCGATTGAGCGGGCGCAGAAGCAGGTGGAGGGCCGCAACTTCGAAATCCGCAAGCACCTGCTGCAGTACGACGACGTCATGAACAAGCAGCGCGAGGCGGTGTACCGCCTGCGCCGCAACGTGCTGGAGGGCAAGGAGGGCCGCGACTGGGTGCTGCGGGCTGCGCGCGACATCGTTGACGCCGCCGTCGAGAACTACTGCCCCCAGGACAAGCACCCCGACGAGTGGGAGCGCGAACCCCTGGAGCGAGAGCTGGCGGACTTTTTCGGCCTCACCCTGGCGCAGGCCGACGTGTCCTGGGAGACCACCACGCGGGCCAAGCTAGCAGAGGCGCTGCGCGTGGCCGTGGAGCAGCGCTTCGAACAGCGGGAAGCGGTGCTGGGGGCGGAAGCCTTTGCCCAGCTCGCCCGCTACATCATCCTGTCGGTGCTCGACTCCCAGTGGAAGGACCACCTCCTGGCCCTGGACCACCTCAAGGAGGGGATCGGCATGCGCGCCTACGGCCAGCGCGATCCCCTGGTGGAGTACAAGCGCGAGTCGTTCGACCTCTTCGAGGAGATGATGGCGCGGGTGGAGGACCAGGTGGTCCGCTACCTCTTCCGGGTGGAGCTGGTGCAGATGGTACCCACGCAGCGCCGCGCCCAGGTGCCGGTGCGCGAGTCCAAGGCGGAAGCCTCGGCGCTCCAGGGGGAGCGTCGCGAGGCCCAGCAGTCGCCCACCGCTGGCCCCCCCACCACCGTGCGCCGGCAAACCCCCAAGGTGGGGCGCAACGACCCCTGCCCCTGCGGGTCGGGCAAGAAGTACAAGAAGTGCCACGGCGCCGGGGATGCGGCGGGGGTCTAGAAGGGGCGGGCGAGCCCCCTGCGGCAAGCAGAGCCCATGAACTTGCCGAAGCTTGCAAAGACGCCGCACCCCGCCGAGAGCGCTCCAAGGCGCGCCCTGGTGGGCGCTGCCGTGCTGGGGTTGCTGGTCTACTCGCTGGCCTTCCAGGGATCCCGCGGGATTTGGGAACCGGACGAGGGCCGCTACACCGACATCGCCTGCCAGATGCTCCGTTCCGGGGACTACCTGGTGCCGGCCTTCAACGACGAGGTGCCGCACTTTGCCAAGCCGCCCCTCACCTACTGGGCCATTGCCGCGAGCCTGGCCCTGTTCGGCTACCACGAGTGGAGCGCCCGCCTGCCCAACACGGTGGCCTTTGTCGTCACTGTTCTGGTGGTGTTCCTCCTCGCCCGACGGCTCCAGCTCCCCCGGCCGTGGGTGGCGCCGCTCTCCTACGCCACCTCCCTCCTGCCGTATCTGGCGGCCAACGTCATCACCACCGACACCCTCCTGACGCTGTTCGAGAGCCTGGGGGTGCTTGCCTTCCTCCACTCCTGGCAGGGGCGAGACAGAGCCGCGCGGCGTGGACCGCTCTTCGCCATGTGGGCGGCTTTCGGGCTGGCCTTCCTCACGAAGGGTCCGCCGGCGCTCCTGCCGCTTGTGGCCATTGCCGCGTGGGTGGCGCTCACCTCGGGGTGGCGTGCCGTTGCTCGTCTCTTCTGCCCCGGTGGGGTGGCGGTCTTCGCCCTGGTCGGTCTTGGCTGGTACCTCTTGGTGGCGCTTGCGAACCCTGGGCTCATGAGCTACTTCCTGCGCAACGAAGTGGTGGCGCGACTCGCCTCCGGAGCCCACCACCGCAACCCCCAGTGGTACGGCGCCGTGATCGTCTACGGCCCGACGTTGCTGATCGGCACCCTCCCCTGGACCTGGGTGCTCCTCCGCCGGCTGCCGACGCTGCGCCGCACCCTCGGGTCGCGGCAGTGGTGGAAAGCCACCAGCGTGGACAACCCACCCAAGGTCTTCCTCGCCCTTTGGGTGCTGCTGCCGCTTACCGTGTTTGCCGTCAGTTCCTCCCGCCTCCCCCTCTACGTGCTGCCGCTGTTCGTGCCGCTGTCGCTCACGGTGGGGATGCTCGTTGGCGAGCGGCCACTCGGGCGCCGCTGGGCGCTGCTCGCTGCCCTCGCGGCCGTGCTGCTCCTGGGCCTGCGCCTGGCCGCGAGCCGCTACGAGACCGACAGGGATGCCCGGGCGCTCGCCCGCGCGCTCCTCGCCGCTGGCGCCAACCACCCTCGCGAGGTGCTGTTCGTCAATGCCCAGCCGATCTGGGGCCTGGCCCTCTACTTCCCAGGCAGCGAGATCGAGGAAGTTGCCGTCGGTCCCGGTGGCCGTCACGACCCGACCAGCGAACCCCTGGTCACCGAGCTTCGGGAACACCACGGCGCCTTCCACCTCCTCTTCGAGCCGCGCTGGCGCAGCGCCGTCGAGGCAGAGATCTCGCGACACCACCGCACCGTCCGCGAGCTCGGCCGCGTGCAGCGGTGGGAGCTCCTCGTGGTGGAGTGACCGGCGCCCCTCCCGGAGGGGGCGGAGCGTTGCAGTGCATCCGTGCCGCGGGTAACATTCGCCATGGCCGACCACCCCGTTCCGCTCGCCTTGACCTTTGACGATGTCCTGCTGGTGCCGGCGCGCTCCTCGGTGCACCCGGCCCAGGTGGACGTTTCCAGCAACCTGGTACCGGGGATCCGCCTCCACATTCCCATCGTTTCCGCCGCCATGGACACCGTGACCGAGGCACGCATGGCCATTGCCATTGCCCAGCACGGCGGCATCGGCGTGATCCACCGCAACATGCCCATCGACCGCCAGGCGGAAGAGGTGGACATGGTGAAGCGGTCCGAGTCGGGGATGATCGTGGATCCCGTCACCATCCACCCCGACCAGCTGGTGCGCACGGCCCTGGAGCAGATGGCACGCTACCGCATCTCCGGGCTGCCCGTGGTGGACGAGCACGGCCAGCTCAAGGGCATCCTCACCAACCGCGACCTCCGCTTCTGCACCGAACACGACCGGCCCATCGCCGACTTCATGACCAAGGACAACCTCGTCACGGCGCCGGTGGGGACCACCCTCGAGGAGGCCAAAGCGCTCCTGCACCGGCACCGCATCGAGAAGCTCCTCGTGGTGGACGACGAGGGCAACCTCAAAGGGCTCATCACCGTCAAGGACATCAAGAAGGCCCAGGAGTTCCCCCACGCCAGCAAGGACTCCCTGGGGCGGCTGCGGGTGGCCGCAGCGATCGGTGCCGGTCCCGACCTGGTCCACCGCTGCCGGGCGCTGGTGGCCGCCAAGGTGGACGTGCTCTGCCTCGACTCCTCCCACGGCCACTCGGAGGCGGTGCTGCGCGCCGCAGCGCGGGTCAAGGAGCTCTTCCCCGACACGCCACTCATTGCCGGCAACGTGGCCACCTTCGAGGGGGCCCGCGACCTCATCGCCCTCCACGTGGACGCGGTGAAGGTGGGCATCGGGCCAGGCTCGATCTGCACCACCCGGGTGGTGACCGGGGCCGGGGTGCCGCAGATCACGGCCATCCAGGAGTGCGCCCGGGCCTGCCGGGAAGCCGGCGTGCCGTTGATCGCCGACGGGGGTATCAAGTACTCGGGCGACATCACCAAGGCCATCGCTGCCGGCGCCGACACGGTCATGATTGGCTCCCTCTTTGCCGGTGTGGACGAGTCCCCCGGCGAACAGATCCTCTACCAGGGCCGGACCTTCAAGGCCTACCGCGGCATGGGCTCGCTGGGCGCCATGAAGGACGGCAGCGGCGCCCGGGAGCGCTACTTCCAGGGGGAGGAGGAGCTCGCCAAGCTGGTGCCGGAAGGGATCGAGGGGATGGTGCCCTACAAGGGCCCGCTGGCGGTACAGCTCACGCAACTGGTGGGGGGGCTGCGCGCCGGCATGGGGCTGGTGGGCTGCGCCACCGTGGCGGAGCTGCAGAGCAAGGCCCGTTTCGTGCGGACCACCGCGGCAGGGTTGCGGGAGTCGCACGCGCACGACGTGGTGATCACCAAGGAAGCCCCCAACTACCGCGTCGAACCGTAGCAGTTTGCCCGTCGTGGGAGCCGCTGCCGCGTGCCGGCTCCCTCGCCAAGCTGGGCGGGGCAGACGGCGCGGTGCTACACTTTTTCTCGTGAAACGGGCCCTCATCACTGGCATCACCGGTCAAGACGGTTCGTACCTGGCCGAACTCCTCCTCGCCAAGGGGTACGAGGTGCACGGACTGGTACGGCGCGCCTCCACCTTCAACCGGGAACGCATCGATCACCTGTGGGGGCGGGAGGACTACCGCAACCGCTACTTCCTCCACTACGGCGACCTCTCCGATGCCGACTCCCTGCACGAGGTGATCGAGGCGAGCAAGCCCGACGAGGTCTACAACCTGGCTGCCCAGTCCCACGTGGGCATCTCGTTCCGGCAACCCACCTACACGGGGGAAGTGGTGGCGCTGGGCACCATCCGCCTCCTCGAGGCGATCCGCCAGCGGCGCCGGCAGGCCCGGTTCTACCAGGCCTCCTCCTCCGAGCTGTTCGGCATGGCCGAGGAGTGCCCCCAGCACGAACGCACCCCCTTCCACCCCCGCTCTCCGTACGCGGTGGCCAAGATGTACGCCTTCTGGGCCACGGTGAACTACCGGGAAGCTTACGGCCTCTTTGCCGCCAACGGCATCCTCTTCAACCACGAGAGCCCGCGCCGGGGGGAGAACTTCGTCACCCGCAAGATCACCCGGGCCGTGGCGGGCTTTGCCCTGGGGATGCGCACGGAGCCGCTCGCCCTGGGCAACCTGGAAGCGCGACGGGACTGGGGGTTTGCCGGCGACTACGTGGAGGCCATGTGGCTCATGCTCCAGCACCACGTGCCCGACGACTTCGTGGTGGGAACGGGCGAGACCCACTCGGTGCGCGAGTTTTGCGAGGCAGCCTTTGCCGAAATTGGGATCACGCTGGAGTGGCGCGGGCGGGGCACCGACGAGCGGGGGGTGGATGCCAGCGACGGCCGCACCCTCGTGGTGGTGGACCCCCGCTACTTCCGCCCCGCCGAAGTGGAACGCCTCCAGGCCGACGCGCGCAAGGCCGCGGCAATCCTCGGCTGGACCCCCCGTCACACCTTTGCCGACCTGGTCCGCCTCATGGTGGCGGCTGACCGCGAGGCCCTGCGAGCCACCGCCCCGTGACGTTCCTGGGCGCTGCACCGCGCGTCACGGTGGTCATCCCGACCTGCAACCGCGCGGCGTTCTTGCCGAGTGCCGTGTCATCGGCGCTGCAGCAGACCGTGACCGACCTCGAGGTGGTGGTTGTCGACGACGGCTCCACCGACAGCACCCGCGCTGCGTGCAGCGACCTGGCCAGGGCGGACGCGCGGGTGCGGGTGCTCGTGCAGGAGCACCGTGGCCCGTCCGCGGCGCGCAACACTGGCATTGCCGCCGCACGGGGCGAATGGGTGGCGTTCCTGGACGACGACGACCTCTGGGTCCCCCACGCCCTCGCCACGCTTCTGGCGGCCACCTCGTCGGCAGCGGAGGCGGTGGCCTGTCTGTCCTGGCGTTTCTTCTCGGACAACCCGAACCTGCAGTGGGACACCATCCTGCGCGAGCCCGTTCGTTTCCACCTCGAGCCGTGGCCTCCAGGCAGCCCGCCGGACCCGGCCCACCTGGGTGAGTTGCTCCTGCGCCCCCTGGCGCCGATCCACGCTGGCCTCTTCAGAACCGCCACGCTCCAGGGCATGGGAGGGTTTGACGAGCGCCGCTGGGCCGCCGAGGACTACGAGCTCTGGTTGCGCCTCGCCCTGCGCGGTCCCATCCGCGTCGTCGGCCAGCGCCTCGCCCTGTACCGGTGGCATCCGCAGCAGGCGAGTGCCGCGCTGGGACGCCAAGCGCGGGAAACGCGCGAGGCCCTGGAGCGGTTTCTCGCCAGTCACCCCGAAGGGTGGGCCGCCGCAGGGCGGGCTCGCTTGCGCCAGCGCCTGGCGTTCCTGTGCCGGGAGGAGTGTTACGCCGCCCTCCTCGTCGGCGATGCTGCCACTGCCCGCCGCGCAGCTCTGGCCAGCGTGCGTCTCTGGCCGCTGGCCTGGAAGAGCTGGGGGTACCTGGCCCTCGCCCCGGCCCCCCGGCTCTACCGTGCCCTGCGCCGTGCGGCCCGCCCGGCGGGTGAGGCGTCCCGACGCTGATAGAATCGCTGCAGCCGGGCGACGCGAAACCGTTGGCTGCGGGAGGGTCGGCCTCGCCGACGAGAGGGCCCGCGGGGTGTGGCCCGAGCTGGAGGAGGGGAGGGCAGGCGTGGCGTCGTGCAACGGGCCGCTGGCACGGCCAACCCCGGTGCTCGTCATCGGCGCTGCTGGTCGCCGGGTGCCGCTGCGCCTGCACGAGATTTGGGAGTACCGGGAGCTGCTCTACTTCTTCGTCTGGCGTGACGTGAAGGTCCGCTACAAGCAGACGATCCTGGGAGCAGCGTGGGCCGTCCTCCAGCCAGCCATGAGCGCCGCGGTGTTCACGATCTTCTTCGGGAGGCTCGCCGGCGTACCCTCCGACGGCCTGCCATACCCCCTCTTCGCGTACGCCGGTCTGCTGCTCTGGACCTTCTTCTCGGTGGGGATCTCCCAGGCCAGTACCAGTCTCGTCGGCTCCGCCAACCTCATCACGAAGGTGTACTTCCCCCGCCTGGTTGTGCCCGCGGCCAGCGTCCTCTCGGGCCTCGTGGACCTCCTCGTGGCCACCCCCTTCCTGGTGCTCCTCATGATCGCCTACCGGGTTCGGCCCGGCCTCGGCATCCTCCTGGTTCCCGCTCTCCTGCTGCTGGCGCTGGCCACCACCGTTGGCGTGGCGCTGTGGCTGTCGGCCCTCACCGTGGAGTACCGGGACGTGCGCTACATCGTTCCCTTCCTCGTGCAGTTGTGGCTGTTCGTCACCCCGGTCATCTACCCGGCCTCCCAGGTGGGACCGCTCCTGGCCTCCTGGGGCCTGCCCCCCTGGCTGCTGGGCTTGAACCCCATGGCGGGGGTGGTGGAGGGGTTCCGGTGGGCGGTGCTGGGAACACCCACCGCACCGTGGCCTCTCGTGGCTTCCAGCGCGGTCTTTGCAGGGATCATCCTGGTGAGCGGCGCAAGCTATTTTCGCACGGTGGAGAGGTCCTTTGCCGATGTGGTCTGAGCTCTCGGCCCCGGCGCTATGGGGGGCGGCGCCGTGAGGGCACCGGTGATTCGCGCAGCGGGGCTCGGCAAGCAGTACCGCATTGGCGAGCGCCAGCCGTATAAGTCGCTGCGCGACTCCATCATGCGGGCCCTCTCCAGGGGGGTCCGCCACCGCTCCCGCAGCAGCCAGGAGCTGATCTGGGCGCTGCGCGACGTGTCGTTTGCTATCCACGAGGGCGAGGTGGTGGGGATCATCGGGCGCAACGGGGCCGGCAAGAGCACCCTCCTCAAGATCCTCTCCCGCATCACCGAACCCACCGAGGGGCGGGCTGAGTTGTGCGGCCGCGTGGGCTCGCTGCTCGACGTGGGCACTGGTTTCCACCCCGAACTCACGGGGCGCGAAAACATTTACTTGAACGGGGCGATCCTCGGCATGAAGCGGGCGGAAATTGAGCGGAGGTTCGACGAGATCGTGGCCTTCGCCGAGGTGGAACGGTTCCTGGACACCCCCTTGAAGCACTACTCCTCGGGCATGTACCTGCGACTCGCCTTTGCCGTGGCGGCCCACCTGGACCCGGAGATCCTCCTGGTGGACGAGGTCCTGGCCGTGGGCGACGTGGAGTTCCAGAAGAAGTGTCTCGGCAAGATGGGCGAAGTTGCCCGCGGCGGCCGCACGGTGCTGTTCGTGAGTCACAACCTGGCAGCCATCCGCTCCCTCTGCTCGCGCGGCATCGTCCTGGCGCAGGGGCGGCTGGTCTTCGACGGACCGGCCGGGGACGCGGTGGAGGCGTACCTCTCCCGCCTGGCCGAGACGGCCGAGGGGGAAGGCGGCACGCTACGCTTCGTCCGCCGCCCTCCCCCTTGCGCTCCCCCGGGGGCAGGCTTCACGGTGGAGTGCGTCGAGGTCCTGGCAGAGAGCGGCGCGGTGCGGACCACCCTCAGCACCGGCGACTACGCGTGCTTCCGCATCACGTTCCACTCCCCGGAGGGTGTGGAGAAGGGCGGGGTGGAGCTGGGCATCCACACCCTCGACGGGGTACGGCTGATCCAGTACTCGACGCGGCCGGTGAGCAACCTGGAGTTGAACTTTGCCCCGGGCCGCAACGTCGTTGAGTGCGAGTTCCCGCGCTTCCCCCTGGCGGCCGGGAGCTACGTGCTGTCGGTGGCCCTCACCCGGCCTGGGCTGGAGTGGCTGTTCGTGGACGATCACTACGCCACCCTGGAAGTCCTCGGTCGCGAGGTGGAAGCCGGTGGCGTGGCAGTGACCAGCCAGCGCTGCCTCCTCGTCGCCGAGCACCGTTGGCGGCTTCCTGCAAGCTGGCGGGAGGAGGAGCAGCAACGATGAGGGGCAGCAGGAGCCGTGCCCCCCATGTTCCCCTCTGGCAGGTGGTCCTCCTCGTGGTCCTGGCCTGGCGGGTGGTGGGTTTTGCCGCCCTCTGGAGCCAGGTGGTGCTCAACATGGACTTTGCGGCCTACTACATGGCTGGCAAGGCGCTGAACGCCGGCCTGGACCCGTACCGCAACCAGGTGGACGGGCCGGGGCGCGCCCTGCTGTGGGATGGGGTGGCTCGGTACCGGCACAGCAGGTTCCTCTACCCCCCCTTGGTGGGCCACATGTTCCGTCCGCTGGCCCTCCTCCCCTTCCCTACCGCCAAGGCAGTGTGGGCTGCCCTCCAGCTGGCTGCCCTGGGGGTCGCCCTGGGTCTGTTTGCTCGCACCGCCCAGCAGCCAGTTCTCCCCGCCCTCCTCCTTGCCCTCGCGAGCTACCCGCTCCTCCTCCACCTCGAACGGGGTCAGATCGATCTCCTCACCCTGGCCCTCCTGGGCGGGGCGCTGCGGCTCCTCCTCCCGCGGCCGAGCCGTTGGCGCCCGTGGGGCGCCGGGGCGTGCGTCGCCCTGGCCACGCTCCTCAAGCTCTCGTGCCTTCTCGTCGTCCCCTTCTTGGCGCTGCGACGGCGGTGGCACGCCGTGGCGGGATGGGCTGTCACGTGCCTGGCCCTGGTGGCTCTCGATGGGGTGCTGGACCGCCGCTTGACCGTCCAGTACTACACCGCGGAGCTGCCGCGAATCCTGCGCTTCGGCGAGGAAGGACCAGCCGACGCCCTCCTCCCGGAGGCGTTGCGCCGTTCCCTGGAGGCGTCCGTCGCCCGCGGTCACGTGCAGGTGGCCGGAGAGGTTTACCAGCTCACCGCCCTCCCCTTTGCGTTCAACGCCAGTCTCACCCGGGAGCTGGCGGGGCGGTCGTGCCAGGGGGGTTTCTGGCTTCCCGTCGCGGTCTTCGCCGCTCTGCTCGCCCTGGCCTGGGCGCTGGCCGGACGAGCTTTCCTTGCCTCGCCAGGGCCCCTGGGCGAGGTGGCGTTCTTCCTCGTAGCCTGCACCGTCACGCTGCTCGCGAGCCCCCTCACCTGGGCCATGAACGCCGTCTGGCTCTTCCCGGGGGTGTTCCTTCTCCCGGCGCTCTCCACCTCTGCCCGCCCCGGGGCTCCCCGCAACGTGGTGGCGGAACTCGGCACCACCGCGGCGGTGGTTGGGCTCCTGCTGCTGGCTGTCCCCGACCAGTTTGCCTTCCCCCTCCTGCTCCCGCCCGGCACGATGGAGTTCCTCACCTACAAGTACGTGGCCTCGGCGTTGCTCCTCTTGGTTGCGGGGTGCACCGTGCTGCGACTGCAGTCTCCTCGCACGACCGGTATCGCTGCTTTGCCAGCGGCGCACACCGCCACAGGCAGCGGGTCCGTGGCATCCCCAGGGTGAGCCCAGCTCGCTCGCTCCGCCGCACCGCCCGAGGTGGGTCGAGCGCCGCTCTGTTATCCTCGTGGCCATGCCGGCGCTGCCGTTAGTCTCGGTCGTCGTCCCCACGCTGAACAGCGCCCAGTTCCTGCGCCAGACGCTTGATTCCCTCGCCTGCCAGCCCGAAGTCCCGCTGGAGGTCGTAGTGGT
>Ga0209162_1003742_pt1 | contig 11965 bp, 7 predicted proteins | sample YNPNPMetaG_FD_187121 | JGI IMG/M metagenome (GOLD analysis project Ga0209162, IMG submission 187121) | Anoxygenic and chlorotrophic microbial mat microbial communities from Yellowstone National Park, USA - YNP NP MetaG (SPAdes) (version 2) ...
CAGAAATAGAATCTATAAATGAAGATTTTCGCGTTCAGGTTGAAGATCTTGAGTTTAGTGTGGCAGATGGATTATTACTTTTTGGTTTAGATGCTATATTAAAAGAAACAGGTTGGAGTATTAGTAGATTTGGTAAAAAAGGCTGGTTAGGAAAAATTTTAAAACACTTCCTACCTTAATAGTAGAAGTTGAAATTACGTTGATGAGTATACTGAACTACGCTAATCAATTTGTAAACTGAGTTTATGTCGATTATTCGCCGAAACACACTACTGTCAACATACTCATTAGCGTTGATCAGTGTATCAGCGTTTAATCAGCGTACTTATCAGCGACTTATCTGCTTCTATACCTATGAAGAAAAAATCTCATAAATACAATTTAGCCAAAATTAAAGTTGTCGGCATCGGTGGGGCAGGAAATAATGCTATTTCTCGAATGTTTGACTCTTTTCCTAAATCTGTTGATTTAATTGCGATAAATACCGATGTTCAAGATCTTAATTATACTAAAGCAAAAAGAAAGATTCATATCGGAAAAAATATTACTAAAGGATTAGGTACGGGGATGAATCCTGATTTAGGTCGACAAGCAGCGGAAGAGAATCGTTCAGAAATTACCGAAGCATTAAAAGGAGCGGATATGGTTTTTGTTACCGCAGGTTTTGGCGGCGGGACTGGAAGTGGCGCTTCGCCAGTGGTGGCTGAAATTGCTAAAGAATTAGGAATTTTAACCGTGGCGGTGGTGACTAAACCTTTTAGTTTTGAAGGAGCACAAAGAGCCCAAATTGCTCATGAAGGAATTGTAAAATTAAAAGAGCAAGTTCATACTTTAATTACCATTCCCAACGACCGAATTTTTTCCATTATTAGCCAAGACACTTCTTTAATTAAAGCTTTTGAAGCAATCGACGAGGTGCTTAAAAATTCTGTTTTGGGAATTACTGAATTGATTGTGGCTCCGGGAATTGTTAACGTTGATTTCGCCGATGTAAAAGCAGTAATGAATGAAGGCGGTTCGGCAATTATCGGTATGGGTATAGCCAGCGGTCCGGAGCGGGCTGTGAAGGCGGCTCATTCAGCGATTAACTCGCCTCTTTTGGAATCTTCAATTGATGGTGCCAGGGGTTTACTTTTTAGTGTATCCGGCCACCGAGATTTAAAAATGAACGAGATTAACGAGGTAGCAAAATTGATTTCAGAGAGCGTTGATCAATCAGCCAAAATAATTTTCGGCGCTTATTATGATAGAAAATTAGACAAGGGTCAATTAAAAGTTACCTTAATCGCCACCGGTTTTAATGGAGGTTTAAATTATAAAAACAATATTTTATTACCCGATCTTTTTAGCCAAAAAACCAACTTACAAGAAAAACCTCGTGAGGAATTATTAGATCAAAAGATTCTCTTTAAGAAAGAGGAAAATAAAGAAAAAGTCGAAGAAAAAAATTCAGAAGAAATTTTAGACATACCCGCTTTTTTAAGAAAAAAGAGACGGTAAAGGGCTTGGCCTAACCCAGCCGTCTATACCGTCTACGTCTAATAAAATTATTTCTTGCTTAGACGGCTGGTTTAGCTGCCAAACCTTTACCCCGCCCTCTAACCACGTAGAATTAAAGAAGGATAATGCATCAAGATTAAATCATAATTTTTGAATCAGTCCTTATTCAACAGGCATAGAGGGCGGGGTGCTCAATTTTATGGTAAAATTTTTTCACTATGCCCAGTAGTGAGCCCGCGATTGGATTTAAACCAATTCGTGAAGCTTGAACTGGGGCAAACCGAAAATAAAAATCAAAACTTTATAAATTTATCAACCACGATAGTTTAAATCACGAATTACTATCGCGGGTCTACTACTGGGTATGTTCAAAAATTTTAATAAAATTGACAAAATTCAAAAAAGAGACGGCACGATTATTGATTTCGATCAAGCAAAAATTACTGATGCCATTTTTAAAGCTTTAACTGCTACCAATCAAGGTGATGGAAAAAAGTCAAAGCGATTATCTGATCGAGTGGTTCAAATTTTAAATCGCCGCTTTAAAAAAGATGAAATTCCGTCCGTGGAACAAATTCAAGATATTGTTGAAGAAGTTTTGATTTTAGAAGGCTTAGTAGAAACCGCCAAGGCTTATATTCTTTACCGCGAACAAAGAAGAAGAATCAGAGAAGCCACGATGGTGACTGAGGAAGCGGTAGATAGAATTGATCAATATTTAGAAAAATTAGATTGGGAAGTTCAGGAAAATGCTAATATGGCTTTTTCTTTACAAGGATTAAATCACTACGGAGTTACTTACATTGTTAAAAAATACTGGTTAAACAAAGTTTATCCAAAAGAAGTTAGAGAAGCGAATGAATCCGGAGATTTACACATCCACAATTTAGATACTTTAGGGCCATACTGCGCGGGTTGGGATTTATACGATTTGCTTTTAAAAGGTTTCGGCGGAGTGCCGGGCAAAGTGGAGACAAAACCAGCCAAGCATTTTAGAGCGATTTTGGGACAAGCAGTTAATTTTCTTTACACTCTTCAGGGCGAAGTAGCGGGTGCGGTTGCGTTTTCAAATTTTGATACCTTACTGGCACCTTTTATTCGTTATGACAACTTAAACTATCAGCAAGTAAAACAATCTCTTCAAGAATTTATTTTTAATATGTCGGTGCCGACTCGAGTGGGCTTCCAAAATCCATTTTCAAATTTGACCCTGGATTTAAAACCTTCTCCAGTTTTTGCTAAGCAGCCAATAATTATTGGCGGAAAACCTCAAAATGAAACTTATGGAGAATTTGCAGAAGAAATGAAGATTTTTAATAAAGCCATTTACGAGGTTTATATGGAAGGTGATGCCAAACAGCGGATTTTTACTTTTCCTATACCCACCATTAATATTACCAAAGATTTTCCCTGGGACGAGCCAGCCTTTGATGGCATTTTCGAGGCCTCGGCAAAATATGGAATAAATTATTTCGCCAATTATATTAATTCTGATATGAATCCAGAGGATGTGCGTTCTATGTGTTGCCGCTTGCGTATCGAATTAACTGATCTTCATAATCGGGGCGGCGGGGGATTGTTTGGTTCAGGCAGTAAAACTGGTTGTTACGATGAAAAAACTGAAATTTTAACTGAAAACGGTTGGAAAATCTTCAAAGATTTAACTTTAGAAGATAGAGTGTTCACTTTAACTAATGATAACAAGATCGAGCTCCATCATCCAATAAGGCTTTTTGAATACGATTATGAAGGGAAAATGATTCATTTTAAATCGAGAGCTTTCGATTTATTAGTAACTCCAAACCATCGAATGGTTGTAGATCATAAATATAAAGGTAAAAGAATGTTTGTGGAAGCCGAAGATTTCAAACCGTATCAACATTACATTCCCAAAGGAGGAATTTGGGAAGGTGAGGAAAAAGAATGGTTTGTTTTACCTCCAGTTGTTATTTTAGGAGGGGTGGGTCCTCAATCAAAATTTTCTGAAGAAGAACTTCAAATCATCAGGCAATTAAAAAATGAAGGAAGAACTATCTATCAAATAGCGCAGAATTTCAATTGCAATCCAGTTACTATTTTTAATATTTGCACCAAAGAAAATTATGGAAACAGAGAAAGGGTAAGAATAAGATATGAAGCTCCGCCATTGAAAATAAAAATGGACGACTGGTTGAAGTTTTTCGGTTTTTGGTTGGCTGAAGGATGTACTGATAATGAAAAAATTGCGCTAGATCACGGATACAGGGTGGTAATTTCTCAAACGAATAAGGAAAAAAAGGAAGAAATAAAAGAAGTTTTAAATCGCTTACCCTTTTCTTACTATGAAGAAAAGAACAATTTAGTAATTTGCAACAAACAACTTTGGAATTATCTAAGACAATTTGGAAATAAATATACAAAGTTTATTCCAGAAGAAATTAAAAATTTATGCAAAAGACAGTTAAAGATTTTATTCGATTGGATGGTAAAGGGAGATGGGTATGTAAGGAAAACTAACGGTCAAATAAATTATTGGACAGCCTCAAAAAGATTAGCAGACGATTTACAAGAAATAATTCTAAAGTTAGGTTGGAGCGCAACGATTAAAGAAAGAAAGAGAGAAACCTCTGAAATTAAAGGAAGAAAAGTAAAAACTAACCTTGTTTATGAAATTGGGGTTCATCAAAAAACAAAATACTTTATTTTCAATCATAAAGAAAAAATTAAAAATCAAATTAGAGAAGTTTATTATAAAGGGAAAGTTTATTGTTGTGAAGTTCCAAACCACACGGTTTATGTAAGAAGAAATGGAAAAGTAACATGGTGTGGTAATTCAATTGGCGTTGTCACCATTAATCTTCCTCGAATTGGTTATCTTTCAAAAACCAAAAAAGAATTTTTTGAACGCCTTAAACATCTAATGGATTTGGCCAAGGAAAGTTTAGAAATTAAGAGAAAGACGGTTGAGAATTTTATCGAAAAAGGCCTATATCCTTATTCAAGATTTTATTTAGCCGATATTAAAAAACTCAGAGGAGAATATTACGCCAATCATTTTGCGACTATTGGTTTAGTGGGGATGAATGAAGCATTATTAAACTTTATTGGCGATAATATTGGTTCAAAAAGAGGAAAAAAATTTGCTTTAGAGGTTCTAGATTTTATGAGGAATCAGTTGGTAAAATACCAAAAAGAAACTGGACATCTATATAATCTTGAGGCAACTCCTGCTGAATCCACCGCTTACAGATTAGCCTTAAAAGATAAAGAAAGATATCCTGATATTATTACCGCTGGAACGAAGAAAGCGCCCTTTTATACTAATAGCAGCCAACTGCCAGTTAATTTTACGGATGATATTTTTGAAGCTTTAAAACTTCAAGATGAGATACAGTGCAAATACAATGGTGGTACTGTTTTACATCTTTTTACCGGAGAAAAAATTTCTGATATTCAAACGGTAAAAAATTTAATTAAGAAGATTTTTGAAAATTTCAGACTACCATATATTACTTTAACACCGACTTTTTCCATCTGTCCGGTCCACGGCTATTTAGCAGGAGAACATTTTGAATGCCCAAAGTGTACTATTAAGCAGCCCTGTGAGGTTTATTCGAGAATAGTCGGCTATCTTCGTCCTGTGAATCAATGGAATATAGGTAAACAGGAAGAATTCAAGGACCGAAAAGAATTTAAAATTAGAAAATTAGAATTAATTGAAAAATAATTGAGGTTAGTGATTTGCAAAGATTAACTTTGCCGATTATCCTGGCCGCATAGCGGCCACTATTTTTCTTAATGACTGGAATTTTCGCTACAATTTCTGTTTTAACGTCTTTCTGTTTTAATGAAAATGAGTTAGAATTAATATAAAAAGAATGTGATAGGCATGTGCCAACTAAAATAAGAAATTAGAAATTAAGACTATGAAACAACACGCTTCATTATTATTAGCCATCGTTATTCTGTTAACAATCATTGCTGGCATTTTTATTTATCCTCAATGGTTAGGTAAAAAGTATCGACCTTGGCGATTGGGACTGGATTTAGTGGGCGGCACCCATCTTGTTTATGAAGTGGATATGTCGCAGGTTGATTCAAAAGATCGTGATTCGGTAATGGCTGGTTTAAGAGATGTGATTGAAAAGAGGGTAAATTTATTTGGTATTAGCGAGCCTCAGGTTATCTCTGCTAAGGAGGGTGACTCTTATCGTTTGATTGTAGAATTAGCCGGCGTTAAAGAGATGAGTGAAGCGGTTAAAATGATTGGCGAGACGCCGCTTTTAGATTTCCGTGAAGTCATTACACAGACTAATACAGACAAGACACCGACTAGTACAGACAAAACGCAGGCTAACGCAGAAAAAAATCTGCCTGAGTCAGCGACTCGGTTTATTCCTACTAACTTGACCGGTCGTTATGTGCAAAAGGCGCAATTAGATTTTGATTCTACCACTGGTGCGCCGCAGATAAGTATTCAATTTAACGACGAAGGCGCAAAAATTTTCGAAGAATTAACCGCTCGAAATGTCGGCAGGCCATTAGCTATTTTTTTGGATAACAATTTAATCGAAATGCCTACTGTTCAAGAGAAAATTTCTGGCGGTCGGGCAAGGATTACTGGTAAATTTACGCTTGATGAGGCAAAAAAATTAGTGGAAAGATTTAATGCGGGTGCTTTGCCGGCGCCGATTAAGTTAGTCAGCCAACAAACCATTGGTGCCAGTTTAGGCCAGGAATCGTTAAAGAAAGCAATTTATGGCGGAGTTATAGGAACCTTAGCGATTATTATTTTTATGCTGATTTATTATAGAAAGTTAGGTATTTTTGCTTCGCTGGCTTTAATCATTTATGTGATTTTAACTGCCGCTATTTTTAAAACTTTCATCACAATGACTTTAGCAGGTATTGCTGGTTTTATTCTTTCAATTGGTATGGCCATTGATGCTAATATTCTAATTTTTGAAAGAACCAAAGAAGAAATAAAAAGGGGATTGACGAAAATGTCAGCCATTGAAGAAGGTTTTCGCCGCGCCTGGCCCTCGATTCGAGATTCAAATATTTCTACAATGATTACTTCTTTTATTCTTTATTATTTCACCACCGGCTTTGTCAAAGGTTTTGGTTTAACATTATTTATCGGTGTTTTAGTTTCAATGTTTTCTGCGATCACTGTCACCAGAACAATGTTGAGAGTATTTACAAAATAGATATCAGTTCACCTTCGGTGAACGTAATTTATTGTAATTCATAGTAATTAACCCCGCCATCTTCTTCCTTCTCTCCCAAGACTTAGGGGAGAAGGAAAGGAGGAGGGGTTAATTACGCGAAGCGAATTACTATGAATTACGCGAGCGAAGCGAGCGAATATCTACCGATATCATTATGAACATTATCGGCAAAAGATATATTTTTCTTTCTATCTCTGGTATTTTGGTTTTAGCTAGTATTGTGGCGATGGCTATTTTTGGTTTTCGGCCGGGCATTGATTTTGTTGGCGGCACAATGTGGCAAATAGCACTGACTAATACGGACCTAACACGGACTAATGCGGAAGAAATTAAGAACTTTTTTGAAAATGAGTTAGGGGTAAAAAATGTGACTGTTTTTCCGGCGGAAAATCAAAGTTTTCTTATTCGATTGCCCCACATTTCGGAAGAAGAACATCAAAAGTATTTAGAAGCTTTAAATATCCGCGTAAATCCGCGTATTAATCCGCGTGAATCCGCGTCTATAGAGGAATTAAAATACGAAACAATTGGTCCCTCTATCGGAAAAGAATTACGAACAAAAGCTTTTCGGGCAATTGGCTTAGTGCTTTTAAGCATTTCTTTGTATATTGCTTTTGCCTTTCGGAAAGTTTCTTATCCGATTAAATCTTGGAAGTATGGAGTGATTACTTTGGTGACGCTTTTTCATGATATTACCATTCCCGCTGGTCTTTTAGCTATCTTAGGTTGGAAACAGGGTATTGAAATTGACACGAATTTTATTGTAGCACTTTTGACGATTATGGGATTTTCGGTTCATGACACAATTGTGGTTTTTGATCGAATCAGAGAAAATCTTTTGCTTCAAAAAAGTCGTTTTGACTTGGCAAATGTTATTAATGATAGCGTTAATCAAACAATGACGCGTTCAATCAATACTTCTTTAACCTTGGTGTTTGTACTTTTGGCTTTGTTTTTCTTTGGTCCTATCACTCTAAAATATTTCGTTTTAACTATTTTAGTCGGTACCATTGTCGGTACTTATTCCTCTATTTTCGTCGCCAGCCCACTTTTACTTATCTGGAAATCTTCAAAATAATCGCTCGTGACTACTAATTGTTGACCACTGATAATATGGCTATTGACAATGACAAAAAAGCGCCAAATGGCGCTTTTTTTGATTAAAACCATTTATTGACAATTGGAATAATTTTGTGTATTATTAAATACAATTAAGATGCTTTCGACAACTGTCAACAATTTAATTTCGGATTTAAAGCCACGACAACGGGAAATTTTAATTGGCCGCTTTGGTTTAGAAGACGGTAAAAAAAAGACTCTTCAAAGTTTGGGTGAGAAATACGGAATTACTCGAGAACGGGTGAGGCAGATTGAGGAAGAGGCATTGAAAGTAGCCCAAGAACGTTTGAAAAAAGAGAGAGTTTCAGGGGAAATTTTAAAATTTATCACCAGTCATTTAAATAATCTCGGCGGATTGCGCCGGGATGATTTATTTGTTCCGGAAATTAAAGTCATTCTCAATGATAATCATCTTCATCATTGGCATTTAAGATTTCTTTCGGAAATTTCAAGGCAGCCATTTTATCGGCCAGCTGATTCTGAATTTCATAATTTTTGGTATTTAAATGAAAAACATATTGGAATTGTTAGTCGATTTGTTTTGAAATTAGAAAAATTGATTATTGATAAAAAAGAGGATTTGATTATTCATAAAAAATTTGACAATTATTTTATTAAAGTAACGAGAGCCCATAATATTCCTGATTTTATTGGCGTTAACTACCTTTCCCTTTCTAAGAAATTTAATATTAATCCTTTTGGTGATTTTGGTTTGGCTGAGTGGGAAGAAATTAGTCCAAAAACTATGGGAGAGAAAGCTTATTTAGTGCTTAAAAAACGTGGTCAGCCTCTTCATTTCCGCGAAATTGCCGAGACGATTAACAAAACTGGTTTTGCTGGTCGCCGAGCCCACCCCCAAACTGTTCATAATGAATTAATTAAAGACGAAAGATTTGTTTTGGTAGGTAGGGGAATCTATGGATTAGCTGAACATGGTTTTAAGCCGGGAACTAGTCAAGAAATAATTTATCAAATTCTTAAAGAAGAAGGCCCACTATCTTTAGGAAAAATAATTGATTTAGTTAAACAACAGCGCCTTATAAAGGACAATACTATTATTCTTAATCTCAAAAATAAAAAGTATTTTAAAAAACTGGAAGATGGGAGATACTACATCAGATAAAACCATTGACAATTGACAATTGACAATTGACAATTGACTATTGACAATTGTCAAAAGTCAAAAGTTAAAAGTCAAAAGTCAAAAGTGGATATTTTCTTCGGTATTATTAACAGCATCGTTAAAGTATTTGAATATGTTTGGTGGCTAATTTTGCCTTTTTTTGTTTTTTTTCTTTGTTGGAATCTATATCTGATTTATATTCGAACCCGCTATGTTAAAAGCATTGAATGGTCAATGTTTGAAATAAAAATTCCCAAGGAAATTCGTAAAACGCCGAAAGCCATGGAGCAAGTTTTTTCCAGCTTAATTGCTACCTATTCGTTCGGATTTGGACCGGTAGAAATATATGTGGATGGTAAAGTAGAGCTTTGGTTGTCATTGGAAATGGTAGGTCGTGCGGGCGGTGTCCATTTTTATATCTATGCGCCTTCAAAATTTCGCAATTTAATAGAGTCAGCCATTTACGCTCAATATCCAGACGCAGAAATCCACCCGGCTGAAGATTACACCGAACTTTTATCTCCAGTTCTACCCAATAAAGTTTACGATCTTTGGGGCACAGAGTTTGTTTTAGCTAAAGAAAATTACTATCCTATAAAAACTTATCATTTTTTCGAAGAAGCGCAAGAAGAAAGACGCTTAGATCCGATAGCGGCCATTACTGAGGTAATGTCTAATTTAAAAGAAGACGAAATGATTTGGATACAGGTTTTAATCAGCCCAACCGGTGAACCAACGGGTAATAATTGGCAAGAAGAAGGTTTGAAAAAAATAGAAGAGATCGCTGGCCGGAAAATTTCTAAAACCAAAAAAGGAGTTGGCTCAGGATTGTATGATTTTGCAAGAAATCTATTTTGGGCGCCAATCGAATATCCCACTTGGCCCCAAGCCGAAGGAAAAGAGCCATCGACCATTCTAAAATTTTTACATCCAGCTGAGCAGGAGATAATTAAAGCCATTAGTAATAAAATCTCAAAATTCGGATTTGAAACCATTATCCGCTTTATCTATATTGATAAAAGAGACAGTTTTACATCAGCTAATATTTCCGCAGTAATGGGCGCTTTTGCTCAATTTCGTACCATGGATCTTAATGCTTTAAAGCCAGATAAGCGGATCACAACTTTAAAAAGTGGTTGGCTAGCAAAGTTTTTCCCAAAATACAAACAATTAGTGGAATTTTCACGCAAAAGAATAATTTTTGATTGTTATCGAACTAGAAGATTTGGTAGATATAATAGAGTGAGGCCAGAAAAGTTTTCTGTATTGAATACCGAAGAATTAGCCACCATTTATCACTTCCCAGCAATAATGGTGGAAGCGCCGAAACTACATAAACTAGAGGCTAAAAAGGGTGGACCACCACCGGGATTACCAATTGAATCGTGAAAGAAAGTATGAATAATGAAATAACTCTTTTTGCTAAAACAACTTTTAGAAATCAGCGGGTGAAGTTTGGCATTAAAACCGATGACCGCAGACGGCACATGTATGTTATTGGTAAAACAGGTATGGGTAAAACCAATATGTTGGAGAATATGGTTATTGCTGATATTAAGGCGGGCCGGGGAGTGGGGGTAATCGACCCTCATGGCGAATTTGCTGAAAAGATGTTGGATTTTGTGCCGGAAGATCGGCTTGATGATGTTATTTATTTTAATCCGGCAGACATCGAATATCCGATTGCTTTTAATCCATTAGAACAAGTAGATCCCGAACACCGCCATTTGGTCGCTTCTGGTATTATGGGTGTTTTTAAAAAAATCTGGCCTGATGTTTGGTCAGCCAGAATGGAGTATATTTTAAATAATTCACTTTTAGCCTTATTAGAATATCCTGGTTCTACGCTTTTGGGAATAATGAGAATGTTGGCGGAAAAAGATTATCGTCAAAAAATTATTGAACATTTAAGAGATCCGGTGGTTAAGGCTTTTTGGGTCAATGAATTTGCTCGTTACACTCAGCGATTAGAAGTCGAAGCCGTGGCGGCTATTCAAAACAAAGTGGGTCAGTTTGTTTCCAATCCTTTAATTCGCAATATTATTGGCCAAACTCATTCTGCGATTGATATGAGAGAAGTGATGGATAAAGGAAAAATTTTAATAGTGAACATTGCTAAGGGAAGAATTGGTGAAGACAACTCTGCTCTTTTGGGAGCCATGATGGTGACCAAATTACAATTGGCGGCCATGAGTCGCGTTGATATGCCAATGGAAAAACGCCGAGATTTTTATCTTTATGTTGATGAATTTCAGAACTTCTCTACCGAATCGTTTGCTAATATTTTATCTGAAGCAAGAAAATATCGACTTAATTTGATTTTAGCCCACCAATATATTGAACAACTTCATGAAAAAGTCAGGGCGGCGATTTTTGGCAATGTGGGAACAATTGTTTGTTTTCGGGTGGGTGCTGAGGATGCTGAATTTTTAGAAAAGGAGTTTTTGCCTGAATTTAACGCTAATGACTTGGTCAATTTAGCCAAATACAATATTTATGTAAAATTAATGATTGATGGCATTGCTTCTAAACCCTTCTCGGCTGAGACTTTAGAGCCAGCTAAGCCCTCACATGAATCATTTAAAGATGTAATTATTGAAAACTCCCGGAATAAATACGGCACCCCTCGACAGATAGTCGAAGAAAAAATTGCCAGTGAATGGTTAGCGGATAAAAAAATAATTGAAGAAAAAGTTCAGGCCAGAGAAGAACAACCCTTAGGGAAAATACTAACCCCTCAAGAGCCACCAGCTAAAAGCGAAATAGTTAAGAAAGAACGTAAACCAGTTGATATTGAAGATTTACGAAAAGCAATTGAGGAATCATTGAAGAACATCAACGAATAACGAATTTATACGAATTTACGAATGAATTTATTCGTATATTCGTAACAGATCGCTATTCGTTGATTTGGCGATGCGAATTCTTAATAAAGAAATCATTAATAAAGAAAATGAAGAGGTAGAGCTTTGTGGTTGGGTGGCAAGGAGACGTGATCACGGAAAAATTATTT
>Ga0209162_1003743_pt1 | contig 11960 bp, 2 predicted proteins | sample YNPNPMetaG_FD_187121 | JGI IMG/M metagenome (GOLD analysis project Ga0209162, IMG submission 187121) | Anoxygenic and chlorotrophic microbial mat microbial communities from Yellowstone National Park, USA - YNP NP MetaG (SPAdes) (version 2) ...
TAGTCGCCGGAGGGGGGCGTGGTGTCGGGAGAGACGCCGCCAGAGCAATCCGGCGATGTAAAGACTTCAAAGGATGAGGCATTATCATTCAGTGGAACGCCGTTATCAAAGGTATCGTTGGCAAAATCGCTATCTCCTGGGGCATTGATGCACTTTTTCCCACCCCCGGCATCCGTATGTTCGTAGAGGCGCACTGACCACCCGGAAGGGATACGAATAGAGGAGGCCCTGTCATTGAAAGAACTGGGGACATTCTGAAACCCGGCGCTGTTGCGGATAACGTAGCCAAGTGATTCCCCCTGGCCGCCGCAATCATAATTAGCGTGCTGATACAGAATGACCCCACCAGATTGAGGGCAACTCGTAGATGCAGCGCTTTGCAACCTGGCTTGAAATTCCTGGGTCCAGGTTCCTACCTGCTGAATGTAAGTACTGGTGTCGCACTCGCTGGGAGGGCAGTACCGGGAGATGATACAGGAGATGTCGTTGCAATTGTAGTTATGGGAGCTACCACCGCCGGGCTTGTATTCATACTGAAGTAACCAGAAATACGCCTTGATTCCATCGTCCATAGTCGCATAGACGGCAAAGCCATTCTGAACGCCAATGGCTCCGTAGCAGCACCGCAGGTTACCGGGGTTGTTCTGGTTATAAGCGATGGTCCCAGGACGGGCGAAGTTGGCTTCTTTGCGGAACATGGCGAGGGCAAAGGCAGGATTCACTCCGGCGGGGTTACCCGCGATAGAGTTCAGGGAGTAATACAAAATCGTTCCGCCGTGTCCGGCTAATCCAGAGTTCGCGCTGCCACCGGCCGAGGGGTCGGTAACGATCGCATTGATTTCAGCGATTATCCGGTTCTGTGCATTTGGGTCGGAAGGAATCCAGCTGACATCCCATGGGGAAGGCCAGCTATCTTGAGGAGCGATGGATGATAGGGGGCTTTCTTCCAAGCAAGATGAGCGTCCCTCACCGTCCAGGGCCATTCGTCTCAGGGGCGCGGCGGGGCCGTGGGCCTGCAGGTAGGCCTGGAGCGCGGCCTCGGCGGCCTGCCGGAAGGTGGGGCTGGGGGGCGGGGTGGGCGGCGGGGGGGCGCCGGGTATGAACGGTCCACCCTTGGGCCCCGGCCCCTGGGCGCGGGTGGGCAGGATGGCCAGCAGGGCCAGGAGGAGGGAGAGGGCCATTATGCCGATGCGTCGTGTAAGCATTGGGACCCCCCTTTTGTCAGCAGTTGCCGCTTGTCACTGGGGTAGGTAAGGGGCCGGGGCGGACATCGGCCCGCCCCGGCCTTTTCCGACTACCGGTTGCGCAGGACCAGGGGGAGGAAGATTTTTATCCCTTCCTCGTGGCCAATGGTCACAGCATAATATGTGCCATTATGGTCATTCGTTGTCGCTGCCGGCCAGTCATCGGCGTCCAGGGCGATCAGGCTGAAGCGGAGCACGTGGCCAATATGACCTGCACCCTGCGGGGGAATCACCAAGACCCAGGGACCATCACCGTTGCCGCCGGGACCGGTCCCGATTGCCTGAAACTGCCGATAAGGCGGAGTGTAGCCGTAAAGCAGGGCTGCAGCCAGAACGCCGTGATTGCCCGTACCGGCATCCTGTATGCTCACGGTAACCGTGAGCGGCTGATCTGCCGCCACAGTATCACTGAAGACCGGGGTACTGATAACGGGCCCCTGCAGATCGTCATCGCCGCCTGTGCGCAACCCGATGCCGTCGCTGACCCCCACTTGGCTCCATCGGCCTGCCCCATTCTGGGTCTTCACCGACACGTAATAGGTGTACCCCTCCTGCAAGTTGAGCCCCACATGGAAGGTTTCTGTCATTGTGTTCACAGGGGTCCAGTTCACCACCTGCGCGCCGCCGGGTGTGGTGCCGATCGCGTACTGATAGCCTGTGATGCCCGAGTCGGGATCCTGGGCGCTCCAGCGAAAATGGAGTATAGAGGGACTGTTTGTTGCCGCTCCGTCGTCCATCACCAAAGGAGTACTGGGCGGAGTGTAGTCATCCGGGGTCACTGCCACTTCGCCGGTATAATCCCGCTCCTGCAGGTCTGTATTGACTACGGCGATTTTGTAGTAGTAAGTGGTACCGTTCGCCACAGTTGTGTCTGTATAAACATGGCCGCTGACGATACTGGTGTTCACCCGGGCGTAAGGGCCGCCACTGACCGTGCTGCGGTAGACGTTGTACCCCGCCACCGTGGAGAGGTTTACGGCAGGCCAGGAGAGGGCCGCCCAGCCCCAGCCGCCCTGGGCGCTGGCGGTGGAAGCGGCCAGGATGGAGACCTCAAAGGTGAAACGACGGTCGGCGGGGATGGGGAAGCCGTCATCCGCTCCCCGGGCACCACTCACCGAAACCCGCTTGACCCCATCGCCGGTGTACCAGTCCACCTGGAACCGGCCTGTCCAGCGGGTTGGGCTGATCCATTCCCCAAAGCGCACCACATGGGTGGGAGTGTAGGTGGTGACGCTGCCGTTGCCGATGGTGACGTACGGCGCCTGCGATGTATCCATCGGTTTGGAGAAGTCCAGGGTGATGGTGAGAACCTCGGCGCCCACCGGGCCATAGTTGGTTCCCTCCCGGGCCTCCACCGGCGTGGGATCGCCTTCGCGAGAGAAAAAGAGCCGCCAGAGGATAGCAGGGGCAGCGCCGTCCGGGGCAGGAAGGAACGGTGAGACGATGACCGACCCACTGATGGTGGGGCTGATCTGGGCCGTGCTGGTGTACCCCCAGTAGTTGTTGATCAGGCCCAGCGTGCCGGAACCGGCATTGGCTGCGTTATAAGGGCTGTTGAGGACCAGGTTGTTCCCCTGGGCAGCCAGCAGGTCCGGGTCCGTGGCATTCACCGATAGCCCGGTACCGTTACCGGCCACGGTGTTGTGGGTGAAGGAAGCGCCCAGGATGATGGGGAAGTTGACCCCCTGGTCCGCCTCGTTCCGGGTGGTACCTGGATTGTCCAGCAAGGCGCCAGCAGCGGAGAGACGCTGGCCGTAGAGATACCAGTGGGTGGCATCTCGCCTGTCACTCCAGGTCAACAGATACTCGTTGCGTGCTGAATCCCAAGCGCCTGCGCACGGCCCCTGGGCGTACGACCACGCGCTCACAGCCTTTTCCTCTTCTAACGGGACCAGTGCTCCACCGGCAGAGATCCTTCTACCCAGGACCTGGCTCGTTGTGATACTGCGGGTCCAGGCAATGAGGTGTTCAGCGCTGGAAGCGTTGTAAACAATGTCTGGATAGGACAGGTACAGCGGGCTATTTGTGGAGAGGAGAACATCATTTCCATACAGGACGCCCCCCGCCGTCACTCTCCGGCCGTAGATGCTCAGATTGCCGGCGCGGTTATCGTCCCATATCACTGTGTACCATCCGAGGTTCGCTTCTACAGCCAAAGCAGGGTTACGCTGGTCACCTGAGGCCCCGGTGACCAGAAACGGGATGCCGGGGAATGTGCCATCGGCCCGGACACGACGAGCGTAGAGGTCCCAGCCGCTGAACAATCCCTGATTCTCTGCCCACACTACCAGGTACTCGTCAGTTACCGCGTTGTAGGCCGCGGCCACGTCCATCTGGTTTATACTGTCAGCAATGACCGTGATCTGCGTGCCGGTCACCATGCCAGAGGCAGTCACCCGTTGAGCGTAGACGTCGTAATCTCCGTCTGAAGCATCGTTCCACGCCACGAGGTAGCTGCCCTGGGTCGTGTTGGCAACCACGGCAAAACTGCTCTGGGTCCCGGTGTAGGTGCCGATGGTGAAGGGCGTCCCGCTCAGGACGCCATCCGCCGAGAGCATCTGCCCCACCAGCGCATAGGCCCCGTTCACCGGCTCCTGTGGCCGGTAGACGACCAGGCAGGCACCACCCACCGGGTCGCAGGCCAGGCGGGGGGCGCGGTTATCCCCATTGACGGCGATGGGGATTTCGCTCCCAAGCAACGCTCCCTCACCGGAGAGTCGCTGACCGTAGATGCGGTGGTTGCCGGCATCGCGGGCATCTTCCCAAACCACCAGATATTCATCCTGCCCGCTGTTGTAGGCCACGTCCGGGTTCAGGCGATCGCTCGTGGGCCAGCCGGGGGAGAGTGCGGCTCCCATATCGTTTCCCTCAATCAGGTTGCCTTCAACCGTGGTGGAGCCGGAAGTGTCCAGAGAGAGGCCGGTGCCGTTCCCCGTAAAGCGATTATGCCTCACCGTCACAGCAACGCCCGAACCGGAGAGGCCGGTGGTGTTCCCCTGGAACAGATTTCCCTCCACCCGGGCCTGGCTGCCCTCGGAGAGGGCCAGACCGGTGCTGTTACCGGTGAAAGTGTTATTTTGGATCAACGGGTTTCCCCCTGCGACGGAGAGGCCCGTGCCGTTGCCGGAGAAGAGGCTCTGGGCGATGAAAGGCGCGGCCCGCTGGACGGTCACGCCCGTGGTGGCACTGAGCACCCGCACGTGGCGCAGGATGCTCCCGCCCAGGCAGGTATCCCCGGCACCCAGACGGGCGTCCTGGCTGGAATCGGTGAAGGTGATCCCGCCCCAGGGCCCGGCCCCGGTGCCCTCAAAGACGACCGGCGCGGCCCCGGTGCCATCGGCGATCAGGGTGCCGCTTACCACCAGTGCCCCGGCCGGCTGGAACTGCACCAACACCCCCGGCTGAATGGTCAGGGTCACCCCCTCCAGTACCCGTACCTGTCCGCCGATGATGTACTGCCGGTCGGTCGTCCAGGTGGTGTCGGTGTCAATCGTCAACGAACCCAGGTTCTGCAGGCTGCTGGCCGTGGTGATAGTGAAGGGCAACGTGGCAGAGTAGCCGCCGGCAGCCGATACCTGCAGGACGAAGGGGAGCGGGCTGTTGAACGGCGTGGTCAGGGCCAGGGTGACCGTGAAAGGCACCGCATTGGCCCGGTCCGCATCACCGGGGATGGAGCCGAAAGTTGCAGTGTCGTTGACCAGGGTCACATAAGGATTGGTCGTGGTGAGCACCCCTATCACGCCAGAGGCATCGGCCCAGGTATTGGCCAGGGTGACGGTGATGCCCACCGTGGTGCCCGGCTCCGGCCGTCCGGAGGGGACGCCGTCCACGGCATACTCCTTCAGGGAAAGGCGTGGCAGGGGTTGGGTGCTGAGCGCGGCGTGCAGGGCCAGACGCCCGGCCCCCAGCAGCCCTGCGTAGGCCGGGTTGAGGGCATCCACATCCGCAGCCGTATTCAGCAGGTGTCGCCGCAGGCTGCCCGGTGAAAGGTCCGGGTAACGGGCCCACACCAGGCTGGCAGCACCGGCGACAAAAGGAGCCGCCATAGAAGTGCCCGACCAGCCCACGTAGCCATCGTCGTAGACCGTGCTCCAGATCGTCTGGCCCGGGGCGGAGATGTCCACCCAATCGCCGTAGTTGGAGAAGGCTGTCTTCACGTCGCCCGGACCGGTGGCGGCCACGGCGATAACCTGAGGGTAAGCAGCTGGATAGAAAGGATCGCTGCGGCTGCTGTTGCCCGCTGCTCCTACCAGGAGCGCCGTCTGCGCGGCGTAGGCCACTGCATCCCGCAGGGTCTGGGAATCGGCGTAGGCGCCGAAGGACATGTTGATGACCCGGGCCCCTTTGTCGGCAGCATAGACCAGTGCGGCGGCAGCATCGGCGTGGGTGCCGGCACCTCCGGCGTTGAGGATGCGCAGCGGCATAATGCGGGCGTTCCAGTCCACCCCCGCCACACCGATTCCGTTGTTGCCGTTGGCGGCGGCAATGCCGGCCACATGGGTGCCGTGGCCGGAGTCGTCCTGGGGCGTGTTGTTATCTTCCACAAAGTTCCAGCCGTTCACATCGTCCACATAGCCGTTGCCATCGTTGTCCACACCGTCTCCGGGGACCTCGCCGGGGTTGACCCAGAGTCGTCCTGCCAGGTCCGGATGGTTCAGGTCCAGGCCAGTGTCCAGGATGGCGATGGTCATGGTAACCGCGCCCCGGGTGATTTCCCACGCCTCCTCGGCGCCGATCTGGGTCAGACCCCACTGCTGGAAATAATAGGGGTCATCGGGAATGACCGTCGCGCGCAGGATGTAATTGGGCTCGGCGTATTCCACGGACGGGTCGGCCCGCAGCGCCGCGATGACCCGGGAAACATCGGTGTTGGGGGCCAGGCGGAGAAGATAGACCCGGTCCAGGCCGGAGGCCGTGATTCTCTTTTGTTCGCAAGGATAGAAGAGTCGCCGTGCCCCGGTTATCCCCTGCCGCACCAGTCTCTGGGGCAGAACGCCCTGCTCCAGGGCGGCGACCTGGGGCTGTGCCGCCGGCGCAAACCGCACCAGCACCTCGCCCGGGACGTACGGCGCCTTCAGATCGGAATTCGCTGCGGCGGGTTGCCCTGCCACGGGGATGACGAGACCCAGCACAAAGAGCAGGATCAGCAATCCAGAGAAACACCTTTTCCCCATTTGTCCATCTCCTTTCGGTAGTACACTACACGTTTTGAAGACCTGACAGTACCTGCCTTCCGGGCGGCACGGCCATACAGGCGGTGTGTCCCAATTTCGTCGGGCCTGGCTGCTTTGTAGGACAACTGCTCGCAGTTGTCCTACAACTTTTGGACACACCCGCACAGGCAGGCAGCGACCCGGAAGGGCCGCTGCCTTTCCACCCCCGCCGGTCAACGCCCTCGCAGGACCAGCGGCAGGTAGACCTTATACTCCTCCGTCACCGTGATATAGGCCGCTTTCGTTTCGGTATCACTCCCTCCGGGTCCGCTCACGGTGAGGGTGACCGTGTACACCCCTTTCACCGCGTAAGTGTGGGTAGGGCTCTGCAGCGTGCTGGTTATGCCGTCGCCGAAATCCCACAGCCAGGCCTCAATGAGGCCGGACGAAAGGTCGGTGAACTGCACCGTGAGGGGTCTGGGGCCGTTGCGCGGGCTGGCGGTGAAATCGGCCACCGGCGGCGGCTCGTTTACCGTGATGTAGTTGGTGCGCGCCAGGGTATCCGTGCCCCCCGGCCCGCTTACGGTCAGCGAAACGGTATATACGCCAGCGGCCGTGTAGGTGTGCGCCGGGCTTTGCAGTGTACTCGTGACCCCATCTCCGAAATCCCACAGGCTGGCCGTGAAGTCGCCCGAGGACTGATTGGTGAAGGTGACTGCCAGGGGACGGTAACCGCTGGTGGGCGTGGCGCTGAAGTTCACCGTCACCGGCTCGTATACCGTGATGTAATTCGGCTTTACCTTCTCATCACTGCCGCCGGGTCCGCTCACGGTGAGGGTGACCGTGTACACCCCCTTCGCCACGTAGGTGTGGGTGGGGCTCTGCAGCGTGCTGGTTATGCCGTCACCGAAATCCCACAGCCAGGCATTTACCAGCCCCGTGGACGTGTCCGTGAAGGCCACCGTCAGCGGCCACACCCCGCTGACAGGGCTGGTGGTGAAATCGGCCACCGGCGGCGGCTCGTTTACCGTGATATAGGCCGGTTTTATCTGCGTGTTGGCAGCCACCGGGCCGGTCACCGTCAGTGTGACGGTGAAGATGCCGGTGGTATCGTACGTATGAAGCGGGTTGGTCAGCGTGCTGGTTGCTCCATCGCCAAAGTCCCACAGGTAGGCCAGAATGCTGCCCACCGACTGGTCGGTGAACTGGACGCTGAGGGGCCGGTAGCCGCTGCGCGGGCTGGCGGTAAAGTCCACCGCCGGGCAGCCGCCGCTCACCAGGATGCCGTCGCTGGACCCCACACTGCTCCAGGTCCCTACCCCGTTTCGGGCTTTGACGTTGAAGTAATAGGTCACGCCTTCAATCAGCGAAAGCCCCGTACGTGTGACCTCCGTGCTGGTACCCACAGAGGTCCAGTTGATCACGTCCGTGCCGCCTGCCCAGGTGCCGATGCTGTACTGGTACTCGCTGATGCCTGAATCCGGGTCATTGGCCGACCAGGCCGCGTGCAGGCGATTCGTATACGGCGTGCAGGTGCCGTCGTCCACCACGACCGGCGTGGTAGGGGCGGTGTAGTCGTTGGGCGTGGCGGCGGTCTCACTGCCGTAGGCCATCTCGTAGAGGTCGGTGGTGAGGAGTTTGACCACGTAGTAGTAGGTGGTGCCGTTGGTCACGTTGGTGTCGGTATATGAGGGGGTGGTCAGGACGGTAGGGTTGAGGCGGGTATAGGGGCCGCCGGGCGTGGTGGAGCGGTAGAGGTTGTAGCCGGCCACCGTGGGCAGGTCGCTGGGTGTCCAGGAGAGGGCCACGTAGCCGTAGCCCGGCCGGGCGTCAATGCTGGTGGCCCCGATGGTGGCGATGGTGAAGGTGAAGCGGGTGTCCTCCGGAATCTCCATCCCGTCATCGGCGCCCACAGCCCCGGCCACGCGCAGCCGCTGGACGCCGTCGCCGGTATAGTAGGTGACGGTGTAGGTGCCAACCCACTGAGTGGGGCTGACCCAGTTCCCGCTGACGATATGGGTATCGTAAGTAGGGCTGATGCCGAAGGTGACGGTGGGCTGGATGGTGGGAGACATTGGCTTGGAGAAATCAAACGTAAGCGTAAGAGGGCCGGTACCCACAGGGCTGGGGGGTTCAAATGTTGCGCTTAGTACGAAGGCGGGAGCAGTGATAACGGGTGCGCTCAGAGTTGTGGTATACATAACTTTGCCCAGGTTGAAATCGTCGTAGTAGTCCCATATATGCTCGTCGATGAAACTTCTGTTCGTAGTGCCCCAGAAGTTGTTATCCGCATCTGTGTCGAAACGAGGTTGATAAAAGTAATAGCCTTGGTTTAGCAAGAGGTTGTTAAAATGAAACACACCGTAGGCCTGTTGGATCAAGGTTGTTGGATTGACGATCGTGTTATTCAGAGCTGTAGATGGTTCGTTGTACCACCCCACTCTATGGGCAACGTTCCCCACCATCATATATGCGGTTATTGCGTCAGCGTAACTATTGTGGATCTCATTCGCACAAATAGCGCCTCCCTTTGCAACGTCATGATAGCTCACTAAACGAGCCTCATGCATTCTGGTGGCTATTGCCACAGAAGTTTGTTCAAAATGATTGTCTATAGAGATCACCTCGTCCCCTCTATCAAGCATTATTCCCACACCATACCCAGCAAAGTTGTCGCCGCCCCAAGAGACGCGCGAATCGTAGAAATGGTTATTTCGCAACACAACCGTCGTACCAGGGTCATATATAAAGATGGTGCCGTCAAGGAAAACTCTATTATCACAAAATAGTCCATTGTACCCAACGCCCGGCTCATCGTTGTACCCTGCCTTGGAAGGGTTCGCATTCTTGTAAAAGACCACGTCAGCAATGTACGGGGCTGCACGATTCAATAAGAGGCCTGATCCATATTCAATCCTTGCATGCCGAATGATAGAACCACTCAAATAGTTCCATTGTCCATCAACTGCCGCGTCAATCGCTGAATCACGGAATCTTATCGACCCCCAGATCCCGTGAGTCGGAGTTAGCATGTTCGACGTGAAGATGATTGGAGACGAATCCCTCCCATCAGCAATCAGGCTACCTTCAATAACCAGATCCGCGTTTTCTCCAAACTTGATCAGGACTCCTGGCTGGATGGTTAGGGTTATTCCTGGAGGTACAAGGACATCCGCGGTTACAACATAAGTTTTATCGGGTGTCCAGGTAGCAGTTTGTGTGATAATGCCGCTTACATAAACAATTCCCTCAGACACCGTCACCGTAAACGGCAATGTGGCCGTGGAGCTCCCACCGTTTCCACTCAGGGCCAGGGTGAACGGAATCGGATGGTTATACGGCGTTCCCGCAGCCACGGCGAAGCCAAATGTGTCTGCGGTATTCGTCACGACACGATAGCCAGCGACATCCCCATAGGCTGCCGTGCTGTCGGTCAGCGTCACATAGGGGTCGGTGGTGCTCAGTACCGCCATCACACCTGTTGCATCCCCCCAGGTGTTCCGCAGCGACACCGTCATCGTCACCGTGCTGCCGGGTTCCGGGTTGCCGTTGGGCACGCCGTTGATGCTGTATCCCGCAATAGTGATCTCCGGCAGCGCCGCCACGGTCACCGCCCGGTAGGCGTTCACCCGCCCGGCGCCCAGTTTGCCCTCGTACCCCGGGTTCAGGCCGTCAATTCCATCCACCGTGTGCAATAACTGCCCCCGCGCTGCGCCGGCGCTCCAGGATGGATTCTTGCCCCGCACCAGTCCGGCCACGCCGCTCACGAACGGCGCCGCCATAGAGGAGCCGGACCAGGCCGCATAGGTGTCATCGTACAATGTGCTCCAGACGCTCACGCCGGGGGCAGCGATATCCACCCAGTCTCCGTAGTTGGAGAAGGCCGCCTTCTGGTCGTTGTTGTCCGTGGCCGCCACCGCCACCACGTAGTCGTCGTAGGCCGCCGGGTAGAAGCGGTCCTGCTTGTTGTCGTTCCCCGCCGCCGCCACCACCACCGCGTACTGCGAGGCATAGGCCACTGCGTCCCGCAGCAACTGCGAGTCCGCATACCCGCCCAGGCTCAGGTTGATGACCTTCGCCCCCTTGTCGGCGGCATAGATGATGCCTGCCGCGATGTTGCTGTAGGTGCCGCTACCGCCTGCATCCAGTACCTTGAGGGCCATCACCCGGCAGTTAGGGCAGACCCCGGCCACGCCGGTGCCGTTGTTGGTAGCCGCCGCGGCGATCCCGGCCACGTGGGTGCCGTGGCTAATATCGTCCTGGGGGACGTTGTCGTTGTTCACCCAGTCCCAGCCGTTGACATCATCCACCTTGCCGTTGCCGTCGTCATCTATCCCGTTGCCCGGGATCTCGCCGGGATTGACCCACAACTTTCCGGCCAGGTCGGGGTGGTTCAGGTCAATGCCGGTGTCCACAATGGCGATGGCCACGGCCGGGCTACCCTGGGTCACATCCCAGGCCTGCGGGGCCTGAATCTGGGGCAGGCCCCACTGGTCGGGATAGCGAGGGTCGTTGGGGATGAAGGCGGCGTGAGCAATGTAGTCGGGCTCGGCCCATTCCACGTTGGGGTCAGCGGCAAGGGCCTCGGCAGCCTGCTGCACGTCGGTTCCTGGCCTGAGCCGAAGACGATAGATTCGGGTAAGGCCGAACTCCTCCGGGGAAAGCCCCTTCGTTAACGGCCGGGGGGAACGCGGGGTGACAAAGAGGGGTTCCACTGCCATCACCCCCTGGGCCGCCAGGCGGTTGTCCAGAGAGGGCTGGCCGGTACGAACCCTCCCGGCAGCGTCCAGGGCCGGTTTCACGCCCGGCCGGAATCGGACGATGAGATGGTCCGGTGCAAAGGCCACATGGCCGCGCTGGTCCCAGCCGACAAATGCCGGGCCATCTCCCGTTTCCGGCAAGGCCGCCTGTGCCGGTGCCGCTGTGATGGCCGGTTGATCTTCTCCCACGGGAGCCAGAGCCAGCGTAGAAGAAGCATGCGCTTCTTCCATTTTGACGTTGCCCCGTCCAGGATAGCCACCCAGGGTGGGAACGATCAGGGTAAGGATGAGTGTCCAGCGCAGAAACAGTTTTGCGATTTGAGAATGTCCGAACATTGGTAACCTCCTCGCATATTCTGGGATGCACTTGCTCAGCGATTCAACCTTCTGCGCGCGGGGTTGGGCCTTTCGGCCCGCCCCGGCCCTTCCCCGCTACCGGTAGTTGCGCAGGACCAGAGGTAGATAGACCCTGTACCCCTGCCCCACGCTTACCCTCCCCCCGGCCATATCGCCCACGGGCTGCGGGCTGCCGGAGCGGTCGCTCACCTGGGCGGAGCGGAAGAGCAGGCCGCTCTCCCCCTCCGTCAGGGCCCGCAGGGTGAGCACGGCCAGGGTCCCGCTGCCCGAGGCTCCCTGCGGCGTCGCTCCCAGGCTGAAGGCGCCAAAGGAGACCGTGCCGGCAACGCTATCCACGTTCGGCCCCAGCGGGGTGAAGGTGCGGCCGGTACTGCCGGGGAACGTCCCCACGGTGGCGCTGACCACCTGCACCACGGTGGGGCTGTAGGCGAGGGTGAACTCAAAGC
>Ga0209162_1003744_pt1 | contig 11959 bp, 13 predicted proteins | sample YNPNPMetaG_FD_187121 | JGI IMG/M metagenome (GOLD analysis project Ga0209162, IMG submission 187121) | Anoxygenic and chlorotrophic microbial mat microbial communities from Yellowstone National Park, USA - YNP NP MetaG (SPAdes) (version 2) ...
TCGCTGCGCTTCAGAGTCTGTGCCAAATGCGGTCAGGATTCGACGAATATCGTCTTCGTACTCAAGGTCGCTCACCCCAACCTTGTCTCGATACTTTGGGAGAACGTTTCGAACGACGTCATCAACCAGGTCAGGCTCGGTCAATCCTAACGACCGAAGGAACTGGCGTGCCGTGTCGGTTGTGCATACCGAGGCGCGCACGGTCGGGAATCCGGTTGCTACGGTACCCGGAAGAAACGCCTGGATCTGGCCATTGTGGCGCGCCGGGACATGGGTGCCATTCTCCAGCCGGACCAGCGGCAGGGGTTCGAAACGCTCGCGCAATCCAGGTTGCCTGTTCAGGAATGTGTAAAGCCGCGCGATCCATTCGTCGGGTTGCGCCTCGAGAAATGGTTTATTGAGTCGTGCAAGGATCGCTTCCGGCGTGATCTCGGCAACTCCCAGCTCATCTATCAGGTACTTTCGCAGCTCAGGTGTGCGATCATCGGTGATCTCGCCGCTCAGCCAGACGAGCTCGCCTTGTGGGCCGTAGAGCCTCCCGAGCTGGACGGGCGTGAGCAGATCGCGCAACTCCTGGGTGCGCCCGAGTCGAGCAGCCGCCCCCGGTATGTGCCCAACGTCATAGCGTGGCAGCAGGGCTTCGGTCAGGAGCGCCTCCCTGGTGGCCTCGTAGAGCGGCGCAAACATGCTTGACTTCGCAAACTTGTGGGGGTCGAGCGGCAGGCACTGCAGAGCCGCCGTGTCGAGCAGACCGCTTTCCCGCAGCCAGGGAAGAGCTTGTCGTAACAGTGTGGCGGTCTCGCGCGCGAGGTACTGATTCCATGGCTCGGCAAGCGGCACATTGTCCCGGCTTGGGGTCGTCTGGTACGGCCCCTGAACAAGAAAGCCAAGATGGGTCTCGACCACAGTTGGAAAGAAGACGACCAGCGGTGAAGTCTCGACACGCGCGATGCGCTGCCGCCGGGATCTGGGGGCCTCTTTCAACAAGAACGCCAGTTCCACATATCCAGCGTGCCGCCCATCGGCTGTGGATACGGCTCGTGAAAAGATCAGCCACGTTTCAGCAATATCCGGTGTTCCTTGCTTCTGACCGGATAGGGTCACCTGGCGCACGCCCTCGCCGACCTCCACGGACTTCCGCAGGTAGATCCCGGTCGAACCGCCTTCGACGGTCCATCGGATCTCCTCGATCTGTCGGAGAAACAGCAGCGCCGATGGATCGAGGCGGTCGAGGCCACGGGCCACCTCCTGATGGTCACCTTTGTCCGACATCTTGAGCGGGATCAGGATGACGGTCGCGTCCGGATCGCGGCGCGCGATCGGTGGAACAGCGACCGGCCATACATAGTTTTCGATCGCGAACGCTTCCGCACCAGAATGGATCTCAGGTCGGTCTGTCATTGCGTAGACCGACTTGAAGCCGATACCGAAGCGGCCAATCGAGGTAAGGTCCTTCGTGCTTTGTGCGATGCCACAAATGCCACGCACGTCCGCTTCGTCAAACGGCATGCCGAAGTGCTCGATGCGCAATGTCCCCTCGGTCAGATGGAACGACACGGCTCGCGATCCTGCCCAATCCCTTCGGCGACGCAGTGCGTCTTCGGCATTCTGTAGGATCTCGAAGATGAAGTGAGTGCGGTCAGCGTAACGGTCCGAGAGAAGCAGCGGCCCGATGCGTCCGATATCCGTGCCGTAGCGTCGCTGGTTGTCGTCACGAATAGCTTTGTAGTCAGAGGCCATCAGTCTTGACCATGTCGATACGTTGGCCACCCTCATCACAACGCGCGTGGCTCGCGCGTTCGTCTTCTCGCGCCAGGCCGGCAGCGTATGATGACGCGCTCCTATGCTACTCCATATCCGTATCCTCTTTATAACCACGAGCCATAGTTTACTCCTACGTTTCGGTCGGCGAAGCACGCTGAGACTGCGCGTCCTCACAGGTATAGCGTTTCTGGCGCCGCCTTGCCTCCCACTCCCTATGTGGGGCATCAGGATTCCTGATGCTTCCCTCTCCCGCGCGCAGGAGTTCAAGGGTGGACAGAACACCTGGGCCAACGCACCTTCTGCTGCATCAGGACGCCCCGACGCAGGTCTCTGGTTTCCACCGTCCCGTGCGCGGGAGTGCGGGAGGGGGTGAGGGCTTTCAGGGCATTTCCAGGCCCTATCTCCTGCATGCGCCTGCATATTCTGTCCGCCCCTGAACGCACGGGAGAGAGGAGCCAGGAGGGTGAGGGAAAAAAAGGGCGTCAGGATGGAGCAAATACCCCTTGGGGGCAAGCCGCAGGCTACATGGTCTTTAAGAAATTAATCCGGCATACCGAACCGGCCGTGGGGCTGATGGTCTTTGAGAAATTCATCCGCTATGCCAGTCTAGCCGTCGGGCTAAAGCCCTCGGCTACGGGATGCGAAGCCCGCCTGCGCGGGCTATACCGGATTATGTATTCAAAGACCATAAGCCCTCGGCTATGCGAGGCGAAGTCCGCCTGCGCAGCCTATAACCGTTTTAATTCTTAAAACTCATCAAGCCTGCGGGAGGGTTGCCGGAGATCTCAACCTTCATCTGAAACTACCAGTTTCACCTCGTGCCTGAGATCCCAACAAAAACTCTGCTGTCAGATATTCCTTCGGCACCTTACGTTCCTGCGGCAAGTAGATGGCAACCTGGATATCCAGATCGGCCAGATAGCGGCACATCACGGGACCGACCTCGCGCCAGTTCAGCCTACCCAAACCGCATCCCAAAGCTGGCATCGCTAGAGATTTGATTCCTTCGCGCTTATAGTGGTCTCGCACCCATTGTAAACCTTTCTCGATAGCGCCAAGATCAGCCGGCTCTTGCCAGTGCCGCTTGGTAGGAAAGAGCAGAAACCACTTACTGGCATTTCTTTCGATCAAAGAGAACGGCTCATCGGCAAGCACCTGATCCAGAGAAACCTCTCTCTTGTACAGATAGGGTTTCCCCATTTCCAGCAACTTCCTGTCGCAGGCATCCTGATACACCACATACACATCAGGAAATTGATATTTCGCCCGCGAAGCCAGTCCCTTGCCCATCACCCTGACGACATTCACGCTGATAGTCAGCGTCTGCATGTGCGAGAAGAACATGTCGCCGTCCACCCAGGAAAGCGATGGGGTGACTCTACCGCTTCTGCGAGGCAAGAAAAACATGTGGGTGTCCTGGATGACCTCAATCTTCCCGGCACGTGGTTCCAACAGCCGGCGCACATCCTCCGCAGTTTCGTGGCTGGCTACATAGATGGTGTGGATGAAACTTGGCGGGACGGCCCCATAGACCAGGCATTCAGACATAATGATGCGTTTGGAGCCGTCTTCGGGGCGCCACCAGTTGCTTTGAATCATTGCCCACACCTCTTTGGAGCGCAATTTTTGCAGACCCTCATCCTTCGGCAGGATTTCAGACATGGGACTGGCGGCATTGCCAATGGTGATGAAAGAAGCATGGTCCAGGATCTGTGGCTTGATTGCCAGGACGACAATGTTTTTGCTTTTCCCTTCGCGTACCACACGATAGAGCATAGGATTTCTGGGCTGGAAGTAGAGGTTAGCAAACTCCCACAGGCTACGTCCATCCGGTGCTCTATCTCGCTGACGAATGGCCACGATTTTAGCATCATAAATAGGAATAAAAGGAATGTTGAGACTTTCAACTTTGGCATGTGAAAGAATACCTCGTTCCAAAATAGAAGGAAGATTCTCTACAGGTGCGATATAGTATAGACTTTGAATATCTTGTTTTTTCGCCATGGTAAACTCTCTTTCATTCAACGATTGTATGTACGTTCTCCTATGACCTGGCATAAGACTGAGAGGTCTGCAATTCACCCAGGTTGCCAAACCACGCCACCGCAGGAGGATACTGACGCGGGAGATCAATCATCACGTCGGTATCCAGCAAGATCATTGGAAATCCCCGCGTTACTGGGCCTGCTCGCGTAAGCGCCGGGCATAGGCGCTGCTACAATGTCGCTCCGGTCTTTTGCCGATCAACCCGGATTGGCGCAACTGATGCGTGGTGAGGCGGAGCTGCGTTCTGGTCTTGTCGGCCTGAGGCAGGACGATGATTTCAACCCCATCGCCGCGCCCGTAGGACAAACCGGTGAGAAGGATCTGGCCATCCCTGGCAATCTCTTCCTCACGTCTGATTGTTTCCATCTTGACCTCTCCTCGTATCCTAATGAGTTTCAGGAATTATAGCAGTTCTCAGAGAGGTTAAACCTTTTTGGGTAAGGTTGCACGATAACCCTCCCGGAGGCTTGATGGTCTTTGAAGAAATAATCCGCTCTAGCCCGCGCAGGCGGGCTTCGCATTCCGTAGCCGAGGGCTTTAGCCCGACGGCCAGCCCGATATACCGGATGAATTTCTCAAAGACCATTAGCCCCACGGCCAGCCCGGTATACCGGATGAATTTCTCAACAAGCATTACGCCGACGGCACGGGCGGGTGCTCTACCTCGTCCGTGTTGATGGCTTCCACGCCAGTTTGCGATGGCGTCCTGACGCCTCAGCGCTTCGGCCAAAGCACTTCGATCAGTGATTCGTTCCCCATCGGCGCTGGTTGCCACGAGCGCCCTGCCCGCATTCCCGCGATGGGTCGCAGCTCCGGGCGGGCGAGACGCCCGCCCCACCCGGACGGCCACGAGCGCCCTGCCCGCGCTCCCGTGACGGGTCGCAGCGCTGCGCGCGGGCGAGACGCCCGCCCCATCAGGGCCACGCAGCAACACCCACCCCACCCGAGCCGCGCGGGGATGGGCGCCGTTCCAGCGCGCCTGGAACGCCCAGGAATGACCATGGGTTGCCCCGGCGCGAAAGCTACCATTTCCAGAAGGGTAGGGTGCGCCAGCCCCTTACCCTCGTCCATTGCCCCCCGGCGACGCCGCGCGTTACGGGATCGCCACCGGGGCGGCGCTGAGCACCCAGTCCTGGTACAGCCCATCCAGTTCACACTGGCAGGCGGTCTCGGCGGCGCGCAGCACGTCCGGCCCGGCGGTTTCGCGGTACTTGCCGTCGGCCAGATAGCCCTGGAGGAAGCGCCCGAAACTCTCTTCGCCGATCTGCCCGCGCAGGGCGTGGAAGAAGAGCGCGGCTTTGGCGTAGGCTACCGGCACGTAGTTGCCGCGCAGGCCGCCGGGCGGCGTCGCCAGGGGCGCGTCGCGATTGGCTTCGCGCAGACGGCGATACACGCCGCGGAAGTACTCCAGTTCTTGCGCGGCCCGCTCGCCATTGCCCACGGCTTCGTAGTAGAGCACCTGGGCATAACTGGCAAGTCCTTCATCGATCCACGGCTCGCCCTGGGCATCGGTGCCCACCAGGCTGTACCACCACTGGTGGGCGATCTCGTGGGCGATGGTGGTCTCCAGCACCCGGTCATTGTCGGTGTAGAGGGCCTGCTCGATCAGCACCGCGCCGGGGTATTCCATGCCGAGAAAGGTGGTCATGGCGCCCTGCGCCACCTCGAGTTCGGCCAGGGGATAGGGGCCGTAGCGCTCGTTGAAGGCCCGCAGGGCCTGCTCGGCGAAACGCAGCGCCCGCCGTCCGGCGTCGGCGTTCGCCGGTTGATAGTGGCTGACGATGCGCGTGCCGTCCACCACGGCGCTCGCCTGTTCCAGCCCGCGGGTGAATCCGAGGTAAAACTCGCGCTGCGGGCCGCTCACCAGCCGTTCGCGGCGCATCCCGGCGCGCGCCGGAAGGGTGTTGAGCCGCGAGCCGGTGCTGACCAGGGTCCAGGCGGTTGGGTATTCCGCGGTGACGTCGTACAGGCCCACGTTGGTGACCGTGAAGTCGCCGCGGCTCTCGACGGGGCGCCGATCCCAGCCGCTGTCGCTGAACTGTCGGGCGAGCACGGGATAGAAGTTGGCGAGGGACCAGAGGCCGGCCTCCTGGTTGAAGGCGCCGAAGGTGCGGGCGCTGGCGTTGCGCGGTGTTCGGGCGACGAAGCGCAGATCGGCGCGGGCCACGCCCCCCGGCGGAAGCGCCCGGGGCAATGCCAGCCAGAGCAGCGTGTCGCTTTGCTCGACACCCGAGGCCGCGGGCCGCCAATCTACACTGGCAGCCGTAACATCGAGGCGCCCGCCGAAGTCGGGATGGTTGGGGTACAGACGGAAGTAGAGCCGGTCGTAGGTCAGGCCCGAACGGTTGGTGACGGTGACGCTGACCGTGCCGCGCACGGTCAGCGCGGCGGGGTCGGCGGCGGCGACAATGGTGTAGCGATCCCACTCGGCGGCGCGGGCCAGGTCGCCGCTATGGGCCGGGAGCAGCGCGGCGGCCTGGGAGGCGAGAAAGGGATCGGCGGCGGAGGGCGGCGCCTGCGCCGCAATGCGCGCGGGGGGCGCCGCCAGGGCGCCGACCACGAGGACCAGGGCCAGCAACGGGCCGATCAGGGCGCGCGCGATCAGTCTAACGTGAAAATAAGCCCTCGGCGAGGGGGGTGGGGAAACCGGGTTTCCCCATACCTCAGCGGACGCGGGCCGGAGGCCCGCGCACCCAGGCCCCGGCCCCTGGGAGGGTTTGGGAGGGCGCAGCCCTCCCAAGAAACTATTTTCATCCCGTTGGTGTGCGGCGGAGCCGCATGGACGGTTGAGGTGAACATACCCCCATCGCGGGTGGATTGGGGAAGGCTGCGCCCTCCCAGGACAACCTTTGTTCATCGCGGCGTTGTGGGTCATACGTATGACCGTCTCATGTGACAGGACTTACGCGGTGGAGGGGTATGCGGGGAGGCTTCGCCTCCCCGCATACCCCTTTGCCTGCCCGCGGCGGCCAGGCGGCCTGGCGCACCACCCACGGCCCTCCCGCCGCGGGCGGGCAACAAACCGGTTGGTGGGGAGGGCCTGCAGCCCTCCACTCCTCCCCGCCGGAAGGCGCCCGCGTAACTCCTGCTCATATGAACAGACGCTCTCCGAGAGGGGTGTGGGGAAACCGGGTTTCCCCACGCCCCCGCCCCGCAGGGGGGATGGGGAAACCCGGTTTCCCCATCCCCCCACCCGGTGGGAGGGTTTGGGAGGGCTACGCCCTCCCAAGAAGGATGTTCATCCCGTCGGTGTGCGGCGGAGCCGCATGGACGGCTGTCATGTGAACATAGGCTCTCCGAGAGGGGTGTGGGGAAACCGGGTTTCCGTCCCCCCGCCCGCGGGCGGTGTGGGGAGGGAGCAGCCCTCACGCCGGGAGATGGGGAAACCGGGTTTCCCTATCTCCTCTCCCAGTGGGAGGGTGTAGGCGGGCGCAGCCCTCGAACGACCTTTGTGCCTCCCGCCGGTGTGCGGCGCCGTATGGACAACCGGCATGACGAAGCCTCACCGGGTCCGACTGCGGCCCAGGCGCGACGCGCGGGCCGCGACGGGGAGCGATGCGGCATAATTGGGACATTTGCCTGTAGCTAAAGTCGTCAGAGCGTGCTATGCTATACATGTCAGACCCAGATACTCTACCACGATGCGGTCAAGGCTTTCAACTCTGACGACCCGCGGCAGGAAGGAGGATGGCGATGACGATCCAGTATGAGCGCGCGCCAGGCCGCCCGGCCCCCTCGAGCGCAGCGCCTCCCCCCACCGGCGAGCGCCCTGTGTACACGCGCTACTGCGCGGCGCCCCGGCCCGCGCACCCCATCGGTGAGCCGCGCTACCTCCATGCGCTGCTGATGGCGGCCTGGCTGGGCCGGCTCATCGATCCGCTGCCCCACGCGCCCACGAAGGGGCGCCCCGCCCAGGGGCTGCGAGTTCCGTGAGGTTGACCGGTGTCAGGAGTGGCCGCCCGGTAAGGGCGGCCACGAGATTCTCGGCGGCCAGGGTGGCCATCCGCGTGCGCGTGGCCAGGGTGGCGCTGCCGATGTGCGGCACGCATACGCAGTTCGGCAGGCTCAACAGGGGGTGGTCGGGGCCGATCGGCTCGCGCTCGAAGACGTCGAGGCCCGCGGCCCGCGGGCGCCCGGCGCGGAGCGCCGCCGCCAGGTCCTCCTCGCGCACCAGCGGCCCGCGCGCCACATTGACGAAGACCGCCGTCTCGCGCATCAGCGCGAACTCGCGCGCCCCGAACATGCCGCGGGTTTCCGCCGTAAGCGGCGCGCTCACCACGATGAAGTCACTCTCGCGCAACAGGTCGTCGAAGGGCCGGTAGATCGCTCCGGTCGCGGCCTCCAATTCCGGGGCCGGGCGGCGGTTGTGGTAGAGCAGCCGCATGGCGAAGCCGGCGCCCCGGCGCAGCACCGCCCCGCCAATGCGCCCGGCCCCGACCACCCCCAGCGTCGCGCCGTGCACATCCACGCCCACCATCTGCAGGGGATGCCAGGATCCCCAGGCGCCGGCTTCGATCATGCGCTGGCCCTCGACGATGCGCCGGGCCGCGGCGAGCATCAGCGCCCAGGCCAGGTCGGCGGTGGTTTCGGTCAGCACGTCGGGGGTGTTGGTCACCAGCACGCCCCGGGCGGTGCAGGCCGCCACGTCAATGTTATCGTAGCCCACCGCCATGTTCGCCACCACCCGCAGCCGGGGGGCGGCGGCAAGCACCTGGGCATCCACCCGGTCGGTCAGCAGGCTGAGCAGACCTTCGGCAGCGGCCACCCCTCGCAGCAACTCCGCCCGCGGCACGGGGCGCTCCATTTCGTCCCAGAGCGTCACCGTGCAGGCCGCTTCCAGGATGGCCATAGCTGCCGCGGGCAGGCGGCGCGTGAGATAGATCGCCGGGCGAGACATGATCGTACGTTTGCCTCCGGCCAGGCGGTACAGGTATCGAGTGAAACAGGTTATCAAAAACGCCCGCTCTCAGCGAGTCAGGTGCAAGCGATGTTGGGCGGCACGCGTGCTCATGGGATTGATCTGGTATCAGGTTGCTGTGAGGAGCGACTCCTGGATAGCACGGGGCAGATCGATGAGCACGAAATAGCACGCAGGATAGAGGTAATCCTCGCCGGACTCGTCAATAATGCGTATTAACTGATGTGCCGCAGCGGTCGCATCCGGCAGCACTTGATAGATCTTCCGTACTTCTAGTGCGGCAGGGTATTCCGTATTCTTGATGCAGATGGCGAAATGTGGTTCACTCATTGTATTGTGTAGCATCAACTAATCCAGCAGGCGTTTGATCTTGTGCTCCTTCTGGCCCACTCCCGTCGCCTCATACCAATGAACTTCCGCCGTGTGGGCGGTTCCATCCGCCAGCAGGACCGTCGCGATGCCTTTACGCTTGCGCCAGCGACCGGAGCCGTATTGTTTGCGGAGGCGCGCCACTTCACGAATACCCTGGCTGAGCGCGATCGTCTCTATCGCGGTGATGTCACTGATGATCGTGAAGTGCATGTCCGCTCAGGCTGCCAGCACATTACAGCGGGTACAACGTGCGGCCGGTGCTCAACATAGTGTACCACATCTGTCAGCGCATCGATGTGACCGTGAAGGTACATGCCGGACCGTGATTGCGCTCCATGCCTTCGCGCATCCCATGGACCAGTGATGGCGCGCCGCCCAACGGACAGCCGCCACCTGCGCCGCGCAGCGCAGCGGAGCGGCGTCAGGTGGAAGCGCGTGTTGGGCAGGCCTTCACTGAGTAGAGTCCTCTGCTTCAATGATCTCCTTGATCGCCTGGTGGAGTATAGGGATCTTGTTTGTCACAACGTCCCAGACGATACCGTAATCAACCCCGAAGTAGCCATGGATCAATCGGTCGCGCATACCTGCCATCGCTCGCCATTCCAGGTGACCATACTTTTGCTTGAAGTCCTCCGGTATCTGCTTTGACGCTTCACCAATGATCTCAAGACTGCGCACGAACGCGCGCTTCAATGTCGCATCGCGCATAAATTGATCCCAGGTTAGTCCTTGTGCTCGATCCATCAAATACCCGGTCTCGTCTAAAATATGACGCACGTATTCAACTGCCGAGCGGGACATATTCAACCTCCCGCAGGATATGTGGACCAATGTAAGGACTGAGGGCCTCAGGTGTGACCAATTCGACCCGCCGACCAAACAAATCCTCCAGAAACAAGGCAACTCGGATAAAGTTGTCGAACGTCTTGCGACCTGGTTCGAATTCCACCAGGACATCTACGTCGCTATCGCTATCCTGCTGCCGACGGACAAAGGAGCCAAATAGGCCCAACCTTCTCACGCCCAGGTTCCTGATCTGGCTTTGATGCTCTTGGATAAGGGATAGGATGTGCTCTTTCGTTTGTACACTCATTTCAGTCCTCCATGCGGCTCCGCCGCCCAACGCCGCAATGAACATAAGGTTATTCTTGAGAGGGCGCAGCCCTCCCAAACCCTCCCGCGGGTGGAGGAATGGGGAAACCCGGTTTCCCCATTCCCCTGTCCCAGCAGCTTATTTTCACGTTAGATACCCCTCTCAGCGCCAGGCACTACAGACAGCACTCGCCACCACCATCGGCATGCCCGCCCAACGGTTTGCCGCTCAGCCGCGCCGCTCCGCTGCGCTTCGCGGCGTCGGGTGCAAGCGCGGGTTGGGCGCTTTATAATATGTTCAAAATGAATTTTCTTTACCGTTATACTGCCCGCTTTTAGATGAGCGTAAAGAGTGTATCTACCAGAATCGTGCTTTATCACGACGTAGTTTCCACGTATATCGGGAGTTTTTATATCTACCCATCCTGTTCCTGCTCGATGGTAATCCTTGATGTCATTCCGCACATCCACTACGATCCCATCGGATGCTGCAAGGACAGGTTTTCCAAAAGCCAGATAGTTTTCTGGTCTATTTGAAGGACCTTGATATGTTTTCCCGGCATCGTCAACCACTACAAAATCATAAGCATACCTTTGCCCTATGAGACTCCACGAATGGGAAGTTTGTTTGCGAATACCGCCATTCGCAACTTTCCAGGTTCCTTCGAACGGCAAAACAAAAGTCACAGTATCGTTGTACATGACGCCTTTCACGATAGATCGACTAATAGCTATGAATTGTCCCGCTGTTTGCCGTAAAGTCTGTACTAATCCATAAGGATTCAAAATTGACCATATAAAAACTGACAAGAAATACTCAAAGAGTATTTTTAGCGGCGTTACAAAAGACATTGCTCTCTTTCGATTATTTCAGGGCAAGCGCCCAACGGCTCGTGCATCAGCCGCAGCGAAGCGAGCGCAGCGAGCGAACTGGAAGCGCGTGTTATGCCGCCTTTCCTTTTTGGAGAATCTCTTCCACCTTGCGAATGGCGCGCTCTTCAACGGCGCTGGCTTCGTCTTTCAACTCAAACGCTTCCACAACTCGCTCGCCAATCGAAACCTGGACTTCTTTCGGCGGATTTGGAACAAGCACAGATGCAATGTGCGGCGCTTCGATATGATCAACAACGCCACCATATATCTCCCTGGTTAGTTGATAGAATCCGTATGGTGTGCTCAAGAATGCTGCCAGAAAACCATTTCGACAATTATTGTTTCCGTAGGTTACGCGAGCGATATTATTGCTTCCAGCCCACCCCGCCATACGGCTTGTTACTATTCCAATGCGCCCTACTGTTCCGTCAGTAGTTATCAGAACGTCCCCCAAGTGCAAAATCAATGAGTCTAATTCTCTCGTAAGACGTGAAATATACCCCAGATCATAAGGACGTATTTGGAGAAGATGAGACGGTCGCAAAAACGGAACGCCATAACCTTTGGATACATAGATGCGTTTGAGGCGTGGCGGAATATGAATATCCCTTGTCAATTCGGATAAGGTTACGGGGTCATATCTCCCTTTTTTCAGTAGTTCGGTAATTGTTCGAACAGCAGGGATATGATACGAAGCATCCAATCGCTCATTCAGTTCTGAAGCCCTGATGCTAAACGCTTTGGGATGAGGCATCTCAGGACGGTTGACAGGCAGGCGCGGCATTGCGGGCGGGGGCAAGTACGGCACAAGGCTTTCGTCAAAGCGGGGCAAGCCTAACTTCTCGTGCAAAAGTTCATCGGCTTCATCCAACAACGCATTGGCTTCGTCGCGCA
>Ga0209162_1003751_pt1 | contig 11942 bp, 11 predicted proteins | sample YNPNPMetaG_FD_187121 | JGI IMG/M metagenome (GOLD analysis project Ga0209162, IMG submission 187121) | Anoxygenic and chlorotrophic microbial mat microbial communities from Yellowstone National Park, USA - YNP NP MetaG (SPAdes) (version 2) ...
AATGGCCTGCGGCCAAGGGTCGGCCTTCGCCGACCTCTCCTTGACCGCGCCACGGAGTGTCGGCGCAGGCCGACACCCGGCGTGAAACGCCTCAAGAGGCCGATTTCCATCGGGTGGCATCTTGTCTGAAACCCCCCAAGACACAAAGGACACCAGGGGCACCATGCGGCTTTTGTTCGTTTCCTTCGTGTTCCTTTGTGTCCTTGGTGGTAAGCTTTTCAGACCGGCTCTGAGGTGCGACTTAGCTTGGGGTTGCTCCCCCCGCCGAGCGATGGGGAGCCCCACGCCCATGTTCTGCTTCGAACACCCCGCCTTGCGGCGGTTTGTTTCCCCCGTCATCTTGTGGTACAATGCACCCGCGAAATTCAGGATAGCAGGGGGCGGAGAAGCGATGTCTTCTCTCGAAATACCGGTCGCCGCGGTCGTCCTGGCCGCCGGCGGCGCGACCCGCATGGGGCAGCTCAAACAGTTGCTGCCCCTCGGCGGGCAACCGATGGTCCGTCATGTGGCCCAGGCAACCTGTGCGGCCGGACTGGACCAGGTGGTGGTCGTGGTCGGCGCGCAGGCCGACAGCGTGCAACAGGCGCTGACCGGCCTGCCGGTGGAGATTGTCGTCAATCGGGCGTGGGCCGAGGGGCTGAGCAGTTCGCTGCGGGCGGGGATTCAGGCCCTGAACACTCAGGTCCAGGCCGCCCTCATCCTTCTGGCCGACCAGCCGGCGTTGACCCCCGCCCTGCTCCGGGCATTGGTGGACCACTACCGGGCTACGGGTGCCCCCCTCATCGCCCCTTTCTACCGGGGACAGCGCGGCCACCCGGTGCTCTTTGCCCGCTCACTTTTTCCCGAACTGCTGGCCGTTGAGGGCGACCGGGGGGGACGGGAGGTGATCGCCCGCCACCAGAACGAGATGGCACGCCTGGAGGTTGACGACCCGGCGGTGCTCCTGGATATAGACACCCCCCAAGACTACAAGAAGGTGACAGAAAAAGGCATAGATGACCACGATTGAAACAGCCTCCGACCAGACCTCCGCCCGCAGAGCCGCTCTGATCGCCGCGACTCTGGCTGCCTTTCTCACTCCATTTATGGATTCGGCGCTCAACCTGGCGCTGCCGTCCATCAGCCGCGAGTTTGCCATGAATGCGGTCCTGTTGACCTGGGTTCGGAACGCTTACCTCCTGACCACAGCCATGTTCCTGGTGCCGCTGAGCAAAATCGCCGACCTCTATGGCCGGAAGCGGATCTTTCGCTACGGCATAGCCCTTTTCACCACCACGGCGCTGCTGGCCGGGTTTTCCACCTCACCGGCGATGCTGATCACGGTACGAGCCATCCAGGGCCTGGGCAGCGCCATGATCTTTGGCACCGGCATGGCCATCCTCACCTCGGTCTTTCCGCCGGGGGAGCGGGGGCGGGTATTGGGCCTCAATGTGGCCGCCACCTATCTGGGCCTGTCCATCGGCCCATCCGCTGGCGGCCTCCTGACCGGCGAACTGGGCTGGCGCAGCATCTTTTTCACCCTCGTCCCCCTGGGGTTGATCGTCATCACCTTTATCACCTGGCAACTGAAAGGGGAGTGGGCCGAGGCCCAGGGCGAGAGGTTCGATCGAACCGGCTCCGCCTTCTATGCCCTGGCCCTCGTCGCCCTGATGGATGGCTTTTCCCGGCTGCCAGGGGTGACGGGAGCCGGGTTGCTCCTGGCGGGAGGGGTGAGCCTGGCCCTCTTTGTGGCCTGGGAATTGAGGACCCCGCACCCGGTGTTGAGCATCGGCCTGTTGATCCACAACCGGCCCTTTGCCTTTTCCAACCTGGCAGCGCTGATCAACTACAGCGCCACATCGGCGGTCGCTTTTTTGCTGAGCCTGTACCTGCAGTACATCCAGGGGCTGAGTCCGCAGCAGGCCAGCCTGGTGCTCACCGCCCAACCGGTCATGATGGCCGCCTTTTCACCGCTCAGTGGCTGGCTATCGGACCGGATCGAACCCCGGATCATCGCTTCGCTGGGCATGAGCATGACCGCCATCGGCCTGGGCCTGTTCATCCCCATCGGCATGGCAACGCCGCTATGGAGCATCGTGGCCCGGCTGATGTTGCTGGGATTCGGCTTTGCCCTGTTCTCCTCGCCCAACACCAACGCCATCATGAGCTCTGTCGAGCGGCGCGCCTATGGCCTTGCTTCCGGCATGGTGGGCACCATGCGCCTGATGGGCCAGATGCTCAGCATGGGCATCGCTGCCCTGCTGTTTGCCCTCTATATCGGCCGGGTCGAGATCGGCCCCCAGGTTTATCCCCAGTTTCTGACCAGCGCCCAGGTGGCCTTTGCCATTTTCACCGTGCTGTGCGTGGGCGGCGTTTTCGCCTCGCTCATCCGAGGCAACATCCGGGAGCAGAAATGAACCTCTCTGCCATCCAATCTCTCATTATTGACATGGACGGCGTCCTCTATCGTGGCAACCAGGCCATTCCCGGCACAGCCGGCTTTCTGGAATTCCTCCGCGGACGGGGCATCCGCTTTGTCCTGGCCACCAACAACTCAACCCGGACGCCAGAACAGTATGCGGTCAGGCTGGCGGGCATGGGAGTGACGGTCTATCCCGATGAGGTGTTGACCTCGGCCCAGGCCACAGCCGGCTACCTGACCGGCATCGCCCGGCCCGGAGCGCCGGTCTTTGTCGTGGGCATGGACGGTCTGTGGGCGGCGTTGCGCCAGGCAGGGTTTCGCCTGGTGGAAGAGGGGGCCGAGTATGTGGTTGTGGGCATGGATTTTCAGGTCTGTTACGAACGGCTGGCACAGGCCACCCTCCAGATCCGGGCCGGGGCCCGGTTCATCGGCACCAATCCCGACAAGACCTTCCCCTCCGAACGGGGCATCGTGCCGGGCGCGGGAGCCTTGCTGGCCTTCCTGGAGGCGGCCACCGGGGTGACGCCCACCGTCATCGGCAAGCCAGAAGCAGCCCTGATCGAACAGGCTCTGGCGCGCCTGGGGACGCCGGCGTCGGCCACCGCGATCCTGGGCGACCGGTTGGAGACCGACATCCTGGCCGGGCAGCGGACCGGCCTGCACACCATCCTGGTGCTCAGCGGCGTCACCGACCGGGCGATGCTGGCCCACTCTGAAATCCAGCCCGATCGGGTCTTTGCAGATGTGGCGCACCTGCACCGGGAATGGAGAGGGGAATTGGAAATTGGCCGCTGAGCGGGGAGCCTTGTACGATCTGACGTACGAACAACTGGAGGAGTTGCTGGCCGGATGGGGCGAGCCGCACTTCCGGGCCGATCAGGTGTGGGGCTGGCTCTATCGCTCCCTGGCCGCCGATTTCGAGGCGATGACCAACCTGCCTCGCAGATTGCGGGCACGGCTGGCCGCCGAAACCGACCTGACGCTCCTCACCCCGCTGGCCGAACGGCAATCGCCCGGCGGGCAGACGCGCAAGGTCCTCTTTCGCCTGCGCGACGGCCAGACCATCGAGAGCGTGCTGATGGGCTACCGACAGCGGCGAACGGCCTGCATCTCGACCCAGGTCGGTTGTGCCCTGGGCTGCGTCTTTTGCGCCACCGGCCAGAGCGGCCTGGCACGGAACCTGAGCGCCGGCGAGATCGTCGCCCAGGTGCTCCACTTTGCCCGTGAAAGCCCGATCTCCAACGTCGTCCTGATGGGCATGGGCGAGCCACTGGCCAATTATGCCGCCACCCGCCAGGCGATCGCCACATTGACCGACAGACGGGGTTATCACCTCGGGGCGCGGCGCATCACCCTGTCAACGGTTGGCCTGGTACCCGGCATCCGACAGTTGGCCGAAGAAGGGCTGCCGATCAACCTGGCCGTCTCGCTCCACGCCGCCGATGACCGGTTGCGGAGCCAACTGGTGCCGGTCAACCGCCGCTATGGATTGGCCGAGCTGCTGGCTGCCGTCCGTGACTATATCGCCCGTACCGGCCGGCGCGTCACCTTCGAGTATGCGCTCATCGCCGGCATAAACGACACCCCGGAGCAGGCCGGGAAACTGGCCGGCCTGCTATCCGGCCTGTTATGTCATGTGAATCTGATCCCATTGAACCCGACGCCCGGCTCGTCGCTCCGGCCCTCACCCCGGGCGCGGGTGGATGCCTTCCGCGACGAACTGGCTGCCAGGGGAATCCCGGTGACGGTGCGGCTGCGGCGCGGGATCGGGATCGAGGCCGGCTGCGGCCAGTTGCGTCGGCGACAGGGCGATACCACTTGCAATTTCGTCCAAAAGCAAGTATGATACAGGGGCCGGAGGGCAGAGTGGGGAAACTCAAGATCGCGCCGTCTATTCTGGCCGCCGATTTTGCCCGGCTGGGGGAGCAGATAGCCCAGGCTGAGGCCGCCGGCGCCGACTATATCCATGTGGACGTGATGGACGGTCATTTTGTGCCCAACCTGACCGTCGGTCCGCCGGTGATTGAAGCGGTGCGCCGGGCCACGCGCCTGCCGCTGGACGTGCATCTGATGATCGAACAGCCGGAGCGTTACCTGGCCGACTTTCGGGCCGCCGGGGCCGACATCCTGACGGTCCATGTGGAGGCCTGCCCCCATCTGCACCGGACCGTGCAGCGCATCAAAGAGTTGGGCGGCCGGGCCGGGGTGACGCTCAACCCGGCCACCCCGGCCGCCAGCCTGGGGGAGATCCTGCCCGACGTGGACCTGGTGCTGGTCATGACCGTCAACCCCGGCTTCGGCGGGCAGGCGTTCATCCCCGGCATGGTGTCCAAGATCGGGCGGGTGCGGGCCATGCTGGACGAACTCGGCTCCCAGGCCGAGCTGGAAGTGGACGGCGGCATCAGCCCGACGACCGCGCCGTTGGTGGCCCAGGCCGGGGCAGATGTCTTGGTCGCCGGGGTGGCGATCTTTCAATCAGCGGGGGGGATTGCAGCCGCGATAGCGCAGATGCGAAGCGCCGTGGAACAGAAATAACAAAAGGCCAGCCCCGGTTACCCAGGGCCGGCCCTTGGAGACCAGCGGCAGCCTGTCGAACCGATTACCGTTCTTTGTGCAGGGTGCGCAGACAGCGGGCACAGAGCCGCATCTTCTGCAACTTGCCGTCACGGTAGACGACCACCCTCTGAATGTTCGGCTTCCAATCGCGCCGCGTCCGCACGTGGGAATGGCTGACGTTGTGTCCAAATGAAGGTGTTTTTCCACAAATATCGCACCGGGCCATAATCGCCTCTCTCCTGCATAGATAGGGCCAGCCCACACCGGCGCCGGCCACGGCCCGCATCTTACCACAGGCGGCTGTTTTGTGCAAACCGGAGAGGACCCGGTGCAGATCAGAGCCGGGCGGCTATCTGCCCGCCGCCGTGCGCTGATTGGAAATCAGCCTGCCTGGGCAGGCTGCGCCGGGCATCGGCCTGCGGCGGGCGACTTGGACACGGTGGTTTTCAGACCGGCTCTCAGAGCTTGTCTGAAAAGTCTACTACGAAGGCGCACAGAATAAAGAAATGATAGGAAATTGGCAGAAATTCTTTGTGTCCTTCGTGTCCTTGGTGGTTTTCAGACTAGCTCTCAGAGCGATACCAGGCAAGGGAGAGTGACCGATGGAGGCAATCGGTTCCGGCAAAATCGAGGTCTCGCCGACGGCCATCGCCAGCCTGGCCGGCCAGGCCGTGCTGGAATGTTACGGCGTGGTGGGCATGGCCAGCAAAGACCTGGCCAGGGGCCTGGTTGAGATCTTGCAACCGGCCAGCCACCGGCGAGGGGTGGAGGTGCACCTCGACAACGACCAGATCACCATTGACCTGTATGTCGTACTTGAGTACGGCACACGCCTGATCACCGTCGCCCGCAACATCCAGAGCGGGGTCAAGTATGCCGTAGAACGGGCGTTGGGGGTCCCGGTGACCGCCGTCAACGTCCACATTCAGGACCTGCGGGTCAGTTCTGACTGATGGAAACGATTCAACCGTCCGACGAGCCAGAGAGCCTGTTCAGGCCCGGTCCCGACACCCCCATCCAGTTCTGCGACGGGTTGGGGCTGAAGCGCCTGATCAGGGCCGGCCTGGTCTGGCTGGAACGCCACCAGGCGGCCATCAATTCACTCAACGTCTATCCTGTGCCCGATGGCGACACCGGGACCAACATGCTGTTGACCATGCAGTCGGCCTACCGGGAGATCCAGGATTCGCCGGAGGAGGAGGTGGGCATCATCGCCCACAAGGTGGCCCACGGGGCGCTGATGGGCGCACGGGGCAACTCGGGCGTGATCCTGTCGCAGATCTTCCGCGGCTTTGCCCGCCCGCTGGATGGGGTGAAGGCGTTTGATACCGTATTGTTTGCCTCGGCACTGCGTGAAGCGGCAGCCACCGCTTACAAGGCGGTGATCAAGCCGGTGGAGGGCACAATCCTCACCGTCATCCGCCAGGCAGCCGAAGCCGCCGTGAGCGCAGCGGCCAGCAGCCAGGACCTGCGCTATGTGTTGGCCCAGGTGGTCCACGAGGCCAGGGAAGCGGTGGCCCGCACCCCCACCCTGCTGCACGTGCTGGCCGAGGCCGGGGTGGTAGATGCCGGGGGGCAGGGCCTGTTTATCATTCTGGAGGGGATGCTCCGCTATGCACGGGGGGAACGCTTGACTCTTGACACAGAACTGGCAGCGGCCATGGATTTGCAGACAGCCCACCTGGGCCAGGAGGGAGGATATGGGTACGATGTTCAATTCGTCATCCACGGTGAAGGGTTGAATGTCGAAGAAATTCGGGCCACCATCTCTTCGTTGGGCGAATGTGCCCTGGTCGTCGGCGATTCGCGGGTGGTCAAAGTGCACGTTCACACCCCAGAGCCGGGGACGCCGATCAACTACGGAGCCAGTCTGGGCTCCCTCAGCCGGGTCATCGTCGAGAATATGCAGGAGCAGTACCAGGACTTTATCCTGAGCAAGGCGCAGGCGCCGGCTGCTCCAGCCGAACCGCTGAGCGAAATCGGCACGGTCGTGGTCGCGCCAGGCCCTGGACTGGCCCGCGTCTTCCAAAGCCTGGGCGCCAACGCCGTGGTCTCCGGCGGGCAGACGATGAACCCCAGCACCGAGGATCTGCTCAAAGCTGTGGAGAGCGTCCCCCGGAATGACATCATCATCCTGCCCAACAACAAGAACATCGTGCTGGCCGCCCGGCAGGCCCAGACCATGACCGGGAAAAAGGTGGAGGTGGTGCCTACCATCACCGTCCCCCAGGGCATCGCCGCCCTGTTGGCCCTGAACTACCAGGCCGACCTGGCGACCAATGCGCGGGTGATGGCCGCTGCGGCCAGGACGATCCAGACCGCCGAGATCACAACGGCGGTGCGCTCGGTCCAGATCAATGGCATCCACGTCCGGGAGGGGGAGTCAATCGGCCTGGTGAATGGCGAACTGAAGGTCAAAGGCGGTTCACCCGAACAGGTGGTCAAAGCCGCCCTGGAGGAGATGGGAGCCGGGGATGCTGAGATCATCACCCTGTATTACGGCGAATCGGTGACCGCCGACCAGGCCCAGGCCCTGGCAGAAGAACTGGAGCGATTATACCCGGATCAAGAGATCGAATTGGTGGATGGCGGCCAGCCCCACTATCAATATATCCTGTCCGCCGAATAACAGACCTCATTCGTCTTGGATCATTCGTCATGAAACCGTCAGCCCGGAGGCAAACAGGACCATGACAAGAACACGCATTATCACCGATATGACCGCTCAATTGGCCCCGGAGGTGATCGGGCGCTACCAGCTCACCATTTTGCCGATGGAGATCCGCTTTGGGGCCGAGCGGTTCCGCCTGGGCCCGGGTGACAGCCCTGAGCCGCTCTATGCGCGCATGGCCGGGAGCCGGGCCCAGCCGGCTGAGGCGAGGGTGCCGGTCGCCGCCATGCAAAAGGCATACGAGCAACTGAGCCGGCAGGCCGACGAGATCCTGGTCATCGTCAACTCGGCCAGGTTGAGCAACGCCTATGCCACAGCCCAGGCAGCCAGCCGCGCCTTCCTGGGCCGCTGCCGCATCACAGTCATAGACTCGATGAACTCATCGCGTGGACTGGGCCTGGTGGTCGAGGCGGCCGCCAGAGCAGCCGCCGGCGGGTACGGCGTGGACGAAATCGTCCGGCTGGTGCGTGGCCTGCTGCCCCACATCTACCTGGCCTTCTTTGTCGAACGGCTGGACTACCTGGAACAATGGGGGCGGATCAGCCCGGCGCAGGCTCTGCTGGGCACCATGCTGCGCATCAAACCGTTGTTGCTCGTCGAGGATGGCCAGATCGTCCCCCTGGAAAAGGTCCGCACCCTGCCGCAGGCCCTCGAAAAACTGGCCGATTTTGTCCAGGAATTCGCCGCCGTCCAACAGGTGACCATCCTGCACGGTCCTTTGGGAGCCGATCGCCAGGCACTGGTTGAGGAATTGAAGGGAAAATTGAGCCTGATCCTGCCCAAACACAAGTTCCCGGTCATGGAGTACGACCCGGTGCTGGCCTGTCATCTGGGGCCAGAGGCGCTGGGTGTGGTCGTGTACGAGAAGATGTAACAGCGCGACGATGGTCAAGATCGTCACCGACAGCACGGCCGACATCCCGCCGGACATGGCCGTCCGGTTGGGGATCACCGTGGTGCCCAGCTACGTGGTCTTTGGCACCGAAACCTACCGCGACGGCGTAGACCTGTCGCGGCAGCAGTTCTACCACAAGCTGGCCACTATGGCTGTGATCCCGACCACAGCCGCACCGCCGCCGGCCGTCTACGAGCAGGTCTATCGCCACCTGGCCCAGGAAACCGATGAGATCCTCTCCATTCACCTGGCAGCGCGGCTGAGCGCCCTGCACAGCTCAGCCGTCAGGGGGGCCGAGAATGTGCCCCAGGCGCGGATCGCCGTCGTGGATTCGGACCAGGTGACGATGGGCTACGGCTGGCTGGCCGTCGCTGCCGCCGAAGCCGCCCGGCAGGGAGCCACGCTGGATCAGGTGGTGGCCCTGGTCGAGGAGATGAAGAGACGGTCGTGGGTGCTGGCCGCGCTGGACAGCCTCGAGTTCATCTATCGCGGAGGCCGCGTCAGTTGGGCCCAGGCGATGCTGGGCACCCTGTTGCACATCAAGCCGATCATCTCTGTCCGGCTGGGCCAGGTCCAGCTCCTGGAGCGGACGCGCACCCTGGAGCGTTCCCTGGACCGGCTGGTGGAGCAGGTCCGGGCGCTGGGACCGCTGGAACGGGCCATCGTCCTCTATGCCAACACGCCGGATCGGGCAGAACGGGTGGCCGATCGCCTGCAGGCGCTGGGGATTTTCCCCGGCGGGGAGCGGTTGATCGGCCAGGCGGGGGTGACCATCGCCAGTCACGCCGGCCCCGACGCCGTGGGAGTCGCCTGTATCACGGCCGGGTGAAAAGTCGCCATCAAGGCTCAAAGACGCGAACAATCCTTACGGAACGGCAGGTGAACGGTGAAAGAAAAACGAAGTGACTGGTGGAAAGCGATAGCCGGCCTGGCCGTGGTGGCCGTGCTGGCGGTGGGTCTGGGGTTGCTGTTCCGGGGGCAGCGCCCGACGCCGGGGACGACGGAGCCGACGGCGACCTGCACGCCCACGCCCACGACGACCCCGGTAAGCACAGCGACGCCGACCCTGACCCCGGCGCTGCCCGCAGGCACTCCGCTGCCCCGCCGCCTGAGCCAGGCGGCGCCGTTATCGGCGCCGGAAGGATTCTGGCTGATGGACCTGGAGGAAGATACCGTTGTGGGAGGCATCGTAGTCAACGACGAAATCCAGATCGTGCTTCTGGATCTGACTACAGGGGCGGTGAAACAGGTCAGCAGTGCCACGGGGACCGATGGCAAAGGCTCAGCTCACGTCTCGGGTCGCTGGGTAGTATGGACCGAAGAAGTCGAACTAGCCGACCGCTCTATTGAAAGGCGGCTCAAGGTCTATGACCGGCAAGAAGAGCGGGAGTTTGCGTTGGAAGCTGCTCCTCATGAGGTAGATCTGTCGGGCGATGTAGTAGTCTGGGAGGAGTGGCGAGGGTGGGAGAATCGCTACGACCTCTTTGCCTACAACCTGAGAACTGGCGAGACGTTGTCCATTGCCGAGCGCCCGGCGGCCCAGTTATTCCCCCATATTTCAGGGCCGTGGGTGATCTACCTGGACCTGGCAGAGTATCTGGAAGAACAAAAGATCGCCGACCTGCGAGCTCATCACTTGCAAAGCGGCGAGGATTTTGTGCTGGCGCAGGTGCCTTTCCCTGGCGATGCTTCGACCGGGACGTACCACGCCATCAAGGGGGACAAGGTAGCCTGGGTCAGAAACAGACCTGATTTCAGCAAAGAGCTCCATGTGTACGATCTAACTACCCGGACAGATCACCCAATGCCGTCCCTCTACCTTTTCGGTGACGTTCTCGTGCCGCTTGTGGGATCGTACGCACAAGGGTGGCCGGTGTATAATCTCGAGACTGGAGATCTGCTGGGAACTGTTGAGATATTGCCTTTGAATGCAGAGATAGATACTCTCTTTGTCTCAGGTGACCGGGTGGCCTGGGAGACGATCGATGAAGTAGGAGTTCGACGTTCGTACACAGCACGGGTTGAGCCGTAGGCCTGTTTCGGAGGCGAAAGGAGCAAGACGATGAAGCTGTTTATTATGTCCCGACTTCGTTGGCTTGGATTGGTCTTGATCCTGTGTGGGGCAGCATTGTTGATCGGTGTTGCGGTCAGACAGATGTCCTCGACCGCTGCCGAATCCGGCGCAGCACGCGGCGTGCATCTGGGGAACGTTGAGGGTGGGGCCTGGTGGGATGACATGTACTTCTCGCGGATTCGCGGCGGGGGAAACTGGCCGAACGTAGTGGTAGTGCTGAGCAATCAAGTATACCAGGTCAGCCGTAATCCCGACAACTGCCGCATAAACGGTGTATCCATCCCGACTGACGACTCTCATCAACGGATCAAGCAATACCTGCAAGGTGCTTCGGGAGCCGGTAAAAAGATCGTCATCCGCATTATGCCCTCCAAGGGCTACTTTGACAGTGCATATCATCTCGTGACCGATATCGAGGGCATAGATTACTGTCACCCGGACAATCATCGTGGCATCGCTGACGTGGGAGATGAGATCGGCTACATCCATCGCTATAACCAGGAAACCAACTTTATCAACGAATTCGGCTTTCTGCCTGCTAACGAGCCGAATGCCGAGTGGTATAGTTTCAGTACGCCGATTAAGATTAATGAGCCTGCCGCGTGGGCAGATATGGAAAGGTTCTTTACGGCGATCTATAACTATGTCCACGATAACTACTCCGGAGCTCGGGTGTTCACGCCACCTATGGCTCAAAATGCCTTCGCCGAAACCTATCAAGTACTTTTTGGTCCGCCGCCAGTGTGCAAGGTGATGCAACTCAAGGACAGCCCCCCTGGAACCTGTGGTTATGACAAAATGCCCAACGTGTTCCTCAACGGCACCAAAAACGATGGGTACACCTGGAACAACTACTGGGCGCGGAGCTACGAACCCTGGTCACATTGCAAGAGCAATCAGCCCGGCCAGCACGTGGCACTGTACTTCCCAACGCCTATGCAAACCTCTGTTGCGGCTAAAGATAGCGTCATTACCGAGGCCGACTTGGCTTCACCTACCCAGCAGTTTGGCAACCCATTGAACAACAAAGACGAAAATGCCGGCCAGGAGGCGGCCCGATCGCTCAACGTCTTTCTGCCCCAGGAGAGGTTGGGCGACTATGCTGCTGTTTGGGCACTCAGCATTCATCTCATGACTCCCAATCCTGAACAGAACTGGCACGAAGCCTATCGGGATGGGGCCATTCCAGATCCGGAGGGGCCGTGTGAACGCGCCTGGTTCAGGAAGTGGTGGGGGGGCACAGGTGGAGGAGTGCCTACTTGCACCGTCCCCCCGACCTACACACCCACCCCCGCCATCAGCCCTCGTCCCAGCGACACGCCGACGCCGACCCGGACACCGACCA